>Ga0209386_1000216_pt1 | contig 29862 bp, 28 predicted proteins | sample NGEPertwo_FD_184510 | JGI IMG/M metagenome (GOLD analysis project Ga0209386, IMG submission 184510) | Arctic peat soil microbial communities from the Barrow Environmental Observatory site, Barrow, Alaska, USA - NGEE Permafrost154B-two... | ecosystem: Environmental > Terrestrial > Soil > Wetlands...
GCTCGGTTGGATGACCGCAACTCCCTGGCGGGGATTTTGGAGTGGGTCAATTTCAACCGCGGTACTCCAATCAAGCACCGCTTTAACCGTGATGGCCGTGTCTTTCGTCGATGGGGGGATGCTCCGTTTTGAAAATTCCCTTGCGCTGATTTTAGGAAGTAATATTGGCAGCACGGCCACAACACAGCTTCTCGCATTTCCCTTAGATCGCTTAACCCCCTACATACTGATCCTTGGCGCTCTGGGTTATCTGTTTATTCCAAATCGCGGACGATTTCTTGCGCTGTCCATCTTCGGACTCGGCCTTCTCTTCTTCTCATTAAGTTTACTCAAAGCAGGTATGGCTCCGCTCGCAGATTTGCCTGAAATCCAACATTTTCTTCGACAACTGGGAGACAACCATCTCCAAGGCGTGCTCGCTGGCACCTTGCTCTCTGCCCTACTTCATTCCTCCAGCGCTACGACAGGTATAGTCATGCTCCTCGCAGAGGACGGATGGGTGACGCTCCCTACCGCACTTGCCTTCATCTTTGGCGCGAACATTGGCACGTGTTTTACCGCCGTATTGGCAGCTCTTGGCTCCTCACGGGCAGCCCAGAGGGTGGCCTTGTTCCATGTTTTACTGAACGTATTTGGGGTGCTACTCTTCTTACCCTTTGTTGGACCACTCGCTCATATCCTCGCCAACATGGGAGGCAGTCTCTCTAGGCAGGTAGCGAACGCGCATACCTTGTTTAATGTTTTATCGTCACTTTTGGCTTTTCCCTTGTTACCTTGGTCAACTCGTTTCCTTAAAAAAATACTTCCCTAATAACCACTCATTGCACCTTAATGTTATATTTTTTTGCGATCAAATCGCAGATCCCTTGGGCATCATCCAAGCCAAAGCAGGGAATCCCATTATCAAATGTGATATCACTCGCAATAGCAATAAGTTCTTCAAGTTTAGAAAAAAGTTCTTGATGCACTGCAGAGCGGTACACCTCAATCTTTGGCTTATTACCGCTCTTATACCCCTCAGTAAAAATCACATCGACCCCCTGAATTCGGGCGATGACCTCGTCAAGTGGCTGATCTTCAGCGACACTCTCTAAAATAGCAATTTTTCTGGGGGAGCTTATGGCGACAACATCCGCACCCGCTTCGGCATGACGCCACGTATCTTTGCCCTGTTGATCCATCTCGAAGCCATGCACATCATGTTTCAGGGTAGCCACCCTCCACCCACGCAACTTCGCTTCACGGATAATCTTGACTAAAAGCGTCGTCTTCCCCGAATTGGACTTTCCTCCTACTATAGAAATGACAGGGATTTGAGGTTGTTTATCGGTTGAATGAGAGCCTTGACTATCCATCCTAATTCTCCCATTCCGCAATCCAATTAGCCCTCAGGAGTTCGCCAGGTTCCACTGGTCCATGGTCTGCAGGCACATCCACTAACAAATGGCTACCAATCATGGATCTTAGAATTCCCGAGCCTTGAGCGGGCGCAAGATCAGCCCAAATTTCCCCATTCTCAAACACTGCTCGCGCCCGTAAAAAGCGCCGTTGTTTCCCTCTTTTTCCAAAACCACTGGCCATTTTAACCAGAAATTTCCCCTGTTCTGCCGTCGTTCTACCCGCCAATTTACGAAGTGCTGGACGAACTAAAAGCTCATAAGTCACCATTGCGGCAGCTGGATTTCCTGAAAGCGAGAAGAAGAACTGCTTTTCTTTGATCCCGACAGCCACAGGCGTTCCAGGCTTCAGATTTAACTTCCAAAACAACATTTCACAGCCGAACTGAGCAAGAGCATGACGCATTATGTCATAATCGCCGACTGAGGCTCCCCCAGTCGCTATCACCATATCGGTGTCTGCAAGCAGTTTCAGAACTTCGACCGTCTCATCAATTCGATCAGAGACGATAGGAATCGCTAAAACCTCGCACCCAGCTTCTTGCAGCATGCCACGTAAAGTATAACTATTGCTATTATAAATCTTAGCCGGGCGCAAAGGTTGCCCTACATCCATGAGTTCCGTTCCAGTGGAGAGCAACCCCACGCGCGGTCTACGATATACAGTGACCTGCTCCAAGCCAACTGCGGCTAAAAGCCCAATCGCCGGAGGCGTTAAAAAGAAACCTTTTTCAAGGAGGATATCCCCCGCTTTGATCTCCTCGGCTCTAGGGACTATATTAGAGTTCGGTAATACTGGACGCCTGATTATGACTTCATCACCCGTTTGTTCAGTGTCTTCCATCCTTACAACACAGTTCGCCCCAGGTGGAATGGGTGCGCCCGTAAATATCTTGGCTGCCTCACCTGGAGCGATGACCCGCTCGGATAAAATTCCTGCCGGGATCTCACTCACCACGTTCAAATGGAGTGGCTGCGCGTCACCTGTAGTGGCTCGATAAGCATAACCATCTAGAGGCGAACGTTCGAACGGAGGGTGGTCAATTTCAGATCTCACGTCTATCGCTAAAACACGCTGATACGCAGCTGTAATTGGAACACACTCTGTTTCAAGCGGCCGGATACGGGAAAGCACTAATTCTAGCGCTTCTTCTAGTTCAATCATTATTTTCATGGTGATCTTCCCTTCCAAAACCAGTTAGTATAAAAAGAAATTTTATGCTGTTGCACTAGTTCGTAAGAAACTGCCAACTTGGTCGCTTCTAAGCTCTGAGCTAAAGGGGATTAGCTCGGATCTTTTCAACTTGAACTTGGCCATTCTCCCGATAAATTTCCAATTTACGACAGGCTTGTTCAATGTGAGTGATTTCCTTTCCCACAGCAATGATGGCATTGGGATGACAATACTCCACAAGTAGACGGCTCTTAGGGCTGATTTGAACGAAGGTGGAGCTGACCTCTGAGCCCCCAAGTTCGCTAATGCTTACCTGACCCCCAGCAGAGATTCTCCCGCCTCGGCATACGCCCTCAATCATTACGTCTCCCTCTACTCGAATATCAGAATTATAGACTCCCTTCTGACACACAAACGATCCGCCACATTCAATAGTGGCTCCTTGTACATAATGAACCACCAAGCTGAGTTCTTCGGGAATTTCAAGAGCCATATTTGTAATGAACTGTTCAAATGCTTGATTGACCTTTAGTAAAAAGGGTAAGGATTGAAGCTCTAAAGGCCCTAACCCCGTTAAAAAACGCTTCGCAGTTCGAACAGCTACAATTAAGCCCTCCGAAATCATAACGTCAGTTTTGTGCTTTATAATGAATTTCTCCAGACTGCTAGATAGTTTGGGAAGCTCGGGAAATTGTTTTTCCATGACTAGTTTTAAACACAGACCGGGTTTTAAATTAATCGCTCCCGGCGACTTAATCAACTCAGCTGTATGGCGTAAACAAACGCTCAATTGATCCTGCAACTCAGACAAACTTCTAAGAAGTTCAGAACGAACCACAAATTTCTCCCCAACGACAATCTTTCCGCCCAAGAGATTTTGATAAATCTTAGTCCCTTTCTCTGCTCTAATCTCTGCATGAGAAACAGATCCCTTAATTTCCAGCTTCCCCCCAGCAAAAATACGAAGCCCGTCTTGAACATTTCCATTCACATAAACGTTACCAGGAAATTCTATACTTCCCGTTTTCATGTCGACATCATTATTTAGAACGTAGATATTCTCTACCATATAAGTCTTCTCATCTATACGTATAGGCTGTCCTGAGCATGCAGCTACCACTTCTAATCCATCCTCGGAAAGACAGACATTCTTCTTCAATCGAAATTGGAAATCCTTCACTGCTGCGACTGCAAAAGCCTTGCCTAATACGTCTTTTCCCGGGACCCCTAGCTTGCCTGGGATTTTACGTGCAAGGATAGCCCCCTCATCAACTATTTTTACTTTAGAGGCAAAATAATCAACCCTTTTATCGGCCGCAGAAAGCACTTGAATCTGGCCTACAAAGTCTTCTAGTTTAGAATTTTCGGTCTGTACAGCAGGCGTTGCAACCGCAATGACTACCTCACCCAAGCCCTGAACAGCCTGGATTTCCTCCCAAATTCCTGGGCGGTATCCATGGACTACCTTTAATTTCTGAAGATCCGCCTTCAACCTTAACTCGTCCCAAAATTCCCCTACAGCCGGTAGACTCTCCCAAACCACAAGCTGAGCCAGATCGATTTCTTTCGTCGCTGAAAAGTCTTTCGGTAGTGTATAATGCCCAGCTTGTTCATGCCGGACTTTCGCCACGACTGACATCCCATAAAATAGGACTTGCAAATCCCAATTCAAGCGACCGCTTTCAGAGTAGGGTTGGTATTCCACAAGATCCCCAGAACTTGTTTCAAAGGGCTTGTCCTGGACCTTACCATTCAGATAAACTTCTCCCGCCTTCGTAAACGGGCGGAACTGTTTGACACCTTCTCCTAGCGCAATGCTGTACTTATTTCCGTCCCAGATCGTTGTCGTCTTTTCCACCAAATGGACCGTGATGTCTTTTTCTGGCACGTCAATCGCCCCACTTTATCTGAATTATCTAATTATTATACTACCAAGAATACCTGACTATCCCCATAGGTCTTTAGTCCCAAAATTCTTTTCTATATGTATCTTACGGTTTACGAAATCCCGTAGATTCTTCCCCATTCGGATCCTGAGCGTTACCTGGCACTTTAGGCAACTCCTTCACGACATTCGGAATTTTAGGCAACTCCTTTACGACAGGCGGATCTTGTGTGGTACTGGGCACTTTAGGTAATGGCTTGGGGGTCACTGTGATGGGCTTTAACAAATCCACAATCTCATGATCAATCACTTTATCCGTGGTTATTCCAAGAAATAAGTTCTGAACCACTTCCTTTGCATCAACTGGATCCACTTTCCAGTAACTTACCCCATCGATATCCAGAAACGCTCCTGGTAATGTCTGCGACACCACATTCGCGCTATCAAACCCAGCAGCCACCTTTGCTAACGCTAGAATGTCCTTGCCCGATAAATTCGTGTTAACTGCCTTCGTCAATTGCGGCACTAAGAATGGAAGCTTTGGCAAGGTGCTTAACTTAAACATCTCCTTAGCCACTGCTTTAAGAACTACCTGTTGTCTGGCCGTCCGTGAAATATCTCCTAAAGCGTCATGCCGGAACCGTGCATATTGTAGGGCTTGAGTTCCATTAAGACGCTGAACGCCTTTCTTCAAGTCAATAATCCCATCTTCAACATCACCGGTCTCATAATACATATTCTTCTCAACATCAACCGTAATTCCGCCTAAGGTGTCAATGATTTTCTTAAATCCTGCAAAGTTTGTTTGGACATATCCTGCGAGATCCTCGCCAGTGAGTTTCTCGACGTTTTTTTGTAGGGTTGGCAAATCAGTTAACGCAGCGACTTCATTAATTTTGCGATACCCATGCCCAGAAAGGGGAATGCGCGTATCACGAGGAATGGAGAGCAGGCTCGTCTGCTTTGTTGTTTGATCGACACTAGCTAAAATAAGAGAATCAGTATTGAACTTTTCCTGATCGGGTCGCTGATCTGCTCCGATCAATAAGAAACTGACCCGATTATCTAGATCGTTTGACGAATCTAGTACATCAAGTACTTCAGTGACACTCAGCTTCTTGTCCCCTCCAAGAAATCCGTTATACCACATAAACCCAGTCGTCATAATCCCCAGTAAGGGTACGGCTAACAGAGCCACCTTCAATCTACGCCTCACATAACCATCTCCATCATTTCAATTCTTCGCAAGATGCATGGTGCCCCCCACATTAATTATCAATCTATTATAACAAATTTAGAATGTAATGAAAGAATATGACCAAAAAAATGTAGGCCACGGTGTATCGTGCCCTACATTGACCAAACTATTCAAACGTATACGGTAGAATAGTTTAATTAATCGCCACTCCACGTAAGTTCGTTATATGAGTATTTTATGTTCTGAGAAATCACCCGTCATGGGAAGTTCATCAATCCGGTCCACAAAGCTAAGCCCATATCGCGCAACAAAGCTCAAGGGATTTAAGACACGTTCCTGTCGAGAATGATGGGGAGTAATGCCATCCTCAAGCTCTTGTAAGTGAAGCAGCTCCACTCCACATCGTTTTCTCTGCGCCTGCCAGAGCTTTTTCTTTAAGTAATCCAATTGGAAGTGAACCTTTGCTTCATTTCGAATCAACCATTGATCGACATTGACGTGAATCTCCTTCAAGGGCTCAAGCTCTGCGTAGGCTTTTTCGATTTGCGCGCTTAAACGTAGTAATCGTTCGTCAATATGTTGATCATCCTGTTCACGCACACAGCGTTCTCGTTGTTCGTCCAACCCACTGTAGACATCGTTCAGCGTCAAACGCTCCTTTTCTAAGGATTTTTGCCACGAAGCCGTTAACACGACAACTGACAAACGCGGATAAAGAATCGGCATGATGAATCCGAACGCATCAAATACTTTGCCTAACTGAGCCCAGTAATTCAATTCCCCAGGTCCTGGAATATAGGCCAAGGTCGGAAACAAGTATTCCTGAACCACAGGACGAGTCACCACATTGGGAGAAAATTTCTCCGGTTCTTTCACCAATAATTCCTTGAGGTCCTGTAGTTCCCAAGGTTCCTCTGTACCTTTTAAATAATATTTCTGATCATTATATTGGATCAACTTTCGCTCTGGTACGGAAACAAATAGCTGTACATCGCCGTCCGTCATCTGGATTTGGGGCTCAAACCCCAGTTTAACCCATTCCTCCGTCCTTTCCTTCAAAGCCTCTCCAACCGCCAAATGCCTCTTCAAAATTTGTTCAAACATTGGAGCCGCCAGTCGCTTGAATTCAGGTAACAAAGGATCAAAGAAAATTAGTCCCCACTTTTTCACGAGCCACTGTAACGTTAGGGTAAACCACTGGGTCAAATTCTCAGCTTGCTCTATGAACAGTTGACATTGCTCTAAAACCGAGGAACGAAATTCGCTATCCGGCATCGCCTGCATAAGCTGATGTTTCATAGTTTCCCAATCTGGAACCGGTTGATTCCCGACAGATTTCCCTCCCCCATCGCCTGGAATACGACAGGCGGATAATTTTCCTTCTGAATTCAAAATGAACGTGTCTCGGATCTCTAACCAATCATGGTCATCACTCGCAATCCAGAAAACTGGAACAACCGGGCGACCAAGCTTTTCTCGTTGCTCTCGAGCCAGTCGAATAGTGGTCATAGCTTTATATAAAGTATACAACGGGCCCGTCAAAATCCCAGCTTGCTGACCAGTAATGACGACCAGTGTTTCTTTTTGTCGCAGTTCTTCAATCATCTGGGAGGTTTGCTTACTCTCCCCTAAGTTCTTATGATACGCCTGTAAAGCGTCCGCCAAACTCTCCCTGGAATAATTCCGGGTATCTAAATAAGCCGCACGACGCTCAAAGCTTTCTTGCAGCTTGGGATTACCACTCGGAAAGAATAAAGCCACTTGTTCAAAACAAGTAGCCATAGTTTGCATTGGATTTCTCATTTCCTTCATACCTATCCCCCCGCTACCTTTTCAGACCACGAGGGTATTTTATCATCCACGACTAGAAACCGCAATTTTTCGACTCGAAACTGCTATCTTTCCAGGCTCACCTTTTAGGATTCGGCCAACAACAGCGGCGGCTGGTGTCTTATTCTCCTCTAACCGTTTAAGCAGTCGATCCACATGTTCTTCTGGCACTGCCATCAGTAATCCTCCCGAGGTAATTGCATCAAAGAGCACGATCCGTATTTCCTCAGAAACCTCCGCGGCGAAGTCAACTTTGCCTTCCAGATGACGTCGGTTAGCTTGTGTCCCCCCCGGAATAGCCTTTTGCTTGATACAATCCCAGACACTGTTCAAAACTGGCACAGCGTCAGCATAGACTTCCGCGCTACATCCGCTAGCCTGCAGCATTTCATGCAAATGACCCAAAAAGCCAAAGCCTGTCACATCTGTAACGGCATGAACTCCGACTTCAATCGCAGCTTCCGCCGCACCCTTGTTCAGGGTCGCCATCACCTGAATAACTTCTGTCTCCGATTCAGGTGAGACAATACCTCGTTTAATCCCGGTCGTTATAATCCCCACTCCAAGCGGTTTGGTAAAGATTAAGACATCCCCTGGCAGCGCTTTGGCGTTGGAAAGAATATGTTCTGGATGCACGACACCGGTGACTGACAGCCCATATTTGGGTTCCGCATCATCGATCGAGTGTCCTCCGACAAGAACAGCGCCCGCTTCCCGAATCTTCTCACTCCCGCCTTGCAGGATCTTGGCAAGAACATCCATTTTAAGCTTTCCTACAGGAAACGAAACCAGATTCATAGCCGTCAGAGGTTTAGCCCCCATAGCGTAAATATCACTTAAAGCGTTCGCCGCAGCAATCTGCCCAAACGCATAGGGATCATCCACCACAGGGGTGAAAAAGTCAACGCTTTGGACGATAGCCTGTTCATCGTTTAATCGGTAGACGCCAGCATCATCTGACGTTTCCATACCGACTATTAAATTCGCATCCTCTATATTTGGGGGCAAGTAGCGCAAAACTTGCGCCAGGTCCGCTGGACCTATCTTGCAGCCTCAACCAGCCTTAGTCGAAAACTGGGTCAACCGGACTTTATCTTCAATCGGATTGAGTTCCATTGCCAACACCTCCAACCTTTATCATTATAATTATCGTAACTTATAACATCACTCTTTAATTATATTGTTTTTATGTGCAAATGCAAGAGGAGGGACTTTTGTGACACCGCTCTCGGTCCTACGAAGCCGAGTAAACTAGCCGAGTAAGCTCTTGCATCTGGGGAGCGGGGAACCCGACCAATGCGACGTCCCTGTCGCATGGCCGGCAGTGCACGTCCTTGTGCACTGCCCCGTAACTTGGGTCGCTTACGCGGAGTTTACTATTCTGCTTTCGTAGAGACGTCGAGCTTGTGTCACAAAAGGCCCGGGTCTGGTACAAAGTGAACCTCGTCTTTTCACCCACAGAGCAGAACTTTGCGTTGCAGAAGAAAATCTTCTTGATCGAGTAGTCATCAAACTTGACTCAGAAGCGCTTTTAAGCGGCGGGGGTCCCTTCTCGCCATCCTTGGCTACAGGGACACTCGTCCATCCATGGACAGCGCTCTCATTCTGTTCTGCCGGCAATCAGACAGGGACGGCGCTTATGTCGGGAACCCCGCCCTCTCCAAACCAAGCTCTCGAGTCTTAGATTGATCTGCGAGTGCAAGCAAGAAAGCGTTGTAACGCAAAGTTCTCCTCAGGAATAAGCTTACAAAAACTGGGCTAAAAACTAAGACCCAAGCTCTCCGAGCCTAAGCACGATGTCCTCTTGATCCCCGCTCAGCAGTGTCCTCACATCAATAAGCACCCGATCCTTGTGAATCCGAGCTAAAATAGCGACCGGCCCCAAGCGTAAAAACGATTCTAACTCAATCACGCTTCCTTGGATTGGCCGAATAGCACAAACCCAGGTGGGGAGATCGACGGTAGGCCATGCTCCACCTCCCACCTGGGAGAGATCCTCTTTCAATTCAACGGAGATCGCAGGATTCGACTGAAGCGCCTCGACGAGCTCAGTGGCAGATGACTTCAAGCTATCTAAAGAGAGAGAGAGCATCCTCCATACAGGGATTTCCTCGACTCCACCATTTTTATACAAGCGCAGGGTTCCTTCGAGAGCAGCTAAGGTTAATTTATCCACCCTCAAAGCCCGCGTCAATTGATTGGCCCTTAGGCGCTTTATGTATTCCTGCTTGCCAACGATGATCCCGGCCTGAGGTCCACCCAGTAATTTGTCTCCACTAAACGAAACGAGGGAAAGACCTGCTTTGACAGTTTGTTGAATGGTTGGTTCGAGAGGGAAACCAAGATTTGTCCCATCAAAAAAACTTCCGCTCCCTAAGTCCTCCATGACTGGTAACCCTCTCATTTCCCCGAGTTCCACCAACTCAGCGCCTGAAACGGAATGGGTGAATCCTTCAACCCGGTAATTACTTGTATGAACTTTTAAGAGGACCGCTGTTTCCGGCCCGATCGCCGCTTCATAGTCTCTGAGCCAGGTTTTATTGGTGGTTCCCACCTCGACCAGTTTCGCTCCCCCAGCTTTCAACACTTCTGGAATTCGAAAGGATCCACCCACCTCTACAAGCTCTCCCCGCGAAACAAGAACCTCTTTCCCTTGCGCAAACGTATTCATCATTAACAACACCGCCGCGGCGTTATTATTGACAACCATCGCCGCTTCTGCCCCCGTCAAATGACAAAGCAACGCTTCAACATGGACATAGCGAGAGCCTCGCTCCCCCGTTTCAATACTCAACTCAAGATTGCTGTACCTTCCTGCCTGTTCTGCAACAAAGCTCGCCACTTCGGGTGCCAGCAACGCTCTGCCGCAATTCGTATGTAAGACAACTCCAGTTCCATTGATGACCCGTCGCAAACTAGTTTCAGGATGCATAAGTTCCTGTAGAAGCTGAGTTTTCAACCAAGACCAGAGAGAGTTTTCAAACTCTGCAAACGAATCTGTAAAATTTCCTTGAACATTTTCCCTAGCTTTTTGGAGAACCTGTCGAACTCCCTGGGTTAAACGAGCAAGCTCTCTTTCATTCGTCAAAAACGGACTGAATCTTTCGTCCTGCTCCAGCCGTGAAATCACTTCATGAACTGCTGGAAGGGTCCGTAAACGGCTTTTTCTCTCTTGATCCACGCCATCATCACTCCTTATTAGGGAAAATTTACCTCGACCCATTTCTCTTAAACTAGCCCGCACGCTTTTTAGGATTTCGACATCACAATTAGCATAAGATAAAGACAACCTATGTATGAGTTATTTCGAGGAGGTAGATTCATGTCCAGCATTATCTCAGTTCACCCAACAAAAGAACCGGTTCGCCTTGCTGTTATCATTCCCTTTGAAAGCCTCTCTCATAATAAAGCGCGGTTTCAGCCCTGTATTTTTTGTGGTAGAACCATGAGAATTCAAAAGTTTAAAGGCAAAACCGTTTGCATAGAATGTCTGCTTCAAATTCCAGATATCTTTTCCTGCAACTGATACTACCTTGGGCATGTTACAAGGAAAAAGTGAACCTAATTCTATAAACCAATGTTAGGATAGAGAAAAGGGAAGCTAACGCTTCCCTTTTCTCTATCCTAACCAGTTCCCATGACCAGTCACAGTTGCAGGAAGGAACAGTTGGTCGTCATGACCCTCGGTCCCTTCTCACCATCTTTGGTTACAGAGACACTTGGTCGTCCATGACCATAGGCTTTTTGAAAGAAGCATTTAGTGTTTGAACAGCTTTTACAGGAATGATCACCTTGCCATGTTCAGACAGAAAAACGCCAGTCGTGGCCACAATTTCCCCATATTCATCAAGAATTGCTTCTGCGAAGAGCCTCTTTTTGCCAGTTCCCATACGATTCAAGACAATATAATATTCTTCATCGAACAAAAAGAGTCGAGAACGCAGTTGATTAAATTCTGGCAAACGGCCAACTGCTGCTAAAACATCTTCGAAGTCGGTAAATACATACACTAATTCTGTCACACGGGCTTTAGTAGTCTTACGCGGTTTCTCCTTAGTCGCACCCTCAATTTGTTCGTCTTGTTTCATGATTGTAATGACAAACTCGTCATCCGGCGCCACCGTTGCCTGAATCCAGAAGGGTTGATCTAAATTAAATTCTACTTCTTCCCTGGCCTGCGCTATGAGTTCCCAAAACAATTGTTCCGTCTTCGCTGATCGCTGAAATAGATCAGCCATCGTAATATCCCTGTCAGTTAGTTCTGTCAAGGAGATAAAAATGCGGATGGTATGCTCGTTCACTTTTTGTACACGCATATCCCCACTCTCCTTTCCGTATTGCAGCTTATACACTACCCTATTCCCATTATAGCATATTAAGCCTTCACATTTTCTGTGAAATTTTAGGATACACACCATAATTCTTATTTTATCTTTTTCAAGGGTTGATCGTCTCTATTCGCCAAACGATGATGATAATTCCATTTTATTAGATAATTCTTATTAAAGCAAACTTCGCACAAGCTCACAGCGCACAACTTCCCTTCGTACAGGCAGATACATTAATTTCACTTCGTCTTTTAGATGAAGCTTTTCATAGACGTTCTGGTCGACGTAAAACTGATTAAGTTCTGAGCCTATACGGACGTTGAGTACATATAACTTCGATCCTGAATCATAGGTTTCCCCTGCAACTGACCCTTGGATATAACCCGGTTGAGACAACCAATCTGGTTGGGAAAAAAATAGCAATTTCGTGTAAATTCCTAATACCACAATCCAAAGAAAGGTTTTTCCTGCCAGCAGTAGAAAGCCCCAAGCATCATGCGCATATCGCCAGGTAGCTATATATTTCAAGACCAAACGTGAGAGAATCAGTGCCCATATTACGATCAGGCCTATCAAATTTGGCCAGGTCGTACTCCAAAGATAACCATAGTACTCTAACATTATTTGCCTCTTGTTCTATTAAGCTTTAACAATTTGTCCCTTGCTAGCACCCCATGGGCAAAGTTTAGGATGGCAACGACCCTCAGAGGTTGCATCACACATAATTCTTAAGTCAATTCGATTTTATATATTTTATTGATCAATGTCAATCATATTTATCTTTAGATTTTAGAACAAATGAGCGTTCCCTGGACACCATCTAAAGATGCCAGTACCTTGACGGTTACTGGCATCTTTAGATGTGACGCTTGTGAATACTAGGCTTCCCAAGCCTGATTACTTAACCCTTTCATGATCTTCTGCACATAACCTTGAGTTTCCTTATAGGGGGGTACCCCATGATATTTATCAACGGCACCTGGACCAGCATTATAAGCAGCTAAACTCAGCGGAACATTTCCCTCAAAACGATCCAGCAAATCTTTCAGGAAATGCGTTCCCCCATCCAAGTTTTGAGTAACGTCGTAGGCATTCTGCACCCCATAGGAAGCAGCCGTGCCTGGCATCAACTGCATTAAGCCCATGGCACCAGAATGAGACGTCGCCTGAGGATTAAAACCGGACTCTGCTTTGACCACCTGTTGGATCAGCGTTGGATCAACACCATATTTCTGGGCCATCGAATAAATAACATTCTCTAGAGAGCCAACATCATTTTCCGTCTTAACCTGGGGGACAGAGTTAGCGGTAGCTAACCCCTGCGTAGCACTTGTACCTGTACTTCCGCCAAGAGCCGCTTGAAATAAGGCAGCAAAAAGTTGCGCGGTCGAATCGCCTGTTTCACCCGTTCCAGACGACCCAGTCTGACCATTTTGTGGGGTCTTCCACGACGCATTCATCTGTTGAAGCTGAAATAGGAGAAACATCTGAGCGACATCCATGCCAATAAGCCTCCTTTGACTACTCTACATCAAGCGTAGCCCGTACTAATATCCTCTAGTAAACTAGGAAGTTAGTTGCCTTAGTCCCTGAACCTCACGACGCTCCATAATCTTTTCAGGAATGAGTTGTATGATAATCCGATCTGGAAGATTGACAATTCCACCGATAAACGAAGCGGTCACCAGTGGCGGGGGCGGGGCAATATTCTCCAAAATCCGCACCTCTTTCACTTGATCCACCGCAAACCCTACGTAGTCTCCATGAACCTCAGTGATTAAAGCAAACGTATTCTTCTGCTCCAGTGGAACAGAACTTTCGAGCCCAAACCGCACATGAAGATCAATCAAAGGGATTGCCTTATCCCGTAGATTAATCAGTCCGCGCACGTAATCAGGTGCTTGGGGAATAGTACGCACGTCACCTATGCTGGTAATCTCCCGAACCACTTCAATGGGCATCGCATACTCTTCTTGGTTCAAAGTGAAAATGACGACTTGAACGGCTATGGCGACCACATCCTCTACTAAATCTTCCCGACCTCATTAACTGCCTTACCTAACATCTCATCTTGGATCTGGATCACTCTTTGATTCGCTTCATAGGCTTTCATCACCGTCATCATTTGTACCATCTGACCTGAAAGGTCGACGTTCGAGGCCTCAACAGCTCCCTGAAGGACTTGAGCTGTCATCACAATTTGAACGGGTTGAGACGCACTATACAAGGATTCGCCTTCACGTTTTAAAGCATCTGTCGCTATGTCAACAACACGTAACCGATCCACACGTTGTCCATTATCCATAATAGTGCCGTCTGCCTTGACAAGAAATTCTGAGTTGAGGGGACCTATGGGGCCATTTTCGCCCTGCAGGGCATATCCATTTGAGGATTGGAGCATTCCCTGATCATCTCGCTGAAAATGCCCATTTCGAGTATAACGTTCCCCCTCGGGGGTCTGAACAACAAAGTATCCCGGTGAGGTTAACGCCAGATCCGTCTTGAGATCCGTTGTCTCTATGGCCCCCTGAACGTTAGACAGGGCAGCACGATCAACGCCAACCCCCGTCCCAAGCCAACCAATCTGTACGGGATCAGGAGACGAGTTTCCGCCCATCCGTTCAATCAACATGGCAGGGAAAGAAATGTTACTGGCAACCTGTTCTTTATAACCCGACGTCTTCAGATTCGCGACATTATCTCCAATAACCTCACTTTGAGTCTGAGCGGCCAACATAGCACTTGCTGATGTATATAGTCCTCGAATCACGTTGTACCCCACCTTTGTTAAATTATTCAGGGGTTCCTAATGGGACAATTTATAAATTGCCCTACTTAAGAACCATCCTAAGCAACCCTAATTGTGAAGAGATGGCACTCGTCAGAGAGTTGTAATAAAGGCCATTTTCAGCTACATTGGTCATTTCAGAATCAACATCTACATTATTACCATCACTACGCAAGGTTGTGGATTGATCCGTAACAATCCCAGATCCACTCCCTGGCCCTCCGACATTTGAAATTCCTAGAATATGTTTCTGATCTGTAAGCTTCATGGATAGAGGGCCACCCTTATCAGCTAAGACAGTGCCTAACACCGTTTGAAAATCGACATCCGAGCGCTTAAAACCCGGTGTTTCTATATTAGCGACGTTATTAGCTAGTACCTGTTGCCTCATACTCGAAGCCTCAAGTCCTTTCTGCAAAACATTTAAAACCTGTCCATTTAACCAACCAGACATGTGCTTTACCTCCTCATGGCATTGGCGATGCCCCACATCTTATCTCCGTCCGATACCAGCTTGGCATTGACCTGATAAGCTCGCTGGACCAACAACAGGTCTGTCATCGAAGCGGCCAAATTTACATTGGATTGTTCGAGAGACTGACCGCTAATCAACCCTAAAACCTGCGCACCCGCTGTTGTGCTACCCGGTTGACCAACCTGAGGTGCACCAGAATTAACGGTCGGCATAAAGAGGGTGTTTCCATTCCTTAGTAGTCCCTCAGGATTCTGAAATCCCACCAGTAGTATCTGGCCGAAAGTTGTCTTTTCTCCAGCGACAACTCCGGTTATTTCTCCGTTCGAAGTCACTGACAAGTCTGTCGCGTCGGAGGGAATCGTGATACTTGGTTGTACTGCATTTCCTTGCATATCAGTCATTCGCCCTGATGCATCCACTTGAAAGGCCCCTACACGGGTATACGCCATCGTTCCGTCCGGCATCTCTACCTGAAAAAATCCTGAGCCCTTAATGCCCAAATCCAAAGGACGATCAGAAGGGGTTAACGTACCTTGCTGGAAATTTGTACCGCTGGCGTTATAGATCACACCAGCTCCAACACTCAGGGTTGCAACGCCTGTAGCCCCATCGGTTTTTGTATTCCCTGAACGCACCTCTGTGGACAAAGCCTCCGCAAACTGCATCTGATTCGCTTTAAATCCTGTGGTATTTACATTTGAAATGTTATTAGCTATGGTATCTATGGCTACCTGCTGCGCACGGATCCCCGAGGCAGCAGTCCCTACTAAGCGCATGAGGCAATCCTCCGTCTTCTCAGAATGAGCTTTATCCGATGGCTAAATTTCAGATGATCTGAAATAAGTTGCCTTTATTAATTACGCTTTAGGTCAATCAATTCTTGCAACAGGGAATCCGAAACTGTAATCACCCTCGAGTTGGCTTGGAAGCCACGCTGAGCCACGATCATATCTGTGAATTCCGTAGAAAGGTCAACGTTAGACATTTCGACAGCGCCAGGTACGACTGAACCATGGCCAGTTGAGCCAGCTGCTCCGGAATTAGCGATCCCTGAGTTCGATGTCTCCCGATAAAAATTACTTCCGACATTATCTAGTCCAGCATCATTTGCAAAAGTTGCAATAGCAATTTGTCCTATCTGAGCATTTTGTGACACAGCAGCTGTACCAGTCGTTGCATTAGCAGGCGTAATATACACGCCAGTAATCACCCCTTTTTGGTCGATGCTATAGCTATCTAAGGCGGCACCGGTTGCTGTTGCTGGTGTACCTGGAAGATAAAGTTGTGAGCCGATCACTATTTGAATCGGTACAAGTGCTGGTTGTATTGGTGGAAGCGGTGGGATTGGTGACACATCTGTGGTAATAGTTGCTGGATTCGTAACACCCGCTGCGGTATACATAGCCCCTTGAACTTTTGCGCCAGTACCCGGATCTATGAGATTTCCCGCGCTATCTAAACCAAACGTCCCTGCTCGACTATACACTGTTCCATTGTTATCCAAGACGAAAAATCCAGGGCCCTGAATTAACATATCCGTTGCATTCCCAGTGGATTGCGAGCTACCTTTGGTCATCACTTGATCGATAGAACCCAGCATAGCACCCATACCGACTTGCATGGAGTTTGTTCCGCCAAGACTTGCAGTAGGGGATGATGCCCCTTTCAGCGTTTGGCTCAAGGTAGTGGCAAACGACACCCTGCTACGTTTAAAACCCGTGGTGTTAACGTTAGCAATGTTATTTCCGATAACATCCATTTTCACTTGGTGATTTTTTAACCCAGAGATTGCCGAATATAGCGAACGCATCATAGTGCTTATTCCTCCTCATATATACCATCTAAAGTCAATTTTTTATGTTTACAACGTCGCTGCTGCTGTATCAGTAGCAATAGGTTGCCGTTCCTGAACCGATGTAATAAGACCCATTTCCAAATCTGCAAGAGTCCCGTCTGCCTTGCGAATCTGCAACTTGGGATCGCCATCTAACCATTTCGCGGCCTCAACCGTACCTTCCATTGGAGTCACGCCATCCGTATCGACCCCGCTGACCCATTTCCCAATCATAGCTGCGCCTTGTGTGAGGGACGATTGTTGGGAGAAGTTGGTCATACTTTCGCTCAAGGTATTCATCGCAGTCGCGATATTAGTCATTTGCTCTAAGGAGCTGAACTGAGCTAATTGAGCGATGGATTGTGTGCTATCCGTTGGATTCATGGGATCCTGATTTTGCATCTGCGCAACGAGTATCTTGAGGAAATCGTCTTTTCCTAGCGCATCATTGGCCGAGGTTGCCTTACTTCCACTAGTGACATTGTTCGTCTGAGGTACGTAACTTTGACCATTGATTGATGTGTAACTCATATTTCCTCCTATGCTGTGACATTAATACGGTTCAGCTCATCCCGCCCAAGTGAGTGAGGAATATTAGCGGGAATTAGATCCTCGTCCTCATTAAAATGTGTGTTTTGGTTGAACGGCCTCTGAGATTTCCTTTGAGATTCATCGCCTTGAGGATTATGTTGCCGTTCTCCACCTTGCCCCATTTGTAACATACCACAGTTCACACCTTGGTCTGTAAGATTTTGGCGCAACTCTGAAAGTTGTTTCTGCAAAAGCTGACCGGTCGCTGGGTCAGATGCTTGCACTTGTAGATGGAGGAGCCCATTTTCCCAACGCATCCCAATTTGAATTTTCCCCAAGTCTGCAGGGTGTAGCTTAATTTCTAACTCCTTCAGCTCTTGGTGGCGGTTCGTGGCTTGCAGGCGAATTGCAGCGGAGATCTGTTCCCATACTGGAACCACGACGGTTTTCCCGTCTGCGATGTTTACTGCTCCAAGGTTACTTGCAGCCCCAATCCCTACGTTTGAGTATTCTTTTTTTATATCTTTGATTCCAGAGGCTTCGGTGGGTTTTCGATCACCCTGAGCTTCATCACTGGAATTTCTCTGTAAAATATTAGAAGATGTTGTCACGTCTAGTTTTTGCTGATTTTGTTGAACAGCGACAACTGGCGCTGTATCTTTTGCTGGTGTGCCTATATTAGTTCCAGTCATCGATTTAGGTCCAGATTCGGAACTTCCTTTAGACTCAGGAGCTAGGCTAACGACCTTAACTTCTATCAGCTCGTTCATTACCTGAGGAGCTTTTAACATTTCTATTAGTGCGACTACTTTCGCTGTTAACTCAGGACTACCTGTACCAAGGACTTTGTTTAAAGCGTCAAGTAACGGTTGAATTCCCTTTGGGCCAATCGAAGCCTGAATCAAGGATTCGGGACTTCCTTTAGCCTCAGAAGCAACGCTACCACGATTGACTTCAATTAGTTCACTCATGACCTGAGGTATTTTTAGCGTTTCTAGTAGCGAGGCAACTTTCGCTGTGAACTCAGGATTACCTGTACCAAGGCCTTTGTTTAAAGCGTCCAACAACGGTTGAATTCCCTTTGGGCCAATTGGCTTCGTCATTTCCTGACCAAAATCCTTTGTCTTAACGATGTCTGAACCTGCTAGATTTACTTTTGGAGAAACCTCTGTAATCTCTCCAGAGAGTGCCACTAAAAGATTGGCTATGACCTGTCTATATTTATCCAACTCCGTCATTCCGGGGTTTCCCCCCTGAGGTCTAGGCGTCGTCATCCCTGACTGCGCAGAAACCTCGTCTGAGATCAGAGAAACCAGATTCAACAAAGCACCTTTAGCAATTGCTAAACCCCCAGTTCCCTGGCTCACATCGTTTCCGGAATTGGCCTCCTTGCCTGCCGGAAGACTACTCTGCAGCATAGGCTGAATGAGATTGATCAAAGCATAATTACCGTACCCTGGCATACTTCCCTGCTCGTTTAGATTCTGTACGTTTGGCACAGGATTACCAGTACTCTGCTCATCGTCTGATTCTTGCCCTACCTTAGAGTTCTGCCCTTTCACATCTACGTTTGAATTCGCGAAGCCCTTCATCATCGCTGCAAAAACTGCCGCCATGTTTTCAGGGCTGTCTGAAACGTCTTTTCCCTTTGATTTAGAAGCTTTTTCTACGTTACTCCCAACCTTAAGGATCTCCGAAAGGACATGAATACCTGCCATTGCCATCACCTCCATAGACTTCTATAAGTTATATCGGCAAAAGATGAATAAAGCATTAGGACAATTATTCTTTTTTTACAATAAGTTCTTTTTTTGTCGACTCAGTCTTCCTCTTAAGCGCAAGACGGCTTGGGTATGGAGTTGCGAGATTCGAGATTCGGAAAGTTTTAGAACCGCTGCAATTTCCTTTAAGGTGAGCTCTTCTTGATAGTAAAGCGCCACCACTAACTTTTCTTTATCAGGTAGTTTTTCTACGGCCACAGCGAGGACCTGTTTTCTTTCTTGTTTTTCTACAGCTTGATAAGCTTCTTGAGCCTCAGTATCTACCAGTAAATTAAGAGGGGTACCATTACTGTCCCCTTCGCCATCGACCGTAGTCTCATCGAACGAGGTCAAAGTTAAGACCTGTGCCTGAGCTAAAACCGCTTCTATCTCCCGCACTTCCACTTTCAGCAACTCTGCAACTTCTTGAACCGTAGCCGCACGACCCAGTCGATATTCCAATAAGGCAAAACCGTCCTGAACGTGCTTTACTTTCTGTCTAGCTGAGTGAGGAACCCAGTCCATGGTTCGGAGTCCATCAATCATCGCTCCGCGAATACGGATTGAAGCATACGTTTCAAATTTAAACCCCCGGGCAGCCTCGAACCGATCCAAGGCATCGAGTAACCCAAAAACGCCATAGCCAATGATATCATCCTCGTCCACATGGGCTGGAAGGGACATCGCCAGACGACCTGCTATGCGCTTTACCAAAGGCAAGTATTGTTCGATCTGTTCTTGTTTCCACGGTCCGCGAGACACTGCTTCATACGCTTTAGGTATCATGATCCATCCCCCCTCCGCATTCAAATTTCATAACTTTCAACCATATCGTCTTATTTATGTTCATCGTTCCAGCCCATTCGACGTCCGATCTCAGCTTGTTGTGCACTACCCGGTAGACCTTTGCTAAGATTCGGGTCAACTTGTCCAGCAAAATTCGACGGTTTAAACTCAGGTTCAGACTTAGGTTTAATCTCGAGTTGAGCTCCCTCGTCTCCAACAGAGAAGTCAATGACGCCTCCGCGACCCATATCCGTCGCGCCCACCTCCGCGCTAGACTTTAAATAATCCCTATTTTTTTCGGAGGCCGTGTTTTTAAACAGGCTAAGAATGCCCGCCATCAGAGAATACATGATTCCAAAAGAAATCCCACCCCGTATGATTAGGTCTAATGTCGTCACGTCATTAAGCCAACTAAGGCCGACAACTATCAGGGTAGTGGTCAGTGTGATGCGCTTAGCCCAGATCTGGTAAACCTCGCTATTTTGGGTCTCCATCAAATCACCTTTTCGCCATGGTTTATTGTACGAATGCGCAACTCTCCAGTCCCTACATCAAAATAAATCGTGCGCCCGAAACTTCCCCCCACATCCTCAACGAGTAAAGGGATCCCATGTTTTCTCAGTTCTTCTTTCACCGCTTCTGCATTGCGTTCCCCTATTTTAAGAACTGGCGGTTTTCCAGGAAAAGAAAACATTTGTGCGCCACCTGCTATTTTAGCTTTGAGACGGCTTCTAATAGCACCCATCCCTAAGATTTCTTTCAGCAATAATTCCAGCGCGGTGTCTGCATATTTCGCTGGATTTCCCCCAAGGCTTTTAGAAGCGGTTGGAAGCATAATGTGAGACATCCCCCCCACCTTCAGAAATGGGTCACGGATACAAATTCCTATACAAGACCCTAATCCAGCGGTGAGCAGAATCTCTGGAGCTCTAGCTGTTTTATAATCTGCCATGCCAACACTGATGACCACACTCATAACCCCATGGCTCCCAACAATTTCTCCAGGGAACCCTCATCCGGTAAAAAAATGAATTGCCCTTCGATTTTAGGAATTCCAGTGAGTTGCGTATCAATAAACAGTACCAGGTCGTCCAGCATACCCTCTTCTAAGAAAATGGCGTCTAAACTCGCGCCAATCATATCCACAGCCAGCGCTGGTACGGAAGGTTGAAGGGCAATACCCGAAAACTGTGTCAAGGCAATCAGGAAGGAGCTTACCAAAATATTCCCAACTTCTTTCAGAGCCGATTGTGCCATCTCATCGCTATAGATATCCATTGGCTTATCCGTCCCAAACAAAGCTTGTACCACAATTTGTGCACTTTCAACTGGAAAGAAAAAAACAGCTTTTCCCGGGGCCTCTCCTTCAACCTTCACATAAATAGTCGCCTGAGGCGTATCGAGTTGACCAATAATCTCAGCAATCTTCTCAAAAGGAATCGCCCAAACTTTTGGAACCGACATATCAATGCGCCGCTGTAAAAGGGTTGACAAGGCTGTAGCGGCATGTCCCGACCCAATGTTTCCAATTTCTCGTAAGGCGTCAAGTTGGAACTGAGTAATCTCCATTTGTTATAACAGTCCTTTCTTACGCATAGTCCTCTGAATATCAAAAACGCACCGAATAATTTGATCTCGCTCGCGTTCAGAGATGTCATGGAATTCTACTGAAACCCTGTAGCGTTCACTATCTTCTATTTTTACAGCCCGGCAAACACGAACCGGCGTCTGTAGATCTCCTTTAGGCAAAGCTAATTGGACATAAAGTAACGCGTTGCTTTCTAAATGATTCTTTGTTAGAAAACGCATCCCTCCACCACTCAAGTCAAGCAGCGTTCCATGTTGAGTATCGCTTAGACCTTCCTTGGTCACCGATCGAAACGATAGGGGGTATAACGCAGCGACCCGCACATAGTTACGGCGTTGAACTTTGCATATTGAATCTGAGTCTGGAATCTCTAAAACGAGCATTGGGATCGGAACAGCAATCCTTTGCATAATTTTCCCTTCAAACGAGTAGGCCGCCGCTTCGTCCCAAAATGTCAGGGTTACCTCCGTCCCCTCGCGCAAAGGGACTACCTCGCGATGTTGAAAGGGCGCACCCACCACAAGAAGTCTTTCTCCCACCTCTTCTATACGCGTCCGATATTTCCCTTTATACTCCCCATCCGACACGTCAAGTTCAACCGCAAGACCCATTACAAGCTTTTTCTTTATCATCAAATTTCCACCCCCGTAGGACGAATTCCAAGTTCTTTTATGTAATACGTTTGGATACCTCATAACTATATGCGACGCTTAATCATTCTAAAACGACCTTAGCAATTTACTTAGAAAGCCCCGGACTCCACCGGCTTGGCGTGGTGGGCGCTGATAAATTCCAGACACTGTACCGGCAATCCACTGAATGCATTTATACGCCGGACTTTCAGGGAAACTAATTCCCAAGGGCTCCAGTTGCATGACTGAACGCCCTACGAGCGGATCATCGTAAACCCACCCCATCAGCTTTATCGAACCATCCAGAAATTTATGGACAGCCGTTTCTAACCGTTTAAACGTAGCCTGAGCGTCAGTTTCATTACGCACCCGGTTAATGACCACATGGATTGGGACCTCGCCTGCTTCTTTCTTCAAAGTTTTAAGCAAACCATAGGCATCCGTCAACGCTGTCGGTTCGGGCGTCGTCACCATGATGATATCGTCTGCAGCCTTTAAGAAATTAAGCACTGTATGCCCGAGACCCGCCCCTGTATCAATAATTAACAGATCTGCCATCTTTTCTAAGCGTCCGAGATTGGCTATGACATTCGTAAGCTTATCCCTCTCTAAGTTGGCTAGTGCTTGAACCCCAGACCCACCTGGTATGATTCCAATTCCCCGTGGTCCCGTCAGCATAATCTGTTCAATGGTCTTTTCTCCAGATAATAAATGCTCAATCGTATACCGAGCTGAGAGCCCAAAAGCAATATCCACGTTCGCAAGCCCTAAATCTCCATCCAGGATAATAATGCGTCGTCCATATTCGGACAAAGCCAGAGCTAAGTTTACCGTGAAAGTAGTTTTACCCACGCCCCCTTTGCCACTCGTCACGGCTATAACTCTCATTCCGGTATTATTTTCCCCCTTAGAAGCCATCTCTCTCAATACGCTCGCCTGATCATGCATGGGGCATCTCCTCTCCTAAGATATGGTGTGCCATACGATAAGGCGTCGCTGCCTCAATGTCATCAGGGACATTTTGACCGTTCGTCAGATAGGCTGTAGGGAGCGTTGTCTCACTCAAGAGATTTAAAATAGATCCCGCACTGCCTGTCTCGTCTAACTTTGTGAAGATGAGATGGGTTGTTAAACCTTCAAAACGTTTGTAGATCTTGAGCTGATCTGCAAATTGTGTTGTCGCGCTCATGACCAGCATGGTGAAATCTGGTTGTGCCTTCTCCAAGAAGGCACGAAGTTCCGTCATATGTAGCTCATGGTGAGGGCTTCGACCCGCCGTATCAATAAAAATAAGTTCCTTATCTGCATGAAGATCGAGTGACTCTCTCAGGCCCGTTGGTGTCATAACGACTTCAACAGGTACTCCGATGATCTCTCCAAACGTTCTAAGTTGTTCTACAGCAGCGACACGATACGTATCTGCCGTAATTAGGGCAACTTTACGTCGATCAACGATACTAAATCCTGCCGCAAGTTTACCAATCGTCGTCGTTTTCCCCACTCCAGTTGCGCCTATTAAGGCCACAATCCTCGGCTTGTTGATGCCTGGTTGAATGAGTCCTATCTGGCCGCATAGTTGGCGAACATTGGCTTCAATTCGAGCGTATACCAGGGTATCGTCGGCCCATTCCTCTGGCAACAAAGTTTGTTGAACTTGTGTTATTAAGAGTCTAACTAGGTTTTCGCTGATCCCTCTGCCCTTTAAATGTTCGGCCCACCTTTGGAGTAGAGATGGCCAAGCACTTTTTTCCTCTCCGAGGCCTTCTACATGTTTATTCATTTTTTCCAGCATCCGTCGCATAGATATAATCTCTGCTTGAAGGTCTCCAGTTTGTTCTTTAGCATCCGTCACTAGGCTCACTTCAGGCACTTTCTGTGCTGTCACTGGTTTTTCTTCGATGGCCGCAGTAATTTCTACCCGCATCTTGCCAAATAGCCCCAGGAACCCGCCCTCACGAAACTCACGTGTCTGGAGAATGACCGCTTCTGAACCCAATTCTCGCTTCACTATACCCATAGTGTGTGCCACATTATCGCCTACAAATCGCCTAACTCGCAATATCCATCCCCACCATTCCTACAGCTTGTACTTGTACCCCTTGAACCAATTCATTATATGAGAGCACCAATAATTGAGGAAGTTGACGCTCAGTCACTCGTTTTAAGTTGATTCTCACCAGCGGCGCGCAGACTATCACGGGCGTAATCCCTTTAAGCATCACCTTCTCCACCTCTCGGGTGAGATTCTGAACGAGCACCTGTAGCACCTTCGGATCAAGGGCTAAATAGGTGCCATAATCAGACGGATGAATGCTATCGAGGATTTTCTGTTCAATCTGCGGATCCAGTGTGATGACAGGTAACGTTTTATCCTTGCCGACGAGCGGCTGTAAGATTTGGCGAGCTAAAGCCTGCCGCACATGTTCCGTTAAGCGGTCGAGATCTTTTGTAGCCTGAGCCTGATCGGCAAGGGTTTCCAGAATAGACACCATATCCCGAATCGAGACCCTTTCTCGCAATAAGTTCGCTAGTACCTTCTGTACCTGACCTAGGCTCAGCAGTTCTGGTATTAACTCATCCACCACAGCTGGAGCTTGTTCCTTCGCATGATCAATGAGAATTTTAACATCTTGACGGTTAAGGATTTCCCAGGCCTGAGTTTTAATCACCTCCGTGATGTGGGTCGCTAGGACGGTGGGAGCATCCACGACCATCCATCCATTCAGCTCCGCTTGTTCCCTATACATCGCATTAATCCACTTGGCATCGAGCCCGAAAGCGGGTTCTTTAGTGGGTGTACCAGGAATGCTATCATCGTCAGCGCCACTGCTCATGGCCATATAATGGTCAGCCAGAATTTCCCCTGTGGCAATTTCTGCGCCTCTTATTTTAATAACATATTGATTGGGTTGTAAATTCATATTATCACGAACCCTGATTACGGGTACAATAAATCCTAATTCGCTGGCAATTTGGCGACGAATCAGCACAATCCGGTCTAGCAGATCTCCCCCTTGTTGAACATCGACTAAAGCGATCAAAGCATACCCCAGTTCAAGTTCCATATGGTCAACATTTAATAAGTTTAGGACATTTTCGGGTTTCTTACTATCTTCTATTTCTGAATCCCGAGCCGCAGCTGATTCCTCAACGACCGACACCTTGGAGCTCTTCTGGAGCATCACACCTGCGCCGATTAAAGCAAAAGCCACAATTAACATCGGGAATTTCGGCAAGCCAAGAAAGGCTAGTGCGATGAGAACACCAGCGGTGATGAACAACGCCTTCGGATTTCGGAACAGTTGTTTCGCTAAATCATTCCCTAAGTTGTTTTCTGAAGCTGCCCGAGTGACCACTAGGCCCGTTGCCGTTGAGATCAGGAGTGCAGGGATCTGGGATACGAGGCCCTCACCGATGGTCAGCAAGGTGTATTTATGAAGTGCTTCAATTAAAGGCAACCCCTCTATTGAAACGCCCATAATGAAACCTCCAATAATATTAATAAATAAGATGATAATAGCGGCGATGGCATCCCCTTTAACAAACTTGGTAGAACCATCCATCGCACCATAGAAATCTGCTTCCGATTGAATCGCTTTACGCCGATCTCGGGCCTGTATATCGGTGATCATCCCTGCATTGAGGTCAGCATCAATAGACATTTGCTTTCCCGGCATAGCATCCAAGGTAAACCGTGCAGCTACTTCTGAAACGCGCTCTGCTCCTTTGGTAATGACAATAAATTGAACCAGCACTAAGATGATAAATATGATAAAACCTACGACTGCATTTCCCCGAATAACGAATTCTCCAAATTGCTGAATGACTTGCCCTGCATGACCGTCCAGGAGAATCAGACGGGTAGCGGAAATATTCAAAGACAAACGGAACAACGTCAAAGTCAGCAAGAGGGAAGGCAACGCCGAGAATTCCAGAGGGTCCTTAGCAAAAACAGCGAGCATCATAGTTAACACCGAAGCTGTAATATTTATAGTAATCAAGATGTCTAGAAATCCCGCCGGCAACGGAACAACCATCATGACCACGATACCGACCATTCCAATGGCGGCTAAAACGTCTGTATTGCTCAGTAGGCGATTCTTAAATGATGTGGCCATGAGTTCCTCCTTTCAAGTTTGCCTAATTACGGGACGAGCAGCGGGAGTAAGTTTCTTAGCCCGTTCGCACCCGTTCCAGCGCTATTCGCTTGTCGCTAAGGCTAAAACACAGAACCTCTGGGCTTCACAGAATGTGCGCGTCGCTCCTTGCCATCCTTGGCACCGCGACATCAGTCCATCCATGGACAAGTCAACTGCGTTTCTTTACGCCTTATCGACTGCGCTCATTGACGCGCTTCCTCTATCCGTGCTCTCTCAGCTAAGAAACTTCCTCTAGCTTGGGTCGACGACGGTTAGTCAATACTTGAGGCGTCGTCTGGGGTTAGTTACGTGCAAGTTGAATGCTAGTTGGAGGGCCCGCGAGGCACGTCCTCAACCTTGTGTCCGTCGTGCCAAACTAGGGCTTTAAGCCTTGATGCATGAGGACAGGGTTCCCGGCCAATGCGACGTCCTTGTCGCAAGGCCGGTGAGAAACTCCTGTTTCTCACCCTTATGATGAAAGAGGCTTAAAGCCGAGTTTGGCTACGACGACCGCAAAGGCATCGGAGCGTGCAATCACGGGCCTCCCCTCAAGTATGCTGTCGGGGGCATTCGCGTCGAGTGCAACTAGGAACTATTCTAGCCTGCATTCCGGCTGGGGTCCCAGCGGGTTAGCACCCTTGAAGGTTGTCTCGGTTTATTCACGTGCAGGTTGGGACGTTGGGGACTAGGAGCTCTTGACGCGTCGTGCGGCCTTAGTCGCGTGCAAACGTGGGCATTGCTCAACATAGGTGCAGTGAAGACGGTTCTCGCCTTGCGTTCGCCCCTCGTTCCGAGCCCTGGCTTGAGTGACATTAGCACGACCTCTCTACGTAAGCAGCTAGCAAGCTCCGTGTAAGAGACCCAGACACGGGGCAGTGAACGTGATCTGAACTGCCGCCACCTAGCCAAGGATGACGAGTCTGGCGGGCACCCCGCTAACCCTTTAGTATTATGCAGCAGGAACAAATTATCTTGCATACTGCCTTTCCCTAGACCCCGGTTCCGAGCGCCCGGGACTTGCGTGACATTAGCACGACCTCTCTACGTAAGCAGCTAGCAAACTCCGTGTAAGAGACCCAGACACGGGGCAGTGAACGTGATGTGAGCTGCCGCCACCGAGCCAAGGTCCCCTCCCGCCATCCTTGGCTCCGGTGACACTCGGACGTCCTTGTCCAGCGGATGGCCTGATTAGTCTGGCGGGAACCCCGCTCCCCAAAGACAACAGCTTACAGAGCATATCACTACTCAGAATTAGAGCGTTGGCCAAGGATGGCCGAGTGTCCCTGTAGCCAAGGATGGCGTGAAGGGACCGTCGTAGGAGGGAGAGCGTTGTCACACAAGTCCCCTGCCTCACCGAGTCCCAGCCGAAGTCCTTTTCTTCAACCGATAAACCATAGCCAAAACCTCAGCCACCGCCTTATAAAGATCCGCTGGAATTCCTTGCCCGATCTCAACCTGGGCGTAGAGGGCTCGTGCCAGCGGCTTATTTTCCATGATCACTAGGTCATATTCCCTCGCCAATTCGCGCATGCGTAGAGCTACCTGATCTTGTCCTTTGGCGACTACGTAGGGCGTTTGCTGTTCCTTTAGGTCATACCTAAGGGCAACGGCGAAATGAGTTGGATTCGTCACCACAACATCCGCTTGTTTCATATCCTGCATCATCCGGCTCATGGCCATGGCTCGTTGTCTTTTCTTAATCTCACTTTTAAGTTCTGGATTTCCTTCTGATTGTTTATGTTCTTGTTTTAGCTCTTCATAAGACATCCGCAACTCTTTTTCATGATTCCAGCGTTGATAAAGATAATCTAAAGCAGCGAGCCCCAGAAAGGAAAGTGAGATGTTCCAAGCGAGTTCCATCAGGGCCGCACCTAAATAAATGGCACTTTGCCTAACATCCAGTTGCTGCATAGCAGGATAGATCTGAATTCGATCCCGGACACTGGCATACAAGAAATATCCGATTAGAACGACTTTGGTGAGAGATTTCGCTAATTCTACCCATGCCTTAACCCCAAACATCCGTTTAGCGCCACTGATCAGACTAATGCGAGAAAGTTGAGGTTTCATGGACTCACCCGTGAAGAGGATCCCAACTTGGATGTAGTTCGAGAGTAAGGCGACCATGAACCCTGTGAGGAAAATAGGCCACATGATTTGTATCCCCAACCAAAGCATGTTTACCAGGAGACTTGACACCGAACGTTGGGTCCACTCTGAGGAAAGGCCTAAGACGTATGGGAAAAGTTTTTCCATATGCTGTAACATGCTTGGTAACCAGTATTTGAGGACGGCTACGAGGCCTAAGAGCATAAATGCTGAGATTGCTTCCTGGCTTTTAAATACCTGGCCCTTTTTGCGCGCATCCTCTTTGCGCTTGGGCGTGGCTGGGTATTTTTTTTCGCTCACTGCTTCCACCCCTGATAAAGTTCTAAGACCCAAGCCATGTTCAAATCAAAGAGGTACGATATGGCTTCTCCAAAAAAGGGAATCGAGAGGTACAAAATAGTAAGTCCAAAAATAATCTTAACGGGGAAAACAATGGAGAAGATATTAATTTGGGGGACTGTCCTAGACAAAAGCCCTACACCTACGTCCGAAACGAGCAGCGCCCCAAAAACAGGCATGGCTATTTGAATTGCTAAAACAAACACGTTACCCACCAGTTGAGCGTAATAAGTATAGTTGGCGGGCATGTTCGACGGATTAATGGGAATATAGGCATAACTCTTGACCATGGCGGCGATTAGAAAGTGATGAGCATTGGTTGCTAGTAAAATCATCGTAGACAAAACCATCTGAAAATTTCCCATCATAGGCGTTTGCACACCATAGACTGGGTCAATCGCCGCTCCCATTGTAAAACCCATCTGGAAATCGATCAGTTGCCCTGCGCCTTGTAAAACAGCCGTCATCGTATAGATCACAAATCCAATGACTAATCCGACCATAACTTCCTTCAGCACCACCGCAATATAGGGCAATAATTCAATGGGAATAGGTGGCCTACCTGCAGAAATCAAAGGATAGACAATCACTGACAGACTCGCAGCTAACCCGAGCCTTACGTAAGCCGGCACTCCCCTAGCACCAAAGACTGGCGCTAACATAATCATGCCTGCCCAACGGGATAAAATCAGGAGGAATAAAGAGAGGTTCCACTGGAGCAGGTCTGCAAGGCTCAAATTTCTCCCCCCTTGTAAGATAGAGCTAGGGTTGATGGTTCAAACCCAACTCGAACGTTCTTTGATAACTTACATCATATTGTTCAGGTGAATTAGTTGACACGTTAGACCTCTATCACTAAACATCGTGCTATGATCATTCTTGTCAGAGAGATAGATGTGTGTCCTCCCTGGATCACCTCTTCTGAGGTCTTATCCGTAATATAGCGTGTCACTCCACAAGAATGATTCGATGTTTAGCTGGTTGGGTCACTACTTTAGTGTTACCCGTTTCAAAAGCAAGGTTGTTTGACATTCTTCCTAAGTGGATGCTCTGATTAATTTCGTCTGAA
>Ga0209386_1000217_pt1 | contig 29838 bp, 32 predicted proteins | sample NGEPertwo_FD_184510 | JGI IMG/M metagenome (GOLD analysis project Ga0209386, IMG submission 184510) | Arctic peat soil microbial communities from the Barrow Environmental Observatory site, Barrow, Alaska, USA - NGEE Permafrost154B-two... | ecosystem: Environmental > Terrestrial > Soil > Wetlands...
ATTTGACGGTGCCTCCGACCAAAAATGAATATCATCCCATTCATCGAATCCGCAAATGACCCCTGCAATTACAATAAATAAAATATCGGTCAATTTATGGAGAACTTTCCCTTCTTGCCTTGTATCCACCAGTCCTTCAAAATGCTCAAAAAACGCACCCTTATATAATTCACCGTTGCTCATACTTATTCTCCTTTTAAGTACACTTCTGAGCAACATCATACTTCATATGAGGTTCGAAGTCCAGCAGCATCCTATATATATCCATAACTTATAAATTATGTCTTCGTGAATTCGCCGTGACTCTCTTTCTGCGCGTGTATGCATATGCCGTTGACGATAAGCTTTAAATTTACTAAAGATCGAGTTCTGTTTTCCTTCAACAAGCGAGATAATTACGCTATCGTTCATAGTAAAAGGAGCAACGACTTGCACTCCATCTACTCCAATCGATAAGCTAACATGCTTAGCCTTCATGCTTTTTCTAATTGAATAGGAAATTAGTGTAGTGCCAATATTAAGTTCAGGCATTTTATCAAATCCTTATATCCATGCATTAATCCCACGACTAGCAGACTTCAACTACTTCATTAATATCTATCATCATACTATGGTAAAACATATCGTTTTACAAGTGTTTACTGCACGTTCTACTTCTGCGCTGTCACGAGATTTGAAGAGTGCCTCTAAGCACGGTTCTTCGCCAATGACAGAAGTAATTAGGTTACGTTTGGTTTGTCACAAAATCAATGATAATATAATCTTAATACTCATACTAACTACTAAGGAGTTCTTCACAATGCTAAAAGGCCAAAAGACATCAATACGTCCAATCGAAGAAGATGATATTGACCCACTATATCAATGGTATAACGATGAAGAGGTAAATCTATGGTCCAGTGGGGCATGGCCCTTGAATACGCTACAAAGTAAAGATCAACTTGCGGTAAAGTTTCTTGACGGATCACCAGATACCTACCGTTATGCTATTTTGGATGAAAACGAACTGCTCATTGGAACTTTGGGCTTTAAAGAAATCAATATCCCTGGACGCTCTGCCACACTCTTTGTTGTCATTGGAGATAAAAAGTATTGGGGCATAGGTTATGGAACAGATGCCTTGATCACCTTTGCTCGCTTCCTTTTTTTCCAGTGGAATTTTCATAGGATTTCGTTGGATACTTGGGATGAAAATAAGCGGGCCATTAGAGTTTATGAGAAAGTCGGATTCAAGATTGAGGGCCGTCAGCGCGAGGCTCGTTTTGTGTTAGGAAACTATCACGATGCTATTCTCATGGGTTTATTACGTGAAGAGTTCTTCTCTTTACATGGCAAATTATAGGGTTGCTAAAATTTATAGTCTGGAGTAAACTATAATTAATTTAATAAACGTTATTCCTCTGGGGTTGGGTGAAATTCCCTACCGGCGGTAAAAGCCCGCGAGCCTTTTGGCAGACCCGGTGACATTCCGGGGCCGACAGTAAAGTCTGGATGAGAAGAGGAACAGGTAGAATGAGGCGTATTTACGCTTCTTTTGAGCTGTGACCTTCTGAACAAGCACCCGAGAACCCTGGGTGTTTTTTTGTTTCGTATTTTTTAACTATATTATTCTTCTAGCTACACTCAGTAAGTTTCATTTATGCTTTTTGGTTTTTTGGAGACGCTAAGTGAAGGAGTATGAAAGGGATTATTTATGCAAACATCAAACCCTTCTAATATCAATGATAAAACGTTTATGAAAAAAGCGCTTGATTTGGCCGTCAAGGCATTGGGCAGAACAAGTCCCAATCCTCTAGTTGGCTGTGTAATCGTCAAGAATGCCCAGATCGTGGGAGAAGGGTATCACCATAAGGCAGGTACTCCTCACGCGGAGGTTCATGCACTGGAAGCTGCAGGCGAACAAGCACGCGAAGCCACTGCTTATGTAACCTTGGAACCTTGCTCTCATTTTGGACGAACCCCACCCTGCGCAGAAGCGCTGGTCCGAGCCGGGATTAAACGAGTTGTAGTCGCTATGGAAGATCCAAACCCACTTGTCTCCGGCCGTGGAATTGCTCGGTTGCGCGAAGTGGGAATTCAGGTGGACGTAGGTCTGATGTTACATGAAGCATCACTCATTAATGAAGTATTTATTAAAGTAATGACGACAGGCTTGCCCTTTGTCGTTTATAAAACAGCCATGACCTTAGATGGTAAAATTGCCACTGAGACTGGTGATTCACGTTGGGTTAGCTCGGAAGTTTCTCGGCAATATGTTCATCAGTTACGCGATAGATATGATGTTATTCTGGCGGGAAGTGAAACTATCCTACAAGATAACCCTGCTCTCAACTGCCGTCTTCCCAATGGCCAAGACCCCGTCAGACTCATCGTGGATGGAAAATTGCGCGTTGCTGAAAATGCACAGGTACTCACCTCCTCAGCGGAAAGCACCTGTGTCATTGCTACAACTCAAGCTGCGTCTAGTGAGAAATTAAAACGTCTGAACCGCCTCATAGGGGTTGAAGTGTGGCAATACGATACACCACGTCATGTCCCACTGGAACACCTGTTGCGTGATCTTGTACGTCGCGGTTGGACTAGTGTGTTGCTGGAGGGTGGCGGTGGACTAGCGGGCACACTCATTCAAGATCAACTGGTAGACAAAATTGAGTTTTTTATCGCACCCAAATTGGTTGGGGGAAATGGCCCTTCTCCCCTTTCCGGTTTACACATTGAGCGTATGCAGGAAGCCATATCCTTACAAGATCTTCATATTGATATGTATTCGAGTGATCTTCACATTATTGGTTATCTAAATCCAAAAGTGTTATGACCATATAAGTTCATCAATAACTGAGATGCCTCAGAGAGGGGATACTTGTGTTTACTGGAATAGTAGAAGAACTGGGCACTGTCCGTACCCTTCGCCTCTTACCGGAATCAGGACAGCTTACTATTGAGGGAAATAAAGTTCTGGACGGAACCCAAATAGGAGATAGTATCGCCATAAACGGTGTTTGCCTGACTGTGATTCGCCAAAGTGGGCGTGAATTTACGGTGGATGTAATGGCGGAAACGTTGGCAAAAACAAATCTTGCAGAGCTTAAAAATGGGAGCAGTGTCAACCTAGAACGAGCGTTACAACTTCAAACCCGTTTAGGTGGACATTTGGTTAGCGGGCACATTGATGGTGTTGGCAAGATTCGCAGGATTACCTCTTGGGGAATCGCTCAAGTTTATGAAATCAGTGCTCCCCCAACCCTCCTATCCTTTATGTTGCCAAAAGGATCAATCGCTATTGACGGAATTTCACTAACAATGATTGATGTGGAATCTGACTGTTTTACAGTCTCACTTATTCCCCATACGTTTTCTCAAACCACTCTGGGATTAAAAGAAACTGGTGCAACCGTTAACTTGGAAACAGACCTTATTGGCAAGTATATTGCTCGATTTATGGGGCTAAACACAGCATCAGGTAAAAACAAGCAAGATCTTTCTATCGGCTTTTTAGCAGAACACGGATTTATCTAATTTAGCAATCTAGAATTAATAATTATTGAAGGAGTGAATGGCATGTCATTTAACACAGTTAAAGAAGCCTTGGAAGATATAAGTCAAGGTAAAATGATTGTAATGGTGGACGATGAGGACCGTGAGAACGAGGGGGATCTGGTAATGGCTGCCGAGAAGGTAACCGCGGAAGCCATCAATTTTATGGCAACCTATGGACGAGGGCTCATATGTGCTCCCCTGACCCGAGACAGGATTCATGCCTTGCAACTCGAACCAATGGTGACTAATAACACCGATCCTCATGAGACAGGATTCACAGTAAGTGTCGATTCTGTAGATAGCACAACAGGGATATCTGCTTTTGAACGTGCTCAAACGGTCAAAATCCTCGCTGACCCTAACAGCAAGCCTACTGATTTACACCGGCCTGGACACATCTTCCCTCTACTAGCCAGAGAAGGTGGAGTTTTAGTACGTGCAGGGCACACGGAAGGCTCAGTAGATTTATCTCGTCTGGCAGGACTTCAGCCAGCAGGCCTCATATGTGAGATTATGAATGAAGACGGAACCATGGCAAGAGTACCGGATTTAAAGCTTTTTGTTAAAAAGCATAACCTGAAATTCATTACTCTTAAAGACCTTATTGCTTATCGCCGCCTATCGGAAAAACTTATAGAAAGAGTAGAAAGTATCAATCTCCCCACCGAATATGGAGATTTCCGAGCCTTTGGTTATCTCAGTATTCTGGATCAAAAAGAACACTTAGCTTTAGTTAAAGGGTCAGTTGATGACGGTAAACCAGTGCTCGTCCGAGTTCACTCAGAATGTCTTACTGGAGATGTTTTCCATTCTCTGCGCTGCGACTGTGGGGATCAACTCTCTGCGGCATTAGCGGAAATCGAGTGTGAAGGGCGTGGCGTATTACTATATATGCGTCAGGAAGGCCGTGGAATTGGATTGTTGAATAAACTGAGGGCGTATAAACTACAGGAAGAAGGAAAAGACACGGTCGAAGCCAACTTGGCTTTGGGATTTCCCGAAGACTTGCGTGATTATGGTGTGGGCGCTCAGATTTTAGCGGATCTTGGAATCTCCGAAGTTCGTTTAATGACCAATAATCCTCGAAAGATCGTGGGTCTCGAAGGATATGGCCTGAAAGTAGTTGAACGTATCCCTATAGAGATACAGCCTAAACCAGAGAATTCTGTATACTTATGTACCAAAAAGGTTAAAATGGGACACATTTTGACTGGAATACATTAAAGATCAATATATTAATTGCGATAATATCACTAAAACAGGAAAGAAAGGATGTATGAATTGTGAAAACTTATGAAGGAGATTTATTAGCACAAGGGCTTAAGATTGGAGTTATTGCTGCACGTTTTAATGAATTTATAACGAGCAAATTAGTGGGAGGTGCAATTGATGCGCTACGCCGACATGGGGTGCTTGAAGAAGATATTGAACTAGCATGGGTCCCAGGGGCCTTCGAAATTCCGCTCGTAGCCCAAAAAATGGCAAACTCAAAGCGCTACGATGCTGTCATTTGCCTAGGAGCTGTTATTCGCGGTGCGACTCCACATTTTGATCTGGTCAGTAATGAAGTTAGTAAAGGAATCGCTCACGTGGGCTTACAAACTGGAGTTCCCATAATTTTCGGAGTCTTAGCGACCGATAGTATTGAACAAGCAATTGAACGTGCTGGAACAAAGGCTGGAAATAAAGGTTTTGACGCTGCCATGACTGCAATTGAAACTGCAAACTTGCTTAAATCCTTCTAATTGAGTAAATTATTCGATTCTTTTACTCATTTACAATTTCTGGAGGATTGTCCACTAGAAAAGCCTTGTCAAAAGGCCTAATCTTTAATAGACTCATAGAGGTGGTTGTGTCTATTTTTTGACAAGGAGTGAATGCCATGACTTCCAGCACAAGTTCATCAGACAAGGAAAAAGCTATGCTAGAAGCAGCATGTTCGGGTAATGAAGAAGCATTAAATCTGATTATTCAGCATTACGAGCCTGAAGTTCGCATGATTGCTTGCAAATATTTTTTACCGAGAGCAGATTATGATGACCTAATACAAGAAGGGCGAATTGCAATTTATAGTGCAGTATTGTCTTATGACATAAACTTAGACATTCCCTTCCTTCATTTTTTGAGAATGGTAATTAAACGTAAGCTCATTGATAGCTTACGGAAGTATACTCGCCAAAAGCACGTCAACTTAAATGATGCGTATTCCCTAAATAAAGTGATTTCAGAGTCAGAAGGAACAAGTTTCATCTCCCTTTTAGCAAACGCTGAAGATCCTGCGACAATGGTTATCGCAAATGACGAAGCGCGTTCGATGATTCACAGCTTAAATAAGGACCTGTCAAATCTTGAACGACTGGTTTTTGAACATTATTTCATCCAAGGATTTAAACAACGTGAAGTTTCTGAACGGCTTGGACTACCTCCAAAGTCGTTAGACAACGCGATTCAGCGGATCAAACGCAAAACTGTACAGTATCGTTCACGCCAGTTGACAGGTTAATTTCCCTTATTCGTGGAGGAGGATACCGATGCTTTCGCTGACTAGTCTTGTTATTTCCTGCCGAATGCGCCTGTTAAGTATAAGAAAACACAAGGTTGCCTTTATTTTAAGCATTGTGTTTCTAGTGCCCATCTTGGTTTGGGGACCTACGGCCTATAAAGAAAGCTGGCTAAATCCTTTCAGCACACTCAATGTTCCTAATCGAGAACTTCATCCTCGTGCGATTAACAAGCTCGGAATGATTAATACCGATGATCCTTTTAAGCCTTTATATTTCACTAACGAAGCAAAAATTCTAGAATTGTTGCAAAACTTACAGCGCTCAACTTCCCTCTCATCAGAACAAGCCTTGCTTTCTTTAGAGAATCAGAAGGTGAAGTATTTTACCTTACATCGTGATTCTTCTAACTACCATGAAGAAGAAGATTACGCTTTGCAATACTATTCGGAAAAAGGAATTGTTCGTTTTGGTCAACATTTCTTTTTAATTAATGAAGCATCAATCTATAATTTTACCCAAATTGAAAGGGAAATGACCGCGGGATGGTGGAAATAAAGAACCGAGAACAAATTAATTTGTTCTCGGTTCTTTATTTCACGTTGGTTTAGGCTATTCCACCATTTTGGCTAATTAACTTGCTGGTCTTACTATGGGCATTATTCGCTTCATTGGATAATCGCAGGTATGCATTTCTAAGATCACTATGATGAGCACGAGTGGCAAGTATTGCGTATCCCATTGCAGCACCGGCTGCATCCTTTTCATAATCATAGAGCATATCCAAGTCCGTAAATTGACTCATTTATTAAGCCCCCTTTCTATTTTAGTTCTGCCATATTTTTGTTGAAATAACCCACTAAGCCTTCTAAACTTTTAGCTTGTTCTTTGAAAAATCCTTTAACAGCAGCCTCTTGTGCCATTTCATTATACATTTGGCACTTTTTCATGGCTGTTTCGGTTTCAATGATACTTCGGGTTACCATGCCTTGGTCTAGAATTTTTTTCATTTCCATATCATTTACTTGCATCTTATATCCCTCCTTTATTCAATACTAATTTTAAGAACAAATCTAGGATGTGTAAAAAGACCGCTAATTATTCACGGTCTTCCATCTATTCCCTCGTTGATCCAGACATTAATATTTATATTGTAAATATAGGACGAATAGCACTTCACGAGTGGTTCAAGAAATGATACATTATAGTCATTATGGAATACAGAAAAAGGAGACTATATAATATGGAAACGCCAGACTTCAAGCGTGTTATTCGAGGTTATGATCCAGAGGCTGTCGACCAAGCATGGGCAGAATCAGACCGTCAGTTATCTGAAGCCAATGCCGCGCACAAGGAGCTGCGCTTACAAATTAACAGCTTAAGAGAACAAAACTCCGAATGGGGAAATCGTCTCAAGAACTACGAACAGATAGAAAGGGACCTTCGAGATGCCCTGCTCAGTGCCCAGCGTATTGCAAACCAAGTTAAAGACGAAGCTACAAAACAAGCAGACGAGCTTCTCCAATCTGCCCGAGCTGAAAGTGAAACGTTGCTTAGTGAAGCAACACGTTTTTCAGAAGCAATGGAAAGCGAATTAGAAACTAAGCTCACCGATAGGCGAATTGAAACCCTCCAAATTGATGAGCAAATTAAAGGATTAGATAAGCAAAAAGCCGAGATTCAAACGCAAGTAGATCAGGCCATCCGTTATTTAGAATTGGCCAAGGGAATGTTCACATCATCAGATCATATTCTTTCCAGCGCTGATCAACTAGACTAACTGTCGCTCGGTCTGGAAGGACTTCAGGATAACCCAATCAAGACAGGGCCATGATAGACCAGAGATGCTGAAGCAGCTCGGTTGCGGCATATATATCATGCGCGGGATCAAAGCGGGTATAGGACTTGCGAGAGAAAACCCGTTGGTCTAAGGCTAGGTCTCGGGCTCAATGTTGTTTTTAAATATAGCTAGAGCGTTCAAGGTAAGGGTATTACAATGATGAATAATATCCCCTAATTCCTCTGGACAAAGATTATCGGAGTGAACTCCAGCTGTTATGGCCACAGGTAGGCGAAGTTCACGGGCCAGCATTTCAGCAACCGTACTAGCAATGTCAACGTCTTTATGCCCTGGAACCGGTGTAATGTAGACATCCGTGCTCCACCCTTTTCCACTAAGACTTGGGCGGGGAAGGGCTAGGACCACTCCCCCGACATGCGGTTTTTCCCCACCTGTCAGAAGCCCATGAATTCCATTACCCGTATCTGTGAGAGTTAGAGTAATTTGACAACGTCCTTCCCCTTCTTGCGCTTGCCAAACTAGGCGATGAATCATAATCTTTTATCTGCTAGATCACGAAGAGTTGTTACCTCTTGCTCACTCATGTTTTCCGGTAGAACAATGGATAATTCTAAAAAGAGGTCGCCATATTGGAGAGGTTTCTCTAAATTGGGCATGCCTTTTCCTTTTAAGCGAAATATCTTTCCGCTTTGAGAAAGGGCGGGAATTTTGAGAATGACTTCTCCAGCAAAGGTAAAAATATTAACCTCTCCACCTAAAATGGCCTTGTAGAAGTCAATTGGTAAGTCCGCCCTCAAGTCGTCTCCGTCGCGGACAAAGTGGCCATAGGGGCTTACTGTGATGTTTAAGTAGAGGTTACCACCTGGCCCGCCTGAAATTCCAGGACCGCCTTGTCCTGTAAGTCGCACCTTAGAACCGGTGCGTACCCCCTTCGGAATTTTGGCCTCAATTTGTTTTTCACCAGTTCGGATGAGACGTGTCGTTCCCTTATAAATTTCTTCGAGAGTCACTTGGACATCGGTTTCATGGTCCTGACCTGCACGAGCACGCCCTACCGTAGAACCCCCACTATACCCCCGATCTTGACCGCCCCCTCCAAAGAGAGTAGAGAAGAAATCAGAGTAACCTTCCCCTCCCGAACCCCCACTACCAGATCTTCCAGTGCCACCAAACATCTCAGCGAAATATTCTGGAGACATAGTTTGTGTACGACTGCCTCCACCCCCTCTACCAGGATTAGACTGCCATCGGTCATAATTGTAATCTCCACGTCCACCCCGCTGCTTCCATTGTTGATAGTCCTGCCGAAGTTCATCATATTTACGCCGTTTCTCAGGATCGCTGATCGCTTGGTAGGCTTCCATAGCGTCCTTGAATTTTCCTTCAGCTGCTTTGTCACCTGGATTAACATCAGGGTGATTTTTCTTTGCTAGTTTTTGATAAGCTTTTTTTATAGTTTTTGCATCTGCGTCTGGTGAAACACCAAGACTGACATAATAATCCTTGAAATCCATTTTTCCACCTCATATAACTCATATATTTGTTTAAAAATTTATACAACATTTAATCTTAGATATTGGATTATTTTTCCCTTGACAAGTAATTATATTCTCTTTTCTCATGAAGGTCAATAATGGTCAGACAATAATAAAAAGTGGCTTACATTCCGCTTGTAAGCCACTTTACAGAGATTAAAAGTAAGCGCTAGTAGAAAGTGCTTTTATACCCATAAACATAGGGCTTTAGGAAGAAGGCTAAAGGTGAGTGGTGCTTGGCCGGGTTGTTCTCCGTCGATTTCAAGTAGAGCCTTCTCAACAATTGTGATGACAACTGATCGTCCACGATACACTGAGACACCGGGTATTTCAAGATGAGTGCCCTTATAAATTTTTGGTAAATGCCGCAAAAGCATCATTGTTGAAAAATCGCCCAAGCAGACTACATCAAATAACCCATCATCAAGTTCTGCATGTGGCGCTATCATCATTCCTCCGCCGAAATACCGACCATTGGCCACCATTATGCTGTTTAGGCACCCTTCAATAACGTGTAATCCGTCGATTTGGCAGGACATAACTTTATTCCGATAACGAAGAATACTCAGAACTGAGCCAATCATGAAGGATAGTTTACCCCCCAACAATTTGCTTTGCTTATTGACACGAGCAACTGTTTCCCCGCCTAAGCCGACGTCTGCGACATTAAGAAAATATCGATGCTTCTGGTGTCCACGTTCGTCTTGAAAGAGAACCTCTCCCACATCAAGGCAACGTCTCCGACCACGCTGTAAGATCTCCAGAAAGCCCTCAATCCCTCTAGGAATCTGCAGAGTTCGAATTAAATCCCCTCCCGTACCATGGGATAAAAGGGCAAGCTCTGCTTTAGCATTAATCAGTTGACCGTTAGAAAAAAAACCATTAACAACCTCATTCATGGTGCCGTCTCCTCCTACGGCTATGATGTGCGTATAGCCCTCTTTCAAGATCCTTTGCGTAACTTGTGTTGCATCTCCAATCTCAGTAGTATAAGCAAAATCGATGACATATCCAGCTTCTCTTAGTCGTATTAAATACTCTGGCCATCGTTTCCTCGTGCTACCATTGGCAGATTGTGGATTAACAACGGCAAACCAGCTATCGTTCTTTAACATCGAGGGCCGGATCGTATTTGGGCTATTCGGTGCATAACGTCAGCCTTTATCTTGTGTAAAGTATCTTGTGCAACTGAGAGAGTATCGGACTTTATTGAAAAGTAGAATTTTATTTTTGGTTCAGTTCCAGAGGGTCGCACCATGACAAACCCGCCGCCCTTAAAAGAGAACCGCAAGACATTGGAACGGGGAAGTGTGAGAGGATAAGTTAGCCCTGTCAAACAATTTTTTCCAATTCGTTGTTCATAATCATCAATTTTCTCAATGTTAATCCCACCCAATTCGCAGATTTCTTCCTTACGAAGTGAATTCATTATCTTCGCTATCTCTTTTTTACCTTCAATGCCTTCCAGGACCAAGGACTCTTGATAATCAAGATAATATCCAAATTGTTTATAAATGCTTTCAAGGACATCAAAGAGGTTACGCCCTTCAACTTGTTGATAATAAAGAGCCGCTTCTGCCAAGAGAACTGAGGCTATAATTGCGTCCTTATCCCGGACAAAATCCCCAGCAAGATACCCATAACTTTCTTCGAAACCAAACTGGAAGGTCCCCCAGCCACCTTCTATCATTTCTTTTTCCTTTTCGGCGATGAACTTAAACCCAGTCAGCACGTTTTCTACTCGTACCTTGAAATACTGTGCAACTGCATCCGCTAAATCGGTTGAAGCGACTGTTTTTATGATTATTGCGTTATCTGGAAGGATTCCTAAAGCCTTTTTTCGAGAAAGAATATAGTAGGTTAACAAAACCCCAATTTGATTTCCGGTCAGTTGTGTATAACTTCCTTGAGAACCACGTAATACAACGCCTAAACGATCACCATCCGGATCAGTTGCCAATAGAAGATTCGCTTGCATTTGGGTCCCGTATTTCCTAGCGAGTTCGAACGTCTCTGGGATTTCTGGATTTGGGTAAGGGACAGTTGTAAATTCAGGATCAGGGAGTTCCTGCTCCGATACAACCGTGACCGAACTGAACCCAAGTTCCGACAAAGCCCTTCGAACAAGTATGTTGCCTGCTCCGTGCAGTGGGGTATAAACTATACGAAGTTCTTTACCTTTTTCCGCATCAAGATCTGGGTGCAGAGCAAGTTCGAGGACACGAGCAAGGTAAGGTTGATCGATTTCCTCGCCAATAATTTCGAGTAAACCGCTCGACTTAGCCATCTCTATCGACATGGGCTCTATCCCCAACCAATTTCCCCGTGCTTCTATACGAGCAAGAATTTGGTCCGCTTTCACAGGAGGAACCTGCCCCCCGTCCTCCCAATATACTTTATAGCCATTGTACGCTTTAGGGTTGTGACTAGCGGTTACAACAATTCCTGCTAGTGCATTTAATTTTCGCACTGCATAAGAAAGCTCCGGAGTAGGCCGAAGCGCATCAAAGAGATACGCCTTGACTCCGTTCTGGGCAAGAACTAAGGCTGCCTCTAGAGCGAATTCAGGTGAATATTTCCGGGAATCGTAGGCTATGACTACCCCACGCTTCATACCTTCTAGGCCATGATCACAGACACATTCGGCCAACCCCTGGGTTGCTTTCCGTATGACATATTTGTTCATACGATTAGTACCCGCTGCCATAATTCCCCTTAAGCCACCCGTGCCAAATTCTAAATCTACATAGAAGCGGTCCTCAATTTCTTTCAGATCGGTTATTTGAGAAAGTTCTTGCCGAGTTTCTACATCAAAATAGAGGTTTTCTGACCATAATCGGTAGCGTTCTTGAAAGTTCATTCTAACTTACCCCCTTATATATCCACAACAATAGACATTGGATAATCTTTACTATTACGTGAGTATAGCATACCCCAACGAAATAGAACAAATAAAAACCTCAGTCTAAGACTGAGGTGATATAACTGGATAAATTATGATCCCAACAAGTCCTGGCCCTGTGTGAACTCCCATAACTGGGCTAATCTGATTAAATAACAAGTCATCAATATTGGGGAGTTCGCGAGCTTTCTGCCACAGATTTCGAGCTTCCTGCTCAGCTCCACCATGGACTATTGCAACATTATAGCGACCTCCTTGAGTGCTTTGTATCAAAATATCATATAGCTTTTTGAGAGATTGATCTCTGCCACGAACTTTCGCAGACGTAATGTATTTTCCTTCAGAATTCACAGAAATAATTGGTTTAATGTTTAATAGTTCTCCAATGGTTCCAGAAACGTATCCAATACGCCCACCACGTTTAAGATATTCTAAAGTAGAAAGCACAAAATAAAGCTTTGTATGCTGCGAGACGATCTTAGCTACATTAATCACACCGGGGAAATCCGTTGAGTTGCGAAGCTGTCGGGCTGCCTCAAGAACAGGAAAACCCAAACCCATGGAAAGCGCTTTTGAATCCAACACTTCGATAACCATGTCTTTATACTCTCGGGCCACCTGACACACTGTTTCGTAGGTTCCACTTAAGCCACTTGAAATATGCATTGAAAGAACGTGTGTGACCTTGGCCTCTCTTAACCGATTAAACAAATTAGAAACTTCAGACGGAGAAGGTAAAGATGTTGTTGGAACCTCAATATTCATATTATCATAAACTTCATCCGGACTAATATTAACCCTATCGAGATATTCTCGTTCTTTGTAAACAACATGCAAAGGAAGGACTTCAATCCCAAATTCCTTAATCATTTCTGGATCCAAATCACACGTACTGTCTGTTACAATTGCAATTTTAGGGACACTCATCGACATTGAAGTTTGTAGCATGAGACACAGTTCCTTTCCATAATACAATATTACAGTATGATATCAGTATATCATAATATTTTAGAGTTTGGACAAGCAACTTTAGTATTATTAGGATTTAATTAGGGCCTGTGTTGCCTTGCGAACGTCTTCGAAGGCTGTTGGATGTTCATTGATCTCCCCAGCTTGATCAATACCATCATAGAGACAGGGTTGGGAGTATTTGATATCTAACAAATGAAAGAAAGTTTGAATAGAACGTTCCGCACATTTAAATACATCTGATTTTTCTGTACCCGCGGCAGAGAGGAAAAGGCCCCTGCGCTCATGCCCCGAAGGGTTAGTTAGGGATTTACGATGTAGATATTTGAGTGCCCAAAACGTTTGCATCCGATCGATCATGATTTTAGTTTGAGAATTCACCCCCATCATAAAGATAGGAGAGGCTAGAATAACCCGATCTGTTTGGACAAGCTTTTCTTGGAGTTTGGGGATATCGTCTCTTATAACACATATCCCTTTCGTTGAACAAGCATTACATCCTTGACAGGGATTAATGTTTAAGTCGGAAAGGTAAACTAACTCGGTAGTATGACCCTCCATCTGGGCAGTTTTCATTACTTCCAAGAGTAAGCGAGTTGTATTGCCATTGCGTCGTGGACTACAGGCAATACCAAGTACTGATAATGTCATAAGTTCTTGGACTCCATCCTATTTTGTTATTAGTAGTTCCAAGTATAAAAGCAAGTTTCTTATCTAATTAAGAAACTCGCTTTTATATTTGGCTTTTCCTACATGGATCAAAGCTAATCAGGTTACAATTTAGGATTAGGATCTGGGCCAAAATACCGCTCCCTTTCTGTAACTACTACTTATCCTTCATCATGAACTTGTCTTTGGGTCTGAGTGGACTGAATAGGCTCTAGCCCAACGGATTCTAGAATCGCATTAATCATTAGTTGCTCTTTCTGTGTCATAGAGGTACTTCTCTCCTTTCAATTAAATAGACTTTAATTATACACCATATCTACATAAATTACAAGGGGGTAAATATAATTACTCATTAAATACTCTCAGTCACAAATGTTTTACGAAAACAGACCCATATTGACGTTAAAACACAGGACTTTAATAGTGTATGAACGCGCGATCAAGTATATGTCAGATGAGTAAACATTATCGAAGCACTCGGTTAACTCGACGAGTCTTAGTAAAAGTGATAATCTGGTGAGTGAGAATAAAGTTTGTGGCATGCGAAGATTACTTTCACATAAATACCCTAGGATAATGCAAACTATTAACCTATACGAAAGGCAGGTAAATGTATGAGAACATCTTTTATTACACCTAATGAACAGCAGTTTGCCCAAGAACTGCTTGATTTTATTGATGACAGTCCTACTTCCTTTCATGTCGTGCAAAGTGTTAGGAAGATGTTGGTTATTCACGGCTTCCAAGAATTACAACTCAAAGAAAAATGGTCATTGATTCCAGGTAATAAATATTTTGTAACACGTAATGATTCGGCCATAATTTCATTTATTGTCGGACAAGGAGAACCTGATTTGTATGGATTCCGACTTATTGGAGCACATACTGACAGCCCAAGTTTCAGAGTTAAACCCGTAGCTGAAATACCTGTAGAGGGGCATTATCTGAAATTAAATGTGGAAACGTATGGAGGCCCTATTCTCAATACTTGGTTGGACCGCCCACTATCTTTAGCTGGTCGGATTGTTTTGCGAGGCGAATCTCCCTTCACCCCGAAAATCAAACTTTTCCGAAGTGATCGACCGTTACTAGTGATACCAAATCTAGCGATCCACATGAATCGTAAAGTTAATACCGGACTAGAATTAAATAAACAAAAAGACATGCTGCCTTTATTGACACAAATTACGGAGAATTTACAAAAAGAAGGTATACTAATTCAGCACCTTGCCGAAATGCTGCATTGTCCACCAGAAGATATCTTAGACTTTGACCTTTTCCTCTATGAATATGAGAAAGGTTGTTTCGTAGGGCTTCAAAAAGAGTTTATCTCAAGCGGACGACTTGATGATTTAGCGATGATCCATGCTGGGGCTTGGGCTCTTGCTAAGGCAAAACCCGCTTTAATGTCGCAGGTTCTGGCCTGCTTTGATAACGAAGAATGCGGAAGCACTTCCAAGCAAGGGGCAGCATCTCCTTTTCTTGCCCATGTTCTAGAACGGATCGTCGTAGCACAAAAAAAAGACCGAGAAACATATTTCCAAGCCTTGGCGCATTCTTTTCTTATTTCTGCAGATATGGCCCATGCTCTTCACCCCAACGCAGTAGAAAAACATGATCCCGTTAATCGTCCCATCCTCAATGGTGGCCCTGTTATAAAAATAAGTGCTAATCAAATTTACACGACCGATGCAGAATCTACTGCAGTGTTCACGGCTCTCTGTCAGCGCGCCGGCATTCGATTTCAGAAATTTGTTAATCGATCCGATGAGCGAGGAGGATCAACAATAGGCCCGATCTCTAGTACACACCTGGATGTTCGTTCCGTAGATGTGGGGAATCCTGTCTTAGCTATGCATTCCGTACGAGAACTTGGGGGAGTTAAAGATCACATGGCGATGGCAAACGTCTTGTCTACATTCTACGAAACATTATAAATGAAACAGAAAGTAATGGCTCAATTAGATGGGTAACCATGGTTAATATGTTCTAATTTAGGTAATAATATATTGACTATTATTAGTTATTTCGTTATAATCAGTTAACTCGAAGTACTTGTGGATTTACACGAACCTTCTCTATTGCCTAAGGCTGTGGGAAGTTTTTCTGAACTTCCCATGTCGCGGGTAATATAATTACGGAGGTTTTTTAATGTTTAATGACAAAGTTTTAGGTTGTAAGGATTGCGGTAGAGAGTTCGAATTTACAGCATCTGAACAAGAGTTCTATGCCGAGAAAGGATTTACAAATGAACCGGGACGTTGTCCTGAATGCCGCGCTGCCAGAAAAGAGCAAACTAGAAATAACGGCGGTGGTGGTGGCTATTCCCGTCAACCACGCGAAATGTTCCCGGCTATTTGCGCTACGTGTGGCAAGGAAACTACCGTACCGTTCCAACCTTCCGGTGATAAACCCGTGTATTGCCGTGATTGCTATCAACCTCGTGCACGCAGCAATTGGTAAATCGTTAATAAATGAAACCTTTCTGGCTTAAATGCTTAGGAAGGTTTTTTCTTTATGTTCTAAATGCATTGCATTCTTAACTAATTACACGTTTCTTTTATCCGGAATCTCTAGTTCTATCAATTCATGATACAATTCCTTGCGGCGATCTGCCAGGAAAAAGCTATTTCGCATGGAGGCCCGGTCAGGACTACGTATAAGATTAATCCGCTCAGCTGAAAGGGTAGCTGATATTATTTCTTCTTCCTCCGACGAGGATTGACTACACACATCCCCTTTTGGACCGATGACTAATGCTCCCCCACTAAACTCCTTTGCTTTTCCATTACTTCCTATCAAATTACATGCTCCAAGATACACGGAGTTATCGTAGGCTCGCGCTCCGAGATAACGTAGCCAAATCTCTTTTCTATCCCCAGCTATCTTTGGAGATGCATGGGGTGCAAATAAAACCTCAGCCCCCTTCAAAGAATAGATTGCAGCCGTTTCTGGAAAATGCCAGTCCCAACAGATCCCCACAGCGAAAGTAGTACCGTGAGCTGAAAAAATCGGGAAACAGGACCCTGGCGTAAAATAGTCTAATTCATTCCGACCCAAATGCACTTTACGATAGACCGCGGGCTCCTCTCCTGGAGATAAAACGACATGGGATATGTACGGTTTCAGCAAGTTTGTGCTATGCTCAACAAAGCCGACCATCAGTGTGATCCCTAAGTCTTGCGAGCACTCTCTTAACTGTTGAATCCAGGAACACTCTAGTGTATCTCCGATTTCCGGTGCGTCTCGAGGTGAATATCCGTCTAGCGCGCATTCTGGAAAGCACAATAGTGATATTTGCAGCTTTTTAGCGTCTTCCGCAAAATGAGTAATTTTCTGAAAATTTCGATCAGGATCTCCTACAATGGATTCCATCTGAACTAGCCCAATACGGCAATCAGTTTTCAACTTTTATGCCCTCGTCTTTCCCTACCACTCACAGCCGTCGGTGAGTACAAAGTAGCTTACTCAAGATCTCCTAACTCGCTAAATTCCTTACTCAAAATGTCCGATAGTAATGTATGATCCTGAAGCAGATTGATTAGAAGGCGCTCGTCCTTGGTCTGGTTAGTCTGAGCATTTGTAAGAATACTGAGAGGCCTATAAATAGGATCATCTTGTATCTTTAAAGTCTTAAATGCTTTTTTGTCGTCTTCTCGACTAACTGTCAAAGCTGAGATAATAGTAATACCAAGCCCCGCCGAAACCACTTGTTTGATTGCCTGAGTACTTCCCAGTTCCATAGTAATATTTAGTTGATCCGGATCAAGCCCGCGCTCTCTAAGCGCGATTTCCATCACCTTGCGCGTTCCTGAACCTTCCTCCCGTGTCACCAGACGCTCATGTGGTAGTTCTGCTAGGGTAATATATTTTCTGGACGCCCACGAATGAAAATAGGGAAGTACGACTACTAACTCGTCTTCCCAGAACTTTTCCACATGAAGATCCTTATGCCGGGGACCTGGTCCTTCAATTAGTCCAATATGAATTTTTTTCTCTAGGACATCCTGAGAAATTGACTCAGTATTTGCGATTTTGACTTTGAAATCAACGTCTGGATGCTTTTTATATAGAAATGCGAGGATATTCGGGAGAATATATTCCCCAATCGTTAAAGTCGCGCCCAGATAAATTAGTCCTCTCTGACCTTTAGCTAAAGCGCTTATCTGCTCTTTAGCACTTGCAAGAATGTCTAAGACACTACGAACATGTGCATAAAATACTTCGCCCTCTTTAGTCAGCGTTACCCCTTTATTAGTTCGATCGAAAAAACGTGCACCATACTGGTTCTCCAAATTCTGGATTTGCAAACTAATGCTAGGTTGACTCATGTGAAGCTTCTTAGCTGATAATGTAATGTTTTTAGTTTCTGCCACGTCTTTGAATACAAGAAGGTGTTGTTCCATGATGATATATCATCCTTCCTAGATAACTATATTATAAAAGCGCTCTATTTGATATTGATATTGATATTGATATTGATATTGATATTGATATTGATATTGATATTCTAAGCTAAATTCATTCTAGTCATCATATATCTTTATAATACCATTAGTATAAAGATTTAGCCAGACAAGCTGTCTAATTTTTAAATATATTAAAGAAAAGCCTTCAGAAAGAAGGCTTTTTATTGAGCAAATATAATTTATTGGACAGCTATCCGATCAATTTCGGCCCACTTAGCTTGATTATAACTCCTCGCCAACTTTACCATGCGTTCCGCCCATTCCGGGCAACCCAGAGCGTGAATATGATTATAAGAGGCGAATACGTTTTTATAACAAATTCCGTCATGTTGCCCATCGATTCCATGTCCTCGCTTGACCTTTAACCCAAATTTGACATAGGGAGCTAGGTTTATCACTCGAGAATTATGAAATTCATGCCCCTTAATTTCCGCCTTATCGGCGAACCAAGTCTGTTCTTGATTAGCTTCCATAATCGTATAACCATGTCCTTGAGGCTTGCTTTCCATCTGAGTATCAAGTGGAAGTAATCCAACCATCTCAAAGTTTTGAGATGGGGTTATAATTGAACGACCCAAATACATGAGCCCTCCACACTCGGCGTATATCGGAAGGCCGTTTTCCCCAGCCTGTTTAATTTGGCCACGTAAGATTCTATTTCCTTCAAGCTCAGCAGCGAAGACCTCTGGGAAACCCCCTCCTATATATAACGCGTCAAGGTCTCTAGGAAGTTGGCTATCTAAAAGTGCGTTAATAGGGAATACATTAGCCCCCCTATTTGTTAAAGCTTCTAAATTTTCAGGATAATAAAAACTAAAGGACGCGTCTTGGATAACACCAATTTTTGGTGTAACTCCATTATTTGTAAAAGCATATTTGTAAAAGTCAGTCCCATGAGTACCCCCATATTGGGGTAGCGCAGGTGCGCTTTGAGCCAAAGATAGGACTCTATCTAAATCTACATGTTCACAAATGACGTCCGCTAAATACTCTAGGAAATTGTCGGTTTCAGGCATTTCTCTGTTGGTAACTAGCCCAAGGTGTCGGTCAGGGATGGTTAATTTAATGTCTTTAGAAATTACTCCTACAACTGGAATTTTACAGAATGTTTCAATAGCTTCCCGTGCTATTTTTTCATGGCGCTTTTTTGCAACTTTATTGAGAACTACCCCTACAATATGAACCTCTGGATCAAAATGTTGATAGCCCATTACCATCGCAGCAATGCTACGGGTCATACGGGTCGCATCTATCACTAAAAGCACAGGCGTGTGGGTTACTTTAGCAATTTCGGCCGTCGAAGTGCTCCCTTGCAAGTCTAAACCATCATATAAGCCCATCGCACCTTCGATGATTGTTATCGTTTTACCTATAGAATGATGAGACACGGAATTACATATCTCCTGTTTCCCCATAAAAAAAGAATCCAGGTTGCGGCAGGTACACCCTGCTGCAGCCGAATGCCAACTTGCGTCAATATAGTCCGGGCCCTTCTTAAAGGGTTGCACTGCCATTCCTTGCCTAGCAAAAGCTCTTAGTAATCCCAAGGTAAACGTTGTTTTCCCACTTCGCCCCTGAGGTGCTCCAATTACTAAGCGAGGGACGTTCGTGATACTCAGTTCATTCATAGCTGTCCATGGTAACATCATACCCACACCTTTCTTGGAGTTTTATTTCAGGAGGATTTGTGAACCCATCCATCATATTCAAAATTTAACTATATCTAACCGTATGACTCCCACTTCTACAAGTGGGAGCATCCTTCGTCGCTTCAGTGGGGGTAGAATCCCCTACTGAAGCCTCGATGTTTAGCTTTAGCTAAACGAGTTCACTGTACAAAAATTGACCATCCTAAGCCCATTCCCTAACATGCTAGATTTTATGAATCAGCAGAAACAGGGGCATAGGACATTCGGATGGTCGATCAAGATATAAGCAAACATTCTAAATCGGGTCAATCAGTGTATACCGAAACGACTAATCTGGTGTTTGGACTTTACCTTTTAAGCAAATAAATGTAGTAGTAATGTAGAGGTATTCTACAAGATCCTCCGCAGTGAGTTCTTTAACTGCGTTATCCACATCACCCTTTTTAGCACCAATGGCTACTGCGACGTCTCTACTCTTGGCTTTTTGCACTTTAGTAAGGTATTCAAGTATTTGTGCTTTAATTTCGGGGTTCGCAGGTCCTTTTTGCATATAAAATACCAGCTTTCATATATATTAAAGTCAATTTAGTACTTAAATGCTGCACCAGTACGGAAGGTTTCTCTAGCAAAAATATAATCGTCAATCAACTTATCCTCGAAAGGAAGGCCGCTCAAACTAAAGAATCTTTCCCAGCCAATGCGTTCAATCCATTCTCCGATTCGTTCACCACTTTGAGCATTGGCAATCCAAAGTTCTATGATAGCACGAATTGCATCTGTCACTTCAGGCCAACGCGGAGGATTGTTTGGCAGGAACGGGATGACCATACGGGAAAAACTAGGTGCTGAACGGGCATTAGAGACTTTACCACCGATAAGAATCGCAATACCGTCGTTTTTAGCATCATAAATTTCCATTGCAGGAGACATCGTATAGCAGTTACCGCAATACATACATTTATCTTCGTTAATAATAACACTCTTGTTCTTAGGATCGGGGCGAATAGCCCCAGTCGGACAACTGGCTACAAGAGTCGGAATTTCAGTGCCTTTGCGGAGCTTGTCATGGTCAATACGAGGAGGAGTTCTGTGAACTCCAACAATCCCGATGTCACTACAGTGGGTTGATCCGCACATGTTTAAGCAGCATGCCAAACCCATTTTTAATTTAGCAGGGAGCTTCATAGTGTCAAAATACTCATATAAATCATCCATTACAGCTTTAACAACGCCAGAAGCGTCGGTTGCCGGGGTGTGACAGTGTACCCACCCTTGAGTGTGAATGATATTACTAATTGATTGGCCTGTTCCTCCAACACAATAGTTTTGTGCAGCTAACGTGTCAAGTAGTGGTTGAAGTTTAGCCTCGTCAGAAACTAAAAATTCAATGTTGTTACGGGTCGTGAAGCGAAGGAATCCATCACAATACTCATCAGCCAGCACGCATACATCACGTATAAAATCAATACTAACCAAGCGGGGAGAAGCCACGCGGACACTATAAAGTGCTGCGCCGCTTTCTGACACATGCTTGAGTACGCCTGGACGAGGAATCTCGTGATATTTCCACTTGCCATAGTTTTCTTTAATAATCGGAGGAAGCATCTTTTTAAAATCTGGAGGTCCTTGGTCTAACTTAGCTGCCATAATTATCCACCTCTCACAAGTTAATTATTGTGTAATTAGAGTTTCGATCCATCGATTGCTGTTCCAGTCTTATCAAGATCGTCCTGAGGCCAGAACACATATGGGTTAGCACGTGGACGGAAGACCATTTGCGGGACAGGAGTAATTTCCGCTTCACGCAGGAATTTTCCCATTCCTAAACGATAAATCGTTTCACCAATCCGCTCACGGGTTTTACCATTTTCATCCCACCACTCCCATATGCGGCGTACAAGTTCCTTAAATTCTTCAAAATCATCTTTCACTTCAAGTTTCATGAAAGGAATAATGACCGAAGACATGAATGCGGACTGAACAATTGTGGATTTTCCGCCGAGCAAAATGGTAGCACCTTTTTCTTTGCCACCACGAATAGCTTTGGGCATCATGTTAATGCAGTGCATACAACGCGTGCAATCTTCACCAACCACAGAGAGTTCTTGGGTTTCTTTGTTGAATGTAAGACATTTAGTTGGGCATTTGTCACAAACCTGACTTTGTATAGGGAATTTTGCAACTGCATATTCTTTAACGGCGGCTTGATCGATTCTGAGCGTATCGCGCCAAGTTCCGATGACTGAGATATCGGAACGGGCTATCGAGCCAGTACAATCGTTGGCGCAGCCAGAGAACTTAATCTTGCTCTTATAAGGCCACATTGGACGATGAACTTCATCCATGAATTCATTGGTGATATTGAGACATGCTTCAAGTGTATCATAACAAGCATGTTCACAGCGTCCTGGTCCTACGCAGCAGTTAGTCGTCCTTAAGCAGGAACCGGAACCACCAAGGTCAAAACCAGCCTCGCTATAATCATCAAAGATAGGTTGAATATGCTCCGTTGTGCATCCGAGAAGAACAATGTCTCCCGTGGAACCATGCATGTTCGTCAAGCCACTTCCGTGTTTCTCCCAAAGATCACAAATTGTTCGAAGTGTTTTCGTGTCGTAGAAAAAACCAGAAGGTTGATTAATACGGATAGTATGGAACTCTGCAATATTTGGATAAGTTTGAGGTTCATCTACATAACGGCCAATTACACCGCCGCCATATCCCCGAACTCCAACGATCCCACCGTGTTTCCAGTGTCCTCTGCGTTCTTCATAGGATCTTTCCAAGACTTGCAGCAACTCGGCTGAAGCTTTACTTTTTACTGCAGCTCGTTTAATTTCAGTTACAAAACTGGGCCATTTACCTTTTTCTAGTTCGTCTAGTAGAGGCGTTTTCTTTACTGTCATGGCACACCCTCCGTCTTCAAGTTTTCTTACATTTCAGCAATGCTGATGGCGCCCGTCGGACAAACCGACGTGCAGCTTTCACAGCCCATGCACTCTGATTCATCACCAATTACATGAGCCTTGTCCTCGCTAAAGCCAAGCAGGTGAGCTGGACACCCTTCAGTACATTCGTTACATCCTTGGCATAGATCTTCATCGATTGTCACTATAAACACAAATTACACCTCCTTAAACAACTAAAGAATAAAGAGAATAATGGAACATTGAAGATTCAATGCCGTAAGATTTGGAAAGATATTTCTTCTTGTGTAAATTAACACTAGTCCATGTTCTTAATCTAACACCTTGTGAACTATTCGTACAATAGATAATTCTGATTGCACTATACGATAACTCTCAGGATGAAATCAGAATACTATTTTGAGAGAAATAATCACTACCTAACACATCATTCTTTTTCTAAAAATTCCAAAAAAGGTTTTTTCATACTCACAAGTGCATTCACCATGAGTTCTACTAAGCCGCCATACTGGATGTTGTATTTTTCGGTCGCGTCATAGTGTTCTAAGATGGATCGCATCGCTCCTTTGCAGTTAGAGCAGGGAGCACAGACGTATTTAGGTATCGAGGCATCTTCTACGCTTCCTTTGAAAGCACCTAGGATCTGATTGAATTTCATCCTCGAAGCCACTGAATCTCTAAATTGTGGGAAATTTTGGGAACTCATGATTGCAAAACCACTTCCCCCACCACAGCAGTAGTTGTCGACACCATGTGGAGTCATTTCTCTAAACTGAGGACAAATAGCTTTCAAGACATTCCGTTGGGGTTCTACAATGCCCAATTGACGCACCACATTACAAGGATCGTGGAGTGTCACAGGGAAGTTATTTTTGCTTGGATCGAGCTTTATTCGTTTGCTCTTGACCATATCCCACAGCAAAGGTAGACAACTCTCCACCGGAATTTTAGAGTCTCCATAAGCCATGCGATCGCCCGCAACCATCGAAGCCTTATGGGCATGCCCACATTCTGCAACGACAATTCGATTGACCCCAAAGTCTTTAGCCACTTTCATCTGCATCAAGGCAATCTGTTTTGCTTGATAATCATCATACCATATACCATAATTGACACTGTCATACCCCATGATCTCACTACTGAGAGTCCAATTTAAACCAGCTGCGTCAAAAAGAATTGCAAAAGCTACGGGGTTTTCCGGCCAAGCCATAAACTCTCCCGCATTATGCAACACTAGAATGTCTGCGCCTTTTTTATCAACTGGGAATTTAAGTTTTATGCCAAATTTTTCTTCTGTATCTTCTTCTAAAAACTCAAGAGTATCTAAAAAGGCGGGCTTACCTAATCCAGTCGACGATCCAGTCTTAATCTGAAGCATTGTGCCTTTTTTATGAAGAGGCGTCGGAGCAATGCCCATCTCTTGACTAAAAATTTTACGAATTTCTTTCGTGAGAATGGCGTTGTCCAAGCCCAACGGACAAGTCTGAGCACAGCGACGGCATAAATTACACCGATAAGCTAGTTCCCCTAGGCGAGCAATTGTTTCCCAGTTCACATCGATATCTGCCCCGACAAAGCTGCCTAATAGTTTTCCACTCTTAGTAAAGTACTTCTTCGCAATTTTTCGGAGAACTTCAGAACGATAAATCGGTCTGTATAACTCGTTGTTCCCCGAGGCTTCGTAGATATGACAGGCAGCTGAACACGTATCGCATTTAGCGCAGTATTCAAATGACAGCAATAGTGGTTCTAGTACTCCATTATTGGCATCAGAAAAAATCTTCTCTAAGCCACTGAGGAACTTGCGGACGAATTCATCTTCCTCCTCTTTAGTTTTCGGGCGAACTAAGGTATCGAGAGCAACGTAACCATCTAAAGATGTGCAATATTTCTCCTTCCAGGCAGGCTTTGGGTCCGTTAGCGGGGGTTCCATTCCAGGTTTATCGTACGGTGCAAGTAAAGGCATCAGCTGATTTAGTTCGAGTTTGATCAGTTGCTCATCCGAGCGCCCCATGTCCTTAGGAAGTAAATCTTTCTGATTTATCATACTTAGATCCCCTTTCTGTAGTTAAATTTAAGAATAGGAGGGTTATTCTTTGCTTGTGCCAGGCCCCTTAATATGAGGGGCAGACCAAGAGGTGGTTGGGCGATAAGAAGTCGCTTTTTTGACTTTATCCTCAATTTTACTACCCCTTAGGTTAGGACTATTATCCCATAGAACCGTATGGAACGTAAAATACTTTCCGACGTAGTGACTCATTTTACTGATAGGAATATAAGTTAACATAATTCCGACTAAAATCACATGTAAAGTTACTAAGCCACTGGGCACAAACGGAGTAAAGGTAATCAGGTTTGCAGTCACTTCTCTGGCACTATGAAACGATAGATCGCTGCCCCAGGTGAGGATTCCTGTGAATAAGGCCGCAAAAAGGAGTAATAGATTAAAGTACTCTTGTGGTGTTGTATATTTTTTTAAAGTATTATCAAACATCCTACGAAGGAATAACAAAGCAGCACCTACAGTACCCAGTGCGAGTCCCAAGATCCCTGTCGCAACTGATAGATAGTAAATCAATAGACCCCAGATACTTGCACTGGTTGCCGCTACAATAACCCCGTTGAGAGCAGTCACCGCTCCTATCACCAATAGCATTGTCCAGGCCATGAGAAGGTAAATCCCTAAATGTAGTGCATACGAAATCCACCAAAACGGACGTTGATTTACAAACAGAGTCTTAATGAAAAGTATTTCTTTAAACATTTCAACTATTTCCCTGACATGAGAAACTTCGTGAGGCTTACTCCACCACGATACTTCCTCATAAAAGGAACCTCCATGTTCAAATCCTTTTTCTTTAGGTACAGGGTAAAGCTCCATTCGTCCGTGCAAGGGCATTTTAGCAAACTTATAAGCTTTGTAAACTGATATTCCGACAAAAAAGATTATAGATAAATACGCAATTAAACTGAGTAGCATAAACACCAACCTCCTTAAAGTTTGTTATTATTGTAACATGATAAGTTTAAGTGAGTTTATAATAATTGTAAAATTACTATTTCCTATTATGGCCATCACAAATTTCGATCGTCATGAATTATTTTGATTCAGTTAGCGCCAATTAAAAGCCTAAAGTAAAGTGAATTTACCTTGGGCTTTCTTCGTTGTCATCTTAGTTTGACGGCACACTCGAATTGGTTGTTGTAACACCGTCGTTTTGGTAGAATTCCCTAGGGGGACGTGGCCCGAAGAACTGGAAATAATGGCATTCCAATCGTCCAGTATAGAGCTTTCGGCTTTTGTCCCAACGGCGTCCGATTAACCGTTCGGGAAATTGATGAGTGGTAAGCATATGAAGGGACCAGTTTTGTAAACGATTAAACGTGTCTCCAAGTTCAAGATAGAGTGCTTCGACCTCTGAAACATCTCCAAGTCGTTCTCCATAAGGTGGGTTGGCTATCATATGCCCATATTTAAACCTAGACCGCACCTCTGCCACAGGTAGTCGCTGAAAGTGTATTACATCTTCTACTCCTGCCTCAAGGGCGTGCGTGTGAGCTAAGGCCAAAGCGTTAGGATCGATATCCGAACCATAGATATGTAAAGGTACGTTGCGATTCCAAAGATCCAATGCCTCCTGCCAAGCTTCTTGCCAGAGTGCTTTAGGAATTCTAGGCCATTTCTCTGCTGCAAAATTACGTTTGAGACCCGGGGCACGGTTTTGAGCAATAAATGCTGCTTCTATAGGTATGGTCCCAGTCCCACAAAAAGGGTCTATTAACGTGCGATCTTTGTTCCAGAAGCTTAATTGAATCAGCGCCGCCGCCAATGTTTCTTTTAACGGGGCTTGTCCAGCAAGTTGCCGATATCCACGTTTGTGTAAACCTAATCCAGAAGTGTCTATAGTGAGTGTCACAATATCATTTAGCAGGGCGACTTCGATCTGATAACGGGGTCCCGTCTCCTCATACCAGCTCCTGCCATAGTTCTCTTTGAGACGTTCCACAATCGCCTTCTTAACAATAGCTTGGCAATCCGAAACACTAAACAGCTGGGATTTTATAGACTTCCCTTGAACAGGGAAGTTGGCATCCTCGGTAAGCCATTCCTCCCAGGGCAATGCCTTTGTTTGCTGAAAAAGCTCTTCAAATGATCGTGCTTTGAATGAGCCCATTTTAAGAAGGACACGATCCGAACTCCGTAACCAAAGGTTTGTACGGCATATTCCCAGCTCATCGGTGGTGAAAGAAACCTTTCCGTTTTCAACAATTAGATTATCATATCCAAGATTTTTCAGTTCACGTGCCACAATGGCTTCCAGACCAAAGGCGGCCGTCGCTATCAGCTCAATTTTTACCATTTGGATTCAACCTCTCTTAATGTACATGTTCATTCTTTGTAGATCTTTCACTAACTTTTTAGACGGCTCATACTGAGCCGTCTTGGAGATAAACTAAATAAAAGACCACAAAACATATATGACTAGATTTATGTGTCTTGTTAAGAAAAGCATGCAAAACTCTCACGCTTAACTAAGTAAGCCCAGTTCCCTTTTTGTACGTTCTGCCATTTGTTTAAGCATTCTTTCTCTATCGCTCGTACATAACGGCCCATAAAACACTATCCCGTACTTTTCTAACATTTTAGCTTCTATTGCTTTTCTAGTACGTCCAATTTCAGGGACATACTGAGACTTCCTTTTGGCTTTGTGAAATTTCGCGTGATGGGCGATATCAATAAACACTGCAAGATTAGCGGTTCTATCATCATCATTAACCTCATTTAAATGGTGCACAATTTCGGTTACTTTTAATTTTCTTTCTAAGTATCTCTCAATTATTAGTCTGGAGATCTCCATCGTTTCGCTTTCATTATTTGCTGTAATGCTGTCGCTCATAGTTTAGTTGACTCCCTTCAAGTGTTACCCACACAAAAACAAGCAACAACTATGGTGATGGATTTTTCTTCACATCACGCCAGTCAAATTGCTCTCATTTTAAAGGTAAATCTAAAATTTGATTTCTTTACTTATTTAGTATACTATAATTTGTTCAAAATCTCAATAATATTTACTTTTTTCTTTATTATCATTTGAAATATTATCAGAGCGCTATCTTCGTTTACGCTTTTGAGTATAACTCAATAATTTTCACAATGACCTCTACTGACTTCTCCATAGCAACTACTGGGATAAACTCATATTTTCCGTGGAAGTTATGTCCACCGGTAAATATATTGGGGGTAGGCAACCCCATATATGAAAGTCTAGCCCCATCAGTGCCGCCCCGAATCGGACAAATGTTTGGAACGATTCCAACTGCCTCCATGGCCTTAGCGGCAGTGTCTACAATATGTTTAACTGGTTCAATTTTCTCCTTCATATTAAAGTATTGATCCTTAATCTCAACTTCAAATGCACCTTTACCATACTTTTCATTGAGGTTTTCTGCAACCTCCTCCATTAGTTTCTTTCTCTTTTCAAAAGAAGCTAAGTCAAAATCTCTTATTATATAACGAAGTACAGCGTTTTCAACTTCCCCTTGAATATTGGTTAAGTGATAGAAGCCCTCATACTTTTCCGTCTCTGCTGGGGTTTCATTTTTTGGCAATTGATCGACATAATCCTGAGCGAGTAGAATGGCGTTAATCATTTTCGCCTTGGCAGAACCAGGATGGATATTTCTCCCTTGTATACTTACTTTTACCCCCGCAGCATTAAAGTTTTCATATTCTAGCTCTCCCATCGGTCCGCCATCTATTGTATATGCAAAATCGGCTCCAAATTTTTCAATATCGAAGTGATCTGCTCCCCTCCCAACTTCTTCATTGGGCGTAAAACCAATGCAGATTTTGCCATGCAATAGTTCAGGATGTTTTTTCAGATAATCTAAAGCTGTCATAATTTCTGCAATTCCCGCCTTATCGTCTGCCCCCAACAAGGTGCTGCCATCTGTTGTAATCAAAGTTTCGCCCTTATAGTTTAGAAGTTCAGGGAAATCCTTCGGAGATAATACAATATTGTTTTCTTTATGAAGGATGATGTCTTGACCGTTATAATCTTCAATAACTTGAGGATTCACGTCCTGACCACTGATATCGGGGCTCGTATCCATATGGGCAATAAAACCAAGCACAGGGATCACCATATTCGTATTTGCCGGTAAATTTGCCATCACATAGCCATTTTCGTCCAATGAGACATCCTCCAAATTCATGGACTTTAATTCCACAACGAGAACTTTAGCGAACTCAATCTGTCCACGAGTTGTCGTAACGGTATCATCTTCGATCGACATCGTATTAAATTTGACATACCTTAAAAATCGCTCTGTAACAGTTGTCATTTTTATATCCTCCGATATCTCATTTTATATAGTTAGGTGAACCATTATATTCAAACGTAAAGTCCTTATATCTAGCTATATATACTAGTTCAAAATAGGTCGACAATAAGCCTTCTTTTCACTGGTTATTATCCACACTATCTTAATCTAAAGCAATTATATATTATTGCTGATTGTGTTAATCAGGAATCACGCCCAAGCTAAGGCTCTAGCTTGATTCCTGATCTTTAAGTCTTAGAACTCACTCTTGCCGATCTCTTTGACCTTCTTCTGTTCTTGTTTGAATTCTACGCTTCTAGAATCGTACTTGGCACTAGTGAGTCCCTTCGCTGGTTTTTGGATTTCTCCTGATTTTTTCATATATACCTCCATGCTCTCCACTTTATAGTCTTCTATGTTTAGTATGTTTCAGTAGCACAAATATATGTAGTTAAAAAACTAACATCTGTCACCTTTTCTTGAAAACTAAATATTATGTAAAAAACTGAAATGTAGATTACATATCGGTTTAACTAGAGGTGATTGTATGAATTG
>Ga0209386_1000218_pt1 | contig 29826 bp, 15 predicted proteins | sample NGEPertwo_FD_184510 | JGI IMG/M metagenome (GOLD analysis project Ga0209386, IMG submission 184510) | Arctic peat soil microbial communities from the Barrow Environmental Observatory site, Barrow, Alaska, USA - NGEE Permafrost154B-two... | ecosystem: Environmental > Terrestrial > Soil > Wetlands...
CAAACAAGCTGATCAGACAATATATCATTAAAGGAAGCAATTTTGATCTATATGATAGTGAATATATAAAACTGGTGCAGAATAAGATAAACAGAAGGCCAAGAAAAAAACTGAAGTTTAAAACCCCTTCTAAGATATTTTTTGCAGCTTTAAATTGATTTGTCGCATTTGTGACTTGAATCTACGGGTTGACAACCAATTTGGTACTGCAGAGTTTATTACTTACTTTCGTGAACTTGAAGTTGAACCTAATCTGGTAGTAAATATGTCCACTGCCACAGCGATGGATGCAGCTAACTGGGTTGAGTATTGCAATGGAATCTCTGATAGCTACTATGCCATCTGGTTGTGCTGAAAAAGTCAGATTGATTTTCAGACAGATGGCACAAAGCCGGATGACGAAAACTTGGCTTTTTGAAGCCAAATTGCGTTATCTAAAGTGGACTTCCTTTATTTACAGACAATTGCGATGCTTGTAACAAAAGCCTCTTCAGGGGTTTGGGGTGAAAGAATACGACATAACCGTTACCTGTACCTAAACATGACAGAACCTCATTATTCTGCCTAATCGTTTAGGCAGTTCCTGATCCAATTAAACTAAATGGGGTAAAATGGAAAAGTAATGCGATTAAGCTGAAAAATGGATAATTCTGAAGATGAATTTGTATGAGGAAACATATGACGAATTAATTATTCATTAACTATTCAATATTAGACCAATTCAATATCCAAAGCGATGTCTGTGAGTGATTTAGAACTTGTAAATAGAATTAAGAGCAATGATGAAAATGCTTTCAAAATTGTATTTAGGGAATATTACTCCAGGTTATATTATTTCATTCTTGAATTTGTTTCGTTGGAAGACATCGCAGAAAATATTGTTCAGGATACATTTTTTACATTATGGAATAAACGCAAAGAGCTAAAAGACGATTCTAATCTCAGTGCCTATCTATTCACTGTTGCCCGTAATAATTGCCTTTACAAATTAAGAGATCAACGATACAAAAAAAGACTTTTCGATTCCAATTCATTCGATATAAATGAATTGGAAATGTATTCTGAAGTTTTGAACTCGATGGATTCTTCAGCTTTTACCTTCAAAGAAATTGATCGGATTATCGAACAAACTCTGGCCGAATTACCTCCACAATGTAAAAGAGTATTTATTCTTAGCCGGTTTGAAGAAAGGAAAAACAAGGAGATTGCAGAAGAACTTAACATTTCTGTTAAAGTGGTTGAAAAGCACATTACGAAAGGTCTGAAAAAATTTAAAACTTCATTGAAAGATTATCTGCCATTTGTAGCTTATCTGTTTATTCCATAGCCTTTTATTCGTCCATTTCTGTGTCTCTCTGTCTTTTCTGTAAAAAAATAAATATTTGAGCAGGGGGGGTGAGTCGAGGTTCGTGCAATATTCTATCAAAGCGTTGCATGCAGCGTGTAAAGGCACAAATAATTCATGTCTATTCACAATAAAGTAAATAGATCTAACAGACTAAAAACTAAATCTACGGATGAAAAATCTGGATGACATATTGAATCTCATAACTGGTGACATGAATCCTGATGATAAGCGAGAAGCTTTTTCCAGAATAAAAGGGAACAATGTTGCTGAAACTCTTTTTATAAAGGCTAAGCTTACCTGGGCATTAATGTCGTCAACCAGAAAAGTTCCGGATTCAAAAGTTGAAGAAGCATATCAATTACTCCATAAAAGAATCTTCACTCAACGAAATTCACTTAATCTGTATTCCTTTTTCAGATATGCTGCCATTTTAATTTTGTTGGTAGGAGTTCCCGTTTTAACGTTCTATATCGGCAAACAAAATTCAGTTTCTTCAAATTCAAGTCTCAAATATACCACGGTAGTTGCCGAAAACGGACAGATATCTAAAATCATTCTTCCGGACAGTTCGATTGTTTGGTTGAATTCAGGAACAACGTTGACTTACGACAATAACTATTCTTTTAAAAACAGAAATCTGGATTTGAAAGGACAGGCATTTCTGGAAGTCAGAAAAAATAAAAATCTGCCTTTAATTGTAGCAAGTGGTAATTTAAGGGTAAAAGTATTAGGAACACGTTTCGATGTGAATGCCTATCCAGCCGATGATCATTTTAAAGTGACTCTGGAATCTGGTCATGTCGAGTTATTGAATTCTTCCGATAAATCATTTAAATATAAATTGAATCCTGGTGAAATGGCAGATTATGAGCTAGCATCAGGAAAGCTTGAAATAACTCCGGTTAAATCGCAAAACTATGTAAGCTGGAAAAATGGCGAATTGAATTTTGTGGATACTCCTATGGCTGAAGTAATAAAAAGGCTGGAGCGGAAATTTAATGTTGAAATTGAAGTTGTCCATGCTAATGTTTATAATTCTGTTTTCAACGCGAATTTCAAAAACGAAAATTTGAAGGAAATACTGGAGTACATCAAGTTTTCCTGCCCGATTACTTACCAGCTGATTCAGGAAAAAGATTCCATACAAACCAAAGTTATATTAAATAAAAAATCAATCTAAAATAATCTAAAACTATGCTTATGATCAAATGAAAATTATGGAAGAAAAAAAGGAGATGCGCTAACATCCCCTTCTTTAATTAATCATGTGCTGACAAAAGAAAATAAAGGCACACAATAAATCTGAAAGTAAATTCAAATCATGACAAATTTATGAAAAAAAACAAAAGTTTATTGATTTCCATGCTTAGATCATCATGGAAATCCAAATTATTCCGAATTATGAGAATAACTTTCTTCTTTTTGGTATTAAGTATTGCACAGGTATTGGCTACAAATTCCTATTCGCAAAATACGCGTTTAAGCTTATCCCTAAAAAATGTTACCGCAAAAACAGTGTTATCACAGATCGAAGATCAATCACAATTCTTTTTTATTTATGATGCAACAGTAGTTGATGTTGAACGAAAAGTAAGTGTCGAATCAACAAATGAATTGATAACGACAATTCTGGATGAATTATTTGAAGGAACAAATGTTATCTACAAAGTGTCCAACCGTCAGGTTGCCTTGACTGTAGAATCTGCATTTCCTCCAATTCAACAACCAAAATCAGTTACTGGTCAGGTAACCGATGCTTCCGGTTTGCCTTTGCCTGGTGTTACGATCGTGATAAAAGGCACAACATTCGGTACTGTTGCCGACTTTGACGGAAAATTCAAATTAACCAATGTTCCTGAAGATGCAATTCTCGTTTTCACTTTTGTTGGTATGAAATCTCAGGATTTTGCACTTGAAGGAAAAACCAATATCACTGTTGCTATGGTCGACGAAGCATTGGGAATAGATGAAGTTATCGTAATTGGTTACGGTACTCAGAAAAAAGCAAATCTTACCGGAGCAGTTTCGACTGTAAATGCAAAGGAGTTAGAAGCCAGACCTGTAACTAATGTTGCTCAGGCTTTACAAGGTATGGTTCCTGGATTGAACATAACAAGGAGCGGAGATTTAGGTGGTAGCCTTGAAAGCAGACCTGCGATGAATATTCGTGGTCTTGCTACCATTGGAGATGGTTCTTCCGGAAGTCCGCTTATTTTAATTGATGGAATGGAAGGTGACATCAACGCCATAAATCCGAACGACATTGAAAATATTTCTGTGTTGAAAGATGCTGCAGCTTCGTCTATTTATGGTTCGCGGGCGCCATTTGGTGTTATTTTGGTTACCACAAAAAAAGGTACATCCGGGAAAATGCAAATTACTTATAACGGCAGCTATCGCATGAACACACCGATCATGATGCCTAAACAAATGGATTCTTATGCATTTGTTAATTACTTAAACGCGGCTCGTGTGAACGGACAGGAAACTCCATTTTTTGATGCTGAAAAAGTACAACGCGTTTTAGACTATCAACAAGGATTATTGGGAAATAAAACAATTGTTGAAAAAGGAGACCGTTGGGGTGACGGTTACGAATGGGGAAATGATAATGTAGATTGGTTTGACGCGGTTTACAGAAGTTCGAGCCCATCTCAGGAACATTCAATCAGTATGAGCGGAGGTAACGAAAAAATGAGTTACTATTTATCCGGAAACAATCTGTCTCAGGATGGATTAATGAAACTGAATCAGGATACCTACAAGCGCTATACACTTTTAGCCAAGATCAATGCAACACTTTCAAAATGGGCAACTTTAAGCTATACGGCCCGTTTTTCAAGAGAAGACTATGTAAGACCTACAGCGCTTACCAAAGACTTATATAACAATATGTCCCGTCAGGCATGGCCAACATTACCTCTCTACGATCCAAACGGATTTTTATTTTCTTCACCGTCGCCGGCACTGGCTCTTAGAGATGGTGGTCAGGACAGAGGACAAACTGACTGGAATTATCAGCAACTTAACCTTACACTGGAACCGCTTGCCGGGTGGAAAATCTTTGCAAATCTGAACTACAAGATTGGCGATGTTTTCCGTCACTGGGATGTTTTGCCAACTTACAACCACAATGTAGCCGGAAATCCTTACTATGCTTATCAGCAATGGTATTTTTCGAATGATCCAAATCCGAATGTTCATGAACAAGCTGAACGCACCAACTTTTTCAGTCCGAATATTTACAGCGAATATGCCAAATCATTCGGAAAGCATAATGTGAAAGTTATGGTTGGATTTCAATCTGAACAAAATAAATTCCGTAATCTTGGCGTAACCCGTGTTGGTGTTATGGTTCCTGAATATCCAATTATTGATATTACTTCAGGAACAGCGTTTGATGGAAAAATTGTTGCCCCAGCGATTAATGGAAAATACGAAGATTGGTCTACTTTCGGGACTTTTAGCCGTATTAATTACGATTACGATGGCCGGTATTTAATTGAAGCCAATCTTCGCTACGATGGAACTTCTCGTTTCCGGGAGGATAAAAGATGGAATTATTTTCCATCAGTTTCTATGGGATGGAATATTGCCCGTGAAAAGTTCTGGAAACCAATTGAGAATACCGTAAATTTATTAAAATTCAGAGGATCTTATGGCGAATTAGGAAATCAGAACACAAACAATCTGTATCCTACTTATCAAACTATGGGTTTTGAAGCTGCCAAGGGAACATGGCTTATTAATGATTTAAATACCAGCAGATCATGGGCTCCGGGACTTGTGAGTTCAATACTTGGTTGGGAAAGAGTTCGAACATGGAATGTGGGCGCTGATTTAGGTTTCTTTAAAAACCGATTAACATCTTCGTTTGATTATTATGTTCGATATACCAATGATATGGTTGGAGATGCACCGGCACTTCCAGCGATATTGGGTGCCGATGTTCCAAAAACAAATAATACCGACTTAACGACACGTGGTTTTGAATTATCGATCGCATGGCAGGACCGCTTGAAAAACGGTTTGGGGTATAATGTCAATTTTATTCTTTCAGATTCGAGAACCGAAATTACCCGGTATCCAAATAATCCAACCGGTAAAATTGATAAATACTATAACAACCAGATGTATGGTGAAATTTGGGGTTATAGTACAATTGGCATAGCAAAAACCAAAGAAGAAATGGATGCTCATTTGGCAGGATTGACCGAAGGAGGCCAAACTGCTCTGGGTAATAACTGGACTGCTGGTGACATCATGTATCAGGATATTAATAATGATGGAAAGATTGATAACGGATCGAATACGTTAAATGACCATGGTGATTTAAAAGTTATTGGGAATAGTTCTCCTCGCTATTTGTTCGGTCTTGATTTAAGTGCTGACTGGAAAGGATTTGATTTTCGGGCATTTTTTCAGGGTATCCTAAAAAGGGATTATTACCAGGGTAGTAACATGTTTTTTGGGGCTTCCGGCGGAAGCCTTTGGGATATTGTCGCTTTTAAGCAACATGAAGATTATTTCCGCCCAGAACCAACTGCAGAAGAACTTGCCGATCCTAAGTTTGTAGCTAATCCACTGGGCGTAAACCTTGACGCGTATTATCCACGTCCACTTTTCTCAAATAAAAATACCCAGACTCAAACCGGCTATTTACAAAATGCTTCCTATATCCGTTTGAAAAACTTACAGTTGGGATATTCAATACCACAACGTTTTACCAGGAAAGTTTTAATTCAGAAATGTAGAATTTATGTTTCGGGCGAAAATATCTGGACTGGTACCAAGCTGTCTTCCATCTTTGATCCTGAAACGATTGATGGTGGAAATGGTGGAAATACTTACCCTTTGAGTAAAGTTTATTCTGTTGGAGTAACTGTAACCCTTTAAATGTAAAAAATGAAAGCAAATAAAATAATCTTGTTGATTGGTGCTGTTTCAGTACTACTTATGACTTCATGTCAGGATGATTTTTTAAATGAACAACCCATTTCAAATTTAACTCCTGAAAATTATTTGAATCAGGAATCGGATTTGGCATCCTACACAACTAATTTATTTACAGAATTCGATGTTTTTCCTACTGAAGGGAATCCATTTGCCGCTGACCGAGGTACCGATGTAATGACAAACAGGGGAGTTGAAAATAAATATGTTCCCGGTCAATGGAAAGTACCACAAAAAGAAGGCGATTGGAATTTCAAATTAATTTATCAGTGTAACTATTTTTTACAAACCGTTCTGCCAAAATATTACGAAGGTAAAATTTCCGGAGACATAGAATCCGTGAAACACGATATCGGTGAAATGTATATGATAAGAGCTTTGCTTTATTTTAAGAAGCTTCAGAATCTGGGAGATTTTCCGATCATCACCACCACATTACCTGATGAACTTACTGCCTTAACTGCGGCAAGTCAGCGCTCACCTCAAACCGAAGTAGCTCGATTTATTCTTGCAGATCTTGATTCAGCTATCGCAAAACTGAAAACAGTGGCTCCCGACGGAAACCGGAATCGTTTGTCGAAAATGAGCGCACAATTATTTAAATCACGAGTAGCTCTTTATGAAGCTACCTGGCTGAAATATTTTAAAGGAACTGCCTTTGTACCCAATGGTCCTGGCTGGCCGGGAGCAAATAAGGATTATAATAAAAATTACACCTTCAAGAGCGGATCAATTGACGGCGAAATTGCTTTTTTCTTTTCTGAAGCAATGATTTCATCAAAAGTTGTTGCAGATGCCACACCACTAGTTGCTAATAATATGGTTATTCAGCAAAAACTTTCAGATCCTGTAAATCCATATTGTGCTATGTTTGGCGACGTAGATTTATCGCCTTACAGTGAAGTCTTATTTTGGCGCCGATATGATTTAGCACTTAAAGTAACCAACAATATTGCCGTTGAAATGGGAAAAGGCAATGGCGGTTGCGGATATACCAGAGGGATGGTTGATGGCTTTTTGATGTCGAACGGATTACCAATCTATGCTCCGGGATCTGGATATGCCGGCGATGACATGATTTCACAAGTACGTCGCGACAGAGATGGTCGTTTGTTTTTATTTCTGAAAGAACCCAAACAAATTAACATTCTAAAAGATTCTCCTGCCGGAACTCATGCTACTCCAATTGAACCTTATCCCGACATTTTAAATAAAACGGGTAACGGCGATTATCCAACCGGATATTCCAACCGCAAAGGATTAAGTTACGATGCCGCACTTTGTGGTAATGGTTTGGGTTATACTGGCGAAATTATCTTCAGAGGTGTTGAGGCTTACCTGAATTATATGGAAGCATGTTATGAGATGAACGGAAATCTGGATGCTGACGCGTTGAAATATTGGAAAGCAATAAGAACAAGAGCAGCTGTTGATGATGATATTCAAAAAACAATTGACGCGACTGATCTTTCGAAAGAAGCTGCTAATGATTGGGGCGTTTATTCTGCCGGAACTATGGTCGATGCGACTTTATACAATATTCGCCGCGAGCGTCGTTGTGAGTTAATGGCTGAAGGATTGCGCAACATGGATTTACGTCGATGGAGAGCAATGGATCAAATGATAACTACACCTTATCACATTGAAGGTTTTAAACTTTGGGGACCAATGCAGGAATGGTACAATGCCACCGATTTAAAATATAATGCAGGAAATTCAAGTACTGTTTCCGATCCGGCTCTAAGTGATCATTTACGGATTTTTCAACGCTTAGAAACTTCACTTCTTTATGACGGTTGCAGATGGACCATGGCTCATTATTGGAATCCAATTGCAAATGAGCATTTTCTAATTACAAGTGAAGATTTTACCGATCCAGAAAAATCGCCTATCTACCAAAATCCAGGCTGGCCAACAACTGCAAATTCAGGACCAATAGGTTTCTAATTTATTTAGTTTAGTCCAATTGTATTTTAATAAATATTTGATTTATTGTAAGTTGTCTCTTGACTAGGAGGCAACTTACTAAGTCAAATCGCAAGACATAATAATTAAATACAACACCAAAATTACCTGTTTAATATAGTTCGGTTAAGTCCTGAAATGGTAAAATATTCTATTTAGGCAAGCTCCTTAAGTTAAGTTCCTGAATTAAAACTGAAAAAATAATGAGAAAAGAAATAGTATTAGTTTGTCTTTTTGTTGCCAGCGCCTTTGGCACTTTTGCTGGTAATGAATACCTAACTAGTCCTGATACTGTTGTTACCGGAGCATTTATTCCGAAGGAAATTGAGGATATTGAATGTTTGGGTATTAATAAAGAGCCAGCTCATGCCACGCTTATGCCTTATGCAAATCTGAAAGAGGCACTGCAGGCAAACAGACATAAATCTACACTTTGCCAGAGTCTCAACGGAAACTGGAAGTTTAATTACGTGGCATGGCCTCAGCAACGCCCGGTTGATTTTTATAAAACAGACTTTGACGTTTCTGCCTGGAAAGAAATTAAAGTTCCTTCCAATTGGCAGGTTCTAGGTTATGGTACACCATATTACCGGAATATCGGCTATACCTTTCAGGTCGATTTTCCGAAGGTAATGAGCCAGCCACCGAAAAAATATACTTCATACAAGGAACGGAATCCGGTTGGCAGTTACCGCAGAGATTTTGACTTGCCTGCAAACTGGAAAGGACAGAGGATATTTTTGACTTTTGATGGGGTAGATGCGGGATTTTTTCTTTGGATAAATGGGAAAAAGGTAGGCTATAGTGTGAACAGTCGAAATGCTGCCGAATTTGATGTCACTGACTTCGTTAAACCCGGAAAGAATATGGTTGCCGCCGAGGTTTATCGCTATACCTCCGGAAGTTATATGGAAGATCAGGATATGTGGCGTTTGAGCGGTATCTTCAGAAATGTAACAATTTGGAGCGCTTCGCAACAACATATTCGCGATTTTTTTATCAAAACCGATCTGGATGCAGACTATAAAAATGCGACAGAGGAAGTTAACGTCAAGATAAAAAACTACAATACACAACCCGTAAGTGCCAGAAAAATTCAGGCATCTCTTTATCAGGGAAATAAACTGGTTACCTCGGGTGCCCAAGTTGAAGTGCCGTCATTGAAGGCTGGTGAGGAGGTGGAGTTAAAGCTTACTCTTCAGGTTGTTAATCCTGAAAAGTGGACTGCTGAAACCCCAAACCTATACACAACAGTTATTCAGCTCAATGATGCGAAGAAAACGGTAGAAATAATTTCGTCACGCACCGGATTTCGGGAAATTGAAATCGAAGGACGGCAGTTTTTGGTTAATGGCGTACCGATCAAATTAAAAGGTGTTAACCGGCACGAACATTGGCCTGAAGTAGGACATGCGATCACTGAGGCTCAGATGATTCGTGATTTGGAAGTGATCAAACAAGGTAATTGCAATCACGTTCGGACCTGTCATTATTCTGATGATCCACGCTGGTACGAGTTGTGCGATGAATATGGTATTTACCTGGTTGCCGAAGCTAATGTTGAATGTCATGGTCTCGACCGGAAATATGTGGAAGATCCACGGATGAAAGCCGCAATTGTTGATCGTAATGTATCGAATGTTGAAAACTTCAAAAACCACGCTTCGGTCGTTATTTGGTCGCTTGGAAACGAGAATGGTGAACGGAATGTAAATTTCTTTGCCGCACTTGAAGCCATAAAAAAAATAGATAATACGCGTGCTACACACTACGAACCTTTTGGTATCGGAGCTGATAATCCTGCAGATATCGATAGCAGAATGTATACCGGCCCGGATGAAGTTGGCCGAATCGCAGTCGATTCGAAATATACAAAACCATTTTACCTCTGCGAATATGCACATGCCATGTTCAATTCGATGGGATCAATAGAAGAGTACAACGATCTTTTCGACAATCAGCCAGCACTTTTAGGAGGAGCAATTTGGGAATATCAGGATCAGGGACTTTGGAACCGGCGCGATCCGAATCATCCGATTCTGGCCTATGGAGGTGGATTCGGCGAATATCCAAACGATCATTATTTCATTCATAAAGGAGTTGTGGCTTCTGATCGTTCACCAAAACCACATTATCCTGAAATGAAACATGTTTATCAGTGGATAGGAATTACTGCTGAAGACCTGATTAAAGGAGAAATTAAAATTTATAACCGATATCAATTTATTAATCTGGATGGATTTTCAGGTTCATGGACACTTTCTGAAAATGGAAAAGAAATCTCCCGCGGCGAAATAGATCTACCAAAGATTGCAGCTCTTTCAGGAAAAGTAATTGTGCTTCCATATCAAGTCGCGAATGTAAAACCGGGAGCCGATTATTATTTGCGTATTTCTTTTAAACTTTCTGATGATCAGTTGTGGGCCAAAAAAGGTTTGGAAATGGCCTGGCAGCAATTCAAATTACCAATTTCTACTCCGGAAATTCAGGCAGATGCCTCAAAAATGAACGCATTAAAACTGGTTCAGAACAGTCAGCAGGTTATCGTTTCTGGTAATGGTTTTAGCCTGACATTTGATAAAAACAGCGGCACGTTTAGCCAAATTGAGCAAAACGGAACTAAGCTTTTTATCAGTGGAGGCGGACCAATGCTTCATTTGTGGCGCGCTCCTCATCAAAAAGACGATATGTGGGCTTACGAAGGTTGGAAAGAGTTTGGATTGACTGATTTGAAATGGAGTTCTTCGGAAATTCAGGTTGAACAAAAATCTCCTAAATCAGTTACAATTGCAGTTACACTTACCGGTGAAGGTGAAAAAGGTTTCAAAGTTACACATCAGGTCTTTTATACCATTTTAGGTGATGGCACGGTGAAAGTTGACAACACAGTTAATTCGACTAAACCTGAATTGATTGTTGCCCGGATGGGTGTAAGGATGCTTCTCGACAAACAATTTGATCAGTTATCGTATTTCGGGCGTGGGCCAATGGAGAATTATTCGGATCGTAAACATGCGTTTGATATAAGCTTATATCAAAGTAGTGTTAAAGACCAACTTACTCCTTATGAAAAACCAATGGAATGTGGTAATCACGAAGACGTTAAATGGGCGGCCGTGAAAAATTCAGTTGGGATCGGAATTCAGGTAAAAAGTGTTGGCAGTCCTTTACAGGTTTCAGCTTTGCCATATAGCGATGAAGAGTTGGAAAAGCCGGAATACAGGATTGATCTGCCTGAAAGCAACAAAACGGTTCTTTGTGTGAGTCATCTTACTCTTGGAGTAGGATCAAACGGATGCGGGCCACGGACACTTGAACCTTACCGGGTATATGCAAAACAAACCTCTTTCAGTTTCGAAATCCATCTAATTAATTGAAATTCAATAAGGCGGTAATATAGTACAATAATAAGTTGCCGTTTTATTTTACTAATTTTAAAAACTATTCAAATGAAAATTTCTACTTTAATTTCAACAGCAAGCTTGCTTAATTCAGGTTGTTTTCTGTTGAGTGTTAACGCGTTTGCATAGGATGAAACTCCTGTTCCTTACATTGGCATTAGCTAGTGATTCGGCTGCTGCAATTGATCCTTCAGATCTTTCCGGTTTCTATCTTTCCCAGGCTTTTGATGGTTCTTATTTCATTCCATTTCAGGCACATACCTCAGGCGATTTTGCCCAGCTTTGTATGACCAAGGCAAATTGGGCTCTACAACTGATTAAAGTTGGTGATTATTATACCATCAATTGGGGTGAAGAAATGGCGAATTATCAGCACAATTGGAATTCATGTTTTGGTAATTCATTAAGCGACCCGAGTTTTACTCAATGGGCTATTGAGTTTGTTGAAGGTAATGTTGTTAAAATCAAAAGAAGCACCGAGGAAAAGTATATTAAAGCTGAACCGAATAACAAATTTGGTATCATTTTAACAAAACTTTATTCCGATGCTAATGGTACTGGAGACAACAGTAAAATTACTCTTGTTAAAGTAACCGACAAAAGACCTGCAATTATTCCCGAATATAATGATGCAATAATTGTGGAAGCCACAACCTCATTAAATGCTGAGAATTTAACAGGTAAGTATGTGGTTAAAACTTCAACAGATACTTATTTAAGTACTGAAATTGATAGTATCTTTTCTTCATCAATTGGCGAGGTAGCCTATGCTTTTGATTTTGTAAAATAAAATGATGGTACTTATACTATTTCGAGTGGTGATCTTCAGGCAAGCTTTTTGGATCCGACAAATTTAAGCTTTAACGCTAAACTTGATACATTAAACAGCTGGGAAGTAACTGTACTTGGTAACGGGGCTGTTACTATTCAACGTGCAAGTGATGATTTATTTTTAACTAATGAAGTGAATGAACATGATGGCGGATATAAATTTGTGTCAGATGAAGATGGAACCGGAAATGTAAATTTCACCCTTCTAAAAGCAGTAACTACTTCAGCAAAAACAGAGACTAATGACGTGAAGAGCTATGTTTATCAGTTGGATAGCAAGCTGGTATTTGCAAATGCATCGAATCTGAAAACTATATGTGTATACAATCTTACCGGACAACACAAAAATATCAGTTTCGAATTTAAAGGGGCAAGTCGAAAAACAACTAAAAAAAACGACTAAAAATGGCGATGTTGAGATTGATGAAAGTAAGCTGAAAGACGCTTTATATTGCATTCAGGTTGAAAATGTCAAACTAAAAACATTCAAACTTTTGAAACAATAACCATAAAGACTAATCCTGAAAGAAATGAAAACTAAAAGAATAATCTGTTTGCTTTGGCTCATATTGATTTTAAATAACTCGTATGCTCAACATGCGGAATTAAAATCGCCCAACAACGAAATCACATCAGCATCGACATGAAAGATATAATCAATTATTCCGTGATTTATGGAAATGATACGATATTAAAGAATTGCAACTTGTCATTGGAACTTGAGAAAGAAACATTGGGTGCGAAACCGGTACTTAAGAACAAAAAAACAAGTGTAGTTAATGAGCAAATTGCAAGAGAAATTCCCTTGAAAAATGCGATCATAAAAAATAATTGTAACGTTTTGTCCCTGAATTTTAAAAACAATTTTTCAGTCGAATTTCGTGCATATAACGAAGGTATTGCTTACCGTTTTATAACTGCAAAAGAAAATGGATTAATTGTTAAATCGGAAAATGTTTCGATTAATTTTCCTGCGGAATGCCTGCTTGATATGCAACAGAATGGTTCTTTTAAAACATCATATGAGAATAAGTACAACCATGTTCAACCTTCCGGATTCAAACCTTCCGACGGAATTGCAAACCTGCCCTTGCTGATAGAAGGACCAAAATCATATAAGATTCTTGTTTCAGAAGCCGATTTATACGATTATCCGGGACTGTTTTTCAAAGGAACCGGAAAGAATGGCATTCAGTCAACTTTTCCTAAAATGCCACTTGAATTTGGTCCTGATGGTGACCGCAGCCTTAAAATACTGAAAGAAGCTGATTATATTGCTAAAACATCGGGAACTAGAACGTTTCCATGGCGTACCTTTTTGATAACCAAAGACGATCGCGACCTTATTGGTTCCGACTTTATTTATAAACTATCAAGTCCAAACAAATTGGGTGATGTCAGTTGGATTAAACCCGGACAGGTTAGCTGGGAATGGTGGCACGACGCTGCTTTGTACGACGTTGATTTTGAATCGGGATATAACCTCAATTCATATAAGTATTACATTGATTTTGCCTCAACTTTTGGTATTCCATACATTATTATGGACGAAGGCTGGGCAAAAACAACAGAAGATCCGTTTACGCCAAATCACACTATTGACGTCCACGAATTGGTGAAATATGGTAAAGAAAAGAATGTGAAAATCATACTCTGGCTGACCTGGCTAGCTGTAGAGAAAAATTTGGATTCTGTATTTAAAGCTTTCAGTGAATGGGGCATTGCCGGTGTGAAAATTGATTTCATGGATCGAAGCGACCAATGGATGGTGAACTACTACGAACGTGTTGCCAAAGAAGCCGCTAAATATCATATTGTTGTCGATTTTCATGGTGCGTTTACGCCATCAGGACTGGAACGTGCTTACCCAAACATTTTATCACACGAAGGAGTACTTGGCCTTGAACAAGGAGGCCGTTGCCAGCCTGATAACTCTGTCTATTTGCCATTTATCAGAAATGCAGTTGGTCCAATGGATTTTACTCCCGGTGCCATGTTAAATGGTCAGCCTGAGAATCTTGGTTATACCCGAATTAAACCGGTAGGTACCGGAACAAGATGCTTTAGTATGTCACTCTTTATCTTGTTCGAAAGTGGATTGCAAATGCTTGCTGATAATCCTTTTAACTATTACCGTGAACGCGAATGCACCGAATTTATAACTAAAGTTCCGGTAACATGGGACGAAACAAAAGCATTGTATGCTGAAGTTGGAAAATGCTTGGTAGTTGCTAAACGCAAGGGCGACCAATGGTTTGTTGGCGGGTTTGTGAATAACTCTGAAAAAGTCAGGACAATTGATGTTGACTTGAATTTCCTCAGCGATAATAAAACATACCAGGTTACTGCCTTTGAAGATGGTATTAATGCCGGCCGACAAGCTGCCGATTATAAAAAGAAAGAATTCAGCGTAAAAAAAGGCGATAAACTTTCAATTCGAATGGTAAGGAATGGCGGATTTGCTGCTGTGTTAAAGCTTAAAGATCAATAACCGTATATCCTTTTTAAGTGGAGGGATTTTAAGATAGATAAAGTTAAATAGCATATATTCATGTACTTAAAATTTATAATGATGCAGAGATTATTCCTAATTTTAATTGTAGTCATAATTGCAACAAGTGGCGTGCAATCACAGCAACGAAGTGGACAAACATTCTGTAACCCACTGAATATTAGCTACCGATTTTGTATCGATCAACCATCACGGCGTACCGCTGCCGACCCGGCGATTGTTCTATATAAAGACAATTATTATCTTTTTGCAACTCAATCGGGTGGATACTGGTATTCTGCTGATTTGCTGAACTGGAGTTTTGTTACCACTGCTGACTTACCTTTTGAGCTTGATGCTCCTACAGCAGCAGTCATTAATGGTTCACTATATTTTATTCCCCTGAACAGTCATATTCTATACAGAGCGATTGATCCGGTTAAGGGAAAATGGGAAGTTGCAAACGATTCTTTTCCTTTAGCCGTTGGAGATCCCGATCTGTTTCAGGATACCGATGGTCGCGTGTATTTTTATTATGGTTGTAGTAACAACGACTATATTAGAGGAGTTGAGCTTGATGTAAACAATAAGCTTAACCCGATGGGTAAAACAGCTGAGTGTTTAAAAGGAAACCCGAATGAGCATGGATGGGAACGGCCGGGCGACTACAATACTAAAAGTGAAAATCCTTGGATTGAAGCGCCATGGATGACTAAATACAATGGAAAATACTATCTGCAATATTCCGCACCGGGGACTGAATATAAAAGCTACGCCGATGGATATTATATCTCTGAAAATCCACTGGGGCCATTTACTTATGCTTCAAACAATCCATTCTCGGCAAAACCTGAAGGCTTTATCAACGGAGCAGGCCATGGAGCTACTTTTGCTGATAAATATGGCAATTGGTGGCATATCGCAACCATGTCTATTTCAGTAAAACATATGTTTGAACGGCGCCTGGGGCTTTTCCCTGTTACTTTCGATCAGGAAGGGAATATGGTTGCTCATACCGAATTTGCTGATTTACCAATAGTAATGCCGGATTACAAATACAAAGATGTGAGTGAGTTATTCCCTGGATGGATGATCCTTTCCTATAAAAAAACAGCTGAATCATCTTCGAGCCTTGAATCAAACCCGCCAACATTGGCATTTAATGAAGAAGTACGCGATTACTGGAGTGCTAAAACAGGCGATAAAGGTGAATGGCTGTGTGTTGATCTGGGTTCAGTTTCCACAATTAATGCTGTACAAATCAATTTCGCTGAAAATAACACTCAACTTTTGGGGCGTAATGGAATACTTAGTCAACAATATCTGCTTGAATATTCATCGGATAAAAAGACCTGGAAAACAATGGTTGATAAAACTGCCAATACGGAGGATTTTACACATCAGTATCATCAATTAAAAAAAACTTTAAAAGCCCGCTATTTTAAAGTAACCAACTATAGAGTTCCCGATGGTACTTTCGCTATTTCGGGATTTCGTATTTTTGGTACCGGAACCAGTAAAAAACCGACAAAAGTTAGTTCATTTAAGATGGAACGTGATGCAAATGATGCCCGCAACATAAAGCTTAGCTGGGAAAAACAAGCGAATGCCATTGGCTATAAGATCCGGTTTGGTACAGCAAAAGGTAAGTTATACCGAAGTTACCAGGTTTATAGTGATACCACTCTAACCATTCGAAGCTTGAATAAGGATCAAAAATACTGGTTTGCAATTGATGCTTTCGGCGAAAACGGTGTTACTCCGGGTGACACGCATTAGTAATTAACATAGATGTTTTCATGAAGATTTTTTATTCTATTATCGTTTTACTGTTCTTTTTTACTTCTGAATTGAAAGCTGTTTCAGTCGATTCTACCAACATTGCATTAATAATTATTGATACGAATGGTAGTTCCATTGAAAATGAACCTAAAGTAGCAGGTTCGATGAAAATTTTTTATCAGGGGCAGGGGAAAATGAACCGGGCAACCGATGTGCCGGCTTATGAAGGAAATGTTGGTATTGAAATCAGAGGTAGTTTTTCCGCGTCGTTGCCACAAAAATCCTACGGTTTTGAGACCAGGGATGAAACGGGTAGCTCAATGAATGTGTCACTTCTTGGATTACCCAAAGAGAACGATTGGATATTACTGGCAAATTACAACGATAAATCGTTTGTGCGGGCTCCGATTGCTTACAATACGTTTCTTGGAATGGGACACTGGGCTTCACATTCGCGGCATTGCGAGGTGATAATAAACAAAACCTATATGGGTATTTATACTTTACTCGAAAAAATAAAGACTGATAAAAACCGCGTTGACATTACTAAAATGGATGCCACATCGAATACGGGAAATAGCCTTACGGGAGGTTATATTTTTTCGCATGACAATAATTCATCCGGCGACCCAAACTGGAATAGTGATCAGGGCATAAATTTCATTTATGTCTATCCTAAACCCAGAAATATTACAACGGAACAAAAGAATTATCTCAAACAATACATCAGCACATTTGAGAAAGTTTTGTTTGGTTCTTCATTTAACGATCCTGAATTTGGCTATAATTCTTTTATAAATGTAACCACGTTTTATGATTATTTTATAATCGGTGAATTTTCGCGAAATGTTGACGCGTATAAAAAAAGCTCCTTCTGGAACAAAGATAATATTACTGAAGGTGGACTACTAAACGCAGGTCCGGTTTGGGATTTCGATTGGGCATTTAAAAATCTATACGATGGCTCAAACAATTGTTTTTGCCGAAATTTGGATGGTTCGGGATGGGCATATCATGTTGGTACTTGTGGGTGGAAGAATACTACTGCTGATTGGATGAGCCAATTGCTTGAAGACACCAGTTTTGCCAACAATTTGCACCACCGGTATTTTGAGTTGCGCAAAACTGTACTTAGTGAGGACAGAATCTTTGCTTACATCGATTCCATTCAAAACCTCCTTGAAGTTCCTCAGGAAAGACATTACCAGGCCTGGCCAATTTTGGGCAGAAGTGTTGGTGCTCCTGAAATAGATGATTTTCCGGATACTTATGAGGGTGAGGTTGACAAATTGAAAAACTGGATCTTACTTCGGCTTGACTGGCTCGATAATCATATGCTTGGTCAGGAACCAGACACATTCCCAAATTCCCTAAGCAAATTATTGGTATCGGATAAGAACTTTAAAATGTTCCCAAATCCGTGTCAAAACACCTTATACCTTGAATCAACCCAAACGATAACTGATGTAATGATCTGTGGAGTTGATGGAAAAATCCAGCTTCAAAAATTGAATGTAAATTCAAGTGATTACACTTTGGATGTAACACAATTGGTCAGGAATTTTTATATCCTGAAAGTGCGATTTGCAAATGGTGAAATTCACAATAAAAAACTAATGATTGAATAGATAATAGCAATAACAATCAATATCGTATCGGTTTAAGTTTTTTAACTACTGTCGGGATTTAAAACCACCGACGGGTTTCCAGTTGCCCCGACAGTGGTTAACAACCCTGTGGGTGGCTTAACAAAACGACATTAAAATAGCAATTCCAATTAAGAAATATCAGGAGCTGGACTCATGAATCTGTAATAACTAAATTTTATGACTTTGAAAACACGTTTTTTTCCCATTGTAATTGTCGCGTTGAGCCTCTTTGTTTATTCATGTCAAACGGATGTCAAAAAGGCCTTAAAGATTCCCCGGTTATTTTCGGATCATATGGTGCTTCAGCAAAATCAGAAAGTAAATTTTTGGGGGCAATATACTCCTGAAAAGGACATAACCATTACAACTGACTGGGGAATTGAAGTTTCTGCCAGAGCTGATGAAAATGGCAATTGGAAAATAAAGTTAGACACGCCCGCAGCAGGTGGTCCATATGAAATCAAAATCAGTTCTGAAGACAGCACAATCGTTTTGAAAGATGTGCTGATTGGGGAAGTTTGGCTGGCTTCCGGTCAATCGAATATGGATATTTCATTAAAAGGTTGGCTTCCGGAAGATACGATTCAGCATTCAAAACAGGCAATTGCCGCGGCCAATTATCCGGATATTCGGTTACTAAAAGTACCATTTAATATTTCGGCCACACCTTTAGATTCTCTCGGAGCTGGCAAATGGATCCCGGCATCTCCCGAAACTGCTGGTGATTTCAGTGCTGTAGCTTATTTCTACGCCTTGAAACTTCATCAGAAACTCCATGTACCAATCGGAATTATTCAATCGTCGATTGGTGGAACTCCTGCTGAAGCCTGGACCAGTAAAGAATCGTTATCAGAACTTGGCGATTTTAATCAATCGATTGATGGCCTGGAAAAACTGCAATCAACGATTGCAAATTGGTTCAGCAAATGGACATTTCAAACGGTACCACGAACTGATGAAGAATGGAAAAATCTTCATTTACCTGACCTAGCCGCTTTCGAAACGGATTTCGATGATTCGAACTGGGAAACAATGACACTTCCCGGCCGGTTCGATAGACTGAGTTCCGGAGAATTTGATGGTGTGATGTGGATCAGAAAAGAGTTTAATATTCAGGATACAACGGCTGATTTTGTTCTGAAAATTGGTTCGGTTGACGATATGGATGAAACTTATATTAACGGTCAAAAGGTTGGCGGACTAATTGGCAGTGGGTTTGCCAGTACGCCGAGAGAAATGGTCGTTTCAAAATCACTTCTGGTAAAAGGAAGCAACACCGTTGCCATTCGTGTCATCGATTCAGGTGGTCCGGGTTTCGTGAATGGGCCGATCACTTTATCAAATACGAAGGATGAGATGGTTTCTCTGGAAGGAGATTGGAAATCACGCCTGGTAGCTGAAAACGTCAGTGGTAAATTCTATTCCTATGATCTGGATGCCAGCATTTCTGAACGACCAAATACCTCTTTGCTTAACAGCAATTCGCCAACAGTACTTTTCAACGCCATGATTAATCCGCTTGTTCCATATGCCATCAAAGGCGCCATTTGGTATCAGGGCGAATCAAATGTGGGCAGAGCCGAACAGTATAAACGAATTTTTCCTGCTATGATTGAAGATTGGAGAAACAAATGGGGCTATGTATTTCCATTCTATTACGTGCAAATTGCACCCTACCTTTACACTGATGCCAATCAAAAAGATCAGTCTGCAAAACTTAGAAATGCTCAGCGTTCTGCCTTGAAACTTCCAAAAACTGGAATGGTAGTAACCCTCGATATTGGTAAGCTTACTTCAGCTCACCCATCTCAAAAACAGGAAGTCGGTGATCGCTTGGCCAGATTTGCCCTGGCCAATGAATACGGACAGAAACAAGTGAGCTCAGGCCCCTTGTATCAGCAATTTGAACGATCAGGAAAAGATTTAATCATAGCCTTTGATCCGGCTTCTGTTGGAAGTGGATTATTAGCTTCGACTTCAGGACTATCAGGTTTTGAGATTGCGGGATCGGATCAGGTTTATTTTCCGGCACAGGCTAAAATAGTTAATCATACTGTAGTAGTAAGTTCTTCTTCAGTAGCTGTTCCTGAATATGTCAGATATGCCTGGAGTGATGGATTTGCCGCAACTTTATTTAATCAGGAAGGATTACCTGCTTCAACTTTTTCTTCGGAAGAGCAGGCAGAGATATTTTAGAAATTCGAAAAATAATGAACCCAACTAAATATAAAATGAAAAAAAAGATCCCTGTATATAAGTCAATAATTATTGGAATTTGCTTAATGATTTCATCCTCCATTTATGGACAAGTAGCAAATCCGGTCGCCGACGCTTCGATCAAGGCTTTCAACGATGCGTTTTTAATGACATCAAATGGTCGTACTTATTATAAAAATGCGCTAAATAGTACTGAACATGATGGTACCTGGACTTTAGCTCTGGATATTTTTGGAATGCAGGATACTTATGAGCGCACCGGGAGTGAAGATCATAAAAAAATAATTAATGATCTGTGTAACGGTTTTTTGCAATTTAATCCAACGCCGTATAGTTGGGATGGATGGAATGACGACCTGGCATGGATGGGGCTGGCTTTGGCGCGGGGCTATCAGATTACCGGATCGCCGAATCAGCTGGCAGGAGCCGAACATTCATTCAATCTGGCATATGATCGTGGTTGGAATACGGTTTTCAATAATGGTGGAATTTGGGAGCAACAACCCGACATGACTCCTGCCGACGGAGGTATTAATAAGGAAGCTCTGTCGAACAACCCCAATGGAAATCTGGCCGTTTTGCTATATGAAAGCACCGGAAATCAGGAATATCTGGATAAAGCAATAAAAATTTATGACTGGTCAAGAAGTCATATTTTCAATCCTGATAATGGTCAGGTTTACGCCAATATCGACCGCGCTGATGTGCAGAATAAAAGCACTGCTGTTTATAACCAGGGATCATTTATTGATTTTGCAGCTTCGCTTTACCGGATCACCGGCAATGAATTAATGTTGAAAGATGCCCAGATGGCAGCCGATTATGTCATTCAAAATATGACCAAAAATGGGATTGTCAGCAACACAGCTGAGTATCTGAATACCTGGGCTGACACGTATGCACGCGGACTTGGGCACCTTTGCATGTGGAATCCACAACTGTGGAACAAATATTATTCGTTCATAAAAAAGAACGCTGATGCCGCGTGGAAAAATCGTCGGACTGATTTAAACCTTTGCTGGAATGGCTGGGATCAAAAGACTCCAACAACAAAAGATTCGGGGCCAACGGTATATGTAAGCGCGATGGTGATGCAGCAATGGACTCCGACCGTACAAGCGATACCCGATACGATCGAGGCAGAAAATTACAATTTCATGAATGGAATTAGCACTGAAGATATTTCAGGCGGAAAATGTATCGGCTCCATTGAAGCAGGTGACTGGATCGAATATTTAGTTAACGTGCCTGCCACAGGAATTTACACCATTACATTGCAGGTTTCCGGTACAACCGCTGGATCAATAGAAATTCAGCAAAATAATGTTTCACTGGCTACAGTTGATTTACCTTCAACTGGTGATTTACAAACTTATACAACCGTAAAAACTGCGGTGAAATTAAGTTCCGGGATACAGTCTGTTAAGCTAAAATCCATTTCCGGAGTTTGGACCATCGACAAGTGGATGGCCACAAGTTGCCAGGCAATAACACCTTCCATCGCTATAAACGGAGCAGTTGCAGAGCAAATAACTTCAGCAACATTAAGTATTGGCGATAATCTGTTTTTCGACCCGCAACCTACCGATGGAACCTGGAGCTGGACTGGTCCGAATGGTTTTGTTTCAAACTCCAGACAAATTTCGGTTGATAATATTCAATTTGAACAAGGTGGAGTTTATACAGCTAAATATTTGAGTCCAGATGCTTGCATAAATATTCAGGACTTTATGATTCCATTGAATGGCTGTTCTCCAACTGCGATAGTTGGGTATATGCAAGCAAATGATGGGGAAATACAGCAAGTCGATTCAGTAAATATTTTGGCAGGAAGCCTTTTAACCATCGATCCACAACCCTTGAATGGCACATGGAGTTGGACTGGTCCGAACAACTTTGCAGCCAATACCAGAAAGATTTCATTTTTAAGTATGGCCAACAATCAGGCAGGAAATTATACTGCAACCTACTTTAATCCGGGTGGATGTAAAACTAGCAGGGCATTTAAAGTTGTTTTGAACGGCCCGGATCCATGTGGATCTGAAATCATTCCTTACATCAATGTAAATAACGTGAAATGGGAAAAAGTAGCCTACGCGTCAGTAAATAGTGGCGGGAGCTTCACTTTTGGGCCGCAACCAACTGAAGGCACCTGGAAATGGACCGGACCAAACGGGTTTACTTCAAACGCCAGGGAATTTACAATAACTGGATTTAATGCGACCAAATCGGGTCATTACCAGGCAACTTATACTAATACTTCCGGATGTTCAAGTACCATGGATTTTATTATTGGATTGAAAGGATGTAATGCTGTATCAATCGTTCCGGAGATTGAAGTTAATGGAGTGTTGCAGGTAAAAACAGATTCAATATCAATTGTTTCAGGCGGAAATTTGTCCATTACATTTCCTGAACTTGATGGTTTATGGAGCTGGACCGGACCCAATGGTTTTACCTCGAATTCGCGTCAAATCTTTCTGGATAAAATTCTAAGCTGGAAAAATGGCAGATATAACGTGAATTTTGTTGATGTAAATAATTGTATTAACACGTATATTATAGATATTATTGTAGTTGGAGATGATTACCTTTCCACACCAATTGTACCTTATATCCAGATAAATAACGGAACCTGGCAAAACACATCAACAGCAACATTAAATCAGGGTGGTAAAATTATTTTTGGCCCGCAACCAAATAAAAATATGTGGATATGGTCAGGTCCTGATGGCTTTACTGCAAATACAAGAGAAGTTACAATAAGTAACATTAATGTATCGCAGAGTGGTATTTATTCAGCTGTATATACGAATAATCTGGGGTGTATGAGCTTTATGGATTTCGATATCAAAGTGAATAGTACCGTTGGAATTGAGCATATTAATACAATCAATCCGAATCAATCCGAAATCTATCCAAATCCGGCAACAACGCAACTGACAATAGACTATGGTGATCAACGATTTAAAAATATTACAATTACTGATAATTTAGGTAGAATTGTCCTTGAAATTACAGCCGAATTTCAAGGTAGTACAACAATAAATGTATCTGACTTACCGAAAGGAATCTACATGTTATCAATTCAAACAGATATAAATGAGCAGATTGTAAGGAAGTTTGTAAAATAGTATAACCTATTAAATATGAAACGATTAAATATACTTGTTTTTTGTTGCCTGATTTTTCAGTCAGCGCTTGTTTTTTCTCAGGGTAAAAACTATGTCGACTACGTCAACCCACTGATGGGAACCGATTCTAAATATCTGCTGTCAAATGGAAATACATATCCGGCCATCGCTATGCCGTGGGGAATGAATTTCTGGATGCCGCAAACCGCTCCTATGGGCGATGGTTGGGCATACACTTACGCTTCTGATAAAATCAGGGGATTTAAGCAAACGCATCAACCCAGTCCGTGGATTAACGATTACGGTCAATTTTCAATTTTACCAATCACGGGTAAACCTGAATTTGATCAGGATAAACGTGCCAGCTGGTTTTCGCATAAAACCGAAGTAGCAAAACCATATTATTACAAAGTTTATCTTTCTGATTATAATGTGACTGCTGAAATTACGCCCACAGAACGTGCGGCTATGTTTCGGTTTACTTTTCCTGAAGGAGAAGACTCATACGTAGTTGTTGATGCTTTCGATAAAGGTTCTTATGTGAAAATTATTCCTGAAGAGAATAAGATTATCGGTTACACCACCAGAAACAGCGGCGGTGTTCCTGAAAATTTCAAAAATTATTTTGTAATCGTATTTGACAAACCATTTACTTACAAGGCAGCAGTGGCCGACAAATTGATCAAAGAAGGCGATCTGGAAACAAAAACTGATCATTCAGGAGCCATAATTGGTTTTTCAACACGGAAAGGTGAAATCGTTCTTGCCAGAGTCGCGTCTTCATTTATCAGTTTCGAACAAGCTGATTTGAACCTGAAGGAACTTAAACCAACATTTGATGCCACCAAAGAAAGCTGCAAAAATACCTGGAACGAATTGCTTGGCCGGATTGAAGTTCAGGATGACAATCTTGATAACCTGAGGACTTTTTATTCGTGTCAGTACCGTACTTTGCTTTTCCCACGCAAATTCTACGAAATTAATGCAAAAGGTGAAACCGTTCATTACAGTCCGTTTAACGGGAAAGTACTTCCGGGTTATCTGTTTACCGATATGGGTTTTTGGGATACTTTCAGGGCTTTGATTCCTTACGTGAATCTGGTTTATCCTTCCATGGGTAAGAAAATTCAGGAAGGTTTATTGAATTCATACAAGGAAAGTGGATTTTTTCCTGAATGGGCAAGTCCCGGTCACCGCGATTGTATGGTGGGTAACGCGACTGCTTCGGTAATTTTCGATGCGTACATGAAAGGCCTGAACAAAGCCGACGCGGTTAAAATGTACGAAGGCATGTTGCATGGAGCCAACAATGTACATCCAACAGTAAAATCATCGGGTCGATTGGGATATGAGTATTACAATAAACTGGGTTATGTGCCTTACGATGTTGGAATCAGGGACAATGCTTCACGCACGCTCGAATATGCATACGATGACTGGTGTATCTATGAAATGGGCAAGAAACTGAATCGTCCGGCAGAAGAAATTGAGGTTTACCGCAAACGTAGTTTGAACTACAAAAATCAGTTCAATCCAAAATTTAACATGATGAGCGGACGCAACGAAGACGGCAGTTTTCCTGATAATTTCAAACCTACAAGTTGGTGGGATGCCTTTACCGAAGGAAACAGCTGGCACTATACCTGGTCGGTATTTCATGATGTCCAGGGATTGATTGGCCTGATGGGTGGCGAAAAAACATTTGTTTCGATGATCGATTCGTGTTTTGCATTATCGCCAAATTACGGAAGCAATGGAAAACCCGGCGATCTGGTTCACGAACAACGCGAAATGCAAGTCATGGGAATGGGACAGTATGCACATGGCAATCAGCCGATTCAACACATGATTTATCTGTATAATTATGCCGGACAGCCCTGGAAATCGCAATACTGGGTGCGCGAAGCCATGGATCGTTTGTATCATGCAACTCCTGACGGATATTGCGGAGATGAAGATAATGGACAGACTTCGGCCTGGTATGTACTCTCTTCATTGGGATTCTATTCGGTATGTCCGGGATCGAACCAGTATGTGATCGGCTCGCCACTCTTCAAATCGGTAACCGTAAATCTCGAAAACGGGAAAAAAATAGAACTTAGTGCAAATAATAACAGTTCTGAAAACAGGTACATCAGTTCGATGAAGGTGAATGGTAAAGCTTACACTAAAAACTATTTCAATCACGAGGATTTTATGAAAGGGATCAGGATTGAAACTGAAATGAGTTCAAAACCAAATACGCAACGTGGAATCCAGAAATCTGATTTTCCTTATTCACTTTCAAACGAACAATAGATATAAATAACTAAATAAACCCTGATACATGAAAAGAAGAGATTTCCTGGTAAGCAGCGGCCTGGTTTCAGCCGGTGCTTTATTAATGCCAAAGAGCGTATTTTCCAATACAACCAATTTTATTTCCCAGCGACCTCCGGTTGACCAGCGTAATTTTATTAGTGCTGAAGTTGAACGGGTGATTGCTGAAGTAAAGTCGTCGATTAAAAATCCTGAATTGGCCTGGATGTTCGAGAATTGTTTTCCAAATACGCTGGATACCACGGTGACTCACTATGAGAAAAATGGCAAACCTTATACCTATGTCATTACCGGCGATATTGATGCCATGTGGCTGCGCGATTCTTCAGCCCAGATCTGGCCCTACCTTCAACTTACCAATAAAGACGAAAAGTTGAAAAGACTGGTGCAGGGTGTGATCAACAAACAGACGGAGTTTGTTCAATTAGATCCTTATGCCAATGCTTTTTACGACGATCCTGAAAAGAAAGGCGAATGGGAAAGTGACAATACCAAGATGAAACCAGGAATTCACGAACGCAAATGGGAAATTGATTCACTTTGTTATGTGATCCGTTTGGCTCATGGTTACTGGAAAACTACCGGCGATGGTTCATTATTCGATGCAAACTGGCAGAATGCTATGAAACTGATCGTAAAAACTTTCAGGGAGCAGCAACGCATGGATGGAAAAGGACCATATAGTTTTACCCGGAAAACGGAAGTGCCAACCGATACTCAATTTGGTCGTGGTTTCGGAAATCCAACCAAAAAAGTTGGACTGATCCATTCCATGTTCCGCCCTTCGGATGATTCAACATTCTATCCATTTTTGGTTTCATCGAATATGTTTGCGGTTGTTTCTTTACGCCAGCTAGCCGAAATGTTTACAACTGTTGTGAAAGATAAAACCTTTGCCGGAGAATGCAATTCATTTGCAAATGAGGTTGATCAGGCCTTGAAAAAATATGCCGTTGGCGAACACCTTGATTTTGGAAAAATTTACCCTCTGGAAGTTGACGGTTTCGGTAATAAACTGTTTATGGACGATGCCAATGTTCCAAATATTTTGTCGCTGCCATATTTGGGATATTGCACCACTGAAGATCCGATTTATAAAAACTCGCGTCGTTTTTCTTTAAGCGATAGCAATCCATGGTTTCACGAAGGAAAATTTGCCAAAGGCATTGGCGGTCCGCACATCGGAGAGGACAAGATCTGGCCGCTGGGACTCGTTATGCAGTCGATCACGAGTAAAGAGGACAAAGAAATCCTGTACTGTCTGAAAACGCTTAAAAACACTCACGCCGGAACAGGATTTATGCACGAATCCTTCAACGTGAATGATCCGAATGATTTTTCGAGAAGCTGGTTCGCATGGGCAAATACGCTTTTTGGCGAATTGATTCTGAAGCTTTACCATGAAAACAAACAAATCCTGAAAAACGATCTGGCCTGATTCTGGAAATTCCAGAATTAAGGTAATATTGATAAAAAACATTACCACAGATTACACAGATACCACAGATTAAAACTTGTTTATTCTACTAATCGGTGTAATCTGTGGTTTAAAAATTTAACTTGCCCTGAAAGTAGGGCAAGTGAAATAAATAAATTGTACTATTTTCGTTTACGACATCTTATCCTTCTTGAAACTTAAGTTTTAAATAAAAAATAAACCAGTATGCGACTAAACTTAAACCTAAAAATGAATTACAAAATTCTCTTCATTTCTCTGCTTGTTTCAATATTTGGCCTGGCATCAATTGCTCAGGAAAATAATTCGAACAACCTACCAAAACCATTGCCTGGCAAAGGCTTGTCACAGTTCGATTTCTTTTATGCGGGCGAGTCGAAAGAGCAAAACATGTACATCGTGAAAAACGGTCAAATTGTTTGGGAATATAAAGGTCCCAAAGACCAGGGCGAGATAAGCGATGCTGTATTGATGACCAACGGCAATATTTTGTTTGCACACCAACATGGCGTAACACTTATTTCTCCGGAAAAAAAAGTGCTTTGGAATTACGATACGCCCAAAGGATGTGAAATACATACCGCTCAACCGATCGGTAAAAAATATGTCATGTTTATCCAAAATGGCGATTCCGGGCGAGTATTCGTGGTAAATGTAAAAAAGAATGAAACGGTAAAAAGTTTTACCATTCCAATAAATATGCCTCCAAGTACACACGGTCAATTCCGACATGCCCGGCTTACTGCAAAGGGAACATTAATGGTTGCTCATATGGATTTGGGCAAAATAAGCGAATATGATAGCAACGGGAAAGAGCTTTTTACGATGAGTGCTCCGGGAGTATGGGGAGTTGAACCACTTAAAAATGGCAACATACTGGCTTGTTGCAGGTCTCAGATCATCGAAGTCTCTAACAAGGGCGAAATGGTTTGGAATTTTCAATTTAAAGACATACCCGAGTATAATTTTAACAGTCCGCAAGTTGCAATACGCCGCCCCAATGGGAACACAATCGTTGGCAATTGGTTTAACCAATGGAGCGGTAGCGGTAAGGTTGATGCAAATAATCTGCCCATTCAGGCCATCGAGATTACTCCGGAAAAAAAAGTGGTTTGGGCTTTGCGATCTTGGACTCCGCCTGCAGATTTGGGACCGTCAACAATTATTCAGATATTGGATGACAAATCAATTTCGGAGCATGTGACCTTTGGAGAATTCAAATAGACGAATTCGCTTTGGAAAATCAATATTCTAAACTAATAATACCAACATAAATGAAACAAAACACAACAGACAAACAGTCAAAACTGCAAATCGGATTCGATAAGCTAATTCTTATTGTGGTTGGATTTGGTGCTTTAGTATGGTTTTTAATTCGGGTAATTCCTAAGCCCAGCCGGGCTGGTTATCCATGTCAGCGTGCCGCATTTCCGTTGGCCAGCGCATTCGTCATCTGGATGACCGGTGTAGTTGGTAGTTTGTTTGGCATCAAATACCTGGGGAAAGCGTTTGCGCAGCACAAGTGGGTGGTTGCAGGTAGTTCGGTTTTGGTAGTTATGGTTTTATCATTCTGGATGACGATTGTCCCTTCAGGAATTAAGGAATCATTTGCCGCAGGACAAGATACTACATACGTTCCTGCAGTTGGTTTCGACTGGAAACCAGGACCGTCAAATCAACCCATTGGTGAAGCAAAAGGAATCTTTCCAGGCCGTGTGGTGATGACCCGCAATCCGGAAGCAACCAAATGGGCCGGAAACTGGAAACTAAATGAAGACCAGTGGTGGCTCGATAAGAACACGGATATTAACAAGGTAAGTGAGATGCTTTCGGCGACACTGGGAAAACTAACCGGAAAAAAGAAAGATAAAGATGCATGGGATCAGATTTTTAAATATTACAACGAGAATTCAAGAGGATTGTCAAAACAAGGTCATAAACCCGGAGAGGTAGTTGCTGTAAAGATCAATTTAAACAATAGTGGAGCTTCAAAAGTTGACAACCAGACTGACGCTTCACCACAGATGGTTCTGGCTTTGGTAAGGCAATTGGTTAATCAGGCAGGTGTTCCACAAAAGGATATTATCATATACGATGCGCGTCGTCAGATTTATCCGTTTATGCTGACAACCATCTGGAAAGAATTTAAAGATGTACGTTTTTTGCAATGGGGTGAGCCAATAAAAGGTCAACCTGTAAATCCGGGTTATGGTGATTATACTGGGCTGATAGCTGCGGATTGGGTTGAAGGTATCACTTATTCGGCCGGAAGTTTTAAAG
>Ga0209386_1000219_pt1 | contig 29697 bp, 23 predicted proteins | sample NGEPertwo_FD_184510 | JGI IMG/M metagenome (GOLD analysis project Ga0209386, IMG submission 184510) | Arctic peat soil microbial communities from the Barrow Environmental Observatory site, Barrow, Alaska, USA - NGEE Permafrost154B-two... | ecosystem: Environmental > Terrestrial > Soil > Wetlands...
ACCTATTCGACGTTAGGAGCAACCGGTGCCACTTTCGCAGGACTTCCTACAGGCGTAACTGGCCTCTGGGCATCAAATGTGATAACTATCAGCGGGACTCCAACAGTGTCGGGTCCATTTAACTATACGGTTACTTTGACAGGTGGAAACGGAATTGTTACTTCCACTGGGACAATCATAGTAAACCAATTACCAGCTACCTCACCTATCTATCACAACTAAACTGAATAATTAAGGTATGGAATGCAGGAAATGCCACATCGGGAAAACTATATTTGCAATTACCTCAAGGGTAGTTGCAAGGTATGACCATCAATTTTTTGCAGGCCGGCAAATCAGAGCACCTGACCGTTATTAAATTCAACATTTTCTTCTATCAAGTCAGAAAAAAACTGCTTGTCAGTTCACTGTCGGATAACATAGTTGAATTTTTTTCAATTCATTTATGAAATGACACTAAAACATATTCAGGATTTTAATACGATGAACTTTATTTCAATTTAAAGTTCAGTAACCTTTTTGCGAAATACCAAAATGTATGTTTAATCTGCTTCGACATATGTTTAAGCTGGCACTTGTGTTGCTTAGTACTTATGAAATTGCTGCACAGGCACCCATGCCCGATCATGTATATATTGGAGCAACAAAGCATTATAATGTTGATGCAAATCCTGCTGCTAATTCAACTTACATCTGGAGAATTGATGGCGTAATCCAGGCAGGATTTACGAGGCATGAAATAAATATTACATGGAATACAATCGGTGAATATTTACTCGAAGTTCAGGAACGATCTGCCGATGGCTGTTTTGGACCTATAAGGTCAGGAAAAGTTTTTGTTAAACCATTACCAGAGCTGACAGCGGTAGGCGTAAACCCAGTTTTATGCGGTGCAGATGGGAGCATTCACTTTATCCTCAAAAATATTCCTGATGGAACCTATACAGTTTTTTTTGATGAAGGAAGTTTTAAGAATGTTGCAGTTGTGGATGGAAATGCTACGGTAATAACACCTGTGGGAAGCTACAATAATCTGACCATTCCGATCGCAGATTATACCACACCTCCTGGGGTAAATATAACCCTTGTGGCTCCAGAAATTCCACCTTCACCTATAACTATAGTAAATAAAAACATAAGTTGTAACGGATTCAATGATGGTGAAATTACGGTAATAGTTACAGGTTTCAAACCTGGATATTGTTATTCACTTGATGGAGGCAAGATATGGTCTGCGACTACTTTTTCTTCTCCATTTACGATTACAGGGTTATCTCCAAATTCATATTCTGTCATTCTCAAGGATGCAAATAGTTGCATTTCTGCCCCTTCTGAAACTGTCACAATTAGCGAACCAGAAGCCCTCTCCGTTTCCACAACGGAAACGTATGTTGATTATTCCTTCGAAAATATTGTTACTGCAATTGTGAAGGGTGGTACATCTCCATATTTTTACCTTTGGAGTAACGGACAAACCAGTGCAACTATTAAAGACCTCACATCAGGAAATTACTCTGTGGAAATTACAGATAAATATGGATGCAAAACTACAAATAGTTTCGAGTTCCCGGTTGAAATCTATCAGATCCTTGCCAATCACGACTATGTCAGAACATCATGGATAGAGGACACTACCATTAATGTTTTGGCAAACGACCAATCAATTGCAGATTTCATTTTAGAATCGGTTCGGGTCATTCAGCAACCGACGCTTGGAGAAGCCAAGGTAAACACAAATGGTACTATCACTTATATCCCAAGGGAAAAACGTTCAGGTCACGATCAATTTGTTTATGAAGTATGCAATATAGTCAACATGTGCGCCTCGGCCGCTGTCACTGTTGATATTTCCGAAAGTAGAATCGTAATTCCTAATGGTTTTTCGCCAAATGGTGATGGAGTTAATGAACGATTTACTATTGGCAAATTGGAAAAGTTTTCCCAATCGCACCTATATGTTTTTACTCGCACTGGCCTGCCAGTCTACCAAAGCATAGACTACCAGAATGACTGGGATGGTAAATCAATTAGAGAATTTGTTAGCAATTTGGAAACAGTTCCAGCCGGAGTCTACTATTACATACTTCAACTTGGAGGAACGAACCGGATCGTAAAGGGATTTATCTATATAAAGTATTAGTCTTTGCTATTGCTTATATAACTTTTATATACTGTCGGTTAAACAATTTTTACTTTTAAATGATAGAGCATTCAATAAGTAATAGAACCGATTGTTACACCGGCTCTATTCCTTTCTCTTTCAAAAGTTCAAGACCTAATTCGCGCAGTTTGTATTTCTGTATTTTGCCACTGGCGGTCATTGGAAAATCCTCAACAAAAAAGATGTACTTCGGGATTTTATAACGCGAGATTTTCCCGCGGCAAAAATCAGTCACATCCTCTTCGCAGAGTTCAACTCCCGGACGTTTTTTAATAAAGGCGCCTACCTGCTCTCCGTATTTGTGGCTGGGAACGCCGGCTACTTCAATCGCCTGGATTTGTGGCATGGTATATAGGAAGTTCTCAATTTCACGCGGATAAATATTCTCTCCACCACGGATAATCATGTCTTTGATACGCCCAGTTATCTTGAAATAACCATCCGCGTCCATTACACCCAAATCACCCGAATGAAGCCATCCTTCACTGTCGATCGCTTTGGCAGTAGCTTCCGGATTTTTATAATATCCTTTCATCACATTGTAACCGCGACAGCACAATTCACCTTGCTCACCAGGTTTTAACGCTGCACCCGTTTCAGGATCTCCGACCTTTACCTCAACAGCCGGATAAGCCTTTCCAACAGTCGTAGACCGGATACAAGGCGCATCATGCGACCTGGTTGCGGTCATCCCTGGGGACGATTCCGTAAGTCCGTAGACGATAATTATCTCCGACATATTCATCTTGTTCATCACTTCGTTCATTGTTTCGATCGGACACGGTGCTCCTGCCATAATTCCGGTCCTGAGTGACGAAAGATCAAACATACTGAACATCGGGTGGTTCAACTCTGCAATAAACATTGTCGGAACGCCATAAAGTGCAGTACATTTCTCCTTTTGAACCGAAGCAAGCACAACCAGCGGATCGAAATTCTCGACCATCACCATAGTCGCTCCATGTGTAATGATCGCACAAAGGGCTAATACGCATCCAAAACAGTGAAACAATGGAACACACACACAAAGCCGGTCGTCGGCTGTATAGTTCATACACTGCCCGGTTGCGAATCCATTGTTCAGAATATTATAATGGGTAAGCATCACACCCTTGGGAAAGCCAGTGGTTCCCGAGGTATACTGCATATTCACAACATCATGGCACGAAACCGTCGACTTGATTTCATTAAATAACTGATCATCCAGCTGGCTTCCAAGTAAAATTAGCTCGGCCGTATTGAACATCCCACGATGCTTCTCCTGCCCGATAAAGATCACATTCTTCAGAAAAGGAAATTTTTCACTCTGCAAATACCCTCTCTGACTCTCTTTTAATTCGGGGACCAGTTCATAGATCATCTGAACATAGTCGCTGTCGCGCCACCCGTTTACAAGACAAATGGCTTTGAGATCGGAGTTTTTAACAAGGTAATCCAGCTCGTGCGTTTTGTAATTGGTATTGATGGTCACTAGTACAACTCCGATTTTTGCGCTGGCGAACATAAATGTAAGCCAATCAGGAACATTGTTGGCAAAGATTCCCAATTTATCATCGGGTTGCATCCCAATATGCAACAATGCTTTCGCCAGATTATTAACCCTAATGTTAAATTCAGCATACGAAAATCGGAGATTTCGGTCAGGATAGACAATAAAATCTTTATCAGGTGTTTCGGTCGCCCATTGTTCAAGGAACTGACCAAATGTTTTTTCTATTAATTCCATTCAAAATTCTTTAAAACGGTGCGTAAACAACTGCTAAAATTTTTGCAGGCGATTCATCCGCAGCATGTACATGGTGATCTACCACCGAATCGTAATAGATACTGTCACCCTCTGAAAGTGCATAAATATCTTTGCCATATTTGATTTCAATTTTTCCGTTTAAAACATAGATAAACTCTTCGCCTTCGTGCGATGATTGCCCAAAATCAGAACTGGTTGAAGGATTGATATCCACAATAAAAGGCTCCATATGACGCCCCGATTTATCGCTGGCCAACGGAAAAAAATCGAGGTTGAGACGTGAATTACTGTTTTTATTGGAGAAACTGGTTCCCTTTTTTATATCACCACTTCGCGTGACTACTGGCCCTAGTTGGTCCATATCATCGAGAAAGGTACCTAGCCGAACTCCCAAAGCTCGGGCAACTTTAATCAGGTGACCAAGCGAAGGGATGGTTTTATTTTGCTCAATCTGCTCCATCATAGTAGTTGTAAATCCACATCTCTCAGCGAGTTCATTTGTAGTAATGTTTTTTTGATGACGGATTAACGTAATTGTAAGACCAACATTTTTAATTTCACTCATTTTATAATGCTTATGATTTCAGTTTACAACAAAAATAGTTGTTTTGCTTAAGATTTAAAATTAAAACAACAAATGATTATTAATTAATTCCAATCTAAACAATCTGAATAAGCGGGTGAAAAACTTGAATTTAATAACGAAATGAGTGTATATTTGTATGTTTACTTCATATAAAATTCATGAAATTGCCATGACTAAAAAGTCACAAACAGAAATGAATTGGAACGAAGCGGAAATCTGCGAAGCAAATATTTCGCCTGACTATTAGCCTCGCTGATCTTCGATTCCATCTGACCTTTGAAAAACAAATTATATACAGAATGAAAACTACCAAACTTATTATTATTTGCCTTCTGCAACTGACATTTACAGTCAGTTCAATGGGACAAAAAAACATTAAACCAGCAAAAGATGACACCCTATTCCCGGCACAGTCTGCCTCACTAAAAGGATTCGTCGGTGGAAAACTAAATGCTTCCTACCAAAACAGGATTCTCGCACAAGACGTAAACCGGTTGGTTGAACCCTTTCGGAACCGGACTGAAGACCATTGCTGGCAGAGTGAGTTTTGGGGAAAATGGTTCACTTCTGCCGTATTGGCATACCGGTACCATCCCGAACCGCAGTTAAAAATGAAGCTTGACAAGGCCGTTGCTGGTTTGCTGTCGACTCAGTCAGCCAATGGCTATATTGGGAATTATGCGGAAAATAAGCAGCTTGAGCAATGGGATATCTGGGGCAGAAAATATTGCATGTTAGGGTTACTCGCCTATTACGATCTCACAAAAGATAAAAATACCCTGCTCGCGATCCGAAAGCTGGCTGATCACCTGATCAAAGAGTTAGCAGACAAAAATGTATTGATCGTAAAACAAGGGAATCATCATGGAATGGCCGCAAGTTCTGTCCTCGAACCAATTTGCCTCCTTTATTCCAGAACAGGTGATCAACGGTATCTCGATTTTGCCAATGAGATTGTCAGACAATGGGAAACGCCGGACGGACCACAACTGATCTCCAGATCGGTTGTTGATGTTGCCAAACGATTTCCAAAACCGCAAAACTGGTTTGGAGCAGAGCAGGGACAGAAAGCGTACGAAATGATGTCGTGTTACGAAGGTTTACTGGAACTTTACCGGTTGACAGGTAAATCCGAATATCGCGAGGCTGTTGAGAAAACATGGCAGAATATCCTTGATACAGAAATAAATATTGCCGGTTCAGGATCAGGCGTAGAGTGTTGGTTTGGAGGAAAACATCTTCAAACGATGCACATAGACCATTACCAGGAAACATGTGTTACTGCGACCTGGATAAAGTTGAGCCAGCAGCTTTTAAGGCTCACAGGGGAAGTAAAATATGCAGATGCCATCGAGCAAACCTATTACAATGCGTTACTTGGTGCAATGTATACAGATGGATCGGACTGGGCAAAATATTCACCACTTGCCGGACAACGGCAACACGGGGGCGAACAATGCGGCATGGGTTTGAATTGTTGCGTTGCAAGCGGTCCGCGTGGATTATTTACGCTTCCGCTAACCGCAGTGATGAGCGAAAAAGATGGAATCAGCGTCAATTTCTTTGTGGATGGAAGTTATAACCTGATAACTCCTGACGGTAAACCGGCGGAAGTTATTCAGCAAACTGATTATCCGGTTTCTGGCAATATCTCTTTAAAACTGGTATTAGCGAAAGAGGAGCAATTAAAAGTGCGTATCCGCATTCCACTATGGAGCCAGAACTCTGTATTGACAGTTAATGGTCAGCCTGTTGAAAACGTCGTTCCTGGAAAGTTTGCGGAGATCTCACGTACCTGGAAATCAGGGGATGAAATCAGCCTTGCTGTTGATATGCGCGGACGAATCGTTCACATGGGTGAACTACCGGAGAATCTGGCAATTGTACGCGGTCCGATCGTGTTGACCCGCGATGCAAGACTTGGAACGCCTCATGTTGATGAAACTATTAAACCCCTCCTTGATAAGGAAGGATTTATAAAACTGGAACCTGCCGGAACGAATCGGGATGGTATCTGGATGAAATACAAAGGTTCTTTTATGGTTGAATCACACATGGAAGGAGATAATAAACCTGTTGAAATAATATTCTGCGACTACGCTTCTGCCGGGAATACCATTGACGAACATTCATGGTTCAGGGTTTGGTTGCCACAATCGTTTGATCCAAGGAAATAGAAAATTCAGCAACTTAAAAGCTATTGGAAAATCAATATTGGGCTATAGCCCTGTGTTATAACCAAATGAATTATAGCGACGTTAAAGCTGTGGTTACAAATGTGTGAAGGTGTCTCATAGGAGCATGTGATGACGTATCATACGATCATATCATGTTAGAGTGATACAAATAGGAACTTTCAGATCACTAACTATCTGAATGAGTTGAGTATTCGAAATAGGGTTATCATCTTAAGAGAATGGTTGTTCGCAGGGAACTGTTTGAGGTTTTTAACCATCTGCCATGGCAACCCGTTCCGTTTCTCCTAAACGACAAAGCCATTTTATTGATTTCGGAATTGGTTCAATGGTAAGAAACTTAAATGCCATTCGTTTTACCAGACTATTCAATAAGTTGAATAACTTGATGCGTTTTCGATAAACCTGATATTTAAATCCTTCGGCAGAAATCCTTTAAGCCAGCGTGCGCAATAATTCATACCGGATGCTTCGGAAACAGCATGACCCAGGAAGATTACTGCTTTGTTTTTCCCCTGGAGCTGAGCGTCATACGCATACTGATAGGTCTCCCACTCAGGAGCCTCGCCTGCAACAAGCAAATCGACGTTCTTATCTTCCAACAGTTTCCGATGGGTATCGGTTCCGGGAGCTCCTACAGAAAGTGCCACATTTGTCACGAACATATCAGGATTACCAATCACCCTGAAAGAGCTTCCCGGGAAGGTCAGCTTTAGGCGATTGATAAATGCAGTCAGCGTTTGTTTTTCAAATTTAAAACGGATCATCGAACTATCGGTTTGATTCTTTCTCCACCCCAGCTTTTCGATCATACCAACGTAAATACCATCAGGTTTGGTGCGATGAATATGATCATGGAATCGCCAGATAATTAATTTATTCTCATTAATAAATTTCATCTTATCCTGAAAAATGGGATCATTTTCCAAAGCCATTGTTTCATCAAGATGGTTGTAAAAAGTCGGTTCGTGTGCAATAATCAGGTTGCATTTATCAGCAACAGCCTGCTGTAGCACTTTCACATCTGCAAACATGCAAACAGCCACGCCCGTTACAACGTCATCGGGATTTCCTGTTTTAAAAGTATCCACCGTTTGCGCAGACCACGGACAGGTTACATTCTTTTTTATCAAATCAATGATTTGATTTGCACTCAATTTCTGTTGATTTGTCTGTTGTCCGAACAATGATCCCGATAAAATAAGCGCGATCAGCATTAATTTGGTTGCTTTGAAATCCATTATCTTAAATATAATTTGATACCAAATTTAATAAAAAAACTAAATTTGCTGAATATCTGTACGACTTGCAGAAACGAACGACCTAATTTCGATGAATGCAAATATTTACAAGTAAAAGAACTGGAATCTCTGCATTGTTGAAAGCGCATATTTGTGTTGTTTTTCTGCTGTTTGTGGTGTTACAGGGAACAGTTTTTGCCCAGGAACGTTTTACGTTCAGTGGCTATCTTCGCGATGCGACTTCTGGCGAAGCGCTGATTTATGCTACCATCTATCCCGAAATGCTGAAAACAGGCGTGTCTACAAATGAATATGGGTTCTTCTCTATTACCTTACCCAAAGGAAATTACAATATTATTTTCTCGTATATTGGATATCAAACAATTAAAAAGGGGATGGCTTTTGATAAGAACCTTCACGAAAACATATCACTGACACCCCAGGAAACCAATATCGAGGAGATTACCATTATCGGGCATCAAAAAGAAAATATCATCCGACAAAATGAAATTGGGACTGTGCGCCTCGATGTCAAGGAATTAAGTACCATTCCGGTTTTTTTTGGAGAACAGGACATCCTTAAATCAATTCAGTTGATGCCCGGCGTTTCGCCTGTAGGAGAAGGAAACTCAGGGTTTTATGTCCGAGGCGGAAATTCAGATCAAAACCTTATTTTGCTGGATGATGCCCCGGTTTTTAATCCTTCGCATTTGCTCGGTTTTTTTTCAGTCTTCAACTCCGATGCCATCCGTGATGTCAAATTGTACAAAGGTGGCGTTCCTGCACGGTATGGCGGACGTGCTTCATCTATGATGGACATCCGGATGAAAGAGGGCAACATGAATGATTACCATGTTTCAGGCGGAATTGGCCTGATATCCTCCCGGTTGATGGCCGAAGGACCGATATTGAATGATAAATCATCATTTATGATTTCGGGCAGAAGAACCTATGCCGATCTTTTTCTCCCACTGTCAAACGATGAAGAAATAAGGGATAACAAATTGTATTTCTATGATTTAAATTTAAAAGCAAATCTGATTATTAATAAAAATAATCGGGTATTCCTTTCCGGATATTTTGGCCGTGATGTACTAAAGGCGAAAGATTTCGGATTTAGCTGGGGAAATAAAGCTGGCTCTCTTCGTTGGAACCACCAGTTTTCACCTTCACTATTTGCAAATACGACGATGGTTATCAATGATTATAACTACAAAACAGAAGGCGATATCGATGGGAAATTTTCACTGGATGCTGGTATCAATGACCTGTCGATCAAACAGGATTACGCTTTATCACTTTATAATCATCTTAGTTTTCTTTTCGGATTTAACTCGGTACTGCACCATTTCAAACCGGGTGAAGTAATGTCGAGTTCCAAAAACATTAAAAGCTTTAAAATCTCGGAAAAGGATGGTTGGGAAAATGCCGTTTATGCTTTTGTGGAACATCAAATATTTGAAAAAGTAAATATTGGCTATGGGATCAGGATGTCAGCATTTTCAAGAGTTGGTCCGGGAACAGAAAACACCTACGACTCTGCCGGGAGTATCGTACAAACTGAAACTTTTCCTTCAGGAAATTTATACCGTAACTATTTTGGATTTGAGCCAAGGTTTAATCTAACCTGGCTATTGTCAGATCTTTCTTCAATTAAAGCAGGATACAACCGGATGAGCCAATACATCCATTTATTGTCGAACTCATCAGCTGGAACTCCAGTCGATTATTGGCTTCCAACTTCGAATAACATCAAACCGCAGTTTATATCCCAAATATCTGCTGGATACTTCCGGCAGTTTAAGTCTACAGGCATTAATGTTTCGGTAGAAAGTTATTACAAAGACATGGAGAACCAAATTGATTACCGGAATAACGCCGATGTATTTCTGAATGAAAATGCGGAAGCAGAACTTCTTTTCGGAAAAGGACGTTCATACGGGCTCGAGTTTTTATGCAAAAAAGAGGACGGCATCTTTACTGGTTGGATCTCGTATACTTTATCCCGGACAGAAAAACAATTTGATGAAATCAACAACGGAACCTGGTATCCAGCACGGCAGGATCGGACGCACGATATTTCAATAGTAGCTAATTTAAAGGCGAGTAAAAAACTTTCGCTTTCAGCGACGTGGGTCTATTATACCGGGAATGCAATTACTTTTCCGAGCGGAAAATATGAGATAGATGGCAATATTGTAAACTATTACACAAGCAGGAATGGATACAGGATGCCGGCCTATCACCGTTTAGATCTGGGAGCAAGTTTGTTACTTAAGGAAACTCCAAAATTCAGATCGGAACTTAGCTTCGGACTTTTCAATGCTTATGGAAGAAAAAATGCTTACTCAATTTCATTCCAAACAAAAGAGGGTAATTCTTCTCAAACTGAAGCGCTAAAACTTTATCTCTTCTCTGTTATCCCTTCAGTTACCTGGAATTTCAGTTTTTAAAACAGTTCAGCGCTTACTGATGCATTAAAGCTGATTTGGCTCATCCCGGAATTACTATTTGCCGGTTGTTGATTGTTTTCCGATGTTTTTACAACGGGAATTTCATCCTGCTTATCGGAAATGATTTTAGTCTGCGTAGCACTTTTCAATGTCGCCTCATTACCACAAATAGGATTGCTCTGGCCCTGGATCACTCTATTCAAATTTAAGTTCATCTTGTGTGTCCGTTTATCCATTTTGGAGGAAGCTTCGTGTTTGATCTCTTTACACACCTTTCCGGTAAGACTGATCATGCGGATTGATTCCCAACTGATGTTTGTTAACATTCCCGAGATTTGTATGGTAGTAACCAGGATTAAAATGATCGTTCTTAAATTATTCATAGCTAACCTTTTTATCAATTTACACAACAAAGCTGGTTCATTCACTTAAATTTAAAAAATAAAATCTCCCCAATTGTCGTTTTATATCGGTGAATACCCCTATTTCAACGATGAACGGAAATTGGTAAATTAAAGAACTTTCTCTTCAAGCTTGATAATAACTATCTCGGGTCGGCAAAAGAACCTGAAAGGAACCAATACTGTTCCAACGCCCGAGGAGATATATGACTTCATCTTTCCGGAGCTTACCAAACCATATCGATACTTCTGTCCAAAATTCGATGGCAAAATTGGAGCCCACCAACCAAAGAAAGTAATCTGTCCACCATGCGTGTGTCCTGAAAGTGTTAAATCAATAAGATCAGCATTTAAATTTTCGATATAATCCGGTTGATGGGTTACCAATATGGCAAAATCCTCTTTCTTTAATCCGTTTAAAGTATTCTCAGGTACCTGGATATCTTCCTGCAAATCGCCGACACCTCCGATTTTAATGCTATCAGCTCCCTTCCTTACCCAAAAAGATTGGTTATCAATGCTATTGATTCCATATTTCACCATCACTTTTTTGGTCAGATCAGCATCTGCATAATGGTCGTGATTTCCTAAAACTGCGTAAACTCCCAAGTCGGCCCGAAGTTTGCCCAATTCACTAAATACCGGCGCTATATATTTGGATCGGTAATGGACATAATCACCTCCTAAAATGATCATTTCGGGTTTGATCTCATTGATCCGGTTGACAATTCCGGATAACCGTCGGGAAGAAAGATAGGGTCCAAGATGGATATCCGATATAAAGACAATCTTAGTGCCGCTAAAGGAATCGGGAACATCCGCAGAATTGATTTCAATTTCAGTAATCTTTATCCAGCGCGACTCAAAAAAACAATACATAAGGAAAACGAGTATCGAAAGAATCAGTACACTAATCGTAAATCTGTTATGCAGAGACATCCTCATCAATTTATTATTTCTTCGTATAGAGCTGCGCTACAATCTCTTTCACACCCGTTTCATATTTGGTTGGCTGGTATTTAAAATACTTTTCAAATTTGATGCTATCGAAAAAATAATCGCGGTCGAACTGGTACCGCATTTCGAAGAGCTCTTTCAAAAACGGGATGAAAATTCCCAGCAGTCGTACCATCCATGCAGAAATCAATTGGTAATTGTTTTTCCGTCCCATCTCCTTTGCAAAAAGATTGACCCACTGTTCGCCGGTCAACGATTTTCGATCGGTTGGCAGATTCCATATCTGGTTATAGGCATCCGGCGTGTTTCCAAGTAACGCAGTAGCTTTACCGGCATCCGGCGTATAAATATAGGAGTGTTTTGTCCTTGCATTGAACATCCATTGCGCCTTTTTCCCGCTTGCAAGATTCTTATAAATCAATGACATCAAAACACTTTTATTAATATCGACACCATAAAAGTCAGGCGCACGGGCAATGATTGCCTTTATCTTTCCTGCTTTCATCTGATCGAGCAGCAACAGGTCAACTTGTGCCCTGATTTCCCCCTTTTTACTTGTTGGATAGATGGGTGATTCCTCTGTTATGTGCTTGACAAAGTCGCTTCCAACAGAATAGACGTTATCGAAGAAGACAAGTTTTGATCCGCTTGCAATGCAGGCATCAATTACGTTTTGCATCAGTGGTGGCCAAAGTTTTTGCCAGACCTTAATGCTGTACTCAAATCCAATGGTCAGGTACACAATTTCGGAACCTTCGACAGCTTTAAAAACCTGATCACGTTCGGTTAAATCTGCCTGAAATAATAGATCTGTCTCGTTAACTTTTTTTGGATTACGACTGACCAGACGAATATCATCCGTGAAATATTTCAAAGATTTGGCGAGTTCATTGCTGATTGAGCCACCTGCGCCTAATATTGTTTGCATCGTGTTAAGTATTTGAGGTTATCGTTTTACAACGCTCAAAAGTAATAACAATCAGAGAAGGATAAAGGTTAATCCGACAATTCCTTTGTATGCCTGATTAATTCGATCCCGCCAAATGCGCCATGTCCCGGAATAACAATTTTAGCATCCGGAAACTTTTGCAGTACCTTTTCAATTGTTCGGGGATAGGCTTTCAGATCTCCATCAACAGTATTTCCTAATCCTTTGGCATTAACCTCCTTCACAAGGCATCCCGGAAACAACACTTTCTCCGAAGGAATCCATACTACAATGTTGTCCATCGAATGACCAGCCCCAAGGTAATAACAGATAATCGCTGCATTACCGAGTTGAAGGTTAAGCGAATCATTAAATCCATGCGCTGCAACAGGTAAGTTTTTTGTTTTTGCAATATCGATTGTCATTTGGTTGGCATACGATTCGACACCAATACGCTGGAGGTAAGCAAGACCACCCATGCAGTCGCTGTGCCAATGGTTTGGAATAAATCCGACTACTTTATGTTTTAATGTTTGCGTGATCCATTCCACCAACTGTTTAGTCAATTGTTCTGTTGGCGGGGTATCAAACAGAAAAGCTTTATCATCTTCAGTCAGAATCATTCCGTTACATGCAACACGACCAAATCCGGCAAATTCGGCATACGAAATATGCACATAAACATTTGGTGTAATCTGAACAATTTCAAGATCTTTGTTGATTGATATCTTTTTTGAAATATCCTGCGCAATTAATACCGGAGTTGATATGAAAACGAGCGCAGCAATGATCAACACATTTATAAGTCTTAACATCTGATTATTCTTTATTACTTTTTATCTATATAATACCTTACCATCGGTCTGTTTTTGGATGTCCGGTCAACGATCTCGAATCCGGAACGCTCAAAAGATTTGTACAATCCAATCCATGCAAACGAATCGGCAAGTTTCTCCTGAGTCGGCGTTGTCGGATATGCTTCAATTATCTTTATTCCAACTTCCCTGGCATATTTGATAACACCTTTCAGAAGTTCCACAGAAACGCCATGTCGCCGAAAGCTCTTATCGATAAAGAAACAAGGAATTGACCAGACCGCCTTATCATCAATGCGCTTGTGAACACGCGAATTTTCAAGTTTGACAAAATCTTCGCGCGGGGCAAAAGCGCACCATGCAATTGCTTGTCCTTCATAAAACCCAAGAACTCCTGTTGGCTTATCTTCCCAAACCAGTTCTTTCATGGCCTCTTTGTTTCCATCATCTGATTTCCCTTCCTGGTAGTCCGACTTTTGAAGACGGTAATACATGCACCAACAGTTCCCGCAAGCTCCTTTATTCCCGAAAAGCTGAACAAATTTATTCCAGTTCACTTTTGTCAGTGGTTCAAAAGTAAGCTGGTTTAAAAAATCGGGATCGTAATTATCTTTTGCCATATCTTTTACTTCGTATTAAACAAACCGCTTCAAGGGTTTACAACTACTTGAAGGGTTGGGAACAATTTTAATTAAAAAGGCATAACTCGTTTCCATATTCAACTACTTTTAAAGAGTTAATATTGTTATCTCACCATTATTTCAGTTTGTTCCATTGTTCTTTAGTCCGCAAATCAAATAATTTATTTACATCACATTCTGGTATAAAATTATAATTCTTTCACAAGAAGACAAAGGTTTGTCTATCCACTTTTCAGCAGGCCAACTAAATATAGAACAAACGAAAACATGAGTACCGGGCACAAAGCCGAATTACCTGACTTCGTATTCAGCACTGGCAGTTAATGGAATTCCACTTGATGTAATCCCTTCTACAATAATCCGTATGGTTGAAGAATTATCGGCATTAAAATAATGCAGAAATTGTGTCTGGTTTGATTGCAGTGTAATATTTGGATCCCAGAAAAGAGTAGTCCTCAAATCGGGTTCATTATCGGAGACAGATAAATGTTTTGGTGAATAAAAAACCCTGGCAACATCGTAACCTGAAATCTTCATATTTGCCGAATGATTGTCGGGTGGATTGGGCGGTAAATTATCCCCTGTTCTTGTTATAACCGCAATCACGCCGTTTGCTCCCCGAACTCCATAGAGGGCAGTTTCACCGGCAGACTTTAAGACATCAATTCTGTCAATAAGACCAACCGGCAACATAAGCATCTCTTCATAGGACTTTTCAAGTCCATCAATTAAATAAAGCGGCTTTGAAGTAAGCCAAATAGAATTCTGTCCACGAATCAGGATATTATAATGCCCACTATCGTTAGTTACAGACACTCCTGCGACTCGTGCGCTTAAAACTTCAAATACATTCGTATAGCTTGCAAACTGAGGCGTAATTAATATTTCAGCATCAGGTTTGTCATAAAGGGTGCGATAGTTTTCAATCCTGGTTGTCTGAAAGTCCTTGTGCTTTGTGGCGGTTACGCTTATTTCACCAAGACTGATGGTATCTGATAGTATATACTTATTTCGGATCGTTTCGTCTTTTTCATACACATGCTTTAATTCAGTTTCAACTGCTTCCGAAAGCACAATCTGTGGAGACAAGTTGCCGGTTATTACTTCTGGTGTAAATAGGAGCGTATCTAAAACAACCAAACCCTCCGGATATCCTTTCTTTCCAATAGCACTTACGATTAAACTGGCTTCTCCGGTTAAATCAATTCCATCCAAACGAAATCTTCCTGAAGAATCGACCGGTGCAGTTGTTGTAAAACTATTTTTATCATCAACGATCGCAATATTAACCTTATCTGCTTCTGATTTTTTTTCATCGTTGTACTTTCGTAAACTCCCTGATACAGAAAACCCCGACTCGTGCTGAAAATAGCCTTTGTTATATTTCCATTCAAAGTCGCGCCATCCCTGTGTCAGCAGGAGTAAGTCAAGATCAGGCAAACTATTACGATTCGATGGATCGAAATAGTAGGACGGTTCTTCGATGGGTCCGCGAACATCTGACTCAAGTAGAAACCACGAAGATATTGTTGTGGGAAACTGAACGGTATTCTCCGTAAAACTTTTTTCAGCCGCCGATAACGAAAGAAATGCCTCTGGTCTGAGATCAGAACCGGTAGAGAAGGCAACCCTGATTTCAACTGAATCGCGTTGGTTATAAACCTCCTTGCGGGGTTCAACGTTAACTTCAAAATCGTTTTCTTTTTGAATAAAAATCAATCGTTCAGATAGCGGTAGATCACCCGGTGCGGATAATGTCATCATAACAATTCCATCGGGCAGGCTATCAACCGGAAGGGCAAAAGTGTTGTTATAGGATTTCATTTTAAAGCTGAATGACTTTAATTGTATTTTTCGTGCGGAAAAAGAGAGTATCAGGTCGCGATCCTGAACGAGTGGTAAAGTCTGAGGATTTGTTTTAGTTGTAATCAACAACTCGTTGTTTTTGATGGAAGCACTTAAAGTTACTCCAGCCGATAAACTTTTTGGTATCGCAGACCGGATCTCAGCACCTGTCGAATCTTTCACTATTGAATAGTAACTTAATCCGGAAATTGGTCTGAAATTAAATGAACCCATTCCAAGGTGAGCCGATTTAAATGTCGTAACCAACTCGCCTGCCGATGTATAAATCTTTACGGAAACATCACAACCTTTTCCCATCGCATTAACCGCTTTAAAAGCCACAACGGAAGATATATTATCCACCAGGGAACCACCTTCCGGAAAGAAACTGATATCCAGCTGGTTTTTTACAACCTTATTTTCCTCTTTGGTGTCTGTTGAATTAATAACAACAATTTCCTTATTGAAAAACAACTGATCACCAAAATTCCGCATATAATTTGTGTACGCACGTAACCTGTACTTACCCGGCTGAAGTTCGTCCGGCAATTTAATATCACCATTCCCCATTCCTCCCTCAAGTCGTATAACACGGCTAACAATGATTTTTGAATCGGGCGAAATCAGTTCAATATGCAGGTTGTTGCTATGACCGGAAAGCTTCCTGTCTGAACTTTTTATTAAATAAGCTTTGAACCATAGTTCATTTCCCGGGTAATAACAGTTCCGGTCAGTATGAATATATACTTTCTCCATCATCTGCAGAGAGTCGATGGAAGAGGCTTGTACCGGCTTCACGATACTATCAGCTTTGGGATGACCAAATGCAGCCAGCACAACAATCAGGTTGAATAGTGTCATATCTAAACAGATGAATGATAAATGTTAGCAGTTATTATTGTTTGAGTGAATATTCGTAGGGCAACCAATCGGCAATACGTTTTTGCGCCATCTGACCTTCCCATTCAATAAGCAGTGGATCAAAGTAACCATTTTCTTCAAAGTAAATCTCTCCTTCAGGAAATGAAATATAGCTTGAAGGTTTAGGTTCGTCGTAACAAATGCACAGTTTCGTAGGGTATTTAAGATATTTTGAAATGCTGTTTTCCTTGAATACAATATCCTTATAAATGAGTTTCGTATTATTTTGATCTTTGATTTCAAATGCACTAAAATCTAAATCGCCTTTCCAAAGTACCCTGAAAAAGTGCATTCTTGATCCATAATAGGATGTTTCACGATTTGATTCATAGAAATGCTTTTTTGTGATGTCAGTTGTTAAATCCTCGTTGAAAATAATGTTCCCGGTAAAATAAAAAGAGTTGTTTTCTCTTCTGTACAATTCAAACTGATCGAGAAAGTAGGTGACTTTGTAACCCAATGCCATGTTATTAATTACAATTGGCTTTGAAGCATATACCTTCAACGTATCCCTGTCGGTATCGTAGTTAAATGTGATGTCGCTTTCGTTTGTTATTTCGCAGTCCCTCGTATTGGAAGTTGATCCAAGAAATGCATACCTGAATATACTTAAATTAATTTTTCTCCTTTTCACAAGTGATTTTCCGCTTACGACAACATCATTCATTTCGTAAACTTTCGGTTTCATATAGACTACCACCGGCGTTTCAGTTGACAAACCCGTTAGCGTAACAGAATAATAACCTATCGCGCTTACGGTTAATGGCATTGAACTGTTTTTTGTAATGTCCAGCTCAAAATATCCGTTTTGATCGGTACTGGTCCCGACAAATGTTCCGTTAAAATAGATAAATGCCGCCAAAATTTTTTCATGCGTTACCTGATCAAGGATCGTTCCTTTGATAACCTGGGTGTAAGCAACAAGATAAAAATTGAGGGACAGGAATAATAAAACAAACTTTCTCATGGCCGTTAGATTTAAAACCCTATATTTTTGTAAAGTTGAAAAATTATATTCAGAAGTCCAACAAATTGTTTGTTCAAAATCATTTTTAAAATCCAATACTTTCTATTTGCTTTCCCTATGCATCAAATTGTTGCCTTCGAATCGCTTTTATGATCCTGTTTAAGTGAAACGCAGTGAAACGCGAAATTGGTGAAGGGCAAATTATTTATTTTCTGCCACTATTTATTAAGAGGGATTTAACGTTTTGCAGATTCGCGATAGCCGGGCTTTTCAGCACAAATATTCATTCGGAGAACTAAAATTTCTGTAACCACAAAACTGTCTGTGGGGCAATTACCCCGCCTATTTTAAATATGCTGTTACTTGCTGGCATTATTTGTCTTTTATGCAAGTTTTGATTTGTATTTGCAACCCAAGTAATATGCTATTGGGATTAAAATCATTATCCAAATAGAAAATATTTGATTGGGCGTTAGGAAGCTTGTTTGGCTATCTGTCTGAATAATATTATGCGTAATATAAAAGAACGTATTACCAGACCAATGCATAAAACCAGTAATCCACAGATTTTGAGTTATAACTACCGGAATAATAAATAAAACTCCTAATAAAAATATATAAGACACTGTTTCAAAACCATCATTAATTCGATATATATGATTTAATAAATACAGCAAAGCAGATATTAATATAATCCCAACGTTTTTAAGCTTCTTATTAAACAGTCCAAAAACAGAGTTCCACGTGTCAAAACATCTTCTGAGAAGGATGTAAACCATACTCCAAAAGAAAATGGGATGCTGGATTTTACGATATCAATCCAATGAGGAATATTTGTCATCGATTCAATACCAAGTGATAGTGAAACTATAAAAGGAACTGCATATAAAACAACTCCTGAAATAATTCCTATTAGAAAATATTTAACCCTAAATGCAGAGAGCGACAATCCATAAAAACCCAGTCCGTTTTTTCCTATCCAATTTCCTAAAATCCATGCTGACAGAAAAAAAAGGAATTGAAAAATAAAAAACAGAGCAACGTTATTCTTAAATACAACGGCATATTCAGCTGAATGATACAGAATAAATAAAACAACAAATGAAATTGCCACTTTAGATAGGTTGCTTCTTATATTTCCCACTGTTTTTCCCTTTTTATTCAAATTTATATTCCAACCGGTAATTCCTGTTTTAAGTTGTTGCTTTCAATCAACCTGTCTCAGGACGAAAATATTAATATGCATGCTGGTAACGCATATAAGTCTGATAAAAACAAGGCTCTCATCCCAATTTGGGTGAATAAGTATAGTAACTGACTTATAATACTATGAACAAATATACTAATTGTCTAAATCAATATTTCAAAGAAAGAATTATTTATGTTTTTTAAGCAGATTGAATGCCTGTATTGATAAATGCCGTCCGCTTTTATGGTTGGGCGCTATTCAATTTTGAAAATAATTGTTCAAAATTGATTGGCAAAACTTAGCGTTCTTTTTGTAACCTGGTTATTTAATTCCTACAATTAACTCATTATTTACATGGTAGACTGTCGGAAATTTTTCCGCAATACCAAATCAGTACATTTGGACTGTCGGAAATTTTTCCGAAACATCAAATCAGTCCATTTGGACCAAAATAAATTTTCTGCGACGCCAAATCGATTCATTTGGACCAAAATAAATTTTCCGCAACACCAAATCAGTTCACTTGGACTGTCGGAAATTTTTCCGAAACATCAAATCAGTCCATTTGGACCAAAATAAATTTTCTGCGACACCAAATCAGTTCACTTGGACTGTCGGAAATTTTTCCGAGACCCCAAATGGGTTGATTTGGACTGTATTCAATTTGAACGGAAGCCAAATGGGTTTTTATTAAACCACATTAACGGATTATTGGACCGATGTAGAGACGAACGGCCGTCCGTCTCTACAACCGTGAACAATTATAATTTTCCTTCGATCTCTTTCTGAAAGTTATCGAGCACATCGAGACTTACTTCATCCGATTTGGAGTAACCGGTACCATCATATTCGAAAGGATCTTCAATATCTCTTATCAAAGTAAGCATTGAAAATATCACGAATGTGAAAATAAAGACAAGAATTAGTCCGCACGGCCGTTCGTCTTTACTCATATGTCTCTACATTATTTTATTAACCTGATTATTCTGAAGTTGCCATTAAAATCGGCAGGGGCATCCGATTCTGTCACTAAACCGGTTTCGGAAACGATGCTTTCGAACCGGCGGCTGATATTGCTGAATAAAAAATTAGTGATGGGATTGAATAATTTCCGCCAAAACGACAATGCCTGTCCTTTGTGAACAAACTTATCGAAGATGGTGATACGACCACCTGGTTTCAATACCCTTTCGCACTCTTTCAGGCAAGCAACCGGATCGGGAATAACGGTCAATATCAGGTGCAGAATAATTTTATCAACACATCTGTCCGGGAGAGTCAGTCGCTGCCCGTCCATTACTTCGGCTTTCAGATTGCGTTTGAGCAGGATGTTCTTTTTCAGCGTCTGGCTGATCATGGCCGGTGTAATATCGGTGGCAATGATGTGACAATCCGTCGGCATAAATTCCAGGTCAAGTCCTGTTCCTGCCCCGACAATCAATACTTCGTCATCCGGATTTATTCCAAGTTCTTTGATCGATTTATTTCTCGATCTCGAAAATATCCTTCCACCGATGTCGTAACCCGGCGCATATAATGTGTAACGAATCCGGTTCCACCGATTTGTGTTGATTAATGCAAACGGAGTCATTTAAAGAGGTTGTTTTAAAATGCAAAAAACATTTCTGATTGGTCTAAATCTTTTCCTTGCTTTCAGATTTTCCATTCCTTAACACGCTATGATGAACGCTATAAGTAAAATAGATGACCATGCCTATCGCCATCCAGATGATTAAACGAAGCCACGTATCAAATGGAAGTGAATACATCTGAAGCAAACAGATAGCTGCTCCAAGTATAGGAATTAGCGGAACCCAGGGTGTTCTGAAAGGACGTTTAAGTTCAGGACGTTTGTATCTTAAAAAGAGGATGCCGATACAAACAATTGCAAAGGCGAGTAATGTTCCGATCGAAACCAATTCACCAAGAATATCGATTGGTAAGATACCAGCGAGAATACATGCAATGACTCCGGTAATAATTGTACTGAAATAAGGTGTTTTATAACGAGGATGTATTTTTGCAAAACGGGCAGGTAGTAAACCATCTTTCGCCATCGCATAGAATATACGCGGCTGACCTAGCATCATTACAAGAATTACGGAGCTTAAACCTGCAATTGCCGCAATTTTAATGATGGGTCGTAACCAGAAAAGTCCTTCCCCCATTGCATCAACACCAACTGCTATCGGATCAGCAACATTCAAAAACGTATAACTTACAATACCTGTTAAGACGATCGCGACCAGGATGTATAAAACAGTTGAGATACCCAGCGATCCAAGGATACCAATCGGCATATCGCGTTGCGGATTCTTAGCTTCCTGGGCTGCCGTGGAAACAGCATCGAACCCTATATAAGCGAAAAAGATGACTGCCGAGCCCCGAAGTATGCCACTCCAGCCAAAATGACCCCAAACGCCGGTGTTAGGCGGAATAAACGGATGCCAGTTTGCCTTATTGACAAAGAAAAATCCAATACCGATAAAAAGAAGAATCACGAATACTTTAATCATCACCATGATATTATTAAAGCTGGCGGATTCTTTAATTCCTATAATCAGCAAAACAGTAATAGCCGCAATAATAAACATCGCAGGGAGGTTTAACACGGCAGTAATATGAGGAAGCGAGTCAACAGAGATTCCGGAAGCCATCAGGCTGTCGGTAATCTGGCTGGTAATTGGTTTCCAGCCAAGGTCAGGAATATCGACGAGAACCGTACTCCATGCGGCTGTAAACTGGGGAGGAATAATTATCCCAAAATCTTTCAGAAAACTAACCACATATCCCGACCATCCCACTGATACTGTTGATGCGGCAAATAAATATTCAAGAATCAGATCCCATCCGATGATCCAGGCAATAAATTCTCCAAGGGTTGCATATGCATAGGTATAGGCACTTCCCGAAATGGGAATCATTGAAGCAAATTCGGCGTAACACAACCCGGCAAATAAACAGGCAAGGCCTGAAATTAAGAATGATATAACGATACCAGGTCCGGCATACTGAGCAGCAGCCTGCCCTGTTAAAACAAAAATACCGGCACCAATGACGGCACCGATACCCAGTGTAGTAAGATTTGTGGCGCTTAACGCCCTTTTCATGCCATTATCTTCGTTGGCATGATGCATCAATTGCGTAAAGGGTTTTGTACTGAATAACTGCGAATTCTTCATTTGGTTGTTTTAAAAAAACTACGCCAAAGTAACAATTATAACAGTACTTAAGGCTATTCGTGTTCGATACCGTCTAATTTTTGATAAACTTCTGGTTTGTTGGTCCATTTACCCCCCTTTGATTCGCCCAGTACGACAACTTCTTTCGATTTTCCGTACTCACTTATAGCCAGCATCATTTCCTCTTTACTTTTACGAATAATCTTTATTCCAGTAAGAGATCCTTTGTTGCGAACTTCAATATAAAAACCATCTCTATATTCTTTCGCTCTTGTTGGTGGTCTTCCCATTTTAAAAAATTTTAATCATTGATTTATCCTCAGATATGTACGGCTATTCGCCTGTTTTGTTTCCCTGAGATTACTAAAAACGCCCAAAAGCTCACAAAAAGATTACTTTTAACGAAGCATTTGGTGATAGATTATGCTGTTCCCATTGGATTTAATCACTTTGGAAATGCACAATCTGGCAGTGCCCAAATATAAAATAATTTTTTGTTAAAAAAAACTGTTCCCTGGAAACTACTCCCCGAAATGCCCTAACTGCCCTGATTCATTGGACAAACTGATGGTTTTGGAACCGTTTTTGCAATTCAGTGATAAAATTATTAAAAGTATAAATGTTTCTATTAAATTGGTAATCAATGAATCATTCGTGGGAATGTTAAGTTAATATGAAAGACGAATAATTTTCAGTTAAATTTTGTTAATCGAACCGAAGTCAGGAAAAATCAAACAGATGGTCGTACCACCAATTTCATTATTCGCAACTTCCATCCTTCCAAGATGGGCATTCATAATTAAATTGACCAAAGCGATATCAAGCGCCTCATTATCTTCGAACTGTTTATCCTTTAGCGAAAGAAGGTCATATATTTTAGTCAATGTTTCACCGGCAAATCTGCGACCCTGATCAACAAAAGTACAAACAACCTGATCCTCTTCGCGTTTTATATTGATCGTCAATTTACTTCCAGTTGGAGAGAATTTGAGCGCATTATCCACCAAACTCTCAAAACAGATCTCCAACAGATTTTTCTCACCGTTAATAGTTATTGTATCAACTGCCCCCTCTACAATGATCGACATATTTCGAAGTTCAATCTGATCAGATTGCCGTTGCTTGACAAACTCTATCAGATCATCAACCACCACCTCTTCCCGGATAATTGATGTCGTTTTGGTTCTTAATTCGGTAATCAGCATGCTTGTAGTTGTAAATCTTTCGAGTCGTGCCGCCGATACATCAAGATATTTAAGCAATTCCAATAGTTCTGATGGATTTATCTCATCTTGAAGAACCGTGATAAACCCCATAATTCCGGCTAACGGTGCACGGATTTCATGACTCAGTTTTTCAAGAAAATCTCCTTTGGCTTTGTCAAGAAATATCAGCTCAGTATTGGCAATTTCGAGATCGGCGTTTGCCTTCTGCAAATCCTGCGTCCGTTCTTTCACTTTGATCTCAAGCCATTGGTTCACCATTTTAAGCTGATCTTTGCTTCGCTTCAAATCAAGATGGGTTTTTACCCTTGACAGTAATTCCTTTGAATTAAATGGTTTAGAAACATAGTCCTGACCTCCCACATCAAATCCTGTAAGAATGTTTTCGGGCTCATTCAGGGCTGTCAGAAAGATGACGGGGATTTCCCTCAGAAATTCAGTGTGACGCATTGCTTTGCAAGTTTCGAACCCATTCATCACCGGCATATTAACATCGAGCAGGACCAAATCGTAGTCTTTTGACTCGGTCAGCAATTCAAGGGCCTGTTTTCCATCCATTGCAAAACCTACCTCGTAATTAGCCTCCATCAAAATACTGCCGATTACCTGAATGTTTTTCGGGTTATCATCAACAGCCAAAACTTTAAAATCTTTAGGGATTTCATTCATAACTTTATTCCTCCAACAGCTTTTTTAATCTATTTATTAATTCAGGAAATGTCATCAATTTTTTCATCATTTTACTAATCTCAAAATTATTGGCATAAGTAGAAAGTTCTTTGCCAAACTCTGTAATTATTGTATTCGAATGATCAACGCCCAATGAAATAAGCTGATCACCAAATGTCCTTATCTGACCGATCACCTGTTTCTTTGATACATTCGTAAATATTGGGACATATTCATTTTGAAGAAGTTCGATAAGCTTTGGTAACTTGGCTTTACTGGTACTATTTAAATTGGAAATAAAGTCAGAATCCTTTTCTGACTCTCCATGAATTGATTCTGCAAGTATATGAAATTTAAGATACTTCTTAAGGTGTTCGAATAATTCTGTTGCATTGATAGGCTTCAATAAAAAATCATCAAACAAGGCAATGCCATTTTGTTCCTCAATCAATTGACGTGACGATGCAGATAATGCAATAATCGGAATTGATTTGGTGTCATCCTGTTTTTTAAGTATTTCTATCGCTTCTCCGCCTGTCATCACCGGCATTTTGTAATCCATAAGAATTACCTCCGGTAAATATTGCATTGCTTTTTCTACCGCTTCGACTCCGTTTTCAGCCTGATGTAATTCCAGTGGAAAGTGACTCAGTAAATCAACCAAATACTTCCTGTTTTCCTGGTTATCATCTGCAATGAGGACAGTTCCTTTTTCAAAAAACAGGCATGCCGGGTCAATTAAATTACTATCTGAAGTTTCTTTACCCTCCTCCTTAATTGTAACATCCGGAAGTGTAATTGTGAAAATACTTCCTTTCCCGGGCTCACTTTTTAACACGATTTCTCCGCCCATCATCTCCACAAGGCGCCTGGTAATTGTAAGACCCAATCCGGTTCCGCCATATTTGACGGTTCGTTGCCCTTCCTGCTGATTAAATGCTTCGAAAATCCGATCCTGCTGATCCTGAGGAATCCCTATTCCAGTATCTTTAACTGAGATAATTAAATCAATTTTGTCATTCTCCTTTAACTTTTCCATCACCGAAAGCCTGACCTCTCCAGTATCCGTAAATTTTACAGCATTTCCAATCAGGTTGAAAAGAATCTGTCGGATACGGGTTTCGTCCAGTAAAAGCGATGTAGGAATCTCGTCTACCTTATCAATAACAAACTTGATTCCTTTTTCATTTGTGATATGAGCAAAGATTGTTTCAATCTCTTTTATAATATTATGAATATTAATCGGCTCATTTTGAATCATCAGTTTACCGGCTTCTATTTTCGACAAATCCAGAATGTCGTTGATAATTATCAGAAGGTTTTTTCCGCTGCTGCGGATTGCCTCAATCTGCGAACGTTGCTTAGCATCTTTTATACTTGAATAAAGCAAATCAGAAAACCCGATAATGGCATTCATTGGTGTTCTGATTTCGTGACTCATATTGGCAAGAAACATGCTTTTGGCTCTATTCGCCTGGTCCGCGGCTTCTCTTGCTATTTTATCATTTTCAGATTGTTGTCGCTCGGTTATGTCGCTCGCTACAGAGACTAAATGAGTAATATTATTGTTCGGATCTAAAAGTGGTGTCACCGTCATTGATTCGTAGTAAAGTGTGCCATCCTTTTTCTTGTTGACCGTTACTCCCCGATAAGTCTGACCTTGTAAGACAGTTGTCCAAAGCTCTTTAGACATTTCAGGATCACTGCTCTCCGATTTAAGAAAATTCGGAGATAATCCTATTGCTTCGCTTTTCGAATACCCCGTTCCAGCTTCAAAAGCGGGATTTACATATTCAATAATGCCGTATTTGTCTGTAATCAGGACGTGATCTGCAGCTTGTTCAACAACGCTCGAAAGTTTTTTCAACTCTTGCTCTGCCCGCTTGCGTTCACTAATTTCCATCAGCAATCCCTTGTTTAAGCTAATAAGTTCTGCCGTACGCTTCTCTACTGTTTGTTCAAGTTCGGTCTGGTACTTTAGAATTAATGCTTCATCTTCCTTCCTCTTGGTAATATCCGAAACAATTATAAACAATCCTATCGTGTTACCTAAATAATCGGCTGAATGTGAGTATTGAATACTAAACCAGGTAGGAGTTCCTTTATCCCAAATGTAATATCTTTCAACATATACTGGTTTTCCATTTAGTGCCAAATTGATGTCCTGATAAAAAAGATCTAACTGATCGGCACTAATAATCTCCATAAAAGATTTACCAACCTCAATCTCTTTTCCATAAATAATTTTGGACATCGCAATTGCAAGGTTATTTGCAAATTGTATCTTGTAATCTTTGTCCAGTGCAATAAAGATGTTACTACTATTTTCAAGTATGGCACTCAAATAGGCATTCGATTCCTTTAACGCTTCCTCTGTCCTTTCTGAAATTCTACGGTATCTTTCTTCACTGATCTTTAAAAGTTCAATGGTTCTCATATGTTTTAAAAACCCATTGACACGCACAACCAACTCCCAAACCGGCATTGGTTTGACCAAGTAACCATCTGCACCTAATTCCATACCTTCAATTTGGTTTCCCGGGGAAGTCGCCAATGAAGAGATAAGGACAACAAAAATATGTTCCGTTTTCGGATTTGATTTTAATATTCTCAGTATTTCCAACCCGGATAGGTCAGGCAACATTACATCAAGCAGTATAAGAGAAATTTTTTCCTGGTTAATAATACGAAGAGCAGTGTTACCGTCTCCAGCCGTTAAAACACGATACCCTCTTTTAGAAAGAACATTCGCATAGGCTTTAAGAACCAATGTGTTGTCATCGACTATTAAAATATTAATATTCTCAGGGATAATCATACTTACTCAATTATGTAATATAACATTTTGGTACATTGAAAGGTTCAGCCCTTATTTGTACTACGTTCTGTCGATTCAAAAAAGAAATATCGTTACTACTATTTCTTTTTTATAATTGGCTAAAGTAGGCGAAATTAGGGAAAAAAAGTTTCTACAAATAAGAAAAAAATGAGAATGACTATAATTCAATATATTATAGTCATTCTCAGTGGTTATTACATTTCACGAAAAGGCCCTCGGCTACCTAAAAATCAAAGTTCTTTTTCAGTAAAGGCACCAATTTTCAGATATTTATGATAGATTTCGGCATATTTTACAACGTTTTCCTGAATGGGGAAATATTCTTTTTCAAATCCTTTTCCCATTGCTTTCTGGGCATCTTCAACTCTGGGATAAAGTCCTGCGACCACCGATGCAAACATTGCCCCTCCAAAAGCACAAGTCTGTTCGGTTCTAGCAACTTTTATCGGCATATTCAGCACATCAGCAAGCGTCTGCATTACAAATGGTGATTTTTTTGCCACGCCCCCTAATCCGATTATTTCTTTAATCTCAACCCCTTCGCGCTCAAACCTGTCAACAATTGCCTTTGATCCAAAGGCGGTTGCTTCAACAAGCGCGCGGAATATTTTTGGGGTTGTTGATCCTAATTTTAAACCAGTTATAGACCCGGTAACCTCTTGCGTTGCATCAGGAGTCCGACGGCCATTCATCCAATCAACAGCAATAATAGTCGATTCTTCAATGGGAACCAACATTGCTTCAGCCGATAATTCCGGGATAATCTGATCCATGGTTTCGGCGATTAGCTTGTCTCGCGTTTCTGCATCTATAATGGTTGATTTGGAAAGGATATTCTCTAATGGCCATGCCACAACCTTTTTAAACCAGGCATAAACGTCTCCGAAAGCCGACTGTCCTGCTTCAAGACCGATGTAACCAGGAATAACTGATCCATCTACCTGTCCACATATTCCGGCAATCAGTTTATCACCAATCTGATCGTATGAAGCCACCATTATATCGCAGGTTGATGTTCCGATTGCCCTGGCCAATACGTTTGGTGTGACTTCGCCGCCAACAGCTCCAAAGTGACAATCGAAACCGCCGACTCCAACAGCCACATCAACAGACAAGCCGAGTCGTTCGGCCCATTCTGCAGTTAAGTTACCGATTTTCACATCGCTTGTAAAGGTTTTATCATACAATTTTGCCCGATAGCCACTTAGACAAGGATCAAGTGCTGTGAGAAATTCTTCGGAAGGCAAACCTCCCCAACCTTCAAACCACATCGATTTATGACCAGCCGCACACCGGCTTCTGAGAACTTCTTCAGGTAGCGTAACTCCTGTAATTAATGCTGGCATCCAGTCACAATGTTCAATCCATGAGTATGCCGCTTTCCGAACATTTTCGTCTGCCCGAAGTACATGCAACATTTTCGCCCAAACCCATTCTGACGAATAGATACCACCTTCGTATTGCGCATAGTCAATTTTCCAGCTTTTGCACAACTTATTAATTTCGGCCGCCTCCTTAACAGCTGTATGGTCCTTCCATAAAACAAACATTGCATTGGGATTTTCTGCAAAATCTACGGTTAATGCGAGTGGAACACCGGCATTATTGACCAAAATCGGCGTGCTTCCTGTCGTATCGAAAGAGATACCTGCGATATTTTCTGTTACCTCAGCACCAGCTTTCGAAAGTGCATCTTTAACTGAAAGTTCCATTGCTTCGATATAATCGAGCGGATGCTGACGATATTGATCTTTTGCCGGATCACAGAATTTTCCGGATGCCCATCTTGGGTAGGCTTTAACCGACGAAGCTACTTCATCGCCATTCAATCCATTAACAATGACTGCTCTGGCCGAGTCAGTACCGTAATCAATACCAATAACATATTTTTTCATGGTTAATTATTTTTTAATGATTTATTTTTGGCCATAATAAGCGTTCGCGCCATGTTTCCGCTCGAAATGCTTCTTTGTCAGTAGATGGTTCATCTTTAGATTTGGATTGACTGTATGCGCAATAAATGCCATTTTAGCAATCTCTTCCAGAACAACGCTGTTGTGAACAGCTTCATTCGGATTTCCCCCCCAGGTAAATGGGCCATGGTTTTTCACTAAAACTCCCGGGATATGCCTTGCATTTAGATTTGCAAATCTTTTAATGATCACCGATCCTGTTTCTTTCTCGTAATCGTTCATTACTTCTTCTGAATTCATGTCACGGGTACATGGAATATCATCGGCAAAATAATCAGCGTGCGTAGTCCCAATAATTGGAATTTCCACTCCCGCCTGTGCCCAGGAGGTAGCGTATGTTGAATGTGTATGAACAATTCCTCCAATATGATCAAAGGCTTTATATAGTTCCAGGTGGGTGGGTGTATCTGAAGAAGGTTTTAGGTCACCCTCAACGATGTTCCCGTCCAGATCGACAACTACCATTTGATCAGCAGTCATCACATCATAATCGACTCCGCTCGGTTTAATCACAACCAACCCCTTTTCACGATCAATTCCACTTGCATTTCCCCATGTGAAAAGTACAAGATTGTACTTAACCAGATCGAGATTTGCTTTGAAAACCAGTTCTTTTAAATCGGATAACATAGCAGAATATATAAATTTTTGTCTTTAAGAAAGTATTAAGTAATGGTTAAAATATAATGTCGTATTTTACACCTACATTTTGCAAGACATCCAATAATCGTTCTTTGAGATTTTGAAAACAGAGATATGCATCA
>Ga0209386_1000221_pt1 | contig 29370 bp, 18 predicted proteins | sample NGEPertwo_FD_184510 | JGI IMG/M metagenome (GOLD analysis project Ga0209386, IMG submission 184510) | Arctic peat soil microbial communities from the Barrow Environmental Observatory site, Barrow, Alaska, USA - NGEE Permafrost154B-two... | ecosystem: Environmental > Terrestrial > Soil > Wetlands...
TACAAGTAAGTTCGTCCTTAAATTTCTCAACAAATTCCAATATGTTCATAGCCAAAAATTTTATAGTGCAAAACTAATCGTGCACTATGCCAAAACATGTCGTACTGGTAAGAAAACGACTAAGCAAATACAATTATCAAAGATTTTCATGTTGTATTTGTGATTAGTGGTTTGTTAGTTATTCTTTTTTCTTAAAATATTCCAAATTAATATTGCTAAAACTAGAGTCAAAACAGAAAACAATTTTTCAAAGGTTGTATTGGCTAAAATATTTCCAATTGTATTAAGGCTGAAAACGAAAAAAAAAACCACAATACTATATTTACTGCATTTTTATTTACTTGAAATTTCAGGTAGCATCCTTTTATTAATAAAACTGAAATTAAAAACAAATTAACGAAAACTGAAATTATCTCAAACGTGTACATTTCACTGTAAGTTTTAAGGCGTCCACCCCATGCTACATCGTATGGTATGAGTTTCGCAATTATACCTAAATGAAAAGCAGTCACTATCAGGGTTAATAAAAGCAGTAGTTTTATATAAATATTTGTTTTCATTTGATTTTTTTTAAAAAATTGTTTAATGTTTTCGGCCAACTTCACTTCACTATTATTGCACGTGTGGTTGGTCTTTTTTTTCACCGACCACTGATAATACGCATAGTTTTTGGTCGGTGAAAAAAACAATAGAAACCATATTCATTATGAAGGATGTCCTGCAATTGAAGCTAAAAATATAAGCGATACATCAGGTTTGGAAAAAGTTCAAACTGAGTAACATAACCGATTTTTCCGGGAATCTTCTCATCATAAAACTCTGATAATTTTGCCTTTGCATTGGTAATATTATCCAAATTAATAAAAAGTTCGTGTGTAACCTTTTGTTTGTTCCATTTATAGCTTCCAGATAAGGTGACCTTATATATATCACCAGACTTTTTGTCATACGCTTTACTATAATCCCAAAATTTATTGTTTGCAGGATCAACTGCTAAATTTCCCTGTGCGTCTCTTAATAAAGGAATGTACCTTTGCCCGCCTCCGAAAAATACTTTGGCATTTAAGTTGAATGTTTGGTTATTCTTTTTTCCAAGTTGATCGAATTCTTTACCAACTAAAATATTTACAAGATAGTTGCCATTGTATTTGGTATTTCTTTCAATTCCTTCCAATGTTTTGTATTTTGAATTATACAGTGAAGCATCCATTAAATAGTAATATCCTTTGTTGAAAAAACGTTCTATGGTAAGTTCAACTCCATAGTTTTTCCCGGTTCCTTTATTAACTAATTCCACATATCTGAAATCAGTACCTTCATTAATGGTTGCATAATAGCTTGTATCATTGTTTTCAACAGGTAAATTGAACAGTTTTTGGTAATAGGCTTCCAGCTTTACATTTATATTTTCCCAGAAATGTTTTTCATACTCCATTATGTAATGATCTGCTTTTAGTAAATCCAGGTTTTTATTTGGTTCTGTCACACTTCCATCTGGTAGTTTCACCCTGGCAAAATAATTATGAACACTTTCCATGGTGCTGTGTTTGCCGTAACCTGCACTAAACGAACTTGTACTGTTAATCTGCCAGTTTAAGGCAATCCTTGGTTCAATTGTACTCTTCTTATTATAGATTACATTCATGTTATGAATTCCTGCAACGATTGTAATGTTTTCATTAAAACGGTGCTTCCAACTTATAAAATTATTCAGGGTACTTATGTTTTCATTGAAGTCTGCCAGAGTATACATAGAGCTGGAACTGTTCTGTGCACTACTAAGTTTAGAATCAGAACCAGAGAGCGCATACTTTGTACCTATTTGAATTGTATTTTTTGCATTTAGTTTGTTGTTGTAGGTTATAGCTCCCCTGTAGACCGAATTTTTTATCCGGCTCTGATAATATAAATCTCTGTTACCGACTGAGTCACGCAAAAATTCACCTTGGCTATCAGTTAATTTTGTCGTTTTTATCCTAAAAACATCTTCTTTAATGCCACTAGTTGAATAGGAAAGGGTAGTTCTAATAAAGCTCCTATCATTAATACTGATCGTATGGTTCATTCCAAAGTTTGACAGGTAATTATCTTTGTTGTAATCTTCAGTAATATCAGCTGTAATGGTTTCATTTCCGGGAATAGCAATGTTGTCAGCTTTAACATCTATGAGCGAACCACCACTTAACCCTGACAATCCAAAGAAAGAAAACGTGCCTGCTTTTTTAGTGGGAAGTACAACTTTAAACGCTCCATCCTGGTAATTAAGGACTCCATCAAGTTTAATTACACCAAGATTGTTTAACAGGGAAATCGTAGAATACCTGTAATTTACCAGAAATGAACCACCATATCCTTTTTTAAACGGTCCTTCCACGGTTAAGTCTGTTCCCTGAACACCAACCCCTAATGAGGTTTCGTACTTTTGGTTATTTCCCGTTCTTAGTTTTACATCATATACTCCTGATAACACATCGCCATATTCTGCAGAAAACGCTCCGGTTGAGAAGTCTGATGTAGTTAATAAGCTATTATTAAAAGCGCTGACTCCGCCGCTTACTGAGTTTTGATCGGCAAAATGAGTAGGATTAGTAATTTCTACACCGTCCAGACGCCATTGAATGTATTTTGGTGAATTACCTCTTACGATGATATCATTTCCTCCATTTTGTGAAGCTGTAACTCCCGCAAAATTTGATAATATTTTGGAAGGATCATCCAAGCCACCTGCATAGCGCTTTGTTTCTGCCGCTGATATTGAACGTGTACTTATTAGAGACATATCATTTATCGCATCACCTTTGTTTTTATTTGCTTTAATTACAACCTCATTCAGCTTTAGAACTGATTCCTGCATAGTAAGATTTAATGCTTATCCGCAAAGAGTCCTATTGTAAATTTTAGATTTGAAATCTGGAGAATAGGAAACGGCAGTAATAAGTAACCTGTCGAAGGTTTTATCTCCAAAATATCTTCTATTAAATTTGTAACAGTACTCATTCAGATAATACTGTAAGTATTCGTTTTTAAGTTTATGGTGTACGTCCAATAATAATCGTTTAGCGTTGCTGATTGCAATATGAACCCAGGGTAATAAAATTGGGATCATATCAGGCACAACGACAGTAGCTTCATGCGATTGGACATGTTCTTTTAATTTGTAATATGATGTTGAATCATCCGTTATTAATTTAGCGGATTTGTCAACTTGTTCTTTGACAATATTTGTAATTGTAAAAGATTTCAGGTCCTTAATAACTTGCATTTTAATGTGTTTCACACTTTTGGGCTTTCGAACATTCTTTGGTGAGTCCACAAAAGTACTTTCAGCCATAACAAGCACTTTACTTTTGCTTTGACTCCCACGCCCTCTTTTCAGAGGTTTATCCTTTTGATCCTGGGATATTTCTGTCGTGTAGAAAGCATCGTCCAGTTCCATTTGTCCTGAAAGTTGATACTCATTATCGCATTTACCCATAACATCACGAAGTTTGTTTGCCATTTCCCAAATAGGTTGATAACGTTTATGTCCTAACTGACGACGTAATTCTTCTGTCGAGAAAGATTTTTTGGTACAAGTGAGCAAATGCATTGTAACGAACCAATATCGAAAAGGCAATTTGGAACTTTGCATCACGGTACCTGAACGTAACGATATTCGTCGATGACAGTGTTTGCATTGGTAACAAAGTTTATTTTCGAGCCAATAATGCTCTTTGCAATTACATTTACTACAAACTATACCGATTTGGTCTCTTTGTTCTTTAAATTTTAAGCGACAAGCGCCCTCATCGGGAAATTGCTGAATGAATTCAAGTATATTCATAACGTATCATTTATGCCATAAATATAATGAATATCAGCAATATATGCAATTTTTTAATACTAATATCAACAAATTAAATCCGCATTTTCCCTCTCCTGGATTAGGAAGGTTTGCGGATAAGCATATAAATTAATAACTAAAATATCATCAGATAGGAATTCCTTTGTTCATTATAAATGGAAGGATGAAGGAGATTTTATATTGTATGATTCTGATGAAGTGAAAAAAATAAAGGCTTTGATTAAGTATTTACTGAACTATGAATCAAAAATAGAGTTCGGTGGCAAAAAGACTAAGATAGAAAACATTGAGAATATACTTGACAGAACAAACCTATTTTCATAAAGTAAGGCACTTCATTTTAAACTATGGAAGCTTATGTTAATTTATTTAGGTAATTCCTGAGTATTATTAAAGTTGTTTATGGTGGTAATGTTTTGAATAATAGTGTAAGTTGGTTTTTCAATGCTTTTGTTCTTCCTATTCGCAAAATAAAATTTGATATACTCTGTACCGTAGGTTTTCGCCAATGCTAAACCAACCGCAACCGCAAAATATATCAATACGTTTAAAATCATTAAACCAATTTTTACAAAATCAATAGATAACTAATACCACAAATATAAAGCGGTTATAGTCAATTTGCAAAATCCATAATATGCAAACGATAGCTTAATACAGTTGAATCAATTATTTAACCACTGCAGAAAAGTTGTCAACACCTGAACGAACATATTTAGCAACAAAAAACCCTTACCATTTACAGCAAGGGTTTTTACTTTGGAATAGCAGAAATAGATTAAGCAACTCTCAAATCATTTACATTTGAATCAATCAGGAAATTGTGTTAATAAGGATATAAAAACCATCATTAAACCCTAAAATAAACGGTCATAACCCATCACAAAAAAATATTTGAAATTATTATTCAATTTTTCGAAACTTTTATTCTCAGTAACTGTATAACAGCATAACTAAACATTAATAATACTCAAATAAATATTTTATTTTCATTATTAATAACAAATAAATTCCAACGTTATGGCAACCAGATCTGAAATCGGCCATGCAAAAAATGTGGCCAACTTTGATGTTTTAATCGCCTTTGTGCTGAGTAAGCTCGCAGTTTTCAAACCATCGAAAAGCTCTATCCAACTTCCGTCATTGCAGTACGTTTCCCAAAACGCCAAAGATGCAATGAAATTAGTATTTGATGCCTTTTCGGTTAACAGTGGTGCTATTGCAGCACGAAAAATAGCGTTCGCCACATTCAGCCAACTGATTACAAGGATCATCAATTCGCTTGAATCAACTGACACATCCAGTGTGGTTGACGATCAGGCAAGAACAATTGTCCGGAAACTGCGGGGGACAAGGGCAACTCCTAAAAAAACAGCCGAAGAAAAGAAAGCCCTTGAAGCCGAAGGCAAGGTAGTTAATGAAATATCTAATGCCCAGTTGGGATTCGATGACCGCGTAGCCAATTTCAACAAGCTGATCAGCCTTTTAGCAAGTATACCACTTTATACCCCAAACGAACCGGAGTTACAAATAGCAGGATTGACAGCATACTACAACAATTTAAAAACATTGAACGATGCCGTAGTCAGCACCCATCAGAGTTATGTTGATGCAATGCTTTTAAGACACGAAGTTTTCTATCAGCAGAATTCCGGCCTTGTCGATTTGGCAATGGATACAAAATCTTATATCAGTTCACTTTTTGGAGCATCCAGCCCCGAATACAAGCAAATATCGAAATTAAGATTTACTGCAGTTAAGTAATAAATTCAAACTGATTCCATGATTTTTTAATATACTGGTGCATTAATCTATTTTTAAGCTGCGGTTACATTTCGTCAACCGCAGTTTTTTTTATATCCTTTGATCTCATCATTTAATAAACTGCTGACACGCTTTAATAGTAACCTGCGAGATTATAATGATCACCTTACATCCTTTAATAACCACCTGCGAGATTAAAATGGTCACCATACACTCTTTAATAGCGACCTGCGAGATTATAATGATCACCTTACATTCTTTAATAGCGACCCGCGAGATTATAATGATCACCCTACATTCTTTAATAGCGACCTGACAGATTTGAATGATCACCTTACATTCTTGAATAACGACCTGCGAGATTTGAATGATTACCTTACATTCTTTAGTAGCGACCTTCGAGATCCAAATGATGGACTTATTCTAATTTTAATTGATATCAGCCTTATTTCGCGCGAAGTGCTTAATCGTTTTTTTTAACAAACTGGCAAGCTTAGCTGGAGATATTGCCAACGATCCGGGAAGGCTCAATCATTTTCACTTTCTATAATCGGTATATTCAGTGAATAGTAATCCACATTTTTGAATGACTAAGGGTGGATTATTTAGAGAGGTTATTTCCCATGATTTAGAACGTAAATTGGCAAATTGGTGCGAAACCATCGTATGTTCCATCATAATTTTAACATTAATGAAATAATAAAGACGAAAAATAGTTTTGTTAATTAAGTATTTGGTATTTTTGTCATAATGTAAAACCAAATATCTAAGGCGCAATGAAGAAGAATAGCGGTTTGCGTAAGTTGAAAATTTTAAAATACTATATATTTGTTAATTATTTACTAATTAACAACAATTTAGCAAGACAAAAAACTAATCAATTATTACTATAAATGAAACATCCTTCTGAGATTTTAAATGACATGATGGTTGAATTTCAATCTATAACTGGTGAATTATTAACTGGCAATCATATTGAAGTAATACAAGGGGATAAGGCTTTATATGGTGTTTTGTATGCGACTCCATCAAAAAGATTTTCAAGATTACTAACTGTCGAACGTGAGATTTTAATTTTGTTTTCAAATTTTGAAAATCAACAAGTTCGTACAATAATCATTGCAAAAGACATAATTGAGAAATCTCAAGGACGCCTTGAACCAACTGTAACTATTGTTGTTCATAAAGATTCTGAAGGAAATAACAAACTAAAGATTTGGGGGCGTGGCAATGGAATTTCAGTATTGCCTGTATTTATTGGCAATCTATTTCCAAAAAAAGATTCTATTGAAAAAATTCTTTGCGGTGAGTTATATTCCCATGACCCATTCGATATTACTGGGCCAGTTTCTAATGACAATCAATTCTATGGTCGTAGAACTGAAGCGCAAGATTTGGCAAGAAAGCTACAATCAGGACAGATTAAAACTTGTTTAGGAATTCGAAAAACAGGAAAAACTTCTCTTCTAAATAGAATTATAAAAGAAATAAAAAATTTTCCAGACACAAAAAGTATTGTGATTGATTGTTCAAAAGACATGGTTTGGACAATGAATGCCGCTCAGTTAATGGATTCTATTACAAAAGCAGTAACAAAATTAATTGACACAGAAGATTTAATTTATGCTACTATTAGGCCTTCGAATACAGAAGAATCGATAAGTGCATGTTCTGAACAATTACAAAATAAGCTTGCAGATGCATATATTACCGTAATATTATTTTTTGATGAACTTGATTATATTACTCCAAGTAGTCCAACAAATAAGCAATGGATTTATGAATTTAACATTTTTTGGAGAAATTTTAGATCTGTATATCAGGATCTTAAAAGACAAAATAATAATCTTGGAGTTTTTATTTGTGGCGTTTCTAGTAAATGGTTTTCAGTTGAGTCAATTGAAGAAATTGAGAACGCAGCATTATCATTTATACCTGAGGAATATTTAATGCCGCTTTCAAGAGGTGCGAGCATTCCAATGATTAGAACTTTAGCCCGTACATCTGGAATACAGTTCTCTGAAGAGAACTCAAATCTTATTTCAGAAACATGTAGTGATATGCCATTTTGGATTCGTAAAGCATGTTCTTTTGTCCATCGGCAAATTGATGTTTCCGATCGACCAATTGATATTGATAATAAGTTACTAAAAAGATATCTTGATGATTTTATAGAAAGAGAGGGTGGTGTTTTAGCTCAAACTGCATTAAAGCATTTATTTAGAGTATATCCTGAAATTCAAGAAACAGTACTACAGGTCTATAATAATCCATCTGCATACTTCACTAAGACACAGCTCAATATATTAGAAAAATATGGATTGATTACTACTAGACCAAAGCTGAGTATTTATGGAACAATGATGACTGAAGGTATAAAACTTGTTATAGAAAATGACGATAATAACAAACAGGTTGAAGCAATTCCAATCATTCAAGAGTCTAAAAAGGTTACAAGTTTTGAAAACTTAAATGAGTGGGCAGATGAATTAGCAATAATAAACCGAGGACGAAATATTTTGGAAAAAAAGCTGAGAGGTTTAGTTGTAAACTTCATCCGTTTTGATTCAATTTCAAGTAAATCCAAAGGCTCATTAATTGATCGTATTTTAAAAATAGTAGAAGAAAAAGAACGCAAGAAATTTAAAGACTTAAATGCAGAACAAATTATTGAGAAATTCTTGTGGTTGGAATTAACAAAACTAATGCTCAAAGAATGGGCGTTATTTGAAAAAATTTTCAATGATAAAAATGAATTCAATTTAAATTCATCCATAATAAACGATAGAATTGATGCTCATGCAAAAGACGCTGGGCTTGAAGATATTGCTCTATATAAGCGTGCTGTCGCCTTTTTTGAAAATAAAATAAGGACAAATGGTTAGTTTTTAAAAAATATTGTTAACAATAACTAAATATCAATTGGAATTTCATTGAAAGCCGGGCTGGAGAGTTCCACATTGGCTTCAGTCGTATGTGGACATGACATCGACTGTAAATCACTCATTTCAGACAGTTTAGAAAGTTGGCGGTAACTAAAGAAAATACAATAAAAGAATGAAGGTACTAAAAATAAGTATAACGATTATTTTTTTGGGACTTTTAGTTTATATTGCTCATCTAGCATTATTGCTAAATCCACCTGCTTGGACAGGATTCGGTGAAAGTGTTAAAGACCCTAAAATTGAGCCTGCTAAAACTTTATTCGATTGGTTGAAACTTTTAATTATACCTCTTTCATTAGGTTTGTTGGGGTGGTCATATAAAGAAGCTGAGAAATCAAAAGCAAAAAAAAGCGAAGAAGAAAGATCAAGAAATGAAACATTAAATTCTTTTTTTAATGTGATAACTGATTTATTACAGAATCATAATCTTGCAGTTCAGCCTAATGTACAAACAAAAGCTTTGGCAAAAACCAGAATTAATATGGCATTAAGTCTATTAGATGGTGCTAGAAAAGAACAAGTTCTACAGTTTTTATACGAATCAGATTTAATCGACAGGAATCCCAAACTAAAATTATTAGGTGCTAATTTTAATAATTCAATACTCGATCAGATTGTTTTAGGTAACTCGGAAATTAGAGGTGCTTACTTTAAAAACGCTTCTTTGAAAAATTCAAATCTCAATGAAATTATTTTAAACTCTTCTAATCTGGAAAGGGCAAATTTATCAGGAAGCCTAGTAGAAAATGCCGACTTTGGATATACTAATCTGAAAAAAAGCATATTAAAGAATATGGACTTAACTTCAGTTGATTTTGAAGGAGCTGACTTGACAAAGGCAAATTTAAAAGGTTCAACAATCACACAGGCTCAGCTAGATTCAATTATACATAAGAATAAAATTAAGCTTTCTAAAAAAAGAATAATATGAGTGACATAAAATCAACATGTTCAAAATGTAATGGGAAAGGAATAATCAAATGTCCCGGGTGCGGAGGTTCAGGTAAATTAGAACAAATAAATGAAATCAGGGGAGAAACTGCAATAAAAGTTGTTAGCTGTGCTGGCTGTCACGGAAGGGGAACTAGAACTTGTGGTTTATGCGGTGGTAGTGGACAAAAGTAACTACTGCTAATCAAGTAGTCCGCCCATCAAGTAAAAAATGGGAAGGATATAACCTCGATCCCTTATCGTTTTTAACGGGGAGTTTGTCGTTTGCAACAGTAAAAATAATACTTCCGCTTTAGGAAAGCGTATATTTATGCTTTGTTGATAGAATAGCATATTTTGGAAAAGCAGTTCTTCGTGGGAAGTTCATCAGTTAAACCTAGCTATGCGAAGAGATAAGGAACTTCACCAAATTATTACTCCACCACCTTAAAATTCCGGGTACTGCTATTACCCAGTTCATCAACAATCAATAGCTTGTGATTGCCCGGTGAGGGAGAGGCTGCCATCTGGTGAATAACATCTGTGCTTCCAATGTTAGCAATATTATGCCTGGAGCTACAAAAACAAAGTTCCCAAATCGAGAATTAATTATATCTTTGTATCATTACTCAAAATAGATGGAAAGAATATTTGCAAAGAGTACATTGAGAGAATATTGGGAGAAATATCCTGATTCTGAACAATATTTAAAAACCTGGTTTGATACATCGATGAATTCCGACTGGAGAACACCAACAGATGTTAAAAAGACTTATGCAAATGCAAGTATATTAAAGGACAGTCGAATTGTATTTAATATAAAAGGCAATTCTTACAGACTGGTCGCTAAATTTAACTTTGAAAAGCAGTGGATATTTATTCGATTCATTGGGACTCACAAGGAGTATGAAAAGATTGATGCAGATACTATTTAAATTGACAAAGACATGAATATTAAACCAATAAAAACCGAGACTGACTACAGATTGGCATTGAAAAGACTAGCTGAAGTATTTGATGCTTCAATCGGGACAATAGAAAGCGATGAGGCTGATATTCTTGGATTAATGGTTGATGAATACGAGAAAAAACATTATCCGATTGAGGCACCTGATCCAATTGAGGCAATAAAAATCAGGATGGAAGAGATGCAATTAAAGCAGGTTGATTTGATAGATGCAATAGGCGGAAAAAGCAGGGTTTCCGAGATACTCAATCGTAAACGTAAATTAACTGTTGAGATGATTCGGAACCTGACCAAGCGATTAAGTTTGTCGCCTGGCTTATTGATTACTGATTATCAAATAACAAGATAAGGGCTTCAAAAGCAAATTTGCAAATTAGGTAGAAAGCCACGTACCCTCTTTTGCACAGGAGTTTTAAAGGTAAGTTGGGTTTCGGTGCTTCGTTGACTGAAAATTAGATTTTAAATGCAGAACTTAACAGGAAGTTCATCGGTTAAATTGCGCTCTGCTCATCGCTAAGAACCTTCAACGGATTACTCCACCACCTTAAAATTCCGTGTGCTGCTATTACCGAGTTCATCAACAATCAGTAGCTTGTGATTGCCCGGTGAGGGAGAGGCTGCCATCTGGTGAATATCTTTAGTCGTTCCAAGGAAAGCCTCATCGAGGTGCCAGAAAAGGGTGGCTCCTGCCCTTCTGTGTGCCGCCTGGAAAATAACCACTCCCTTTTCTCCCTGGTTCCCTTTAGGAAGATAAACCATCAGCCGGTCATCGGGATAGATCAGCTCCACCATCTGGATCTCGTTACTTTGCCTCGCTCCGGGTAACCAAACCGGCAGAGCACGGTAACCGGGATGATTCTTCCGGTAATAATACTCCATTGCGGGGGGCAGAATAAACCAGTTCTCGTTGACAATCTGGTCTTGCGGATAACACGCTGCATTCACAAGATACTGCCGGTTTGCATCGAGGTGAATCTTCACGTGATACGGACAAGCAGCAGTGTTCAGACAGGCGGCAGGAACCATCACTGTATCTGTTTCGTTGCAATTAACCGAAGCCCTGTAACCACTCTCACGGCAAACAGCGACCGGCAACATACCTGACAATGGCTTTTCGAACCAATGATCGGAGTTCAGTAAAGAGCTAAGCTCAAAAAGGATCGGAGCGGCTGCCATACCTCCTGTTAAGCCAGGACGCCCTTCGCCATTCGCATTCCCAACCCAGACACCAATCACATATTTGGGGTTCACCCCTATTGCCCATGCATCGCGAAAGCCAAAGCTGGTACCAGTTTTCCACGCAAGCCTTCCCGATGAGGAAAGTTGCCGCCAGCCTGATTCTTCTTCGGGCCTGTTTAATTCAGTCAAAATATTCAATGTCTGCCAGATCGATGCCGCACGAAAAACAAACTTCTCATCGGGCAAATCCTTCTTTTCCCCGGAAGGAAGGTAATCAATCAATTTATAATCAGCAGAATTGTAGTCTCCTTTACTATTAAAGCGATTAAGCACGCGAGCCATTGATCCGTAAGCCGATACGAGCTCTTCGAGTGTCGCCTCTCCCCCACCCAAAATCAGTGACAACCCATAATGATCAGCATCTTTATTGAAAGTAGTTAGTCCGATCCGTTTCAGAATATCGAGAAACCGGGCCGGCGTATAGTTTTTGAGCATAAATACAGCAGGGACATTCAATGAGCGCATTAACGCTTCCGAGGCTGGTACCGCACCCCGAAACTGAAGATCAAAGTTTTGTGGCGCATATCCCGAGAAATAGAGTGGCAGATCGGGCATCAGTGCATTCGGCATCATTTTGCTGTCGTCAAGCATCGCGGTGAAAAGGAATGGTTTCAGGATGCTGCCTGTGCTACGGCGTCCTTCAATCATATCAACTGCCCCGCCGTGGGGATCGGTCCAGTCAGCATTGCCAATATAAGCAAGGATTTTACCGGTTTTAACTTCAGCAACAACACAAGCTGCATTATAAACCTGGTTCCCCTTTAACCGTGGCATCTGCTGATCAATGATCCTTTGGGCAGCTATTTGTAATTGTCTGTCGATAGTTGTTTTGATTACTGCCTGATTAGCTGGGGAAGCACATTTATTCAAAAGATGGTGCGCCAGATCGGGTAACTGTCCGGGCTTTCCGGGCAACGGTTCCGAAACAGCAAGTTCATAAGTCACCTGATCGATCGTATGATCAAATAACAGATTACGCAATAAACGGTCACGTTTTGCCTTGAGCTGCTCACCGTTTCTGCCCGGGAAAAGTTGCGAAGGAGCGTTTGGAAGCACTGCAAGGCCAGCCGTCTCACCCCACGAAAGCTGATTTGCAGAGCATCCGAAATAGCGCCATGCAGCCGCTTCCAATCCCACCACATTTCCCCCAAACGGGGCATGTGCGGCATAAAGGGAGAGGATTACATTTTTGGATTTTGAAGCTTCGAGCCGTAAAGTCAACACCATTTCGAATAGCTTTTCAACAAATGTCCGTTTTTCTTCCTTCCGCGAAAGCCTTATAACCTGCATCGATAACGTGCTTGCACCACTTACGATTTTGTTAGCCCTGAAATTCAGACCGATCGCCCTTGCGATAGCGATCGGATCAATTCCAGGATGATAATAGAACTTCCGGTCTTCGAAACGAATGATGCATTTCCTGAATTTCTCCGGCAAGGTATCCCGACGCGGGAACCGCCACTGACCGTCACCGGCAATTTTTGCGCCCAGCAATGAACCATCACTCGCTTCAATTACAGTGCTGTATGGGACATTAAACCGAACCACAGGAACCAGAAGAAACAGGAAAATCATCACGATTAAACTGGCAAGTAATTTGTGATGCCGGATGATATTTAAAAAAGATTTTTCTGCGTTTTGTTTCATCTATTAATCCTAATTTCAACTAATATAAAACCTGTTGAAAGGGTTGTTTCAGAAACAATTAACCACAAGGGACACAAAGTATACACGAAGTTCACAAACAATTGAAATTTAGTATTTAAACTTTGTGTGCTTTGTGTTCTTAGTGGTTAAAATGATTTTTAAGACAACCTTATGAGATTCATAATTAACTCTATTTCCCAACCACCACCTTCATCCCGGAATTATTAGCCGAAACTGTATTGTTGTACATCGCTTCGCATTGTACAGGAGGTAAAAAGTAAGTACCAGCATAAGTTGCATTTAGCTTCACCATAAACTCTTTCTGCTCATTCATTTTAAGACTGAAATAGGTAAGGACACGGTCATCGCGGATATCACGGTAATTGAACTGCGAACCAGCTTGTCCACCAAATAACCGCTCATTGATGATCTCCCATCCGGATGGAAAGACCTGCGTAAGTGCCAAATTATCAACTTCCACAAAACTTATATTTTTCACCCTTACAACCGCTGTGAAGTCAGATCCTTTCGGAAGGTTGGCAATATCAACCGGTTTTCCATCAGCATTTAGATAGGCAACATCCAGTTTTAAACCATTTTGTTTCGCGGGAACATCTACCTTAAGTGGAATACCTTTCTGAACGATCGTTACATACAAATCTGATCTGGAAAGATTATCCACTTTCACCTGCATTTTTCCATCAAACGCAGGAAGCTCTTTTGTAAAGGTAACTTTATCAATCACCAGCTCTTCCGGTTTTCCGTTTACCGTGAGCCTGAATTTAAACCGGTCATCAGGTTTACTATTCTTTCCTGCAAATCGCGACATGGCCAATAGACAGCTTGCAGTAGTTTGCGTACTCATCCACTGATCATTGCACAGCGCTGCTGAGATTGCTTTTGCCACTCCAAACGCTTCTGCTTTTTTCTTCATCAATGTCAGTGTTTCAAGCAGAATGGCACGGTCACGTAAGGACGATCCAAATGTGATTCCTTCCTGTTGATATTCTGTCGGTTCAAGCTTTGTCATATCCACCAGTTGATCGGCAACTTCGGGCCGCGAAGCCAGCACATACGCCGCAGCCAGTTTCCAACGTGCCTCCAATGGCAAATCGGGCGTTTCGCGAAGCCGGTTCATCGCACCAAGCACCGGCGCATTCGCCAACGCCAATGTGTAAAGCCGGTAAGCCTGGTCGAGCACCATTCCCCGGTCGGTTAATTCTTTCCGCCATGAATTGGCAGCGCTCTTCTGATAAGTAAGCCATCGCTTTTTGAGTTCTCCCGGTATCACAAAACCAAGATTTTCGGCTTCGATGATGAAATTCCCTGCGTATGAAGTTCCCCATAAGGAAGGATAATTATCGCCTGGCCAATAGGTAAAACTACCATCGGCCAACTGGAATTTACGAAGATGATCAAGTCCTGCCCTGATATTTGACTCAATTTCCGTCTTTTTCTTTGAATCAAGATTGATAAACTGGTTAATATAGAGTTGTGAGAACGCTGCAGAAACTGTTTGCTCAATACAACCGTGCGGATAATCAATCAGGTATTCGAGTCGTTTCCCAAGATTCATTGGTAATGAAGCCGATATTTCAACAATGGTTGATCCTGTTCCAGGAGCGCCGAAAGGCTGAAGCGAGAAATCTTTCGCCTGCGATGCCTTTATAACATCCGTCTGGCTGGTTACCATCATCGGATTTGGATTCCGGATGTCAACTTCCACGCTGTATGTGGCCTTTTCGTTCCCCGAACGTGCTGTAACCTCAATGGTCCCTTTTCCTGTTGCTGTTCCCGATTTAAGACTAAACAGAACATCCTTTTCACCAACTGCTGCAAAGGAGACTGCCATTTTATCATTTCCGTTGATCGAAAGCAAAGAATTTGGATTCACGGAAACCTCCACATTCTTCATTGCGGGATCCTGCGCAAAAACACTCACCGGCAATTCAACCGTTTCATTGATGCCTATTACACGCGGAACAGTCGCCAATATCATCAACGGGTCGCGAACAGGAACTGCTTTTTCAGCTGCCCCAAAAGCATTGTCCGAAGCTCCGACAACCATAAAACGAACTGAACCTGTATATTGCGGTAAAGTGATCGTGTGTTTGTGTTTGCCATTTTGGGTAAGACTGAATGGTCCGAGAAACCTGACTATTGGTTTAAACCGCTGTGCCTTTTGTTTTGAAGGATCGGGCAACTGATCACTTCCACCGACTGCAAAAAGCTTTTCCAATGTTCCGCCATAAGCGCCAAGTACATAATCGTATAAATCCCATGTTTTTACACCCAACGCTTCGCGGGCGAAGAATGTATTCCAGGGATCCGGAGTCTTAAAACCTGTTATATCCAGTAATCCCTCGTCAACAATGGCCAACGTGTAATTCATCGCCATACCTTTGGTTTCACTCACTTCAACGGTAAAAGGTTGCTGCGAACGAAGCTCATCGGGTACTTTAATAATTGGAACCAGATGTGTATCCGGATTTTCAACATTAATAGAAACCACACCGTACAAGCGAATCGGACGGTCGTTCACAGTCTGACTATGCGACTGAAGATAGGTGATATACAAATAGATATTCGGAGCCATTTCAGGTTTGGCCTTGAAGCTCACCTTTGTTTGCCCCTCCATAGTTTCAATCCAGAATTTATCAAGAATCGATGACCCATTCTCAATAGAGACAAGCGCTTTGCCATCTTTCGAGCTTGGAAAACTCACCGTGATCTCCTCGCCTACCATGTATTTCTCTTTATCCGGAGAAAAACTCAGCATCGTTGCACCACCCTGTGCACCGGTTGAACTACCATATGGCCAATCGAGGTAAACAGTTCGCGATACACTGTGTCCGTCAGGAAGTTTTGCAATAAAAAGGTACCTGCCCCAATCTTCGTTTGCTATCGTAAATTTAAAGATCGCCTTTCCTGAAGTAGTAGATAACTTCTTTGTAAATACGGGTTTGTAATGTTCCTGCGTCACAAAATTGCCCAGGTAATCTTCCGAGGCATCCCACCACCAGCGCCAGCTAATTTTATAAGCCGTAATTTCTACCGCTGATTCAGCGAGGTTTCCTTCAGGATCGACAACAACAAGGTTGAGTTCATTTTCTTTTCCGGAAGAGAGCAGTGACTGTGCCATATCTTCGTCCGGGAACCTCAAACCGACATATTTTGGAAAAGGGGAAACCGTTTTACTGAATTGCGAAATACTGAAATCACCACCCGGTTCAAAAACGCGTGTGGTGAAGACGGCTTCCAGTTTTCCCGGCGCATTGTTTAGAACACCTGTATTGACCGGGAAACTGGCATCTCCGCTTTCATTCAGTTTACCATCGAAGATGGTCTGTTCTGCAGATTCAAACTTGACAACCTGGCTATCGAATGTATAATTCGTAAACTTTGGAAATACGGTCTTACCCTTCTTTAGCAGCATTTCAACTTTTGCTTTCATCGAAGAACCGGGGGCACCATGCAGCCATTTCGCATTCAATGTAGCTACCTGGTTTTTAGAGCCTGCTTGAAGTTGTTCCGGTGAAGTATTAAAAAGTATTTTAAGTCGGTTGGGTTTCACCGTCTCGATTCTGATCCGTTTCGAGAATTCAGCGCCTCCAACTTTTGCTACCAAACGCCAGTTGCCTGTTGGTGCATCTGCTTTTGTAGCCGTTTTCAACGTGGTAATATTTCCATTGAGTGGTAAGACGATCTTTTGTTCGAGCTGTTCGGTTGGCGTGTATAACTCGAAAATGACAGGATGATCCGGAGCGAGTTTATTGATCTTGTCTTCAATAATCAGGGATACGAATAACGAATCGCCGGGACGCCAAACACCCCGTTCGCCATAAAGAAATCCTTTCAGCCCCTTTTGAACCTCTTCACCTCCAACATCAAACCTGCTTAGTTGTAACGAAGCTTCATCGCTGATTTTCAGATAGCCGACATCACTTCCGTTTTTCGCGACCAGCAGAAAAGGTGTCCGGTCAAGTTTGAGCATGATCATACCGTCTGTTCCAGTTTGTCCTGTTGCAATCACCTGCGATTGATAATCAAATGCTGTAATGTCCGTTCCGGATTGAGGCTGAGCTGTTAAAAGGTTTGTTGCGACAACCAGCAATTGGTTATCCAGGCCTTTCTTCGCCAGTAAACCTATATTTGAAGCGATTACATTCTTCGTGGTATTCCGGTTTTCGATGAAATATGAAAGATAACAGGGATTGTTTCTGTTCTGCCAGTCATATGCATTTCCTTCGTATTCGTTCCAGCGCTCATCTTCATCAATATATGAACCGGATAGCCATTCCTCATCATCCTTTGTTTCAGCTTTGCGTTTAACACTTTTAATCTGCGCATCATCGCTGCAAGGGTAGAGTGAGAATTCGGGACGCATTGAAAGCTGTACCTGGTAGATAGCACCCGGTTCAACCTTGGCCAGATCACTGATATTTATACTATAGGCACTCCATTTATTCAAAATAATTGCATGTACATTAGACAAAGGAAGAACTCCCCTATAAACAGGCCGACCGACATTTTTGAGATTGTTATCGCCATTGAGATTATTGGCCTGAAAAAACTGATGATAATTACCAGTAAATATCTTTACAATCCGGACTCCGACAGCATTTAGGTTCACAGCCTCAAACGGAATCACCAGACCATCGGTTGTTGGAACAATATTTCCTTTACCGATAAACCGGATAGCAGGTTTTTCAGCCTGAAGAGACAACGTGATCAATTCTGTTTTACCCAATTTGTAACCGGCATAATTTTTCAATCCCTCAAAAATCTCCAGTTTCCGCTCTCCAACAACCTCTTTGCGGGGCGTAAGTCGGACCATATTATCCAAAATAGACACTTCAAATTCAACACCTTGCATCATAAATAATCCATCCGTTTCCTGGTCCGGATCTAACGGATCAGAAAAAACAAGTTCGATAGAAGGTGTTGTTCCGGAATTTGCTTTACCATTTATCAGGCTGAAATCACCAATTGCCGGAATAATAATCTCCTGTTCCCCTTTTCGATCAGCCTCAATCGGATGACCGTTCCAATGAATCTGTACTTTTCCTGGGTCTTTCACCCGCTTCACATCGGTGAAAATAAACTGATGAAGCGTTCGGTTACCTGTATGTTCCCATCTGACAACCAGTGCAATTCCATCCTGATCGCCTTGAATCATTTTTTCCACATTCTCGGAAGGAAAGATATCGCTCGTTGTTACGGAACCACTAATTTGTGTTTTAATCTCCCCATTGATACGCGAACTTCGAATTCCATTCAACTCGATTGAAAAATCAGCATCAAGCGTTTTAACCTGGAAATCAAATTGCTTCAATATATTGGGCACAGCCCTGATTTTTCCTAAATTGAAAGTAACCTGGTAACTTTGACCGGAGCGAAACGGTTTGTCCGGATGAAATATTAAGGTATGACCATCTGACAGCATTATCTTACCATTCACTGAAGGATCAAACTGAATCAGATCAGCGGGAAGCTGGTCCTTGATCACCTCGTCAGCAATGGAATTCAGATTGATACGAATATCATCGGTGATGCTGATCACCCCTGAAGTATAGGCCGAAATGTATTCGGAATAGGCAACAGAATCGGATACAGTTTTCTTATCCTTTGTATGACAAGAATTTAGAAAGATACAAATAAGAATTGAGAAGGCTAAACAGAGAGAACGGTTCATAGGGTAAAAGGTTGGATGCGTGAATATTTATTAAGGAAAAACACACAAATGAATATCCAAATATACCAATTCAATTATTATCGGCATAGGGTTAACAGAAGATAATAATCGTGATTTGTGGAGAAATGCTAACGCCAGTGTTAGAGTTGTTCCACCGCAGGCGTTAGTGTTGTCCTAATGCAGGCGTTAGTGTTGTCCTAATGCAAATGGTACTTTGAGAATTGTATTCTTTGAAAAATTTACTTTAGAACCGTGATGGCCCAGGCACATCGAACCATTTAGAAGCTTGCTCCACAGGGATGTAGTTATGAATATAGCTGATTGCCTCTTCTGAGTCAGCAGCAATGTAATAGGTCGATTTATAATCTTCTTTGGAGAACGAATCGCGATAGGCTCTTTCGAATTGGTCAAATAAAGAATTATAAAATCCGTCAGTATTAACGAAGACAATCGCCTTATTATGATATTGCAATTGCTTGAGTGTGATTACTTCAAGTATTTCCTCCAAAGTACCGAAACCACCCGGGAGGGCGATAAATGCATCGGAGCGTTTGCGCATCAGGTATTTCCGGTCGCGCATATTAGGGGTAATAATCTGCTCGTGATCGAGCGGTGAAGAGAGACGTCTGTTGTGTATGGATTCAGGGATAATTCCAACGGATCTGGCACCTGCCTGGCGTGCAGCTTCCGCAACTGTATGCATTAATCCAACTGTTGCGCCACCATAAATAATCTCGTGATGGTTATCTCCAATGAGTTTTCCCAATTTCTTAGCTTCATCGAAATAGAATTCCGGAATGGCATTACTGGATGAACAGAAGACACAGATATTCATTAGGCCAGAATAAAGATTAAGATAAAACTAAAAAAACAGTTGCCGACCCAGGGTTAACCGTGCCGACAACTGAAAAAAAAAATTTAAATATCGATATTAGCGTATGTAGCATGGTCTTCGATAAACTTACGACGTGGTGGTACATCATCACCCATCAACATCGAGAAAATATGATCGGTCTCTGCTGGATTTTCGATGGTTACCTGGCGCAACGTACGCGTTTCAGGATTCATAGTTGTATCCCAAAGTTGTTCGGCGTTCATTTCTCCAAGACCTTTGTAACGTTGAATATGAACCGATTTTTCGCTTCCCCCGCCCCACTCTTCGATCAATTTTAACCTTTGAGCTTCTGTCCAGCAATACTGCTCCTGTTTACCCTTTTTCACTAAGTAAAGAGGAGGAGTTGCAATATATAAGTAACCGTTAAGAATCAGATCATACATATACCTGAAGAAGAAAGTCATAATCAATGTAGCGATGTGAGAACCATCGACGTCCGCATCGGTCATGATCACAATCTTGTGGTAACGAAGTTTCGTGAAGTTTAAGGCTTTCTGATCATCTTCTGTACCAATCGATACGCCAAGTGCAGTATAAATATTGCGAATTTCTTCGCTGTCGAATACCCTGTGAGACATAGCTTTTTCAACATTCAGGATCTTACCCCTCAATGGAAGAATCGCCTGAAACTTACGGTCACGTCCTTGTTTAGCTGTACCACCAGCCGAATCGCCCTCGACAAAGAATACTTCGCATAATGCAGGATCCTTATCTGAACAGTCAGCCAGTTTACCTGGCAAACCGCCACCAGTAAGGACACTTTTACGCTGAACAAGTTCACGTGCTTTGCGTGCAGCATGACGTGCAGTAGCAGCAAGTATCACCTTGTTCACGATAATCTTTGCTTCGCGTGGATGTTCTTCGAGGTAATTTGAAAGCATTTCGCTAACAGCCTGATCAACTGAACCACTCACTTCAGAATTTCCAAGTTTTGTCTTGGTCTGACCTTCGAACTGAGGTTCCATCACCTTCACCGATAAAACAGCTGTTAATCCTTCACGAAAGTCATCCCCGCTAATTTCAAATTTCAGTTTAGAAAGCATTCCGCTGGAGTCAGCATAATTTTTCAATGTCCGGGTTAATCCTCTTCGGAAACCGGTCATATGTGTTCCACCCTCAATCGTGTTGATATTATTAACGTAAGAGTGAATGTTTTCGGTAAATGAGTTGTTGTAACACATTGCAATCTCGACAGGAACATCGTTTTTCTCGGTTGCAATATGGATCGTTTCCTCGATGAGGCGCTCGCGCGTACCATCCAAATAATCAACAAATTCAGCCAAACCCCTTTCGGAAAGGAATACTTCACTTTTAAATAAACCATTCTCTTCGGGTACCCGGTTGTCAGTAATTGAAAGGCGAATACCGCGATTCAAAAAAGCGAGTTCGCGAAGTCGGGCAGCAAGTATATCGTATTTAAATTCCGTAGTTGTGAAAATTGAGGCATCGGGAACAAAGGTGATAATTGTACCAGTCCGATCTGATTCACCAATTATTTTAACATCTCCTTTCGGAAATCCTTTTGAATACTCCTGTTCCCATATTTTACCATCACGATGAATCTCCGCACGCAGATAGGATGCCAGTGCATTTACACAGGAAACACCTACACCATGTAATCCACCGGAAACTTTGTAACTGTCTTTGTTGAATTTCCCTCCTGCATGTAATACAGTCAGAACCACTTCGAGTGCTGATTTATTCTCACCAGTATGCAATTCTGTCGGAATTCCCCGGCCATCATCAACAACTGTCACTGATCCATCTTCGTTAATCGATAAATCGATGTTTTGACAGAAACCACCGAGTGCTTCATCGATTGAATTATCAATCACCTCATAAACAAGATGATGTAAACCTTTAATATTAATATCACCAATGTACATTGCAGGACGCATGCGTACTGCTTCGAGTCCTTCCAAAACCTGAATGCTGTCAGCACCGTAACTTGCAGATCCATTGGATGGTTTATTCTCTAAATCGCTCATTCTATAAATAATTTTATTTAAAACAATAAAAAGCCCTTCCTGATTTCAGAAATAACAATAAATTATCCCTTCAGAAACCTGGATTTAATCGTTGCAACATTTTCTTTTCAGAAAAAGCTGCCCCATTTTTAGAGGTTTGCAAATATAACAAAAAATACCTTACCAACGAAAAAAATCATCGTCAAATAATGCGAAAATTGAAAATTTTTTATCTTTATATCTGACTGAAAATCAATAAAAAAGCCTTTCAATTATTTGAAAGGCTTTTCAGATATCTTTAATGATTTATCAGAACGAAAAGGTCCCTCCAGCCATCAATCTTAAACCCTGCGATGCATAACCAAGCCATTGTTCATTCTGGCGGTTCAGAAGGTTATCCACACGACCAAACAACTTGAATTTACTGGTAAAATCGTAGGTAGCACCCAGGTTTAACTGGATTGTAGGGTCGATTGAAAATTCTTTCGTTTCTGGCAACGCCGAAGAAAATGGACTATAATAATAAGTCATTGCCTGTCGCTTTCCAATGACTCCAAGATCGGTAAAACCGGTCAGTCTGTCAATGATTCTGAATCCTGCTGAAGCCGTAAGATCAAATTTTGGTTTTTGAGGAGCAAAAGGCAATGATTCAAGATTATAACTGTAATAATTTCCCTTCAATACCACCGATAAATCTTTACCTGAAACGTAGGAAAGCTCCGTTGAAAGATTAAAAATTCCTGCATCATCATAGGTCAGATCGAAAGCGTTATTGTATAATTTTGGAGCTGGCGTCGTACTGGATGACCCGTCCGGAAAACTATTTAAGACATAAAAATAAAGATCCTTAACCTTGCTATAGTTCAAACCAACATTGTAAGAGATTTCGCGCGTGATTTTCCCCTTCAATCCGCCGGAAAGTATATAGGTGTAATCTGTATTATGCACATTGTGACGCGGATCAGTCCAATAATTTTCGTAGGCAATGTCACCATACCTGTTATTTTTCAAATCGCCTTTAAAACTTGCATATAACGTCAGCATTCCTTCGATCGGTCGAAAGTTTGCTTCAAAATCGGGATATAGTTTCGTTGAATTTAAGAAGCTCTTGTCTTGGACGGCAACAAAATTAATACCGCCACGTAAAGACCAGTTATCACCATCCAAACGGACAGACGGCGCTATCTTTACCCAGCCCTCCGTTTTGGTGCCGGGAAGTGGCTGCAATTCAAGGTTTATACTGTCAGTCTTATAATAGTCATATGAAATATCCAATATACCATTGATACCTCCAAAGTTATAATCGAATTTACCGAATAATCCTGCACTACTTTGCTTCTGTCCCGTCTTCGCATCGAAATAACCCAGGTTAAAACCACCATTAAACTTTAAATCGCTATCTAATTCTTCATCGCTTTTTAAGGCAACCTTAATATTACCATTCTGATAAGCCTGACTTAGTCCAAATTGTGAAGGAACAACTGCGGGGATCGCAACCGGATAACCATAATACCTCATCGCATCACGATCGTAGGAAAGATTAGCTGAAAGAATTGCACTGCCAAGGTTCACAGAACCAAAAACAGCAGCATTATTCTGACTGTAAGGAGCATCAACACGATCATCTTCCCGAAGCCTGATAGTACCATCCGAAGAAAGATGCCGTAGATGAAGTCCGAAAGTCGCAATTTTTGATTTTGGAAGATTGAAGAAAAATTCTCCGTAAAGCGTGCTAAATGTTCCCGCTCCAAGTTTCAGAAAGCCCAGCCCCAAATCTTTTGATGGTAATCCATTCACATCGGCAGCGCTGATCGGTGTTGCTGTAAATCCATTTTTTATAGGATGGCTTTCGATTGAATATTTAAACTCCGGCGTAAAACGGGTGGTGTCATCGATCACCGGCATCAGATTCACCTTGTTGGCGTTCGAGATACTTGGGCGGTAAGCTTTCATTACTTCTACTGACTGATTTAGTTTTGTAGAGTCTTTTTGCGCCAAGGCAGTAACTGCCGAAAATGCAACAATTAAAAGAAAAACTGATATTGAGCAATATAATTTCATAATTCCTGCTGATTTATTTTTTTTTCGATCCTGCACCCGATGGCTGTATTTTTGTGTCGGATGTTCCCGATCCTGTGGTTTCTTTCGATTCCAACTTCTGAAGATATTGATTGGCTTCATCCAATATGCCATCCCCTTTTATCTCATAATTCTCGATGATGCTCTTCAAGGTATTCGTCGCCTGGAAAAGATCATTCTGATTTTCATAAACATGAGCAAGCAATATAAAACTTTTAGCCAGCCAGTATTGATGTGGCGTATTCTTTTCAATAAAATCCATCACTTCATTTTCAGCCTCTTTCAGTTTGTTGTTTGTGTAAAAATATTCACAAACCCTGTATTTGGCTTCGGCACCTTCAAGTGATTTTGAATCAGCAGAAAGTTTCCGCCAAAGTGGCAGCGCTTTCGCGGGATCATTTAATTCTACATAGGCCTTTGCTGACTTATAGGAGGCTTCACGATCTAATTCAGGAGGTATTTTGTCCATACTCCTGATCTTCCAGCCAATCTTCGCTACAGCATCGAACTCCTTCAATTCGTAATGACATCGCATGCGTCCTGCAAGTGAGAGCAATTTATTGCTATTGTTGTTTGAAACTGTTTCTAGTCTTTCGTAATAGCCAAGCGCTTTTTTGAAATCTCCTGCTTTATAGGTCAATTCTGACGCCCTTAAAAGTGCATTTTCGGTGAAAATATTATCGGGCTGAGCAAGAATAAAATCGTAGTCCGATATTGCATCTTCCGGCTCATTATCACGAAATTCAGTCTCTGCTTTATAAAAATGGACGTTTAGTGAAAAACTACCCGAAGGAAAGTTCTCAAGGTATTTACCAAGTTCCTCTTTTGCCCTCGTATCTTTAGCCATGTAAAGCTTTTCGGCTGCAAAATAAGTAAGCGAATCCTGCTCATTTTCTGACGGAGTTGCCGAATGACCCAGCTTCTTCGTATAAGAAATATATTCACTCACCTTGTTGTTTTCGACCGCGTTATTTCGAATACCGACCATTGCTCCTTTGGCTTCAGGACTATTCGGATAGTTTTCGGCTACTTGCTTGTAATAAGCTACCGATGCCGCATAATCACTTTTATTATAAGCCAATAGTCCCAATTGCACCAAGGCTTTAGGTTTATATGGACTGGCCGGAAATTTTGATATCAGTGTCAGGTAATTTGATTCAGCCTTACTCTCCTCCTGAAGCCGCTCAAAGGATTTACCCGTTTCGTACAGTGCATCATCTATATAATTTGATTGTGGAAACTGCGTTTGCAGGTTATCCAGCTCATTGATTTTCAGATTATTTTCATTCAACAAACCATGGCAGAAAGCTTTTTGAAACAAGGAATAATCAGAATCTAAAGAACCAGCCTCATAGGCTTTCTGATAATTGGCGATTGCGTCATCGTACCTGGTATCGGCGAAATAGCAATCCCCAAGGCGGTTATAGGCATCGGTATAGAGCGGTGAACTTTTATCAGTTCTGCCTTCAAAATATTTTTGAAACCAGGGAATTGCAAGCTCATATTGTTCCTTATTGAAATAATTGTACCCAATGTTATAATTCGAAACAGGATATTCCTTTAGTTTTGATGCACCTGGTACACTTTGAAATTTTTTGTAATCAGCCACTGCAAGGTCGCTTTTCCCTAACCGGAAATTGGCATCTCCGCGCCAGTAATAGGCTAAAGCCCTCAATTCATTGCTTTGATCGCCATACTCCAGCGACTTATCAAAGAGTTGAATGGCCTCTGCAAATTTCAAATCCCTGAAAAACTCGATTCCCCGGTTCAAAGCTACTCTTTGATAAGCTTTTTTAATTGCCGGACTTTTTACCTTAATCTTTTCAAGTGAAACAAGGGCGTCCTTATAATTCCGCGTAGTCATAAAAACCTTTACCAGGTAGTCGTATGCTACATCGTTTTTCTCGGAATTCGGGTATTCCGAAATATAACGGTCAAATGCTTTAATCGCCTCATTGAACGGAGAATAATCAAGTTCGTAGGTAATTTTTGCATATTGGAATAGGGCATCCTCCCTGATTTTAGGATCAAAGTTTAGATTGGAGGCATTCTGAAATGCCATCATTGCCCGTTGCTTATCTCCTTTTTTAATGTAAAGTCCAGCCAGTTCATAATAGGCATTTTGAGCAAAAGCATCTTTTCCTTTTGCAGCCTTTTCCATATTCTGAATCGCTTTATCATTTTGTCCCTCTTTACCGAAACAAAAACCAGCCACATAATATTGCTGAGGAGTTACATCTTTACTTTTTAGATAGTTCTCGATATATGGAATTGCTTCTTTATACTGTTTTAATTGATAGTATGATACACCAATAATCTTCGATAACTCGACTTTTCTTTCAGCAGTTGCCCTATCCATCAGCGGAGGAGCAATTTCGATAACCTGCTCATATTTTTCCTGGGCAAAATAGATTTGAGCCTTATAAAAAGGAATGATCGCCGCATATTGAGGTGTTTTTTCGATTTTCACAAATTCCTGAAGTGCCAGATCATATTTGCCCTCAAGGTAATTGATGTGCGCCCAGTAATATTTTGAAGCATCCGAAAAAGTACCCGGTTTATCTTTCAATCCGGCAAAAAATACTTTGGCTATACTATTGTTACCTTCTTCGAGGTTACAAAAACCTGATTTAAAGCTGTATTCTTCCAGTTCTTTTCCCGTCAATGAATTACGCTCGATTTTTTTAAATGAAACAAGCGCCTGTTTATAGCGCTTCTTATTAAAATCTGCATTACCCAACCTGAAATAGGCATTGTTAATTCTTGGCGATTCCGGGGTATCCTGAATAAATGCCTCCAACATGCTCCTACCATTTTGATTTCCCATTTCGAGGTAACATACAGGAATATGGTAATCAGCTTCATCCTCAAAAACGGAACCTGGCACCGCTATTTCGCGAAGTTTTTGAAATTCATGGATGGCCGATCCGTACTTTTCGGCATTAAACAACTCTATTGCCGTTCTGAACGTCTCCTTACAATTCTCCTGGGTTGCTATAGGTTGCGAAAACAAGGGAAAGGAATAAAAGAAGAAAATAACGAACGCCTTAATTATCTGGCTTTTAATTTTCATTTTCATATAATCAATATCCAATTATTTGAACTTACAATTAAGTAAATATTCCACAAAATCACTGTTAAACCAAATATACTCTTAATAAAAATCGTTAAAAAGCATTAGTTTTGTACTAACGTGGTTTTACAAATATAGACTTTTAAAAAAACATTTCGAATCGTGGAGCCAATCATAGAATTGAAGAATGCAGACATTTATCAACGTGAGACGTTGGTTCTAAAGAATATCAACCTATCTGTGAATAAAGGAGAATTCCTTTATATCATTGGAAAAGTGGGAAGCGGCAAATCAAGTTTGTTGAAAACTTTTTACAACGAATTGCCTTTAATCGTCGGAAATGGCACCGTTTGTGGTTACCAACTCGAGAAAATCAGACCTAAAGAGGTTCCTTTTCTTCGTCGTAAACTGGGGATTGTTTTTCAGGACTTCCAGTTGTTGACTGATCGTACCATTTACAAAAATTTCGAATTTGTTTTAAGGGCAACCGGATGGCACAACGAGAAATCGATTAAGGATCGCATTTATGAAGTGCTTGCAATTGTTGAGATGAGTCATGCAGGTCCGCGTATGCCTCACCAGCTTTCAGGTGGCGAGCAACAGCGCATTGTGATAGCCAGGGCTTTATTGAATAATCCGGAAATCATTCTTGCCGACGAGCCAACCGGAAACCTTGATCCTGAAACATCTGATGCATTACTTCAGGTATTTATGGAAATTAATGCCGAAGGAAAAACAATCGTTATGGCGACCCATGATTATCCGATTATCCAGCGATTTCCTGCCCGCAAAATCATCTGCGAGTCGAATACCATCAGAGAACTGGCGGATGATACCGAGATTATCGATTTTGAATCGTTGCTGGAGGATTTGCCGTCGATGTAAATCAACAATTAATCACTACAAGAACTCCTGGTAAATTTCAATCACCTTTTTTTTCTCATTGGACCAGTTATACTCCCTGGCAGTAGTTATTGCATTCTCACGCCACATTTTGACCGATTCATCATCCGACAGCATAGCCCGAATTTTAGCAGCCAGTTTTTCAGGTGAACGGTCCAAAATAATCTTGCCAATCTGTCGTTCAGTAACAATTTTCTCCATTTCAGGCATCCCTGAAACAAGAACTGGTATTCCGGCATGGATATAATCGAACAACTTGTTGGGCAAGGAGTAGCGATAATTCAAACAGATATCCTCTTCGGCCGATAAGCCAAGATCAGCCTGCATAGTAAGAAATTTCAGTTCTTCGAAGGGTACTCTTCCGTAAAAAATAACACGGTTATAAAGCGATGTTTTCAAAACAAGTTTCTCAAGTTCCTTCTCTTCAGCCCCCTCTCCTACAATAAAAAACATCGCTTCCGGAAGGTATTTCATCGCGTTAATAATCATCTCAAGGCCACGGCCCTTATTTACTGCACCCTGATAAATTAAAACTTTAAGTCCTTCATGAACCAATCGGTATTCAGGTGGATAATTTTTAATCGCCTGAAATTCAGGCGTATTTCGCACCAAATCAACGTGAATTTTATACTTTGCCTCAAGAAATATAGCAATTGATTCACTGATTGTATAAACACGACGTGCTTTTCGGATCAGTGATCTTTCGATTACCTTCCAAACCCATCGGCCAAAAGGTTTACCAATCATCTCTGCACTTTCGGTAGATAAGTCATAACAATCATACGCAAAAGGTTTTCTTTTCAGGAAGGCACTCAAACCAATTCCTGGAAGCACACCTAATCCATTGGCAACAAATACATCAAATCCACCTTTTATCGCAAATAATATCAAACGGATATTGAATTCAAAGTAAAAAAGACGTCCATTGCGGAAGAACATATCCAAACGATGGATTCGATAGGGTCGCTTTAATTCAGCTTTATCCCTGAATATACTGCCAACCAGCATAACATCAAATCCCATCGATTGCAAAGTTGTGGCTGTCCGATGTATCCGGTAATCGGTAATTAAATCATTGGTGACAGCAAGTAAAATCTTCTTCAAAATATTATAAACAAATTAATGATTTCTATTTAAAAATTGCCACCTGTTTTTCGCCATCCGACTTGACAAATCCCCGAAACATCCCCGAAGTATTGAATTCCATTGCAATATTACCCATTTTATCCAATCCTATTACACCTCCGGTTCCACCCATTTGCGTCAGTTTACTGATTTCTTCCCGACATGCCTCGGTGACCGATCGTTTCTTGTATTCCATTAAGGCTGAAATATCCCTCGAAAAACCAAGCCTGATGTAATATTCTCCATGTCCTGTACATGAAAAACCTCCGGTTTCATTGTTGGCATAAGTTCCGGCGC
>Ga0209386_1000222_pt1 | contig 29270 bp, 20 predicted proteins | sample NGEPertwo_FD_184510 | JGI IMG/M metagenome (GOLD analysis project Ga0209386, IMG submission 184510) | Arctic peat soil microbial communities from the Barrow Environmental Observatory site, Barrow, Alaska, USA - NGEE Permafrost154B-two... | ecosystem: Environmental > Terrestrial > Soil > Wetlands...
TTATTAAAAGTCTACAGTTTGTATTCGCACCACAAAAAAAATACGCCGTTTCTGAAGAAACTCGACAAGGAATCTTATCACCTTTATTTGCGGAAGATTACCCTTTAAATATTCTTATTGCAGAAGATAATCTGATTAATCAGAAATTGATAGAAAGAATTCTGCATAAGCTTGGATATCAGACAGACACTGCTCCCGACGGGGTTCAGGTTCTTGATGCGCTGGTAAAGAAGGATTACAATGTGATTTTAATGGACGTTCAAATGCCTGAAATGAATGGGCTCGAAACAACTCAGGCTATTCGTCAAATGGCAATTGGACAGCCGTATATCATTGCCATGACTGCAAACGCGATGTCAAAAGACCGGGAAGACTGCTTGAAAATCGGAATGAACGATTACATTGCCAAACCCATGAGACTGGCAGAGATTACTAAAATTCTTAAAAATGCAGCCAGTTATTTCTCAGAAAAAAGCAATGTATATTGAATATTTAAGGACCACCTTTTAACCCACTTTACCTGGCATTTTTTAGAAATCGCCAGCATATCAGAATAAAAGTTCAAAAAAAATCACAACTGTATATATTTTTTACTTTTTCAGTATTATTTTGCTTTTTGTAATATTTTTTTGCTTTTCGCTTTGTAACTGTAAATTATTTATTATATTTGCGCTCAGTAATCATTGCATATTATACAACAATTGATTTAATAGTATTAAATCAATGCAATCAACAAGCGATTGATAAAAATTTTCAGATGATACATTCAGCTTCAAACAAAGACTTATTTGTCGCAGAAAATTCGCAAGGCGGATATCTGACAAACACTTTTGCAGAAGGATACCCACTCAGTATACTTATTGCGGAAGACAATATTGTCAATCAAAAACTGATTGAAAGAATTCTACGCAAACTAGGTTATCAAATAGATATCGTATCAGATGGACTTCAGGTTCTAAATTCTATTGTAAGGAAAGAATACAATATTATTCTCATGGATGTTAGGATGCCTGAAATGGATGGTCTTGAAGCAACGCTCGCTATCCGTCAAATGGGTATTGCGCAACCTTATATCATTGCAATGACCGCAAATGCAATGTCAAACGACAGAGAGGAATGTCTTTCTTATGGGATGAACGATTATGTAGCCAAGCCACTCTCAACAAATGAGATTATCAATTCTCTCAAAAATGGGTATACTTATTTCACTCAAAAAACATAATACTTTTCAACTAAAGCGTTTCAAACAAATATTCTCCACTCCGAAGAACAGCGTCGAAAGGCGCTGTTTTTCGTTTATCATCTTTGATCTGATAGCATAGCCGTAGATTCCTATTTTACGGCCGTTTTAGAATCTTCCGGACTACAACCTTTCCATCTGCATTTGTCGCTTGTAAAAGATAAACACCCGAGCGAAGGTCGCCGATGTTCAATTGATTTTCGACACCCTGTATATTCGACAATTGAAATTCTTTTGCTTTAAGTCCTGCAATGTTAAATATTGAAATGCTTTTAATCTGATCAACTGAAATTACATTGATAAAATTAGTTGTCGGATTCGGGTAGATAATCAGGCTATTGGGGTCTGAATACTCATCTTCAATTCCAGTAAACAATGGTTCGCCAAAGTTCTGGGTAGAATAGATTTTATACTCTCCAGGCTCAAGAAGCATCGATTGCGAAGTTGCAGCCACATTGATCGTTTTCTTTCCGAAATAGTCATACCAGGTACCGGTTTTCTGAAACTCTAATATTGCATTCGCTGTAGCCATACCAAAATTACCGACGATCAATACATATTCGCCATTCAAATTCAATTTAATCCACTTGATTTCACCCGTCAACGATTGAGTAAAATCGGTCGTTGAAAAAACCGGATACTTCTTTTTCAGATAAACCAATTTTGAAAAGACCTGAAACAGCAAGGCCCGGTCAGCCTGGCTCTTGTATTCCCAATGAAGTGGCTTTTCGCCAGTCCGACCATTTTGGTCGATTGAAATATCATAACCCAACTCACCAAACTGCCAGATCATTTTTGGACCAGGAACCGGGATAAATAATGCGGCTGTGAGTGCAGCCCTTTTAAGTGCAACAGACAAATCTTTAATACTATACGAACCTAAAGCATTTCCATAGGTGATACATTTATACATCATGCGTTCCTCATCGTGGCTTTCCATGTAGCCAACCAACGAAGGTTTGCTCCATCCGCGATTAACGTATGAAGCCCAGCTAAGATCCGACTTACCATTGTCATTATACCCCATCGCCGCTTCTGATGCACTCCCACTCATATTTCCCCACAACAAAATTCCTTTTTTAAAATTTGCCAGTTCTTTTTCTTCGACGTTGTCGGCGAGGTGTTCAAAAATGACAATGGCTCCGGGTTTCCGTTTCCATATTTGGTCAGCCATACGCTCGAGATTTGCAACGCGCTGTCCGTCATATAGGCTTCCCCATATATCAGACAAGGTTTTAATGTTGTTCGAAAGTCCTTTTGTAAAATCGAACCGGAAACCGTCAATTTTGTACTCGCTCATCCAAAACGAGCCAATACTGTCAACCAATTCACGGGTTGCAGGACTATCGTGATTAAAGTCGTAACCCCATTGCGCATCAGGGTTTGTAAAATTGCTATTAACATTGTACCACGGATTTTGAGCCGTCGGTTTCGAACCATCGAAATAGAGTTGAACAAAAGGACTTTGACCATACGAATGGTTTAGCACGAGATCGATTACCGTGGCAATGCCTCGTTTATGACATTCGTCGACCAATCGTTTCAAATCATTCTTAGGACCATAATATTTATCGGGTGCAAAATAAAACGAGGGATTATAACCCCAGCTCGAGTTTCCTTCAAATTCATTTACGGGCATTAGCTCAAGAACATTGACACCTAATTCTTTTAAATAATCAAGGTGGTCGATCACACCGGCAAATGAATGTTTCTCATCGAAGTCGCGAACATGGCATTCGTAAACCACCATTGTATCAGCGCCGGGGGCAATAAAACTGGTGGTCTGCCATGCATACGCCGGCTGATTGGTTTGCAAAACGCTCGTATTCCCTTCCGTTTTACCTGTCGGATAAGCGATTAATCCAGGATAAGTGGCGTTTGTAATATATTTATCATTGTTGGGATCACTGATTTTTTCGGTGTATGGATCAGCAATTTTCAGTTGACCGTCGACAAGGTATTGAAAGGGATACTCTTTCCCCGGGGTGAGGTTTGCAATATCGAGCCAGAAATAGTCGCCATCTTTTTTCATCTGGTAAGCAGAAGATGGCAACCAGTTGTTGAATTCTCCCAATACATGAACATACGATTTATAAGGAGCCCATAAAATCAGTCGTGCAGTTTGAGCATCAATATAGCTAATTCCTTTTTTAGCACCTGCAGGAAGTGTCTGAACAACCTGGCTGGTTAGAACTGATACAAAAACTGAATCAGCAACGCTCTTAGTACCATCTGTTGCAATTACCTTTAACCAGTAATCGCCTGCCTGTGAAAAGAAAAAAGTGTTATCCAATTGGTTGCCATTAACCGTTTTAACCAGGTTGTTATTTTGAAGAAGACGAATATCAGATGTTACTGTTGCTGAAGCTGAAAACAGAAATGGTGCATTGAGCGCAACAACAGAAACGCCGGATGTTGGCTTTGTGATTGCAACATTTAATCCTGCCTCAAAAACATCCATCAAAATATTTTTGCCGCCAGTTGCTTTTCCTTCTTTGGTCTGATCGGCACTTCGGAAAACGAAGGCCATCTGTTTAATTTTTTCGTCGGCCGGAACTCCATAGAAACTCCGGATATCGGGCGTAATTTCGAGTGTGTAGGTATTTGCGGTAACACGGGTTAGTTTCGCTTTCGGAATGTTGGTTGTCCAGGTTGCAATTACATATTTCCAATCAGCCACCGAAGTACTTTGATCCGTAATAACTCCCGTGTGGGCATAAATGTCACCCGTATAATCTTTCAATCCGGCGGTTCCCTGTGTGGCATCAAAGGTAATGGTAACCGGTTTAGTTTCGTTAGGCAATGCAGGATTGGTGGTAATTTGGGCAAATCCTAACTGATAAAACGCGACCAGAAAGAAAAGAAGTTTGATTCGAAGTAACATGGCGATTGGAATAAAAGTTTCAATTCAAAATGAATAGCAGAAAAGCAGGGTCTGGATTTCGCCTGACCCTGCTATCTTCACTATTTCATTAATCTATCAGTTAAGAATTAACTGACAAATTGTTTCAATCCGAAAAAGGCTTACCTGCGGAGTTCTGCAGATAAGCCTTAGATATTCAAAATTAGTTTTGCGTAATGGTACAAGAGTAAGTTGCCTTGCTTAAATCGAGGGTAATCGTATAGTTTCCAGCTGCGGCAATGGCAAGATTTCCACCTGATGTCGTCAACGCGTCAACAGTACCACCTAAGGCCAAATCCCAGGCGTCATTAGCTCGGAATTTAATTTCTCCAACTACTAAGTCAGCTGTTATTTTCAACACTTTGTTCGTGGCATCCCAGGTTAAGTTCTGGTCGGAGTCCCAACCACCAGCGGTAGCTGAACCAATTAAACCCCATCTGTTTGCACTGTAAGTATATGCGTTTGGATGGCTAAGATCTAAAGTGATAAAATAATCAGCAGCGAATGCCATGGCAATATTATCACCTCCTGCATTTAGATTAGCATCTTTAGAAGTACTGCCATAGTTATAATCCCAGGAATGATTGGCCCTGAATTTGAATCCTCCGGCAATCATGGTCATACCACCTTTCCAGGTACTTGAAGTAGGATCATAAGTGATTCCCGTTTCATCCGTCCATGCATTTGGTGAAGCATCCCCAATAACGCCCCATGTTGTAGCTACCGCGGTATAAGTCATTGGATCAACACCCGCGTTCACATTTATTTTGTAATAACCGGCAGGCGAACTGAAATTACCACCGTTAGCGTCTAATTTTCCAGCTCCGCCATCACCATAATTTGGGCCATCCCAATTAGGTTGACTTGCAAATTTCCAGCCATTCGATGCATTTTTCATATAGACATAACCTTCAAGATTATCTGGTGAAGTAATTGTACTTTTCACCTGTGGTGATTTGTCTGGCGCCCAATCAGCCAATGTAGAACCAGGATAGCTGGCTGCCACATAATCACCAGAAATATTCCACGTGCGCAAATCGCTCAATGTGGTAAAGGTAACATCAGCTCCATATGCAGTACCGACGCTGTTTGTCGCATAAGCGCGGACATGATAAGTAATGAATTTAGTTAAACCTGTAAGATTGCTTACAAAAACACCTGTTCCTGAGCCTCCGGCAATGACTGTTCCCGCAATTGTTGGGTTAGCACTTGTGCTCCAGGCAAGACCTCTTGCAGAAATAGTACCGCCACCATTGTAGGTTACTTCACCTCCTGATATTGCAGATATTTTAGTAATACCTGTAACAACTGTAGATGTCACAACCGGCATGTCAATCAATGTAGTAAAAGTTACTTCGGGACCGTATCCTGTACCAGCGCTGTTTGTAGCGTAGGCCCGTACATAGTAAACAGTATTTCCCTTCAGACTTGTCAGCGCACTTTCAAAAGCACCTGCACCTTTGTCATTAGAAGTCTTGCCGTCGGCAATCGTTGGATTATGAGCAATGCCAAAGCAAACGCCACGCGCAGTAACTTCTGCACCCCCAATAACGGTGACATTTCCACCACCTGCTGCCGAATTACCAGTAATTGCAGTTATTGCAGCAGTGGTAAGGGTAGGAACTACCGGTAAAGTTGTGAAAGTGTATTCTTCACCATAGATAGTACCAGCAGCATTTGTTGCATAAGCACGTGCGTAATATTTCGTGGCATATGCCAGACCGCTCAGTTTTACTTTAAAAGCGGCAGATGTCGTTTGTCCTGTGTAGGCGACTTTGCTATTGGAAATTGTTGGAGCAGTTGCAGTATTATAACAAACTCCTTTTTCAATATATCCATCTCCTTCGGCAACAACAAACCCTACTACCGTTGCAGAATCAGATCTGATATCCAAAACCTGTGTTGTGGCAAGTGTCGGAGCTAATCTGACATTCGATTTTTCCTTTGTACATGCACCAAAAAAGATGGTTGCAATAACAAGGACTGCCAATATTCTATTAATCATTTTTCTTTTCATGAGAAAATTTTTGAAAATTTAAATAGCTGGTGTAAAAACAACTTTCATGGGTTTAATGTCCAGATACAGTTTTACATTATATGTACCAGGAGTTATATTATCAATATTTTGGCTATCCGTTGTGCCATCATTTTGATACAAATTGTTTAAATCATGTCCTTTAGGATTATAGGCAACATTTACCGCAGTCCAACTATTATGAGTACGGAATTTTAGACCGCCAGCACCAATTTTAATATTAACATTCCAGGTATGGTCGGTAAAATTCCAAATCATTTTAATATCCCTAGACCAACCGTCCGCAACTCCTCCAACACCATTTGTAGCATCTCCGATTATACCAATTGTAACATCCGCAATTGTCATTTTCATAACACTTAAATTAATATCAGCGGTAAAATTGTAAGCTCCTGCTCCAAGAGCAATTGCAGCTCCGTTTTCAGTTAAGGGACATGTAAGGGCATCTGCAGGCAGTACGCCACCGTATTTTTTACCATCATCTTTATTGGTGAACTGGAAAGCTGTACCATCGGTGTAAACCCAACCGGTATAAATCTTGTTGTCGCCAGGGGAAGTTATCCCCTGCTCTGTTCCGGCAACAGTCAGAGCCAGTGTTGGAGGACCATAAGTGGTAGCATCAACAGATTTAACTGCAGAACTATATTCAAATGAACCGGTACCGCTACTCAATGATAAGACAGATCTAATCCGGAAATCAACCGTTGAAACCATGTCGGCAGGAAATTTTGTAAGCAACTTCGCGTCAAGATCGGCTACTGTAATTTTCATCGAAAGATCCTGAACATCACTTAAAAGTGAAAGAACATCCACAAAATTATTCCCCTTTGCACAGGCTTCGAGGTAGTAAGTTGCAGAAGCCTGGAAACCAGCATCAACCGGAGTACCAATAAATTCGAGTACATTTAATCCACTGGCTCTTTTCAGCGTCAAATCGGGTACCGTTGTGATTGTTGACGCAATTGGACTGTCCAACAATACTGCTTTTGTTCCTTCTTTCTCACAAGAAAACAAAAGTCCGATTAACCCAATGAAAGTTAAATATATAAATATCTTTTTATTCATTTTTCAAAAGTTTAAAGAATTAATAGCCAGTATTTTGTTTTAAATTTGGATTTGCTCCTAAATCGTTTGAAGGGATAGGGTAAAGATCGCGGAAACTCTCAGTTGCAACTCCTTCTGCAACTTTTCCTTTCCAGGGCCAAACATAAGTGCCTGTAGTAAACTTGCCAAAACGGATAAGGTCTGTTCTGCGATGTCCTTCCCAGTAAAGTTCGCGTGAGCGTTCATCAAGAAGAAAATCCAATGTCAACTGACCGGCTGTTATATTGCCGTTGGTGTTGCCATATGCTCTTTCACGCAAAGCATTCACATATCCTAAAGCGGTAGCTGCATCACCTGTAGAAGCACCTCTTACAACACCCTCAGCATACATCAGGTATACATCTGCAAGACGGAACATCGGATAGTCGGTATCAACAAAGTCAGGATGAGCATGTGCGGCAGCTGCACCTGTGGAAGTAAGATTACTGAATTTTGTAATAGCCCATCCATCAGTAAATAGTCCGATATCTGAGATTTCGAGTTTTTGTCCGTCACTCCAAAACATTGCCCGCTTGTCGGTTTTTCCACTATTATCGGTAAACTTGCTGACCAGCGCTTTTGTAGTGCGGATTCCACCCCAGCCACCACCTACTCCGAATTGAGCAGCAGGCATAGTCCCTCCAACCTGGGCATGAATAAGATAGGTCATTCCACCATATGTCTGGGTATACTTACCATCAGAAGTTATAGGGAAAATTATTTCGGGGCTCAAATTATTATCAGCGGTGAAATTATTCGCATATTTTGTGGCTAAAGTATAATTAGATGCCAATATCTTTTTGCAATAAGTAACACAGTCAGCATTCCGCTCTGTTCCGGTATATACTTTGGCATTCAAATAAAGCTTGGCTAAGAGCGTCCATGCGGCTGCCTGATCGGCTCTCGCATATTCAAATTTTGGAGCACCTAATTCAGTTTCAATAGCTTTCAACTCAGTTTCGATGTATGTAAATAACTCGGCACGGGTTGTCTGCTTTGGGAAAAATGCACCCGGAACATCAGCTTCGGTAACAAATGGTGGATTTCCAAACATATCGATGGCATGTGAATAAGCCAATGCGCGAAGAAACCTTGCTTCAGCATGGTATTTCACGATATCGGCATCTGCATTACCAGCAGTTGCACGTATGTATTCGTTGCTAAGTGCGACTGTATACATAATTCTGGAATAAATTGCAGCTATCTCTACCCCATTAGGTGCCCAGGTTTGCCAATGGAAATCCTTAATTGTAGCATCGTTCCATGCCATAACCGCTTCGTCGGTCGATAATTCCTGCGCATTCCAGTATTGACGAAGGTAGTTCGAGAATCCCTCATCGATCCCTGCGATATCAGGCTGACCAGCCGGACCTTGCTGTCCACTGACTGCAAATGTTGCATACAGTTTTGCCAATCCCTCTTTGTAGGCGGCAGGTGTACTGTAAACGGTAAGCGAAGTAATAATATTCGGATCTTTCGGAGTAACATCCAGGTCTTTAACGCAAGAGGTAAACATCAGCGCGGTAAAGAGAACTACTAATGATTTTATTTTATTGTTTTTCATGTCGTATTCTTATTAAAATTAGAATGTAAGATTTACGCCAAGTACAAAGACTCTCGGACGAGGATAAAAGTTATTGTCGATACCGCCATCTACTTCAGGATCGAGTCCATTATATTTGGTGATTGTAAAGACATTTTGAACGGTAAAGCTCAATCGTGCTTTAACATACTGATCGAAATTGTATCCGACACTCATATTATCCATTTTGAAGAAAGAGGCGTTTTCAATGTATAAATCAGAGAAATACTGTGTGTTTGTAAACTTCGCGTTGTTAACCTGTTTTGGAATATTGTTAAAGAATCCGGACTGATTAAATACAGTTGAATACAGTGCACCGGAAGCAACATTGTTATATGCGTAGTTTCCGATGTTAGCCCTGCCGGCAAACGAGAAGTCCATATTTTTATAGGCAACCCGCGAATTAATTCCCAATGTAACATCAGGTGCAGGTTTTTTATAATGGTATTTATTCAGGTTATTGCTTGTAACAGTTCCACCATTTCCGGTGCGGTCAACATACAGCCCTTCAATTGGCATACCATTCGACCCATAAACCTGTTGGAAAACGAAGAATGAGTTAACAGGGTATCCTACTCGTTGATTCTGAATTGTGTTTCCGACACCGCCACCAATTGTTCCTACATCGACACCGGCATAATTAGGATCATCGGTCTTGGTCAGCTTCGTGATTTTGTTTTCATTATAGGATGCGTTAAAACCAACACTCCAATTCCATTCTTTGTTTGTTACAATTTGCCCGGTCAAAGAGAGTTCGATACCTTTGTTTTCAAGATCACCGACATTGGTAGTCAAAAAGTTAGAGAAGTTACTACCTGCAGCAATAGGAATAAAGTTCAATAAATCTTTTGTTTGACGTTTGTAAGCATCAATCGTACCTGTAATGCGGTTATTCATGAAACCAAAGTCTAAACCCAAATTATAGGTGGTCGTTTCTTCCCATTTGATATTTGCATCGTATGGATTTGGACGTAAAGTATTGTAGAAGGAATCACCAAACTGATATTGAGCAGTTGCTGTGCTTCCGCGATAAACAGAAAGATAAGGAAAATCATTACCAATATCCTGTTGGCCGGTAATACCCCAGCCTAATCTTAATTTCAGGTCAGAAACTGCCGAAACGTTTTTCAAAAACGATTCATCTTTGATTTTCCATGCAAAAGCTGCGGCAGGGAATAATCCCCATCTGTTGGCTTTGGCAAATCTTGAAGATCCGTCATCACGAATGGTCGCCGTCAATAAATAACGGTCATTAAATGTATAATTTAATCGTCCAAAGAAGGAGACCAAATAGTTCTCATTAATGAATTTTGAGTCTTCAGCTACTTGTGTTCCATCGAAATTGCGGTTAAATGTGGTTCCTTCTTTATGGAAATATTGCCATGAATATCCAGCTGTTGCATCAATTCTACTCTTAACTGAAGGAATATCCTTGACATAGTTCAAATAGAAATCGAAGAGTTGCGTTTTTCCATCCTGGGTATAATCGTTTTTACGACCAATGCCATTTCTGAAAGTAAAAGCTGAATTCTCAGTTGCATTGTTATGACCTTTAGTTGTGAAATAGTCATAACCAAGATTCATGTTTGCACGAAGATCCGGAAGAAAATGGAATTTATAGTCGAACTGCACATTTCCAATACTACGCTTAACAGTCGATTTATTATCCGTTTGATTCAGCAAAGCAACTGGATTCGAAACGCCAATCGGGTTTGGACTACCGTTAGGGTTCATAGAACCATCTGGTAATACATCCGAAAGATTTACCCATGTGTTATATCCGCCAAACTTGGTATTGCCATTATAAACTGGCTGTGTTGGATCGTATGCAACAGCAGAACCAACAGCTCCCGCCTCACCGAAATTTTGGTTCGTGTAACTACCTTTTAGGTTAATATTAACTTTCAGGTGATTATCAAAAAACATAGGATCCAAACCGATTGCCAATGTAGACCGTTCCATATTGGTTGTCTTCAGAATACCATCCTGACTGGCGTATCCAAATGAAGCACGGTAAGGCATTTTTTTCAGTCCGCCACTGATGCTGATGTTTTGGTCGTGTGCAATAGCTGTCCGATAAATCTCTTTTTGCCAGTCAGTATTTTCCTTGCCAAGACGTGTAAGACTACCCATACTTAAACCAACAGCATTTTTTGAAGCAAGGTCCAATGCAAGTGCCCGCATTTCATCACCCGACATAACATCCATATACTTAGAAACAGTATTAACAGACATCGTTCCGTTATAGTTAATTTGCATTGGCTTACCAATAACACCCTTTTTGGTAGTGATTAAAATAACACCATTCGAAGCTCTCGATCCGTAAATTGCCGTTGCCGAAGCATCCTTCAATACAGTAAATGTTTCAATATCGTTTGGATTGATCGTAGATAGCGGATTTGCTAATCCAGAGATTCCTGAATTACTGACGGGAAAACCATCGATGATAATTAGCGGATCATTGCTTGCCGACATGGAAGAACCTCCACGGATTCGGATAGTGGATCCACTACCGGGAGCACCTCCAGCTGAGGTAATAACGGTTCCAGCACTTTTACCGACAATCAGATCCTGTGGTGAAGTGATTCCGCCTTTATTGAAATCCTTTGCACTTACCGTACTTACAGCACCTGTTGCATCCGATTTTTTAACAGTTCCATAACCGATTACAACAACTTCATCTACTGAAATAGCATCCTCCAGCAGAACAACATTAATAACAGTTCTGTTATTAATAGTTTCGGTGATTGACCTCATCCCAACAAATGAAAAATACAAAACTTTGATATCGGGAGCCACATTAACATTGTACTTTCCATCCATATCAGTAACAGTTCCGGTAACAACACCATCTGCCCCTTTTACAACAATTGTAACGCCAGGAACAGAAAGGCCACCTTTATCAGTAACTTTTCCAGTTATAACCTTTTGCTGTGCAGTCACTGACAGCGTCAGCAATGCAAAAAGGATAAACCAAATCGCTTTCATCTTTACAAAATCAAATTTCATGTGCGTCAAATTAATGGTTCATAAATCATGGTTAAAAAAATTACACCTTTACAGGCATTTTAGAATTACACATCTTGAATATCAATTACTTGCCTCCACAAACCCTTCCATTTTTCATTTTGGCACCACAAATTAACATCATTTTAACATCGTTTTAACACTACTCGCCAGGTTTGAACCGGATAATTATTATGCAAACGTTTGCGGTGACGTTTGCAACAAACATGTTATACAACATGTTTTAAAAATACCCTGTAGGGAAGCGATTAATCGCTTCCCTACAGGGTATTTTTAATTGTTGTCAATTCGGAAATATACGTTACTTTAGTACTGTCATTCCAACAATGAACCATACGAATTGATGAGCAGTCAGGTCACTATAAAGGATATCGCAAAAGCGCTTGGCATTTCGGCCTCTACAGTATCACGTGCATTAAAAGATCATCCCGACATTAGCAGGGACACGAAAGATGCAGTTAATGATCTTGCAAAAAAACTGCGCTACAAACCCAATGCCGTAGCATTGTCGCTTAAAAACAGCAAAACAAATACAATAGGGGTGATCATTCCCGAATTGGTTCACTATTTCTTTTCGTCAGTAATCAGTGGAATTGAGGATGTTGCTTATGATGCTGGTTATAATGTGATGATCTGTCAATCAAACGAAAAATACCAAAGGGAGATCATCAATACGCAGGCCCTACTCTCCAACAGGGTTGAAGGTGCACTAATTTCCATTTCAAAACAAACCAAAGACTTTTCTCACTTACAAATGATCGAAGAGAGCGGAATTCCGATGGTATTTTTCGACAGAGTTCCCGAAGGTTTTGATTCGGACCTTGTTATTATTGATGACAAGAAAGCTGCCTATAATGCTGTTTGCCATTTAATTGAATCGGGATGCAAACGAATTGCACACCTTGCCGCACCGACTTCGCTGGGAATTGGAAAATATCGGTTGGAGGGATACATGGAAGCGTTAAAAGAACATGGTATGCCATATATCGAAGATTATGTGATTATTGCGGATTCATTCGAACTTGCAGCCATTGCCACACGTAAATTAATTCAGCTTCCATCACCGCCTGACGGAATATTCACGGTTAATGACCTTACAGCAGTTGGCGTAATGAAAACTTTGCAAAAAATGGGCATTGCGATCCCTGAAAAAGTGGCCATCATGGGATTTTCAGCAGGTAGTTATTCCGACATTACAACCCCTACCTTAAGTTCCGTCGATCAACACGGCTACGAGATGGGCGTAAAAGCGGCAACTGTACTTTTAAAGCGGATTGAGTCGCATCGTACAGGCGAAGGTGAAACGTTTTATATCGATACGAACCTTGTAATTCGTGAATCGACCAAAAAAATCTGAGATTTTGAATACGATCGCAAACGTTTGCATAAAAGGTTTTCCAAAATTTAAACTATTATTTTGATTTAAAAGCGTTTATCTATTGCTTTTAAAATTTTCCTGTTTTATATTTGCTCCCGAATATTAATTGTCCTTTCCTCCACAAATCGTACTCCTTTCCGGGGATACGAATTTTTCTTGTTTACAATATTTTGGCACTATCTATTTTTGAAGATCTGTTGCATAGTGGCAATAAATCTGAATGCAGGTTTTATTAACCAGTTTCTGATATAAGTCTGATTTATAAACTACAATTTAACGTTATGGCAAAAAAACCGAGTCTCTCCTTTTGGTCGATCTGGAACATGAGCTTTGGCTTTATGGGTGTTCAAATTGGCTATTCGTTGCAAAATGGCAATACAAGCCGAATTTTATCCGCTTTAGGCGCTGAAGTTGAACACTTAAGCTATTTCTGGTTGGCGGCTCCGCTTGCCGGATTAATTGTACAACCGATCATCGGACTTTTCAGCGACAACACCTGGACCAGAATGGGGCGCAGGATTCCTTATATTCTTGTGGGAGCAATTATTTCGGCCATGGCCATGTTTTTTATGCCAAACTCAGAATTCTTCGCTTACATTCTGCCACCCCTATTTTTTGGCGCGTTTATGCTACTATTCATGGATACCTCTTTTAATATCACAATGCAACCATTCAGAGCATTGGTTAGTGATATGGTTTCGGAGGAACAACGAAATCAGGGGTATTCAGTCCAAAGCTTTCTGATCAATGCGGGAGCCTTCGTTGGCTCACTGCTACCCTTTATTCTAACCTGGATCGGTGTTTCGAATATCCCGGCGGCCGGAGAAAAAGTGGCACCCACTGTTATTTGGGCTTTTTATTTAGGAGGTGGAACACTCTTACTTTCAGTATTATGGACCAGCTTCAGAACCAAGGAATACCCACCTGAAGAGTATAAGAAATACAATCAGACAAAACAGGTTGCGACAAAAAAGACCTCCTTTATCACACTGCTTAAAGAGATTCCCGTAACCATGTGGAGATTGGCAATCGTTCAGTTTTTCTCATGGTTTGCCCTGTTCATGATGTGGGTTTATACAACCCCCGGAGTTGCGCAAAATGTTTGGAATACAGTTGCCGGCGATTCGATATCTGCGGAATATAACGAAGCTGGGAACTGGGTCGGTGTGATATTTGCCGGATATAGTTTGTTTGGAGCACTCTTCTCCCTGATCATGGCAAAATTGGCAAACAAGTTTGGCCGTAAAACGGTCTACATGCTCTCTTTATTAGCCGGTGGAGCAGGATTGATTTCAATGGTTTTTATCCATAACCAATATGGGTTGATCTTCTCTATGGTCGGCGTAGGTATTGCCTGGGCTGCCATTCTTGCGATGCCATACACCATTTTATCTGCTGCACTTCCACCCGATAAAATGGGTGTGTACATGGGTATCTTCAACGCAACGATCACTATTCCACAGATTGCAGCCGGATTATTAGGTGGTGCGGTTTTGACGCTCGTTGGAGGAAAGGCCATTCTTATGCTGGGTGTTGCCGGATTCGCAATGGTTGCAGCAGCAATCTCGGTTGTCTTTGTAAAAGAATATATTATCACAGCAAAAGAGTAAATATTGAACAAACCCGGTTTATAGGGATAAGTTCTCCCGCATAACCTGGAACTAAAAAATAAATGATTCACGAATGAAAATTAAAGCCTGTTTATTTGATCTTGATGGAGTTGTGGTAGACACAGCCCGGTATCATTACCTGGCATGGAAGAAAATTGCTGACGATCTCGGTTTTAGTTTTTCGGAACATGATAATGAACGTTTAAAGGGAGTTAGCCGCATGGAGTCGCTTGATATCCTTCTCGAAATTGGCAAAATTAAAGTTGATCTTAAAAAGAAAGAGGAATTGGCTGCCACAAAAAATAGTTTGTACGTTTCGTACATTCAAAAAATGACACCCGATGAAATACTTCCCGGCGTCATCCGGTTCTTAGACGAATTACACAACAGCGGTATGCTGATCGCCCTTGGATCAGCAAGTAAAAATGCAATGTCAATTCTTGACAAGATCAATATTTCCCAAAAATTTGATGCGATAATTGACGGAAATAAAGTGTCAAAAGCCAAACCTGACCCTGAAGTATTTTTAAAAGGGGCCATCGAATTAGGGATTGATCCACATGATTGCCTTGTTTTTGAAGATGCTCAGGCAGGTATTGATGCTGCCCGTAACGGAGGGATGCATATTATAGGCATCGGTCAACCAGAAAATCTCAGAAATGCAGAATATGTCATCCTTGGATTTGAAACAATGAATATGGATCAATTAAGATCGTGGTATCTATGAGACACATTGCATGCGTCAATTGAATGCGTCAATAAATAAAATAACGACAAAAGCATGAAAGAATATATCGTACATAGCGAATGGAAGATTATTGAAGATCAATTCCATCCCGAATATAATAAAATCACCGAAAGCCTGATGAGTCTCGGAAACGGGCGAATCGGTCACAGGGCAAATTTCGAAGAGAAGTTCTCGGGCGAAACGCTTCCGGGAAACTATGTTGCCGGTGTTTATTATCCCGATAAAACACGTGTAGGCTGGTGGAAAAACGGGTATCCGGAGTATTTTGCCAAAGTACTTAATGCTGCCAACTGGATCGGAATAGATGTAAAGATAGGCACCGAAACACTCGATCTTTTTACTGCTAAAGTTCTGCATTTCAAACGCGAACTAAATATGCAGGAAGGGAACCTATATCGTGAGTTTATCGCTGAACTACCATCCGGGAAACAGGTAAAAGTTGTCTCACGCCGTTTTTTAAGCATCGTTGAATCCGAAATCGGTGCTATCAGATATACAGTTACAGCTCTTAATTTTTCTGACAAACTTACATTAACGCCTTACCTCGATTTTGATATCCGGAACGAGGATGCCAATTACGATGAAAAATTCTGGGACGAGGTTGAAATCAATGTAAAACCAGGCGAAGGCTACATCACTGCGGAGGTACGAAAAACACTTTTTCATGTTTGTACCGGAATGAAATTTAACCTTCTGCGTAATGGAAAAGTAATTGCCTATTCGGCAGACGTCGAAAACCGCACTAAATTTATCTCGAACATCATCCCACTATCCATCGAAGAAGGAGAATCGATTACGATTGAAAAATTCGGGGTCAACGTCTCTTCCGAAAACTTCCCGAAGGATAAACTGATGATGGCTGCAGTTGAGCATTTGAACGCTGCTTTCGACAAAGGATTCGATCAGTTAATGCGGGAACATTCGCTGGCATGGCTGGAAAAATGGAAAACCAGCGATGTGAAAATTGAAGGTGATGTTGCTGCCCAACAGGGCATTCGTTTCAATATTTTCCAGCTTCAGCAAACCTACACGGGTGAAGATGAGCGTTTAAATATTGGTCCGAAAGGTTTTACGGGTGAAAAATATGGCGGGTCAACTTATTGGGATACTGAAGCGTTCTGCCTCCCATTTTACCTGGCAACCGCACCTGTAAAAATAGCTCGCAATTTATTAATATACAGGCACAAGCACCTACAAAAAGCAATTGATAACGGGGCTATTCTTGGATTTAAACATGGGGCCGCTCTTTTCCCAATGGTCACAATGAACGGAGAAGAGTGCCATAACGAGTGGGAGATCACTTTTGAGGAGATCCACCGAAATGGTGCCATCGCCTTTGCCATTTTCGATTACATCCGCTATACTGACGATTGGGTGTACCTGGCACCCTACGGCTTCGAAGTGTTGCTTGCGATATCACGCTTCTGGGCACAAAGGGTTAACTGGTCGGCCGAGCAACAAAAATTTGTGATGTTGGGAGTTACAGGTCCCAATGAATACGAAAACAACGTCAGCAATAACTACCATACCAATCGCATCGCGCAATGGACACTTAGTTATACCCTTGAAGTAATTGAATATCTCAAAGAAAAACACACAGCTCAATACAATCAGTTAAAGGAGAAATGGGCATTCAACGAAGATACCGAAACTGCAAATTGGAGCGATATCATTCAAAAAATGTACCTTCCTTTCGACGCTAAACGAAATATATTTCTGCAACAGGATGGTTTCCTTGACAAAGATTTAAAAAAAGCAGCCGAAATTCCGGAAGTAGAACGACCGATCAACCAGAACTGGTCATGGGATCGGATATTGCGCTCACCATATATTAAACAAGCTGACACGTTGCAAAGTATGTTTCTTTTTGAAGATAACTTCGACAAAGCGACGATTAAAAGGCATTTCGATTTTTATGAACCGCTCACCGTTCACGAGTCGTCACTTTCTCCCTGTATACATACAATTCTAGCCAGCGCCATCGGATACGAGGAAAAGGCCTATGAAATGTATCTCCGGACAGCACGACTCGATCTGGACGATTATAACAACGATACAGCCGACGGATGTCACATCACCTCGATGGGTGGAACCTGGATGGCATTTGTAAAAGGATTCGGCGGTATGAGAGTCAGAAAAGGGCAACTATCGTTTGCACCAATCATCCCCAACAAATGGAACTCCTACTCATTCAGGATCAACTTTAGAAATGCGATTCTTCAAATAAATGTCAGCACAAAGGCCGTTTGTATCGAAAATCTTTCGGATCAGGAACTGACATTAACAATTCATGATCAGGAGCACTATATCGGTGGAAACAAGAAAACAGAAGTTCAACTAAAACACGATCGCAATGAATATTAAACAATTAACGATCAAAACAATTGCACTATTCGCTATTGTATTGCTTACCGTGATCCCAGTTCAGGCAGCCAATAAACCGACGCTCAACAGGGTCGAGCCACCCTTCTGGTGGACGGGATTCAAAAACCCATCGCTGCAATTAATGGTTTACGGAGAACGGATATCTGAGACCAAACCCGAAATCAATTATGAAGGGGTGGAACTTGTCAGCTCGTCTTCTGTTGAGAATCCGAATTACCTTTTCCTCGATTTGCGCTTATCCCCGAATGTAAAGCCGGGTAAGTTCGAAATCACCTTTAAGCAAAACGGCAAAACGATTGTGGCAACCACTTACGAGTTAAAAGCACGCGAAAAAGGTTCCTCACAGCGGATTGGTTTCAACACTTCAGATGTGATGTACCTGATTATGCCCGACCGGTTTGTGAACGGTGATCCTTCGAACGACTCGATGCCTGACGAGCTTGAAAAAGCGAACCGTACCAACCCGGACGGAAGACATGGCGGCGACCTTAAAGGGATTCAGGATCATCTCGACTACATTAAAGACAATGGTTATACCGCCATCTGGGTAAATCCGGTACTCGAAAACAATATGCCGGGTGTTTCTTATCATGGTTATTCTACCACCGACTTTTATAAAGTGGACAGCAGGTTAGGCACAAATGCCGATTATCAGACATTGAGTACAGAGGCGAAGAAAAAAGGGATCAAAATGGTGATGGACATGATTTTTAACCATTGCGGATTAAGTCATTGGTGGATGAAAGACATGCCGATGAAAGACTGGATCAACGAATATCCCGACTATAAAATTACCAATCACAAGAAAGCTACCGTTCAGGATCCTTATGGTTCTGAAATCGATTCCAAAGAATTTACAGATGGCTGGTTTGTACCAACAATGCCCGACCTGAATCAGCGCAATCCATACATGGCCAATTACTTAATCCAGAATTCAATCTGGTGGATCGAATATGTCGGACTCGACGGCATCCGGATGGATACCTATCCTTACCCCGACAAACAGATGATGGCCAACTGGACTCGACAAGTGATGGATGAATATCCAAATTTCAACATTGTTGGCGAAGAATGGAACACCAACCCGGCAGCTGTTGCCTTCTGGCAAAAAGGGAAAGTGAATCCCAATGGATATGTCTCCTATCTTCCCAGCCTGATGGATTTTCCAACTCAGGATGCCATTGTAAAATCGATGAATGAGAAAGACGGATTAAATCGCCTTTACGAAACATTGGCACTCGATTACCTCTATCCAAAAGCCGAGAACCTTGTCATCTTTGCCGAAAATCATGATACAGAGCGGTTTTTCTCTTCAATTGGTGAAGACATCCCGAAGTATAAAACGGCCATGACCTTCCTGATGACAACGCGTGGTATACCTCAAACTTACTTTGGTGGTGAGATTTTAATGACAGGATTTAAACGCGATGGCGATGGCAAAATGAGAAAAGATTTTCCGGGCGGATGGCAAGGGGATCAGATCAACGGATTCAAGGGTAATGGCTTAACTGCGGATCAATTAGATTTTCAGCAATTCATGAAAAAACTGGTCAACTGGAGAAAGAATAAAACTCTTATCCATAACGGATTACTAAAACACTACTATCCCATGGACAATTTCTATGTCTATTTCAGGTACAACGAAAAAGAATCGGTGATGGTGATCCTCAACCTGAATTCTGAGGAGAAAACGCTCAACACAAGCCGGTTCGCAGAATCACTTAAAGGATTCACATCTGCAAAAGAGGTGATGTCAGGAAATGCAGTGAATGATTTGAATAACATCATCCTGCCTGCGAAAACATCAATGATACTGGAGTTGAAGTAAACTTAAAAGACCTGACAGGTTTTGAAAACCTGTCAGGTCTAATGGTAAAAAGAGGTGAAATATTTTTTGGACGTTTAAATCTCCAACTAATATTTCACCTCTTTTATTGCATCAAACAGTTGTCTTACGCGAAGTTAAGCAATTTAAAAATCCAGTAAATAGTTGCAGCCAAAACCATTGAAACCGGGATGGTCAGAATCCATGCGTAAAGTAAATTCACAGTAACTCCCCACCTCACTGCAGAGACACGTTTTGTCAATCCAACACCCATAATTGCACCCGTAATGGTATGAGTTGTACTAACCGGGATTCCAAATGCCTCGGTGCCAAAAAGTAACATAGCACCGGCACTTTCTGCCGCCACACCTTCAAAAGGTGTAAGTTTAGTGATCTTTCCACCCATGGTTTTGATAATTCGCCATCCTCCAAGCATTGTACCAGCCGAAATTGCTGTATAACAACCAAAAACAATCCAAAGCGGGATTGAATGCATTTTCCCGGCAGCATTAAACGTGATGTGCGCCCATTCAGGTACCAAAGCCGGATCAACCCCTTTAAAAAAGACGATTAAAGAAGCAGCGATAATTCCCATTACCTTTTGAGCATCATTTCCACCATGCCCAAGACTGAACATTGCAGACGAAAACAGCTGCCCGATCTTGAACCACCTTTTCAATCTGAAAGGATTGAAATTTTTAAAAAGCCATAAAAGAGCGATTGATATTAAATAGGAAAGCAACATACCAAGCATCGGAGCAAGGAAAATAAATGCCGCTATTTTTAGTATCACCTCCGAGTGAACAACACCCCATCCGGCATATGCAATTGCAGCACCGGCAAATCCTCCAACAAGCGTGTGCGACGAGCTGGAAGGAATTCCAAGGTACCAGGTGATAAGGTTCCAGATAATCGCAGCAATAATACCCGCCAAAATCACCTGGAGATTAATCACGTTTGTATCTACTACTTTAGCAATTGTATCTGCAATTTTCAACTCAAATATCGCATAAGCGGCGAAGTTGAAAAATGCAGCCCAGATCACAGCCTGTAAAGGTGTTAAAACCTTGGTTGATACAACAGTAGCAATAGAATTTGCAGCATCGTGAAAGCCATTTATAAAATCAAAAATAAAAGCCAGTACGATAATGGCAATTAAAATGGTAAATTCCATAGCGTGTTAATTAATATTGAGCATATAAAAAACTGCCATAAGTTTCAAGAAACATACGGCCGTTTTTATTTATGAAATTTTTACGATGATTGAAGAAAAGACGTTTGCAACATCATCACATTTGTCTATTGCTTTTTCAAGAGAGGCAAGGATATCGCGTTTTTTAATCAGGTTGATCGCGTTGGTTTCCAGTTCGAAAAGATTTGAAAGATATTCCTGGTACAAATAATCAACTTCACTTTCATATGCATCAATCTTGGCGCATGAATCGGTGAATTTAAGAAAGTCGGAGGCGTTATTTACACTACGAAGTACCAATTGAATCTCTTTGTTCGCAGCATGAATATAGTTTGCAATCTTGACAAATTCTTCAGGGAAGGTAGGGAGTTTGTAAAAATGTGTTTTAATAGATGATTTATGGATGTAGTCGATCACATCATCAATTGTGGTAATAAGCTGATGTATGTCCTCACGATCAAAAGGTGTAATAAAGGTGCCATTCAACTCGTTAAGTAAGTTATGGGTAATATCATCACCTTTATGTTCTACATCTTTGATTAGTTTGACGTAAATTTCACGTTGAACTAGATCATTTTCACCCAACAATTTGATTAACAATTCGGATGCCAGCACTAGATTATCCGCTGCCTGGTTAAAAAGAGGAAAGAACTTGCGATCTTTTGGAACAAGAAATCCGAAAATTTTGTCCAGATTCATAGTTTAATTAATTTAATTAATCTCATTATTTTAAGGTGCAAATTTATAACTTTCTTGGGGAGGATAAGCTGATTTTAATTTCGAAAATGAATATTTTATCTGATTTTGTTCAGGCTAAACAATTAACTTCCTAACAACCAGAATATCAACAGATTTAACGAACATGCCTTTTCGTGTCGAATCCTTTAACAGGATACAACTCCAATCAAAATCAATGGAGCAAAAAAAATAAAATTTGAAAGTTTATAAACCAACCAGGTTAAAATAAAACGTAAACTGCACAATATCTACTCATTACGACTTTGTATAGGAGACAAAATCCCTGGTAGCTTTTAGTAAATTGACCGTCTGCAAAAGCAGGTGCTTCGTCTCGGACATCACCCCAAAATACAAAACGGAATTACTTGAATTGGTTTCTTTCCTTCTGATTCGGTGAATTTCTTGTTTCTCTTGTTCGCGCATCGATTCGTGGATGGACTGACGCTTTAGGATTAGTTCGTCAATCTGTTCAAATCGTGATTCCTTGATAATATGAAGCGCAAAATTCAGAAAATCGGTGACCTGGCTGCTGAATTGAGTCAATTCGTTAAATTGATCCTCAGCAAAGGGTTTATGGTTATTTTTTAGATGTTCATTTAGCGGAAGTACCACATATTTAATGGAATGTGCCATTTCGCGTAAATAATCGACAATTTGCACATAGTAATGACCCGTTTCAATCGAACCCTGCTGAAGTTGCTGAAGAATCATATAAGTATTTGCTTTCAGCTTTCTGACCCGTTGATTAAACTCTTCAATCTCAGCTTCAATCTCGCCCAGAAGCGTCATGTTCTCCGAATGGAAACCGGATATTCCAAGATAATAGGCTTTGGAAATCATGATGATTGCATTCGTAGAATCTTCGGCCGTCTTTACCAAAATACTTTCAGCTCTTATCGATGACTCCGAAACATCTGCAACTTCCGATAAAATAGTTTCATCTTTAGGTGAGATTTTGTTTTTTCGCGAAAAAACAAAAATCATCCATGCTACAAACATCCCAAGAATAAACCAAATAAGCGAATAGAATTTTTCCATTAAGAATTGAACTTTATCGAATGTACAAATGTATTTCTGATCACGGGTCTTACTGCCTAAATTGTATTAAATAAATGTTAATAAGTGATTAACAGTAAAAATATGGTATGAGTAGGCTAAATAAATATAACTTTACTTGCTCTAATTTTAATACTTGTCGACAATGGTTTCTATTAAGTCAAGCACGCCTCAAAAACTCTCATTCTTAGCATCAATTATAATCATAGTATTTACCTCGGTTTTAATGATCGTTTTGCATTGGCTTGGATGGATAATCTGGATGGTGATTTTCATTCCGGTTTCGTTTCTAATATGCTATTTTACTATTCTTTATATTCTATCAGTTCTTATTAATGATAAGCTCACCCCAATATATAAAACAATCAGGGAAGTTCCGATCGAAGGAAAAAGACTGACAAAACTTATTGCGGGGAAAACTGACATTATCGAAGAAGTAGATCAGGAGGTTAAACAATGGGCAGAAGATAAACTTGCAGAGATAGGCCGCCTGCGCGACCTTGAAAAATACCGGAAAGATTTTGTTGGAAATGTTTCGCATGAGCTGAAAACACCAATATTTAATATTCAGGGGTATATACTAACTTTACTTGACGGTGGGTTGGAAGATCCAAAAATCAACCGTCTTTACCTTGAGCGGACCGAAAAAAGCATTGACAGGATGATCAGTATTGTTGAGGACCTCGAATCAATCACAAAACTTGAATCAGGTGAAATGAAACTTAACATGGAACCATTCGACCTGCTGAAACTTACCGAGGAAGTATTTGAGCTCGAATTGCGCGACGCAAACGGAAGGAGAATCAGCATGAACCTCATTTTAAAAGCCAACAAACCGGTCATTGTAATGGCTGATAGGAAGCGAATTTTTGAAGTCATCAGTAACCTTGTTGGAAATGCCATTAAATACGGAAAAAAGGGTGGGAATGTAAATGTTGGTTTTTACGACATGGATAAGATGCTACTTATTGAAGTGAGCGATGATGGTATAGGTATTGAGAAGAAAGACCTGATCCGGATTTTTGAACGTTTTTACCGTGTTGATAAAAGCAGATCAAGAATGCAGGGTGGAACTGGATTGGGGCTCTCGATTGTCAAGCATATTATTGAGGCCCACGAACAAACAATCCACGTTAAAAGTCAGGCGGATAAGGGGACTACTTTTACTTTTATGCTTGAAAAATATAACAAGTAAAAAATAATTACCTCCGCTAACAGCGTATGCCTTTTATTGCTAAATTTATTTTTTAAAATTTTGGAACTCAGTTTATAAAAACAAATGGTAGAAAAAGATAATACTCCGCGAATACTCCTTGTCGATGACGAGGAAGACATTCTAGAATTTGTCAGCTACAATCTTCAACGTGAAGGCTTTAGAGTCTATTCTGCCCGAAACGGGCTGGAAGCAATCGAGATGGCAGGCAAAGTTAAACCTGATCTTGTGATCCTCGATGTGATGATGCCTGAGATGGACGGGATTGCAGCATGTGAGGAAATAAGAAAACTTCCAAGTTGCAAAAACGTCATAATCGCATTTTTGACAGCCCGGGGCGAAGATTATTCCCAGATTGCAGGATTTGAAGCTGGTGCAGATGACTATATTACGAAACCAATTCGTCCGAAAGTTTTAATCAGCCGTGTGAAAGCACTGCTTAAAAGGGCAGGTGGAATCGGTGCCGATGCTGCCGAAAATGATAAGATTATAAATATTGGTGATATTGTAATTGATAAAGAACGGTACATCCTGAAAATTGACAGCAGGGAACTTACCTTGCCCAGAAAGGAATTTGAACTCTTGTCATTACTGGTCTCCAAACCCGATAAAGTATTCACCCGTGACGAAATTTACAAAGCAGTCTGGGGGAATAACGTTATTGTGGGTGATCGTACCATCGATGTACACATCAGAAAACTACGCGAAAAGATTGGGAATGACCATATCCGTACCTTAAAAGGCATTGGTTATAAATTTATTGTTTGACCTGTCAATTCAAATATCGGATAAAACCAAACACTGAATTTCAACACAAAAAATTACCCGGCCAAATCATGAGCCGGGTATTTTTTTGTGTGTTCAAAACGCTAAAAGCCTTCTAAATTAAAGTTCTTTACGCATTCGGGCAACCGGAATATCCAATTGTTCACGGTATTTGGCAACCGTCCGGCGTGCGATTTCATAGCCTTTGTCATTGAGTATCTGTGTGAGATCATCGTCATTCATCGGTTTACGTTTACTCTCACCATCAATACATTCCCGCAATATCGATTTAATCTCGCGTGTCGAAACCTCTTCACCTGTATCTTTTTGCATCGACTCGGAGAAAAAGAATTTCAACGGATAAATGCCAAAATGAGTTTGAATGTATTTACTGTTCGATACCCTCGAAATAGTCGAAATATCAAGCCCTGTGCGATCGGCGATATCTTTCAGAATCATCGGACGCATTTTCGTTTCGTCCCCCTCCATAAAATACTCCTTCTGGTACATCAGAATTTCAGTCATCACAAGCATTAGCGTCTCCTGCCGCTGTTTAATCGCATCAATAAACCATTTGGCCGAATCGATCTTTTGCTTCACAAAAAGAACCGCATCTTTCACCTCGCGTGACATCGATTTACGGTTATCCTGATAAGACCTAAGCATATTGGAATAATGACGGCTGATATTTAATTCCGGAACATTCTTCTGATTCAGACTAAGTTGCAGCTCATCATCAACAACTTCAAGAATAAAATCAGGAATGATCGCCTGATTTCCCTGGCTAATGTTATTGCTGAACGAACTGCCCGGCTTGGGATTTAGTTTGAGGATTTCATCAACGGCACCTTTCAGTGTCTCTTCATCTACCCCAAATTTTCGTGTTATTTTATCGAAATGTTTACGCGTAAACTCATCGAATGCATCGCGTAAAATTTGTCCTGCTAATTTAATCTCCGGTTTTTGGTCTCCTTTGCGAAAAAGCTGTAACCGGAGGCACTCCCGGAGGTTTCGTGCACCGACACCCGGAGGATCAAGCTCCTGAATAATCCTGAGAATCCTGATTAGTTCGATCTCATTGGTCTTTACATTCTGAGTAAACTCAAGATCATCAACAATTGATGAAATATCGCGACGCAAATAACCATCTTCATCGATATTGCCGATAATATGCTCTGCCAAAATGGCATCGCGTTCATCAAGCAACTCCATACTCATCTGATCCTGCAAATATTCATGGAAAGAGGTGCCATCCGAAAAAGGGATATCGGTCACCTTATCGTCTTTCGAAGTATTCTGAGCATTGTAACGGTAGGAAGGATAATCCTCTTCGTTCAGGTAATCGCTCACCGAGAACTCTTCATTATCTTGATCTTCGTTCGATTTTAACTCGTTTGAAAAGTCTTCATCAGCCGTTCCAAACTCCTCACTTTCGATTTCGAGCACCGGATTCTCTTCAAGCTCCTTTTTAATTCGTTGTTCAAGCAGCAAACCAGGCAACTCCAGCAACTTGATAACTTGTATCTGTTGTGGCGAAAGCTTTTGAAGTAGTTTCTGTTGTAAACTTAGTTTCTGCATATTTTGTCTTACCTGTTTTCCGTCCGAAAGGTAAAAAAAATTATCAAGCAATCGAACAAAACAGCAAAAACCCCGGTGGAATATGATTCTCCGGGGTCTTTATTATCGGCTCTTTAGCAATATAAGAATTCCTGCTTTTCGAACTAAAACTCACAATTTTTTGGTGTACGGGCAAAAGGTATCACATCGCGGATATTACCCATTCCGGTAACAAAAAGAAGCAGCCGTTCGAAACCCAGACCGAAACCGGCATGTGGACATCCTCCAAAACGACGGGTATCGAGGTACCATTGCATATCCTCTTTTGGAATGTTCATTTCATCCATCCGTTTTTCAAGCTTATCGAGCCTTTCTTCACGTTGTGAACCTCCAATGATCTCGCCGATTTGAGGGAACAATACGTCCATTGCCGAAACCGTTTCCCCGTTATCGTCCATACGCATGTAGAAAGATTTAATCTCTTTCGGGTAATTGGTAAGAATGACCGGTTTTTTGAATTCCACCTCAACGAGGAACCGTTCGTGTTCGCTCTGCAAATCGTTACCGTAACCTGTAATAGGATACTGAAACTTCCCTTTTTTATTTTGTTTTGAATTTTTAAGAATTTCGATCGCATCGGTATAGGTAAGCCTGACAAAGTCATTATCGGAAACAAACTTTAGCTTTTCAATCAATTCCATCGATCGCTGGTCAGCAGGTTTATTCTTCTCTTCTTCCACTAATCTGTTGCTCAGGAATACCAAATCATCCATACAATGCTCTAAAGCATATCTTATCAGGTACTTCAAGAATTCCTCGGCCAGATCCATGTTATCGTTCAAATCGAAGAATGCCACTTCAGGCTCAACCATCCAAAACTCGGCAAGATGGCGCGAAGTATTTGAATTTTCGGCACGGAATGTCGGACCAAAAGTGTAGATCCGGGATAATGCCATCGCAAATAGTTCCCCTTCAAGTTGTCCCGAAACAGTCAGATTGGTCGCCTTTCCAAAGAAATCCTGCGAATAATCGACATTCCCATCTTCATTTAGAGGTGCACCTTTTGCTGGCAGTGTGGAAACGCGAAACATCTCGCCGGCGCCTTCAGCATCTGAACTTGTAAGAATAGGTGTATGAACATTATAAAATCCCCTGTCGTTGAAGAAATTATGAATGGCAAATATCATCGCATGACGAATACGGAAAATTGCACTGAAAGTAGCTGTTCGGGGACGAAGATGAGCAACTTCGCGCAGAAACTCGAGTGAGTGGCGTTTTGGCTGAATCGGATATTTTTCAGGATCGGATACCCCGATAACCTCAAGGGCTGTTGCCTGCAATTCAACTGCCTGGCCAGAACCACCTGATGCCGCAAGTATTCCTGTAACGCCTACAGCGGCGCCAGTATTGATGTTCTTGAAGATCTCCTCACCAAAGGTTTCAACATCAGCAACGATCTGTAAATTATTAATCGTCGAGCCGTCATTTAAGGCAATAAAATTCACATTTTTGCTTCCACGGCGGGTGCGTACCCAACCTTTAATTGTAATCTCGGCACCTACCTGCCCCGTTTTCAAAATATCAACAATACGTAAGTTCTTCATTTTATTTGTTCTAGCTTAAAAGATGCGCAAGGAATTCAATTGTTTGAATAAACGAATCACAAAAGTAAAATTTTTGCCCCGTCTACAAACCATTCCTCACCGAATCTTTTGATTCTTAACAAATAACTAATAATTGTACTTTTGCAAAAAGATCTATAATGAAAGCACCAGATAATTGGAAGGATTTGTGCGAACACCTGACAGCGATGTTTGGAATCGATGTCGATTTGAACGGCGTACTTTTTCTGGTAGGGATTCGCGAGCGGGGATTAACTTTCCAGAAATTCTCGAAAGAAGAGAAGTTGAACCTGATCAACCTGGGGAGTTGCACCCTTTATCAGGAAATGGGTTTGATCGAATTTAATGGCGAAGATGAAGATGGATGGCCTGTTTTCAAACAAAAAGCGCTTGCTCCTGTAATCGCAGAAGAACTAAAATTGAAAACACTTCAGGATTGCGCCATCCGGTATTTTAAAAAAGTTTTTGACGGAGAGGATTGATATAAAAAAGGGTACCTTTTTAAAGACTTAGATATGAAAAACTCAAATTACTTACTGCACCCTACTGCAATTCTTGCAGTTGCAATTTGCTGCCTGATTCTTTCATCGTGCGCCGAAGTATCGCACGTACAAAATTGTTTGGTTGATCAGCCTTATGGATTCTGGTTTGGGTTATGGCACGGATTCATTGCGCCATTTAGCTTTTTTGGAAGTCTGTTCAGCGATAAAATAGCGATGTACGCGATTAATAACAACGGAGCCTGGTATAATTTCGGGTTTGTGTTGGGTGCAGGAATAATTTTCGGCGGTGGATCTAAAGCATCGAATAAGAAATAATATAAAAACGGGAGGATGAAAAATCAAATCTTCATCCTCCCGGTCCTAAATTATCAGCCAATTAATCAGCCTTTTAAAATATTTTCAATACGTTTCAATTCTTCTTCCGAAAAGTGCATGTAATTTCGGGAGTCCAGGTTGTTTTTTAACTGGGCAACCGAACTTGCACCAATCAAAACGGAGGTCACCCTGGGATCTTTCAGCAGCCATGCGATCGCCATCTGGGCCATCGACTGTTCGCGTTCCTTCGCAATTTCGTTTAACTGTTTCACTTTCGCGATGGCAGGTCCGACCTGTTCTTCTTTTAAGAATCCCCATGACTTTGCAGCTCTCGAATCTTCTGGAATTCCATCGAGATACCGATCGGTCAGAAGTCCCTGCGCCAATGGGGAGAACGCAATCAATCCAATACCCTCCTCTTCCACAGCGTCCAACAGTCCACCCTCTACCCAACGCTCAAACATCGAATATTTTGGCTGATGGATCAGGCACGG
>Ga0209386_1000223_pt1 | contig 29220 bp, 30 predicted proteins | sample NGEPertwo_FD_184510 | JGI IMG/M metagenome (GOLD analysis project Ga0209386, IMG submission 184510) | Arctic peat soil microbial communities from the Barrow Environmental Observatory site, Barrow, Alaska, USA - NGEE Permafrost154B-two... | ecosystem: Environmental > Terrestrial > Soil > Wetlands...
CGGTGCCAGAAATATGCAAAATTACGAGCTTCTGAAATTAGCCGGTAAAAGCAAGAAGCCTATTATTCTTAAAAGAGGCTTATCGGCAACCATTTCGGAGTGGTTGTTGGCCGCCGAATATATTTTGGATGCGGGTAATCCACAAGTCATCCTTTGTGAACGGGGTATACGCACGTTTGAACCGAGTACTAGAAACACCTTAGATTTAAGTGCCGTGGGAGTGGCTAAAGAACTATCTCATCTGCCGGTTATTGTTGACCCGAGTCATGCAGCGGGCAGAAGAGACTTAATTGCCTCCTTATCGAAGGCGGCTATTGCAGCAGGTGCGGATGGATTACTCATTGAAACCCACCCTAATCCTGCCGAGGCGGTCAGTGATGGACCCCAGTCTTTAACCCCGGAACAGTTTATCCAACTTGCGGAGGAACTCGGGCTGGTTGCTCAATCAGTTCAGAGGAACTTTGCGTTTGACGGGCACGGGGAGACACTTGAAGCCTTGCGAACTCAGATTGATAGCGTTGATCAGAGTATCATTGAACTTCTAGCCGAACGAATGAAAGTTGTTCGAAAAATAGGAGATCAAAAACGCTTAGACCTCGTCAAAGATACCTGTCGACAAAACGAGATTACTCAACGCTTAGTGAACCTTGCGGCGGAACTACAACTTCCTACCGATCTAGTGAAAAGAATTTATCCGTTGATTTTTGAGGTGGCAATTCAATACCAAATTAAAGCTAAACTGGTTCAGGAACAAGAATTAGAAGCATCGTTATATCCCTTAGGAAGTAGATAATCTAGTAGTTTTCTACTTTATACTGGTTCATTTAATCATTGTTTAGGGTAAGAACAATTTTTCCTGTAATTCGAGAATTTATGCTTAATGGATCATATTGAGACTCAATATGAGGTAATAAAGTCCACGAAAGAGGTGAACATGTGCGATCGCTCAAAAATCAAATCCTCATATTGATGTTGGGTTCACTCGTTTTACTGGCGGGTAGTTTCCTAGGGGTCCTGGGTTGGTATATGAAGGGGGACGTCGTGGCGTCGGCTATCATAAAAGCGCGCACAGATTTGGCCACCTGCGGTGAAATTATTGATGTAACATACCCGGGATTGTGGTCAGTGAAAGAGGGGCATCTCTATAAAGGGCCCACGAACATAAGCCTTAATAATGACTTAGTAGATTATTTGGCGCACCTTACAGGGGACGATGTCACCCTATTTCTTGGAGAGAAGAGGGTGGCTACCACAGCACGTGGCTCAAACGGGGAACGAGCCATTGGGACGAATGTTTCTAATATTGTAGCCCAGACCGTGCTTAAAGAGGGCCAAACATATATAGGGGATGCTAATGTCGTTGGACAGTGGTACCATACGGGTTATGCCCCATTACGTGGAGAAAATGGGGACATTATTGGCATTTTTTATGTAGGGATTTCGCATGCCTATGAACAACAAATTATTATTAGGTCGTTGTACACGATGGGAGCAATAGGATTAGCGTTAACCATCTTGGTAGCGTTGCTCACCTGGTTTTTCATACAGAAAGTCATCGTCCACCCCTTGCATAATATTACTTTAGGGACTCGGGATTTAGCAAATGGGCATCTTACCCAAAAGATTAAAGTTTCCAGTGCTAAGGAAATAGGGCAGCTTGAGGACGCCTTTAACCAAATGGTAGAGCAGATACAATCTCTAACAGGGAAATTTAGCGGTGTAACCGGTAGCAATCTCGATTATGAACCAGCGGAAAGCAATTTCGAGGGTGCTACTGATCAACTGCCACTATCCCCTTTGAATACTGCTGGAGATATTGGAGAAGCGGGGTTACCTAAAGGCTTGAATGAAGCCACTTATGGTCAGATAGTTCAATTTTTACAAGCTAACAGACGTCCCCTTTCTGCCGAGGAAGTTGGAGAGGGCGTTAAACTGACTAGGGTAACCGTAAGACACTACCTCGAGTTTCTGGAACAGAGCGGCGTATTAAAATCCGAACAGAAGTACGGGACAGTAGGTCGACCCGTTAAGTTATTTAGCCCGTTGTAATGATACGTAACCTCGTTCGCACCTATACTACCTAGAAGAAGAAAATATGAGTCTAGATATTTAAGACACAACAGCAGGACCCAGGCGTAGCCTGGGTCCTGCTGTTGTGTCTTAGTATTTATCGCACTTAACTAAACCTTCATAACATTTTAAATATTTACAAAACACTTTAATAATGTCCATAAACACGACACTTTCTGAGAAGCAATATAAACTGATTATTAAGAACTTTAAGAAAGGATAAATTATTTACGTTTCATCCATGTCTCGCATATGAAAAAATTTTTGTAAAGTAAGGAATGATAAAGTTGGAAGAAAAAAATTATTCAACCCCCTCTGAAATTACTTATACTACGATACAGGCGGGTATTAAAAAAGTAGGCATGAAATACTCCAATCAGTTAATATTGGGAATTTTGGCAGGTGCTTTTATAGCTTTTGCGGCGGAAGGTTCAAATATGGCAGCGTTTAACTTATTTACAGACCCAGAAACCTATGGTCTAGGGAAAGTTCTAGCAGGGGCAATATTCGGCACTGGCCTTATGCTTGTGCTCTTAGCAGGAGGAGAATTATTCACCGGCAATACCATGATATTAGGGGGAGTGCTGGATGGGAAGATTAAATTAAGGGATATGCTAAAGAATTGGTTTTTTGTTTATAGTGGTAACTTTATTGGTTCCTTATTCATTGCCTACATGATCGTGAATTCTGGTCTATTAAACAGTGGGGCAAATGTTCTGGGTGGGGTGACGATCAAAATAGCGTCCTATAAAGTCGGCTTGTCTTTTATGTCCGCTTTTTATTTAGGAATTATGTGTAACATGTTAGTTTGCCTAGCAGTTTGGATGGCTTATGGAGCCAAGGACATGGTAGGAAAGATATTCGCTATATTTTTCCCTATTTGGTTGTTTATCACCTCTGGTTTTGAGCATAGTATTGCAAATATGTATTACATTCCAGCGGGAATTTTAGCAAAATCAAACCCAGGCTGGGTGACTGAATCTCATCTTGCACCCGCAGCACTTGCGAACTTAAACTGGGGGAACTTTATCATAAATAACTTAGTTCCTGTAACCCTTGGTAATATAGTAGGGGGATCAATTTTCGTAGCAGGTATCTATTGGTTTGTTTATATTAAAAATGGTCCGAAGCCAGAAAGTATCGCAACAAAAAAATTCTCGTCTTTTAATGTGGAACAACCCAAAAAACACGCGGCCTTATAGGTTAGGATATTTGCAACTATTTAGAAATCAAGTATTTATATAAGGTTAGCACCAAATGGTCTGTACCAAACTGGTTTTCCAGTTTGGTACAGACCATTTGTGCGTGAATAGATCCCATCGCGTGCTCTTCTTCAATACTCGTAAAATATTTTTACCATTTTTGCTATACTATTGGTCAATTCGACGAATACTATGACTGGGATATAAAGGAGGCACGTTACTAGGCATGCGCTTGTAAACATATCCGAATTATCTTAGATTAATGTACGGAAACTATAGCCATTCAATACTTAGCATGGGCCATGTCCGCTGTGATCGAGGCGAAAGGAGTAATAAAAGATGTCACAAAAGAAACGTGTAAGTTTATCCAGACGCACCCTGATAAAAGGTGGCGTATTGCTCGGAACAGCATTTGCCATTGGCATAATGCCAATGAAGAGTCTGCAGGCTGATGAAGCGGCCATCGCAACGAACCCTAAAAAACAAATGGGTTTCAGCTACGATGAGGCAAAGTGTATCAAATGTGAACAGTGTGTAAGAATCTGTCAAGATACTTACAAATGGGAGGATGATACCCCATGGAGAAAACTACTAAAGAATGAAAACGGCGATGCTTTATCAATGAGCTGTAATCACTGTGCTGATCCGGCTTGTGCTAAGGTGTGTCCGGTTGTCGCTTATACAAAAAGGGAAAGTGACGGCATTGTTATTCAGGATCCAACGAAGTGTGTTGGGTGTGGCTATTGTCTGTATGCATGTCCCTATCATGCACCTCATGTCTCGAAAATTACGGGTGCTGTGTCTAAATGCCATTTTTGTTTTGAATTGCAGGATTCCGGATCAGTGCCTCTATGTGTAGGGGTTTGTCCCACACAGGCACTCACGTATGGGGCTATGAGCGAATTATCCAAAAAGGGAGATCTTAATTATAAAGGGCTTCCTAACCCTGAGATTACTCACCCATCCATGATTGCGATACCTAAGGAGAAATAAACTGGAGGAATTTATAATGGGACATTGGGGTTGGCTCATTGCCATATACTTGTTTTTAGGTGGACTTGGTGCAGGTGCATATCTATCTTCGTTTGCAGCAGAAAAAGGTCTATTAGGTAAGACGACCAATTTACATCGAGTTGGTTACTATGTTTCAGCACCCATCGTAGCTTTTGGAGCCTTGTTGTTGATTACGGATTTAGGGCAAGGTCTCAAGAAACCGTGGCTAATTATAAGAATGTTTCTTAATCCTACGTCGGTTATGACCTGGGGAATATATATTATTACTGCCTTTATTTTTGTAGCATTTATTAAGGCGTATTTTGTATGGAGGAAGCGACCTGCTCCAGAGGTGCTATCATACCTTGGCGCAATACTAGCGTTAGGAACGGCTGCTTATACAGGAATGCTCTTGGCAGTCGTAGAGGGAGTGCCTTTTTGGAACTCGTATCTCATGCCTGTTATTTTCGTAGCCTCTGCGCTTTCAACAGGTTTATCATTGACGTCATTACTGGCACATTTCTTTGGAAAACGCCAAGTGCATGATGCGAAGATTACACAAGTCCATTTATGGCTTATTAGCACAGAAATCATCTTCGTCGCTGCGTTTTTCGCTCTCGTTTATTCTGGCAGCCAAGAGGTTGCCAAGCAATCTGCCAACCGATTACTGACAGCGTCCTTAGCCTTACCGTTCTGGGCATTGTTTGTCATAGTAGGTTTAGTGGGACCGTTGTTATATTACATTCAACAGTCTCTTAGTCATAAAAGCACGGAACCGTTGTTGATGAAAGAACAAAACGCATATAATCATGCAGGTACGCTTGAGAATACACAACAGGGACCTGGGGGTAATGGAAAAAGCCAAAATATCTTATTGCTGAGTGATGTAGCAGTATTGGTCGGTGGTCTGACTTTGCGATGTGTCATTGTATTCGCAGCATTGCCAATATGGAGCGGTTTTTTAAACTAACCATAATTTCTGGCATAAATACTCGTTATTAAGAGGTCTGAGAGGGGAAGTATACTTCCCCTCTTTAGGTATTTAAAGAGTTAATTAGAGATTTCGATGAAACTACGATATGATTGACCTAATAACGAAAGTGAATTTTGGAAAGGCGTGAGGTATAAGATGTCTATTAAACCACGGCGTGTCTATTCTGAAGAGTGGAATCCAACGGAGGAACAGATTAATAGTATATTTCCCATTGACGAGATAACAGCAGAAATTGGAAGGAATCCAGGCTTAGAGATCTTAAGGGATGATGAAGTCAGACTGAAGTATCCTGGTCTTTTTAATATTTCGGTACAAGCCAGAGCACATAACCGTGGTCTCACAGAATTATTACAGGCGCATTTTGGACCGAATAGTGAGAGTCCCGAGTTGGCGAATTTATTAGGCGTGCAATTACCACAGATCATGTGGGTTGATACATTAGGCTTCGAAGAAAATATTATGACGCTCCTTGTATCAAAGCTGAATCATGAAGAGGTTTTTATTAATGACATTGTCTTAGTCAAAAACGAAGAATTCGATCCCTTGAGTGATGCTCTCCTTGAGAAGGTACTTAATAATTTGCGTCGGTTTGCCAAAGAACAAGGAGCTAAATATCTCTCTGGATATGCAACGAATCATAATACGTTTGAGCTCTTAAAAACTAAAGGTTTCAAAGTAGATCAACGATCTAACATGGGTAATGACTATCTTAGTGGAATCGCTAAATCGACCGGTGAACAGATTCCATACTATGATGAGTTGTAAATTACATGGTTAAAAAGATGACGGTGTACTCAGACTTCTTATGACCCTTCTGCATCATAGGGAAAATCCCACTTGACCAGTTGGCCAAGGTAGAAAATTTTACTTTAGAATGGAAAGCCTTTGAACTTAGGCCCGAGGGTATTGAACTTCCAGAGAAACCTCCACAATATCTTGCGAGGGCGAAAGCGGGTATTGAGGCGTTAGGAAACAAGTACGGATTGCCCATGATCTTCAATGATACGAGTAAACACTCCAGATTGGCTTTGGAAGGCGCTAAGTTTGCGGAAGAACATGGGGTGGTCAACGAATATCATGAAGCGGTTTTCGCTGCACAGTTTCAACAGCAAAGGAACATCAATGACGTGAGTGTTTTAACAGAGTTAGCTCTGCAGATAGGCTTAGATCAGCAAGAATTCCGTAAATCACTACTGACTAGACAATATGAACAGGCTGTTTTGCAGGATGTAGCAGAAGCTCATCGTTTAGGCATTTCTACAGTACCTTGTTACATTGTAGAGGGTCGAGCAGTTTATGGTGCTCAGAGCTATGAAACCCTGGAGAAACTTCTCCAAGGGAATGGAGCTGGGTTTCCGCTAGATACGAACTTACTTAAGTAAATATACGGTTATTAGCTGTGGTAGCTGGTAGTTATTAATTAGCCCCGAAGAGAAATTAGTCTCGTCGGGGCTATGTTTTGTAGTCGCGAAGATTTTTTACCGTCTGAACAAACAATGAAACATAGGCGTAGTGGATTGTGAAGAAATCGATTGGTTCCATACAGAACTAATATACTTTTATATTCGCGGCATTAAATGGCTGCTCATAGAGTTAGTTTAATTAAAATTTGCTCCCAAGACAGAGGTATGTATTGGGAGCAAATTGCTGTTTTCATTGGTTCAATAACGTTATAAGACCTTGAATAGGCTATTTCATAAAGGTAAATAAGTACTATGATTTTAACTTGAAGTAACAAATTTTGATAATAAATTTGCTTAATTATTCCCTTAGACGCATTCTTTGGAATAGCTTAAAACTATTATGAGGATATTGATTTTCTATAGACGGCGTGATGTTTACGATGATAATCTTAAGTTGTAAGTATTGTCACACGACAAAAAAAGAAAGAGGGATGTGGTGAAAATGACAGCGACTAGGGCAAAAAGATTATTCTTTATTTTCCTTGGCATAGGGATATTTTTGGTATTTTTTTACGCTCCACAATTTGGCCCGGCGGTTGATCCTTCCGGTAAATCCTTTGAGTTAAGTCAACAAGCAAAAGGGGCTATTGGTTTATTCTTCCTAGCCAGTATCTGGTGGGTATTTGAGGTAACTGCCATCGGCGTTACTAGTCTAATGATTGGAGTTGTTCAAGCATTATTTCTAATACGCCCCGCTAAGGAAGCGTTTAGGGATTTTATGGATCCAACGGTCGTATTTATCTTAGGCTCCCTACTTATAGGGCTAGCATTTACTAAATCTGGAATTACTAAAAGAATTGCCTATAAAATGTTAATTATCGTGGGTGAAAATACCAGAACCATATTATTAGGGGTATTTGTAATCACCGCATTATTAACCCATATCATGGCTCATACGGCTGTTGCAGCGACTATGTTTCCAATTTTAGTGACTATTTTGGCCTTGTATAATGGCGATGATAACTCCGAAGGTAAGCCCACCAAGTTTGGTAAGGCTTTGTTCATTGGAATGGCCTACACTGCGGGTGCAGGAAGTATCTGTACCCTCCTGGGCGGTGCTCGTAACCCCGCGGCAGTGGGCTTCTATACTCAGTTTACCGGCAAAGAAGTTTCTTTTGTCGACTTTTCCCTTCATTTGGCTCCGTTTGGTTGGGCTAGCGTATTTCTGATATGGATCTTGATCATGTTCATATATAAGCCTGAAAAATCTTCGATTCCTGGTTTGCGCAATAAGGCTAGATCAGAGTATGCCAAACTTGGCCGTATTAACAGCAAGGAAATATTTGTAAGCGCTGTTGTTGCCTGTGCTCTTGCCCTGCTTGTGTTGCAATCCATTATTCCTGCTTTAAAGGGCATGGATCGATCCGTTCCGTTGCTGCTGGCGGGAATACTCTTCTTCCTGTCTAATGTCTTGACAGTGGATGATTTAGAAAAGAAAATTCCTTGGAATATCGTCCTACTATTTTCGGGGGCCATGAGTATTGGCTTCTGCTTATGGGAAACTGGTGCCGCTCAGTGGATTGCTATCAAGTGGTTATCATTGATAGTTGGTGCACACTGGTTGGTATTCTTACTCGCAGTTTGCTTCCTAGTGTTGCTTATGACAAACTTCATTATGAATGTAGCAGCCATAGCAATTACCCTACCAGTTGCCCTCGTTATGGCACAGTATCTCGGGGTTAACCCTGAGCTAGTCTTGTACGGTGCCACAGCAATGGCGGGTATGCCTTTCTTACTATTGATTGGCGCAGCACCCAACGCAATTGCCTATGAATCTAAGCAGTTTACAACCGGTGAATTCTTCGTAAGTGGTATCCCTGCCAGTGCAGTTATCATGGGCCTATTGGTAGTCATGACCTATACCTACTGGCCTATCATTGGAATGCCCGCCCTCCTTAAGTAATAGAGTTTCTGCTGATACCTCTGGATCTACGATCCAGGCGTATCAGCAGAAACCGGTATATAACATGAGCTCTTGCCATAAGAATTGCGATTGTGTGAGAGTCACCAAAAACTAAGAAGGGTAGGTGGGTTCGATGTCTGGCTTCACACGTGATAAGTATATACCTCTATTAGATCGAGATTCAGGAGATAGAGCCTATCCAATTTGGCTACTAATTAATCCGAAGTACCCGGTGGTTGTCACTGACATCTGGAAACATGTCTTAGATGAGATACAAGACAGAGTTTATAGAGCAATACATTCAAGAATAGACACTTCTAATATCTACATTAGGAGTGTTGTGGGAGATTGTGGAATAGTTCCTAATACTCTGAATTGGTGGGGATACGATGTAGCCGCAGAAATAGAGATTTTAAGAGGCTTACTGCTTGAACACCATCCAAAGCTGTTGATTTCTTTTGGCGCATTTCCCTATGAATTCATGAGACGAGTGTTAGATATCATACCACAAAAGGGGCCTAAGTACTGGGGCACTTCTATTTTAGAAGATGAATTTAAAAGAGCCATTAATAATTTCGATGTCAACCAAACCAACATGATTCCCTTACTTCGGAGAGTGCTTGTTAGCGATAAGCTCACAGAAATACAGCCTAAATTCACTGGCAATGATCGTGAACAATATTTTCATTATATAGGAACAAAGATCGCTGAAAAGATCATTGACAACAAGGATAGTCTTAATATTTGGATGAAATAAAACATGCTTTCTAGACGGTGTTATAGGTATAAAAATGGATAGAATTGAGGGGATGGACAATGGAAGACAAGTATGTGGTTACTAGTGATTTCACATCTCTCCATGATTTGAAGAAGTTTATTAGGCTCGTAAACAAAGCTGGTGGAAGCGTTTCATTGAGTGAAACAGATAAACGCTTAATGTTAGAAGATACTATGCTTGTCCCTAACACAGAAGCAGAGTATATTTTTAGCCCACAGAGTAAGTTTAATGCTACTTTAACCAATGATTTAGAAAGAGACAAAGCAGTCCCCAACACTGAACTCTGCGATGAGGCAGAGCAATCAGCTGCGTATTTATTACTAAGGTCGGTGACAAATTTCACAGGCTCTCGGCCCACGCCCGAAGTGAGATCGCTTTAACCATGGCGGTCTGTTCTTCGCTAAAAGTACCGTCCAAAAAAAGTATCTGCTTGTTTTAACTTGTACAGATCTCCATCGCAACTCAAAAATCGTTCATAGTGATACACCCAATGATCAATTTCGGGGACTACTTTTTTCCAAGATTTATTCCCCATAACCTTGTAATGCCAATACATCATTTGAGAGTTAACGAGCTTTGACGAGTTGCAATACTTCTTTTCAAATTCTAAAAGTAAATCTAAGGATTCATTCGCGTTTTCCAAAACATCTTCCATACCGTTTTACCTCATTCCTGGGAGCGCCGCCCCTATAAAGGTAGTATAACCAAATTGACCATTGCATCAATTAATTACGGGCAATTTACTTTTGAAATTTTGCATGTAACATGTCACTTGATGTTTGTGAAGGAGGGTTAACCATGAGAGAAAAATCGCCTACTTACGGGGTAATGTCTACTAGGGGTACGTTTATAAATATTGTACCAGTGAATGTACCTAAGGCGGCGCGTAATTTCAAGTTTGAACTCTATAATAATAGGGTTCGAGCTAGACGATCTATAGCGACTCTGACCACAAGTGCCGGCACAATTCTTCAAGAAGGTAGGATCAAACGATCTTTTAATGCAACTTTGGAGATAAGATCTGATGTGCCATTTAGCCAAGAGGAATTAAACTATTTGGCGACTGACGTCGCCACACTGATGATGCGGGAATTAGGAGGTAACCCCTCAGAAGAAGTATTCGTTATCAAAATAACTTGCCCACTGCGGGATGATTCCGAGAAGAAAATTGAGAAGATCATTTCAGAATCATGGATGACAGGGATAATGGATTTTAGACATTACAATATTATTTGCAGTAGCTCTTTAACAAAGTAGGGCGCCAATACCGGTGTTTTTGGTTAAGATCAAAGTCTGCCCTAAAGGTCATCGGAAATGACTTGCAGGAGTATCTAAGATGACTGATGTTAATAGAAATTATATCACAAGAAAAGGCCTAGGAGAGAAATTATTCTCTCTTAGGCCTTTTCCTGGCTCTAGCTCTCATGATTAGATAACCTTAGTGAATTTGCAATAGGAATCAGTGATTGTGGGACTCTAACTCTTATACTTCTTGAAAAATCGGAATAATCATAGGACGTCTCTTGGTTTTATCATAAAGATGTTTGCTCACGGCATCCCTAACGCGATTTTGTAAGGTAGCAGTTTCATGGATACCGTTCTGGAGACTGCGCGCTATGGTTTGTCGAGTAATCGCTTTTACCTCACCAAGCATTAGGTTAGACTCTCGTACATAGACGAATCCCCGAGTGACAATATCTGGACCTGATAATACAGCGTTCGTTTCGGTATTAAGGGCTAAAATGATGATAAGAATTCCATCTTGAGATAGGAGTGTTCGATCTTTCATAACGCTACTTCCAATATCGCCGACGCCTAAGCCGTCGATAAAAACTCGCCCTGAGGTAACGTTCTCGACGAATTTCGCCCCATCACTTGTAAACTCAATAACACTGCCAATCTCAGCGACAAAAATGTTTTCCCTAGGAATACCTACTTGCTCAGCTAGTTCAGCATGTTTCACAAGCATGCGGTATTCCCCGTGGACGGGAATGAAGTACTTAGGTTTTACCATACTAAGCATTAATTTAAGCTCTTCTTGGCTGGCATGACCGGAAACGTGCATCCCGGAGATCGCCTCATAGATGACCTTGGCCCCTAACTTAAAGAGCTGATCAATGTTACGAGAGACTGCTTTTTCATTTCCAGGGATGGGCGAAGCAGAAAGAATCACAGTATCCCCTGGATAGATGGAGATCTGACGATGACTGTGGTTCGCCATGCGGGTCAGTGCAGCCATTGGCTCGCCTTGGCTACCCGTTGTGAGGATACATACCTCATTTGCGTTTAAGCGCATGGCCTCGTCAACATCAATGAGCGTGTCTTCCGGGATATCGAGATACCCAAGGTCAGAAGCTATGCTAACCACGTTTACCATGCTTCGACCGACGGTAGCCACCTTGCGATGGTATTTGAAGGCAGCGGAGATGGCTTGTTGAAGCCGGTTGACATTGGAAGCAAAACTAGCGAAAATAACGCGTCCCTCAGCCTCCGCAAAGGCTTTGTCAATATTCTCCCCAACAAACTGCTCGGATTTTGTAAATCCTGGGCGCTCGACATTCGTACTATCAGATAAAAGACAAAGCACACCATTGTCCCCAAGTTCTGAGAATTTGTGTAAGTCAAGAACTCCTCCGCTCACGGGGGTATGATCCAGTTTAAAATCCCCTGTGTGCACGATGGTTCCTAGGGGGGAATGAATAGCTAAACCAACAGCGCCAGGTATGCTGTGGCTCCCATTAATAAAGTCTACACTGAATGAACCCAGTTTTATAGACTCACCGGGCTGGATTACGTTGGTCGTTACTTTTCCCAATTTGGCTTCAGCGAGTTTATATTGAATTAAACCGATGGCTAAGCGAGTTCCGTAAATTGGAACGTTTAGATGTCGTAGTAGGTAGGGTAGCCCCCCAATATGATCTTCGTGACCATGGGTGATCAGGATTCCCAGGATGAGGTCTTTGTTTTCAATGAGATAAGTATAATCGGGGATCACGAGGTCGACCCCCAACATTTCATCGTCAGGAAACGCCAGACCCGCATCAATTAACAGGATTTGGTTATTATAGCGGATGGCGGTTGTATTCTTTCCAATTTCCCCTAGTCCACCGAGGGGGATTATTTGTAGTTTGCTTTGGTTAGTCAAGTGGATGTTACCTCCTATTATAAAGTTGACTCTATAATAGGCATTATGCCCATTATGGAGTCTTTTCAGAACCATGATAAGTATGCGCAGCGAGTCAATCAGAGTTAAATATAACTTATAAGACTAGGTATTGCAAGGCTTGAGTGATAGGTTCACAGAAGGGTGAGTATAATAGGTATGATTTGTAATCTATTATTGAACTACGGAGTCGTTGTATTACAGGTGATGATTGCTATGGCTGTTTTCCTCTTCATATATTTTGGAAACATTTAGTTTTGGCTTATGGTATATTAACTGGATTGTATTTCCAATCACTGGTATTTATTTGGTATGTTCAGTACCGTTTGCGGTATTACTAAAGGGCATAGTGATTTGTAGAATTTACCCTAACGGAGCCTTACCCCGCACCGATTTGATAAATTATTTCAATTCTTATATAAACTCTAGAAGCCTGTAATATCAGGAATTCTAGGGTTTATCCAATGTTACACCATGTCGTTGTGTTGTATTCATAGAAAGAGCCACCAATGCTCGGCATAATCCTTCCCGCGGGGCGGTCACTAATTATAGTTAAGGGTACTTAATGTAATAAATGTAGCAATGAAGTATGATTTTGTTTCTCTGAAGAAAGGAGATAGGCTATCAGAAAGTGAGGATTAATTCAGAATAAAGAAACAATTGTGGTAAATTACAAATAATTACCAATATAATTGTAGACAGTAGGAAAATTATGTAATACGATGTAAAAGATTAGATAATATCAAAAGATATCTAATCAATTAATATTCTTTATTTGGTTCACTAAAATGGTGCTTTATCAACCCAGTGAGCTGGATCTGGAAACCGGAGGTGAGGCGTGGTAAGTAAGAAATTAAATCCGGGAACCTGTACATACTTACATATTAAAAAGAAGGAGGAGGAGTAAAAAATGCACAAAAAGTTTCTTAGGATTGTCTCAGTGTCGATTCTAACAATAGCGTTGGCTGTTACTGGATGTGGTACAGAGCCGACTACTCCAAGCGCAGATGGAGGAATTAAAATTGGTTTACCATTGCCCATGACTCTTGCGGAGGCGACTTACGGTAAAGATATGGAGAATGCTATCAAATTGGCTGTGGATGAAATTAATGCCGACGGCGGAATCAATGGCGAAATGGTATCCACAGTCACCGGAGATGATGCTTGTGATCCACAACAAGCGACAGCAGCTGCCAATAAACTCATTTCTGAAGGGGTTGTGGCGATGGTCGGCGGTTATTGTTCAGGCGCAACCATACCGACACTTAATATTTATAATGAAAAGAACATACCTTTTGTCATTACTGCTGCTAACTCATCTAAAATAACAGCTCAAAATCCCGGAAATACCTTTCTAATTAACGGTACCGCTGTGCATCAAACGCAGAAGGCTGTTGAACTCTTTAAAAAGTTGAACGCTAAGAAGGTAGCGATTGTGGAACAAGGAGATGCCTATTCCTCCGATTTGGCTAAGCAAGCCCAAAAATCTTGGGAGGCCGCTGGGAATACTGTGGTTTCTTATGATGTCACGAACAAAGGGGAGCAAGATTTTTCTTCCTTGGTCACTAATTTAAAGTCTAAAAATGCCGACTTGGTTTTCTGGACTGCTTATTATGCCGATGGCGCGCTTTTGATTAAACAGTTGCGTCAGGGTGGATACAAAGGTGATTTCGTCGTTGGAGACGGAAGTAGTGACCTGAAACTCATTGAGATGTCCGGTAAAGCTGGGGAGGGTACTTATGTGTTATCGCCACCGGTTGCTGAATATTTGCCGGCGGCTCAAAAGTTTACAGAGGCTTATGAGGCTAAGTACAATCAAAGTCCCGGATCATATGCGCCACTCGCATATGATGGTATGAAACTGATGGCTGATGCTCTGACTCGTGCAAAAAGTACTGACGGAACGGCGACGATTAAGGCGCTAAGTGAAACAAAAGATTTCCCCGGCTTAGCAGGCACAATTAACTTTGCTGAGGACAAGACCTTGCAAGAAAGTAACTTCATTGTCTTGAAAATTGAGAATGGCAAATTCGTTTTGCAAAAATAAATCTCAGTTTCTCGTTGGGGTAGGCTAGGGATTTTCCCTAGTCACCCGTTCCTTATTTCAAGTTCTGAGAATCGAGGTTAAGAATCGCGGCTATATGAAGGGGTGGAAGAATGATTTATATCGTGATCCAGCAAATAGTGAATGGGTTAATTCTTGGCGCATTCTACAGCTTGATCGCTCTCGGTTATTCCATGGTTTACGGCATTATTAAACTCCTAAACTTTGCCCATGGTGACATCTACATGGTGGGTGCTTTCATAGGGTTTGGGACTCTAGGTATGTTAGGGAGCGTGTTAGGTATTGGTTGGTTAGGAATTGCTGTGGCTTTATTAGTGAGCATGTTTCTGACTGGAATTTTGGGAATGCTGATATATAAGGTTGCCTATCAACCGCTTATTAGCAAGCAAGCCCCACGGATGTCGTTGTTGATCACGACGGTAGGAGTTTCTTTTACATTATTTAACGGTGTTATGGTCATGACAAATGGAGAGTATGAAACGGTTCATACCAGCTTAGGTTATGAGGGAATTAGCATAGGACTCGTGAATATTACCTATACGCAGATAGTCATGGTTATTGCTACAGCGTGCCTTATGCTTACTTTGTATTGGTTTATTAGTCGAACTTTGTACGGCAAAGCCATGCGAGCGATTGCCCTTGATCAAGACGCTTGCCGTTTGATGGGGATTAATGTGGACAAGACGATAGGATTAACCTTCTTTGTCGGTTCGGCCTTGGCCGCAGCGGCTGGCGTCATGGCCGGAGTGTATTATGGCAGTATTCACTTCTACATGGGTTTTGTCATTGGCTTAAAGGCCTTTACGGCTGCGGTCATCGGTGGCATTGGCAGTATTCCAGGAGCGATGATTGGTGGTCTCGTCTTGGGCTTGTTGGAAACTGCTGGCACTCAAATTCCCTTCATTGGTTCTGCTTGGAAAGACGTCTTTTCCTTCGGGATATTGATTCTTTTACTGGTTTTTAAACCTACCGGGATTCTCGGTAAAAGCGAAATTGAGAGGATGTAGAGAATGGGTAATTCTGTCGGCTTCGTAAATCGTTTAAGAGAAAGGTTGGGCAGCAGAATAGCTCAGGGAGCTGCCCTTGCGATACTTATTATTTTTGTCTTTCTTCTCCCTCTGTTTGCCAATAACTATGTACAAGAAATCGCGGCTAATGTCTTGTTTTATGTGATTTTGGCTTTAGGATTGAATATTGTGGTTGGATATGCCGGGTTGGTGGATCTCGGTTATGCTGCTTTTTTTGCCGTAGGAGCTTATACTACGGGAATATTTATGAAACTTGGTGTGGATTTCTGGTTAACTATACCCATTGCCTTGGCTTTTTCTGTCATCGCTGGGGTCATCATTGGAGGTCCAACGTTAAGGTTGCGGAGCGATTATTTAGCCATTGTAACTTTAGGTTTTGGAGAAATTACTCGGATTTCGGCCCGTAACATGGAAATTACTGGCGGAGCGAGCGGCTTGGTGGGTATTCCGAGACCGAGTATTTTTGGACATACACTTAATCAGGTTACCGATTTCTACTACATTTTTTTCGTGTTAGCTATCTTGGCAGTCATTATTGCTGTGAGGCTTCATAATTCTCGGTTGGGACGAGCTTGGCAATATATCCGTGAGGATGAAGACGCTGCTGAAGCAATGGGAATCGATCCTGTCATGACGAAGCTCTATGCTTATATGATCGGTGCAGCTTACGGAGGGGTAGCTGGAGCTTTCTTTGCTGTCAGAATGACAGCTGTTTCGCCGGAGAGCTTTGCCTTTACACAGTCTGCGATGATTCTGTTAGCGGTGATCCTTGGTGGGATGGGCAAGATTCCTGGCGTAATCCTGGGTGCGGCCTTCTTAATTTTATTCCCAGAAATTTTCCGTGAAATCGGTCAGACGCGGATGCTGTTTTTTGGCATTTTGCTGGTTATTATCATGGTTTTCCGTCCTCAAGGGCTTTGGCCTGAGAGAAAAGGGTGAAGTGATTTATTTTGAAAAAAAAGGATGAGGTAGAATGTCTATCTTAGATGTGAAAAAGCTAACCCTGCGTTTTGGTGGGTTAACGGCCGTGGATGATCTTAGCTTCAAAGTAGAAGAAAATTCGATTATGAGTCTTATCGGGCCAAATGGTGCAGGAAAGACGTCAGCTTTTAATTGCCTGACGGGTTTTTATAAGGGGAGCGAAGGAGAACTCCTTTTCAAAGGGAAAAGTATTTTTAGGCAAAAGCCGTACAAAATCACCAAGATGGGTATGGCTCGAACGTTTCAAAACTTGCGTCTCTTCAAAGATATGACAGTCTTGGAAAATGTCATGTCAGGTATGCATAGTCGCACTTCAGCAGGAGTGTTTGGGGCCATCTTGCGGCTGCCCAGCCAGATTCATGAAGAGAAGCGGATTAGGGAGGTCAGCGAAGAGTGTCTGGATTTCGTCGGTATTTTAGATAAACAAGATCGTTTAGCTCGCAATTTGGCCTATGGGGATCAACGACGGGTTGAGTGGGCTAGAGCGTTAGCTACTCAGCCAAAGCTCCTCTTACTGGATGAACCCGCGGCCGGGCTTAACCAAGATGAGAAAGATCAATTAATAGACTTAATCCGCCGGATTCAGAAAGACTTAGGAATTACGGTCCTGTTGATTGAACATGATATGGGTCTCGTGATGAAGGTCTCGGAAAAGATAGTAGTCATTGACCACGGGCAGAGGATAGCCGAAGGGACAGCTACAGAAGTTAAGAATAATCCGAAGGTCATTGAGGCCTACCTGGGAAAGGAGGATGAGTCATGAGAAATATGGCTCTTGTCCTGCGCAACTTAGAGACTTATTACGGTAAGATTCATGCCCTCAAAGGGTTGACTCTCGAAGTGCCCCAAGGAGACATTGTTGCTTTGCTTGGCTCAAATGGCGCTGGAAAGACCACGGCATTAAAGACAATCTCCGGTTTACTCCAGTCATCCTCTGGAAACATAGAGTTTTATGGTAAGGAAATCAATAGAGAGAAAGCCCATAACATTGTCGGTATGGGCTTGATCCATGTACCAGAGGGGCGGCGGATTTTTAAGGACTTATCCGTAAAGGAGAACCTAGAGTTAGGTGGTTTCACCTTAAAGGATGAAGCTCAGCGCCGAAAAGGAATAGAGCACGTCTTTGAAGTTTTCCCGCGGCTTAAAGAACGTCAGCGCCAGAGTGGCGGGACTTTGTCGGGTGGAGAGCAGCAAATGCTGGCAATCGGACGAGCCATGATGACAGAACCGAAATTGCTCTTATTGGATGAGCCTTCTATGGGTTTGGCGCCACTGGTAGTCCAAGATATTATGACAATTATAAAGCAGTTGAATAATGAAGGAACGACAATTCTACTTGTGGAACAAAATGCGAAAATTGCCTTAAAATTAGCCAATTATGGATATGTCTTGGAAACAGGCAAGTTAGTCATGGAAGGCGATAGTGCTACACTTAGTCAAGATGAGAGAATCATTAAGGCCTATCTCGGAGAGTGAGTTAGAAACCGTATCACCCATTGGGTGATACGGTTTCTATCAGCATGCTGGCTCGTAACTTTCCCTCTCAATCATTCTAAATCCTTCGGGAAGTGGGTCATTGTACAGATGAAGAAAGTATTTTTCTTGATATTAATTGTAGGGATTTGTCTATCCAGTGGACTATATTTATGGCAGTCACGGATATTCAAAACAGTACAGATACCAGATATTACACCCAATCAGTTACAACAAAGAATAGAGGAGGGTGAAAAATTTTATGTCTACTTCTATTCGCCGACCTGTGAAGAGTGTATTAAATCCGAACCTAAGTTGCTTCAAGCAGTGAAAGAATTAATGATTCAAACTATTGTAAAAGTAGATCTCCAGAAATTTGATTATCTACGCAAAGACCTCCAAATACCGGGAACACCGTCTATTTATGTCTATAATAATCAAGTACTGATAAAGGGTATTACTGGAGGGTTTAAAACCGTTGATGAGTATAAGAAATTCTTCAATGAAACAGGGGTACAAGTTGATCTTTAAATTATTACTTGCCGGCATTTACTTAGTTGCTGGAGGTTCGAAGATTTTCAACCTGTACCTTTTTAAAGTCACTATTTTGGCATATTATCCGTTTTTCCCGGAATTATTGGCAGTATCGATTGCCATTGTGTTTCCTTGGGTGGAAATATTAGCTAGTCTCTCTCTAGTTTTGAATTGGCACGCAAAGTATTCCAGTAGGTTTTTATTTCTACTTTCCTTAGGTTTCCTTGTGCAAATAATCCTTAGTTATAGCAATATTCTACCTTACGGGTGTGGGTGTTTTGGGTTTAGTGGACCGGAAAAAATCAGCTTATACCACGTATTTAGAGATTTTTCCATTATGCTTTTAGCAGCCTGGGTCTGGAAGGGAGAGATAGAGAAACATTGATCGATCTGAATTGTGTTGAGATCTCTAATGAGCTAAGCGTCGATGATGATTTTCTTGAGTTTCCCAACAATATAAAAACTGTCTTCTTCACTGACGGTCATATAGGCGTTGTTTAAGGACATCCTACAGTGAGTGGGTAAAATTTATCTACATTAGAGAAAGAATCAGTTATACTAATATAAGTAGCGGTGAAACTAATTTAGAGGGAGACTATCTTAAATTGGATCATTTCATTCCTAATAAACTGAAATCTAAAAAGCGTTTTCTCGTGATGACGGCTGTCTTGGCCGAGCGGGATGCAGTATTACGTGGCCTGCATGGTGATTCAAGGTTTGATGTCTTGGTGGCGGGTGTCGGCTCGGTCGTTGCCGCAGTGAACACAGCTAGCGCGTTGGGCACGGCAGAGTACGCTTTGGTTATTAGCGCTGGAATCGGTGGGGGTTTCCCCGGTAAAGCTGAGGTAGGTTCACTTGTGGTGGCCAACGAGATCATCGTAGCAGACTTGGGAGCGCAGACCGCCCAGGGGTTCCGTAGTGTTGATGAGTTGGGCTTTGGTGCGGGCTGCACCCAACTCCAAATTGATGCTAATTTAGTGAACCGCGTTGCCACGGCGCTGCGAGGCGCTCATCTACCTGTTCGTACTGGACCGATACTCACGGTCTCAACGGTTACCGGTACGACTGGAAGAGGCTTAGACCTAGCGTCGCGAATACCAGGTGCCACGGCCGAAGCGATGGAAGGGTATGGCGTAGGATGCGCGGCCCTTGATAGAGGCGTACCGGTTCTTGAGATCAGAGCAATCTCCAACATGGTCGGTCCACGTGATCGATCTAAATGGCGAATCAAAGAGGCTCTTGACGTTCTGGAAGCTGCTAGTGCAGTACTAACGGAGGTATTAATACTATGAAAATCGCAATCTCTCCTTGTCCCAATGACACGTTTGTTTTTCACGCCTGGGTACATGGCTTAATACCTGGTGCGCCGCAACTTGATGTGACTTACGCTGATATTGATATTACTAATACTTTGGCAGCCGGATCCCACGGACCGGATGTCGTCAAGATATCTTACGCTGCACTACCGTGGGTCCTGTCTGAGTATGCCCTCCTGCCCTGTGGCGGTGCGTTGGGTAAAGGCTGCGGGCCATTGGTGCTAACTTCCGATAGTGCAAGTAGCAATGATCTAGAAAGATTATCAGGCAAACGGGTGGCGGTTCCAAGTGAACGATCAACCGCTTATTTGCTGTTTCGCTTATGGGCAGCCCAACATGTGCCCGGTGGAGTGGGAGAGATTATCGTGCTGCCGTTCGATCAAATTATGCCCGCGGTACGTGACGGTTTGGTGGATGCGGGGCTTGTGATCCACGAGGCACGCTTTACCTATCCTTCCTATGGCCTGACTCTCTTGACTGACCTAGGAAACTGGTGGGAGAAAGACACCAACCTTCCAATCCCCCTTGGAGCGATTATCGCTCGTCGGTCCCTAGATCTATCGGCAATTACCGGCTGGATTCGGGCCTCGGTTCAATACGCTTGGGCACACCCCGAGGAATCGAAGGACTATGTGCTACAGCATAGCCAAGAGTTGTCCCCTGAAGTAACCCAAGCTCACATTAAACTTTATGTGAACGAGTTCACGGAAAATATAGGACAGTCAGGTTACAAAGCGGTAGAAGCCTTGTTAAGTAGGGCTGCAAAAGAAGGGCTCGTACCCAAGGTGGATCTATCTGCACTGTATTTATAAATTAAATAGGCAAAGCAATGCTCTATTTATGATACTTTCCAGGATTCGAATAACGATAGAGATAAAAGGTTGGAAACAAATTGTTCCAGCCTTATTTGGTGTTCAATGCAGTTTGAAGATAAGCGCTACGTCTTAAAATAAACTATCAAGCAACCATATAAAAGGCAGGATTTTAGAATATTATAGCGAAATAATAAAAAATATTAAATTAAATTAAAATAAATTAAATTAAATTATATTATATCGTTTATAAAGTCGGAAGGCATATTGACGGAATTATATCGATGATAAAAAAAAGGAAGTGTTGAAATGGCTTTTTTTACAAGGGGAAGTTCCAAAAAAGTAGAGGATCAATTTGAATTGGATTGCAATAAGCTCTATCAATGTTTAACGCATTGTGATTTTTCAAAGCGTATAGAAGTTGACATTCCAACAACGAGTCGTATTTTTCCTGTCATAGAAATTATGAATCGCGTTATAGATGAACGACAGGCTTCGGCTTCCAGTAACTTAACGGAATTAGACAAGACAGTACAAAATTTGGCCAGCATGACTTCCATTCGTAAGATGCTCGTGAAACTTGGTGAGCAGTCTAATCAACTGGGCAACATGGCGGCTCAGTCTGAACAACTTGGTGCGGCAACGAATCAAGTGGCCAATTCTGCGGCTAACTCCGCGACGTTTGTGGAACAAGCGGCGTCTACAGCGATTTCAGGGGGCGAGAAAATCCAACAGGCGATTGAGTTTGTCGAGTATTCTTTTGATGAATTCTCTAAGGTCAGTGATCAGGTTAAAGCAGTGCTTGATTCAATGAAAGAGATTGAGCAAATTGTCGGCGTGATTGCAGGTGTTGCCGACCAAACAAACCTTCTCGCGCTCAATGCCGCCATTGAAGCGGCGCGTGCAGGGGAGCAGGGTCGAGGTTTCGCGGTCGTCGCCGACGAAGTACGCAAGCTAGCGGAACATACTAAGGGATCAGTGACGGACATTCGCCAAAAGATTGTTGGCTTGAGCGAGAATTCTCAGGATACAACAGATAATATTTCTGCACTCTCTATTACAATGCAAAAAGGTAAAAGTATCATGCAGGAGGCGGCACAATCCTTGCAGGGGATTATCAATAATTTTGGGGCGATCACGGAAGATATACAAGACATTGCCGCAGGTAGTGAAGAACAAAGTGCTGCAGTACAAGACGCGGCAAGCAGCGTCACCACCATTGCGATGGCGGCGGAAGACATTGAGCAAGTCGCCATGGTGACAGGGCAAGGAATTTACGATATCAGCAAGATGTTACAGAAAATAAGAACAGACCAAGTAGCACGAGTGCCTGAGTTAGGAACCTATCAAGCCTTAGAATTGTACAAGACGGATCATTCTCTCTGGACATGGCGGATCTACAACATGATTTTAGGGTTTGAACATATAAAATCGAGTGATGTAGGAAACCATCACGAATGCCGCTTAGGTCAATGGGTTGAAGGTCATGATTCCGAAAAATGTCGAGCGCTCGCTGTATTTAGCAAACTTGAATCTCCACACAAAATGGTGCACGAGTTGGCCCGAGAGGCAGCCGTAGCGTACGAGCAGGGTGACATCTTCAAAGCTGAGCAAATTCTAGAGAAGATGGGTCGCGCATCCATGGAAGTTGTGGCAGTTTTAGAGGAGTTGCAAAGCAAGTGTCAGGACTGACATGGTTCGTCCATTTCGTTATAGACAATTACCAAATAATTAGTTAAAATAGGTAATGTAGAGTAGTTTGTAAGATGTTGTCAAACTCATGTAAGGCAAGTATGTGTCTCGAAAAAAACGGGTATAGAGTTTAATGATCAATACTGGAGGATGGTAGAGTATGATGCATTTAACGATTATATTTGAGCTATCCTTTTTAAGGTAGCTTTTTTTGTACTCAAATTTAAATTTTTTAAAGCGTGATCTGGAATAGGGGAAAATTCGCGATGCCTAAAAGGAGATCGATTGTGGAATTACTGAACGTAACCATTGACCATGCGGGGTATTCTGCCAAAAAGTCAGATGTCATAAAAAAGGTGACTTTGTCTGTGAAATCCGGTGAACTTGTGGGACTAATTGGTCCTAATGGAGCTGGGAAAAGTACCACAATCAAGGGGATCTTGGGGTTGCTGCCGGTTATGGTGGGCAAGGTCGAAATCGCAGGGAACAATAAAAATTATGCATATATTCCAGAACAACCCGTACTCTATGAAGGGTTGACACTTTGGGAACATTTAGAGCTAGCTGCTGCTGCCTATGACATGGATCGGGACGTCTTTGTACCTAAAGCTGAGGAACTTCTTGAGCTTTTTCGTTTAGCAGAGGTAAAGCACCACTTGCCAGGTACTTTTTCGAAGGGTATGCAACAAAAGGTCATGCTGATCTTGGGTTTTCTGCTGGAACCAGCGGTTTATGTGGTGGACGAACCCTTTATGGGTCTGGACCCCAGGGGTACTAAAGATTTCCTTGCGCTTTTGGGCCAAGCGAGAGCTCAAGGGGCCGGCGTGTTAATGTGTACTCACATCCTGGATACTGCGGAAAAGATATGTAGTTCGTTTGTCTTGATGAACGCTGGCACGGTCCTAACCCACGGTACCCTGTTGGAAATCAGGGAGCAATGTCAGTTACCTGATGGTTCTCTATTTGACTGTTTTGATCAACTGGTGGAGAGTACTTCATGATGACCGTGCCGAAACTCTTCTGGCAGCGGCTCGCTTCAGACTGGAAATACCAATATGAGGCGTGGAGGACGGTCGTTGATTGGGTCGTGGCGTTATATATCGTGATTCCTGGTCTAGGTCTTTTTATCTACGAGTATCTTGGTTGGTGGCGGGAAATGCCCAGTTGGCTAATTTATGCGAATCTCAATGCATTCTTGGGAATTGTTTTTTTGTTCACTTGGTTGGGTACAACGCGCATCTTTTTGGAAGAAGCAGACCAGCTTTTTCTATTGCAGAAAAAAGCATGGATTCGACAGCTAATAAAGCTTAGTTTAGGGTATACCATAGGTTTTAACATGATCATTAGCTCCCTCTTTTTTCTCATTTTGGCACCATTTTTGGTGCACTACGGGGTTTCACCTCGGGAAATTGTTTGGATGACCTTGTTCACGATCGGTTTTAAGACTTGCATGGGTCTTGCCAAGCAATTTGTTGAGTTGCGATATATGAGCTGGATTCAATACCTCGTTAGAACAGTCCTGATGGTCATGGCGGGTGTTTATTGGAGGCAAAGCGTTTATTACCTTATAAGTGATTCAACCTTGTTTTATTTGTCACTGATCGTGCTTTCTGGTGTATTAGTTGGTCTTTTATTCAGACGGGTCACCTTGCGGGGAACTTTTTTCCTAGATGTTGTTAGAGAAAAAAATGCGAGGTTACGGCTCATCAAACTTCTTCTACAGAAGATGGGAACTTATGAGAAAAAGCCTATGTTCACCTGGAAACGCCCATTATTCTTCAGAAGCTCAAACCTGCTCTTTAAGAAGCGCACCCCCGTGAACGGCTTGGTGGAGATGTTTCTCAAAGCTGAGTCGCGAAATGGGAAAGACGTCACAGCTTACTTCAGGATGTTGGGGATGGGCTTTGTGGCCATTATAATCTTTCCCTCCGCCTATGGGTGGCTTCTTTGGGTCGCTTTTTCACTCGTAATCACTGCGTTCATTGGGTTGTTATGGAGGGCCGCAATGAACAATCCCTTTGTTTGTTTATTTCCTTGGCTTTCGGAAACAAAGGTGCCAGCAGCGAGGAAATCTATCTTTATGATGGCTTTGCCGGGGCAGATACTTCTGGGATTAGTGGTCGTGGTTAGGACTCAAGCCTGGTTGGAAGGTCTAGTGATGGTGCCCGTTGCCATTCTTATCGGGTATTATAGTGCTAATATAGTCTCCTTGAAATCATAATTTGATGATCATGTTCCTTGCATATGACCAAAGAAAGGCAAGAAATATTGAGAGAAAGAAGGTACTAATATGGCAAATTCTCCAGTGAAACCAGTCATCTTATCAACACAGGTTCAGACAACCCTCACCACTCTTGAACCCCTCACCCGAAAAGTGTTTCTGTCCCTCACGCCACCTAGTCCAAGAGATAATCGGGCAGATGTTGATCAAGTGCGCCAAATGCTCCAACGTAGTTATGACAATGTCACAGTGCCCCTGTCACTGATGCGCAAGCTACCTAGCCTTTGTCGTGGTGCCGATTGGAAGGTCACCGCCACCTTAGCGGAGACCGGAATGGGCTGGAAATTAATTGATCTAGAACCTGGCGATACGACCAAGGAACAATTCGGGTTGGCCATTGACATCGGCACGACTACAGTCGTGGTATACCTGATTGATTTGTGTGACGGTAAAGTTATGAACCACGCGGCAGACTATAACGCTCAAATTATCATGGGAGAGGACATATTAACGAGAATTCGTCATGCTCTTGAACCAGGCGGTCTAGACCGTTTGCAAAAGGCGGTTGTAGACACTCTAAATGGTTTGATTAAGGTCCTTTGTTCACAACCAGGAGAGACTCACAAAATTACAGCTGTGGCAATAGGGGCCAATACAACCATGATCCACCTTTTGCTGGGCTTGAACCCCGCGTCTATTTGCCGCGATCCCTATACCCCTAGTGTGTACAATCCTGGGCTAATTCCTGCAGGCGAAATAGGCCTTGACATCAATCCGCTCGCGCCAGTCTATTGCCTGCCTAGTATAGGAAGTTACCTTGGTGGTGACGTCATCGGGGGAATCCTGGTGAGTGGAATGCACAAACAGGCCGACGTCTCATTATTCGTCGACATTGGCACCAATGGAGAGATTGTGATGGGAAATGAAGACTGGCTTGTCGCATGCGCAGGTGCAGCAGGGCCGGCTCTAGAAGGCGGCGTTACGGCCTTCGGTATGCGTGCGGAACCTGGAGCCGTGGATCACGTTTCTATAGATAAGGCGACGGGTCATGTCGAGTACACAACCTTGGACAATCAACCGGCCCGCGGGATTTGTGGTTCTGGACTGGTTGATACTTTGGCAGAACTCTTCCTTGATGGCATCATTGATAGAAATGCCCATTTCGAGAAGGGGAGGGAGGCGTATGTCATTGTCCCCGCCAAAGAAACCGCATTAGGAGAAGACATTGTAGTGACACAGATCGATATTAATAACTTCGTGGCGACCAAAGGGGCCGTCAATGCTGCAACTGACCTGTTAATGGAAAACGTGGGTTGCGATTGGCACGGGCTGAGTCAGTTCTTTGCGGCCGGCGCGTTTGGACAGTATTTGCCGATCGAGTCAGCCATTACCATTGGTTTATATCCTGATCTTCCACGCACATCCATCGTGCGTTTGGGCAATAGCTCGGGTGAAGCGGCGCGCCAAGTACTGCTATCTCGTCCAAAACGTCTGGAAGTGGAAGAGATCGCAGCAAAGGTGACTTATTTCGAGCTGAATGCCAGTACCACTTTTATGGAGAAATTTAAGGGTAGCAAATTTCTGCCTCACACGGACCTGGCCCGTTACCCCAGCGTCAAAATGCGGTAAGTGAGCCAACCCCTTAACCCGTATTATTGAATATTTACAGGACCTCACTCACTAGAGCAGACCAGTTTTTCCCTTTATAGGCGTTATAGCCACGGGTATGGGCATAACCGTAAATCTTAGTTCCGGTTACTTCCTTTTCAAATACATAACCATAGGTTTCCCCCTTCATCGCTTGTTGGGCGGCATTAAGATGCTTTAAATTATCATGTAGTATTCCGTTTCGACTCCGACACGCTATCACGAAGCCATCATGATTGATGATGAAAAGGTCTCCAGTTTGACCGATGCGAGCAGAATCTATGATGTCATAAATATAATTCCAATTGAATCTGGTTGAAAAATAACCTAATAAGTCACCTTCATCGCTTCGAATCGGGCAGGTGTAAGCCACAGTATGTAAATTGCCAACCTTGGATAAATAAAGGTCGCTAACAGATATCGAGTTTGCGGCTTTGGCATCTTTAAACCAGATTTTATCTGACATGTTTTTCCCGATGAGTTCTTGGTGAACACCAGCGGCCATAACGGTACCTTCAGTATCTAGTACATAAAGGTCAAGATAGACCTCATAAATATCAACCAACTTTTTCAATAAAACATTGGTGACAGCAATGCGGTTAGACACTGTTGAGGAAAAGCAGTTTTTGACTTTGTCAAAGCCAGCCCAAGCTTGGGCATCGCAATTGCGTTCAAAAAGATTCCGATCGATTTTATCGATCGTATCAAAAGCTACATCCGCAGTTCTTACGGCCATCACCTCGTTTGCTTTTAGCTGAATGTTTTCAATTATTTTAGTACTTTCTTTGGTTGTAGCTAAGCTGCGGGTGGCAAGCTTTTTAATCTCATCCGCGACCACGCTAAATCCCCGACCTGCTTCACCGGCTCTTGCAGCTTCAATCGCTGAATTTAGTGACAAAAGATTTGTGTGCTGGGCTATTTGTCGGATGGATCCAATGACTTGACTCATCTCTTGATTAGCATCCTTAAGTTCACTAAGCAGCACCGAAGAATCAATCACTTTAATGTCATTTAACATTGAGATACCTCCTTTAAAAATAAAAATAGCCTACCTAAAAAAATAGGTAGGCCTCGTTGCCAATTCTGTTATTATTATATGACAGTTGTATAAATTTGCAAGTGATTTTTATCACTTGCCCTAAAAAAGGATTCCAGTTAGAAAGTTTGTGATGATTAACTCACCTGTTTTATGATTGGTATCAAACTTAATTCTTTGACTCAGAGCTTGGAACTGCAAAGGAAATTTGGCTGAAGGTCAGGACATCATTGAATTCAAGAAAATTATAGTCACTTTTTTGGGCCTTTTCCATCAGATCAGAGATGGGTGTCGTCGCAAGGATGACATCTTTCGGTTCCATTAATTGGCCAATAAGACCAAAGTGCTGAGTGTTAAAACGGATCGCAATTTTGCTGTCATTTTCCCAGGTTACTTGCAGAACATAGGCATCCTTTTGTTCAGTTGCAAACCAATTATAGGTATATCCTGAGAGACCTGACTGGTTGACAGTCCTTACCTCTTCACAGAACTCTTTGACATAAAGAATCAGCACGTCTCGACCGTTTTCAAGCTTACCAAAGGCAGATTGTTCAGGTGTATAGGCTTGAGTAAACATCTAAATCCCCCTTTCAGGACAGTCAAGTCCAAGTCTGCGTCTTGTCTCATGGCAATCTCCGACTGCAGAGTTATATATTTATTATAGACTAATTGTTTTATCTATGTAAGTATTAGGATGACAGATTGTAATTAATAGGCACGGAAGGAAGTACTGACAATGGGTAATCCATGTGGAACAACCAAGGCCAATATTTTTGAGAGCACAGAGATTAACGGGACCCCTATCTATTTTGGCTCTGGAGTTAACCCCGTGAATTCTCCCGCCCAGTATTTTGTTGCCTGGGGTAAAGCTGCTCTTGCAGGTGGATTAATCCACACCTTCAACAGTAAGTCACCAGAACAGGGAGCAGAGTGGTTTGTCGAGGAAGAGGAAGCGGAGGCCAAATATATCAAGATACAGAAGCTCTTAGCAGGTTGCTTGTTATAAGTGTCTTAATACGATTTCAAAAATCAATGAAAACACGTTGATCTTGGGTAAAGAAGGCCAACGTGTTTTCATTAGGATCCATAGGATACTAAATAAGTTGCCCTTAGTTTAGATGCTTATAGATTTTCTTTAGAATAATACTATATTTTTAGTAGGAAAAAGAATATACTGTGACTAGACAGTTAGAATATTGCCTAAACATCTAGTAATATTAATGCGGAAAGGAATTGCGTTCTATGCTTAATTTGCCATTTAAAGCACTGGCTGATCCTACAAGAAGAAAAATTATTTTATTATTAAAAGAACGGGATATGACGGCTGGGGAAATTGCGGAACAGTTCGATATGACGAAGCCCAGTATTTCTCATCATCTTAATGCCTTGAAACAAGCTTTGTTGGTGACAGATGAGCGGAAGGGACAACACATTATTTATTCGCTGAACACGACCGTATTTCAAGAGGTCATTAAGTGGTTTTTTAATACGACGCACGTTAACGAAGGAGGGACAGAAGATGACAAAGTTCAGTAATAGCCTGAAGCAAGATTGGCTGATCATCCTTATAATTTTCATGGGATTCGCACTAGGAGCCTATTTCTATCCCTCACTGCCAGACAAAGTACCGAACCATTGGAACTTCAACGGAGAAGTAAATGGCTATGGAAGTAAACTCTTTGGAGCGTTTGGACTGCCTGCGATCAATCTAGCAATGTATCTCTGAACTTTCGCACCCAGATAAACTAGCCGAAAATAAGTATAAAAAAGAGACAAAAAACGATGAAAATCCGCATGAAGCCTCAGTTTTTGGTATAATTAAGTGCTAACCAAAACAACCAAAAAAGAG
>Ga0209386_1000224_pt1 | contig 29211 bp, 32 predicted proteins | sample NGEPertwo_FD_184510 | JGI IMG/M metagenome (GOLD analysis project Ga0209386, IMG submission 184510) | Arctic peat soil microbial communities from the Barrow Environmental Observatory site, Barrow, Alaska, USA - NGEE Permafrost154B-two... | ecosystem: Environmental > Terrestrial > Soil > Wetlands...
GAATATATCCAAGGTATCCATAGCCATACCCCCTACTGGTTGTCCTATGAATATAATAACATGGATTGGCTGATAATACCCACAATATTTACGAAAAGAGCCTAATAAAATGGCATCAGGGATCCCGACTTTTCCGATATCGTGTAATAGTGAAGCATAGGTCAAGTTGTTAACCTTGGCCTGATCGGACTCAATTTGTGCATAAAGTTTTGTTGAATAATAACTGATTCGTACTAGATGTAATGCCGATTGCTCATCCTTATACTCAGCTGCGTAACATAATCTTTTTAGCATTTCAAACGACAATTCAGTATTCTCTTTTAGTGCTGAGGAAAGAAGCTTGTTCCTTTTGATGATAACTTCCGACTCTGCTTCTATTTCATTAACTGTTCTGTTGATAAAGAAAGAGATCTTTTTATCAAGAAATGTTTCTTGTTTCGTCAGTTCTCGCACCTCATTGTAGATGGGGCTATAGTTAACACCATAATCCTTTAGTACATCAATCATATGCGTTACTGCTTCACTGGTTGTTAGCGGTGAAAAACTTAAAAATCCTTTAAATATTTTTCTCAAAGATAAACACTTTCTGACAAAGTTGATCTAATTTCAAGTACCTTTCCTTTTCAAAAAGAAAGAATTTAAATTCTTGAAATAAGACATACATTTCTGCTTTTAAGCTAAAATTTATGACAATATCTTCTATGGCATGGCTTATACAAACCATCGATGATTTCACATAGACTGTTTTGTCCATACTAGAGATGTTGTTAGATAATTGTCCATATAAACCCTTCATAAAGCACGCTCCCCCGAACTACTCACCACGGAATCATCCCTGACTCTGAGCCAGTAGGTCAATTTTCTAAAGCCTTTATTCTATATAATTCTATAAACCATGCCTACCACTGTTTTATTATGCAAAAAGTGTTATACTTCACAAAGATCTATCTTAGGTCAACTTGCTGCCTCGAGAAACTTCTCGAGGTATTTTCATGCGCACTTCCTTGGTATTATGAAGCTTCAATTCAACAAATCAGTGTGGAGGGTTTTAAATTGGTTCAGAAAAAACTAACATCCAACATGGGCATATGGTGGATCGCCCTCGGAGCCGCTATGTGGGGACTCGACGGTGTCTTTATCGTAACGTTGCTAAACTATGTGACCTCTACCCAGATTGTCTGGATAGAGCACCTATTATTGATGTTTTTTGCCGGACCCATGCTCATCTGGAAACGTCATGAGCTCAAAGGCCTGAATCTCGGTGACTGGTTAGCCGTCCTGTTCATAGCATGGGGTGGATCTGCTCTGGCCTCCATCCTGTTCACCGCTGGATTTACGTATGGCAATCCGAACGTGGTACTGATCCTGCAAAAGGTACAGCCCGTTTTCACAGTTCTGCTCGCCGCCTGGATACTCAAAGAGCGCATAGTGAAGCCTTTCTGGGTGATGTTGGTGGTGGTACTCATCGGTGCTTACCTACTCACCTTCGGCCTGCACATCCCGACAACGGGCGGTAGCACGCAGCTCATCGGGTCGTTGTATGCCCTAGGAGCAGCAGCTCTGTGGGGTGGTTCGACCGTCATGGGCAAACGCCTCGTTGGCAAAGTGTCGTTTACCACCGTAGTAGCGCTAAGATTTGCTGTTGCGTTGCCCTTGTTGACCCTCATCCTATTAGTACAACAGCCGAACTGGCATAGCCTCGGCCAGGCCCTGACCTTAGCCCCAGTTTGGGCAAACCTGCTGTTCCAAACCCTCGTGCCAGGCCTATTGAGTCTCCTGATGTATTACCGAGGGTTGAAGGGCGTCAAGGCCTATCATGCAACGATTGCAGAACTCGCCTTCCCTGCAACTGGCTTACTTCTCAACTGGCTTTTATTACACCAGACCATCGACCTTGGCCAATGGATCGGTTTTGCCATCATCTGGACGGCCGTGGTACATTTATCGAGGTTGCGAAGTGTGAAGTAGCAACTCACTCTCTAAGAGTTCCACATCATTTCCAGCAATTCCTTTCAATGATATATAAAGCGCGAAGTGAATGTCTATTTGTGCAGATCAAGCCACTTCCCCCTCAACAAACCCAACTCAAAAGGGAGGTTACCAAAAAGGTAACCTCCCACGAGCAGGAAATAGAATTTTATAAGTTTATTAAATTCATCGATAGTAACACATATACCCACTCTCGCACAAATCGGTAACGCCCTTGATTAATTTAGCCTGCGCCCTGACGTCTTCCTGCGAATGGCCAGCTTCCATATAATCCAGCATTTCTTTAACGAGCTTAACACTGGCAATCTTTTTCTTCAGGGGCGCCTCCCGGCCTACAATCTTCAGAGACATAACACCCACTTCTTTTAATTGATTCAGAGCACAAAGCCCACACATGCCTAAAGGATATCCCCTAGGACCCAACCTCCCACCAGCATTATGGATTCCAATATAAATCCAGCGCCGATACTCGTCCAGATGCTCCTGGAAAGTTTCTTTACCAACTCGAAGTACACCCTCCCCTGGTAGGTGTTCGTCGTCGCGTTCAGTGCCCTGGATTTTAATGGGTTTATAGTCCCAAGGTGGGCTATGGCAGAAGGCGCCTCCAAAGGCATGACTGACATGGCAGTAGCCTTCTTCAAAGACACAGCCATCATTTAACATAAACGCTTCATACTCGATCTGGTCTCCGCCCTGATCAATGATCGATCGCATCGTTTCCAGCTCGACGTAACGCGGAAAAATAATCCGTTTTACCCCCATCTGACTAAAAAATGAGACTGTTGCACTGTTCAAGACTGCAGCCAAACTACTGACATGGATGACTAAATCAGGCAGGCCCTCTTTCAGAAACCGAATCAGCCCTGGATCTGCCACAATAAAGGCATCTACACCGCAATACTCCTGAGCCTGCCGAACGGTTGTGAGGATATCTTCATAAAGTTCGGGGGCATACCCCGGTTGATTCAAAGTAAGAAACACCTGCGAGCCTGCTTTATGGGCGACGACCACTAACTTATGTAATTCCTTCAGGCTCTCCACATTCGCATTACCGGGTCCTCGGCGACTTATCCAGAAATCCTGCCCATGAGATTTGCGCCAAGCCCGTTCGCTTAAACCACAATAGAGTTCTTCCGCCCCCAGTTTTGATAGAATTTTAGCCTCCTTAACAGAATTCACCGGAGCCAAAATCTTCATCACTTGTCCACCTCAGTTCCTTATCCTATATCGGTTCCCTCTGGATAACCACTCGAGTAACACCGATCCTTATGGCTGTCTCCAGCCCCGCTTTCAGAAACGCTTGGTGCTCACGATAGAAAATAGTATTTCCCTTTTGCAGGATATCCCAATCGTTACTGTTCTTCACTTGGTGACTTGGGTCTGACATCTCCAACCAATAGAAGCGGCACTTACGGTCACAGCCACCAGAAAAAACTTTAAACTTCTGATCTCCCTCAAGTCCCCAAGAATGAAGCAAACAAATCCGCCCAGTCATGATCACACCATACGGAAAATAAAGAGATGAGCGATATCCCCAATCGGGCAGATGATGATCAAGCCCTTGTGGAGGGAGATCCAGTTCGACGCGTCTAACTTTGTACTGAGTCAGGAGGTCTTGCATGGGTGCTCCCGCTACGCTGCTCGTGCGGAAACGCTCCAGCGCCGCCCCTTCCGGCTTCTTGCGTTGCGTAAACATCCTCGGATCCCGCAATATTTTGTTAAGCAAACGTCCCAATACAGGGGTTAATGTGGGGCAATCCTCTGCGATGATCTGAAGCACACCCCAATCGTTAACCACAACCTCCGCCATTGGTTGCCTATGCATCAGCTGCTTGAGCAAACGCTTAACCACTTGGAGTCCTTCTTCAGTCACATACGGCGTGACCAAAGTAAAGTTCATTCCCAGCCGCTCGGCCAAAGCCACGGCCTGATCTAGTTCCTTTTGACTTGGGAGCGCTTTTTCACAAAACTCCTGGCCAAAATACATCCGGGTAAACTTCATTGGACCTAACTGACCTTCACATACCTCCCTAACATCCCTCATGGTATCGGTCTCGTTGATACCCCAGGGCTCTTCTGCCCACGCTAACGCTTCCCCACGGGGAATTGACAGTGCCCATTCCATAGCCATACCTCCAGTACGCTGGATATATCCCATAGATAATATTTATGCTTAGGCGATGGATTTCAGACATTAGGAGGTCACCACACTCAAAGCAAAAGCAGCTGGCTTCTGCCAACTGCTTTGCTAAATTTTACACATAACATCAAATGCTGATTCTGTCCTCTTGGTCAATCCATTCCCAACATCTATGTTCTTTGCAATTATCGGGGCGGTTCTCCCATAAAATAGTGCAACCTTTCTCAGTCCAGTAAGCGCAATAACCCATATTGATGCCTCGGACCTTAAGTTCTTTAAGACATCTCAAGGCCTCTATTTTAATGACCGAAGAATCATCATAGATATAAGAATCGAGCCAAGCTTTATGAGCCGCAAGAACATCAAATTGTGGTTCTACGTCAAACCTGTCTTTTTGCAGGTACCATACGCTGTGTTTGAAATAATAATCAAAGTTCTGGGTTTCGTCCATAAGATTATCATTGGCATAATGAATATCATCGAGCATTTGTCCACCTTCACATCGTCTGATGTAAAGCTGACAACACTTACCTCCGCAGGCCGCGCATCGAACAACATCTAAGTATTCCAAAATGGCACACCTCATCCATTCCAAACTTTAATAGCAGACTATTCAACTAACAGAATATCATAGAATTCTTCCTAGTGGCTGAATATTTACAAAATTCTCACCTTTTAGTAATATCGACCGATTCGGTCAAGAGTGCTATTAACTATTGTGGGTGTGTGATAAATAAATGTTTTTCTCCGCTCTTCCGCAGGAGATTCACGGGTTATGTTGAATTAATTATTGAGTTAAGTCCCTTAATGAGGGCTATAGGGCAGAGGGTTTATTCTTTCTATAGAGTTGTCGTTGATGGGGGTAATAATAAAATGCTAGGAACCATTGTAAATACAGGAACTATCTTAGTAGGAAGTCTGATTGGAACTGTGGTAAAGAAAGGAATTAAAGAGGAATATCAAGGCGCTTTGTTTACAGCGATGGGATTGGCGGCTGTAGGCATTGGCATTAATTCTGTGGTACAGAATATGCCTAACAGTCAGTTCCCTGCACTGTTTATTATCAGTCTTGCCATTGGGAGCTTGTTCGGGACGATCCTTAATTTGGAGGGGAAATTCCAGAAGCTGACCAGTCGGTTTTCCTCAAGTGATTTAGGACAAGGATTATCTACCGCAATACTTTTATTTTGCATTGGAACTTTATCTATATTAGGACCCATAGAAAGTGCAATCAACGGTAATAATACTTATCTGTTTACCAATGCAACCTTAGATTTTGTGACATCGATGGTACTGGCCTCCACGTATGGATTTGGAATAGCCATAGCAGCTGGTGTTTTATTTATATGGCAGGGTAGTATTTACCTTGGGGCAGGACTTTTATCCGGGTTCTTAACACAGGATTTGTTAACTGAAATTTCAATCGTAGGTGGTTTCTTAATTTTAAGTTCCGGTATTTCTATTTTAAAGATTAAGGATTGCAAGACATTAAATATGCTGCCTTCCCTTCTTGTTCCGGTGATCTTCTTCTTGATGAAAAGACTCATCGGATTATAAGCATAAAGGCAAGGACTGTCTGCGTCAAAAAGGAGCCTTCCACCATAGTGGCGACAAAATTTTGGTAATGAAATAAAACAATGAGAGACGCAAACTATGGTTGCGTCTCTCATTAATAAGTTCAGTATTCTTTCAAAGATTATTTTACCAAGCTCGAATTCCTCTCAGTTAGGTATTTGTTGCATTTTTCTAAGAATAACTTGATACTGCTCTCCACTTCTTTCCTTTTATCAGCGGTCATACGTCCTCTCCCCAACCTGTCACATAACCCAAGTAGGGCGATTTCGTCAATGGATACCTCAGCCGCCATTCTGCCAATATCGGCAAAATGTAACCCTTTGGTAACAAACAATATCTGCATATGCCACCTCACCATTTTGGACACTTGATCAATCAATTCGTTCTCATTGGTAAATTGTTTAAGGAAGTCAGTGGACAGCCTCTCTCCCAATTTATCATGGTCATACGCGGTTATTTTACCCTTTCTTAATTGGGTCGTGTCTGCTTTACCCAAATCATGTAACAAAGCAGACCACATGAACGCCTTGGGGTTTTGACTCAGATGTTTTCTTTCCGCTGCATGATCTAGTACTAACATCGTGTGGTTCCAAACGCTTCCCTCCGGGTGGTGTATCGGTGATTGGGGTACTTCCATTAAAGCACCCAGTAATGTGTAAGGGTATTTCTCAGTGAATAGTCTTGTTTTACTCAATTCTGTCATGTAGGTTGACGGATGTTTTTCACCCATCAGATGGGCTTGTATGTCCATAAATGTTTGCATGTCAATCGCTCCAATTATAAAATATCTGATTTTAGGATTACCAAAACCGAACTAATTAATGACAGTAATCTGTTCATGTTTACTTATGTCCGCATTTTTAGCGTGGTCTAGGAGATATCATGCCTCAATCGGTTAAGACAAATATAGCACAATATAGCACTATTAACCGATTCGGTCAGTGAAAAAGTTTCCTTTCTATCTTGTATTTTAGGGTAGAAAATAATATATTTTCATTAGAGATATAACTTGCGTCATTATAATAGCAACCTGGGTTATTAGTGCAGATACCATATATTTTCCGTTACACTAAACAGCACTCACCCGTAATGTTAACGCCCTCCCAAAACATTGGTATTTATATTTCACTATTTGTATTAAAGGAGAGATGATTACGTGGCAAGTCAACCGTCAACGAACATTTCGAAGGAACAGAAAGCACAGCTGATCAAGGCACAACAAGGAGAGCTGGATGCTGTCATCGTCTATCGTAGATTAGCTGAGGCCATGAACGATAGTAAAATTGAAAAAGTCTTACTAAGAATTGCCGCTGATGAAGGAAAACATGCAGGTATCCTGAGAAAATATACGGGTGAGACGTTGAGAGCAACTAAGTCTAAGTCCTTATGGGTGATGATCATGTACAGAACTTTGGGGCTTAAATTCGTGCTTAAAATGTTGGCAAACGGAGAACAGAAGGCGGCTAAACGCTACACCCTGCTGGTGGGCGATTTTCCTAAAATTGATAGAATTATGCGTGATGAAGCTGTACATGCAGATTTATTGAACACTATGCTTTAATCAAATCGCTTTACAACGCTACCCTCTGTTCAAGACAGTCTAGCGTATATACGTAGGACGGGGCTATTGGATGTTTTCCAATAGCTCTTTCTTGTGTCCTCACTCGTTTCCATTCTTTCCAGTAAATCATGCTCAAGCATAATAGGCGAATAATTGAAGATAATACCTTCATAGAAGTGAGCAATGAATGGCCTAAAAAAACTTTTAGGAGAACATATGAAGTTTAAAGATATTTGGAAGAGAAAATCCCTAAAACAAGTGCTTAAATCAGCCGAAAAAACTGCTTTGAAAAAGAATCTCTCCTCCACTGACCTTGCAGCACTTGGAATAGGTGCAGTTCTTGGTACAGGGATTTTTGTTTCAACGGGTGTTGGTGCTCATATGGCAGGGCCTTCCGTTGTTTTATCATTTATTGTAGCGGCAATAACAAGTGGGCTTTGTGCTCTTACTTATGCTGAACTTGCTACCATGTTTCCAGTTGCAGGTAGTACTTATACCTACTCTTACATTGCTTTTGGTGAAGTCATAGCCTGGGTTATAGGATGGGACTTAATGCTCGAGTATTTAGTTTCGTCAGCTGCCGTTGCATCTGGGTGGTCAGGAACCTTCGTAGGGCTATTAAGTTCTGCAGGCGTTTCTTTACCTAATATGATCACCCAAGGACCCGGGGCAGGTGGAATTGTTGACTTACCTGCTGTTGCTATCGTGATATTTATAACCTGGATATTATTTAAAGGCATCAAGGAAAGTGCCAACTTAAATAATGTCATCGTTATTATCAAAATCGGTGTTATTCTTCTATTTATATTGCTTGGCGTATTTCATATTAGTGTCGCTAACTATAAGCCCTTTGCGCCTTATGGATGGAGTGGTGTTATGGGAGCTGCTTCAATTATGTTCTTTGCGTATATTGGTTTTGATGCAGTTTCTACGGCTGCAGAAGAAACGATCAATCCAAAAAGAGATGTACCCAGAGGACTTGCTATTTGCCTAGGCGTTGTAATTATTCTTTACGTTGCTGTGGCTATTGTTATCACTGGCATGGTTCCCTTTAAAGAAATAAGTCAGAACAATGCTCTGCCAGATGCGTTGACGCAGTTTGGTGTGAACTGGGGCGCTGCGTTGGTTGGAACAGGTGCCGTGATTGGCATGATTTCAACCCTGCTTGTCATGCTTTATGGGCAGATCAGAGTATTTATGGTTATGTCAAGAGACGGGCTATTGCCAAAGATATTCTCGAAAATACACCCAATTCATAAAACGCCCACGCTTTGCACGATCATCACAGGGGTTATAGCGGCTGCCATGGCGGGGATTTTACCCTTACAAGAGATCATAAAACTATGCAATATAGGGACATTATTTGCGTTCATTCTTGTTTCAATCGGTGTTATAGTCCTTAGAAAAACTATGCCAAATGCTGAAAGAAAGTTTAGAGTTCCGTGGGTACCCTTTATACCGGGCCTTACTATACTGGCTTGTCTTTATTTAATGGCAGCCTTACCTTTAACAACGTGGATTAGATTTATAGTTTGGTTATTACTAGGGCTAGCAATCTATTTCCTATATGGCAGGCGTCATAGTGTCCTTCAAAAGATTAAACCAAGACAATATAAGAATACTTCGGATTGAAAAATTATTCCCATTTGTCAACTAATCTAATTAGAATAACATAAGAATAAGCACGACCGGATCATCTTCCGGTCGTGCTTATTCTTTAAGTAGCCTCTCATTATCCCAACGGTTAATATAGAAATAATAGATAACTATATAGTGAGGACGCTATCGTGAAAATAACTAGTATTGGTATTGTACTTTTTACCAAATCATACATTGAAGTATCAAACCGTTCTGTTACTATAGCTAAACATATATGTGTTGGGGAAATTTGCATTGAAATATAACTTAAGCTCATTAAAAAGATGAGTAGTGCTACTCCACCTGTTGGAAGGGCAGCAAAAGCCAGTGGTAAACTCAAGGCAATCATGGCCGTTGCTCCTGCTATAAGCGTACCAAAGAAAAATATTAATCCAAATATCACGACTATCGGAACAGGAAAGGTTGCGAACTGCTCAGGCAATCGCTCTATAACACCGGTAAAGGTTAACATGTCCTTAAACATCATGATAACTACCGTCGTTAAAATTAACTTTATTTCAAAGGCTTTTAGAAATATAGGCATAATTTCTTGAAGGGTAAATTTATTGATAAAGATGGAAAGTAGAATGACAGGCGGCGTGGCAATGTAAACAGGTATTTTCAATATGAGAATAATTGCAATAGAAATCGCCACAGGCCATAAGCTTATGATTAAATTTCTTATATCCTGACTTTTATCCTCTGATTCAGGAAATCCTGTTTCTTTGGGTAATTTTCTAACATAAAAGAGATACCCGAGCACAAATAATAGTACAACCAGAGGCAACATTCCTAATACAAATGACGTCATATCCACCTTAGACAGGCTTAACGCAAGCAAAATGGAGGAATACACGGGTAAAAAGCATTCAGGTATATGCCGGTAAAAACTTGCGATGAAGGTTTTGTCTTCCTTACTAATATAGTTACCTCCTGCATTATCAACAATTGGCGCAGCAATTAAAACAGCCCCTGCAGAAGGCAATAATCCTATAATAAACGGAGCTACCATGGCATTGACACGTCTACTATTAAACAATCCACTCAAGGACCTTTCCGCTAATGTAAGGTGGTCCCTAATCTCTAACATCCTTTGAAGAAAGGTAATGGTATAAAAGGCTAATATCAAAGATATAGTGTCGTAACTAATCATCGATTTCCCCATAATTTTGATCGCTTGTAGTGGCCATATAGTATAAAGGACTGATGCGCCTATTATTCCTGCAGCCATAGCAGCATACAATGGTTGCCTAAATTTCATGACACCAACAATAAGCGTTAATATAATAATTAGTTTAAAAATATCCACTGTTCTACCTCCATAACGTTACGTTTACTTGCATTTCAACTTATCATTGGCAACGAGCAATCCAACATATAGCATGGAATTGTTGGTTGATGACCCTTAATGACACTGCTATAGTATGTTTATACAACACGTTGTTGGATAAACAAAGCGCAATTATTATTAAGAAAAGGAGCGTTTATATGTCTGTAGTAAAAGTTGAACGTTTAACAAAGGACTATGGTGAAAACAAAGGCGTTTTTGATGTGTCCTTTGAAATAGAGCAAGGTGAAGTTTTTGGATTTATCGGCCCAAATGGTGCAGGAAAAACAACAACCATTCGCCATTTGCTAGGTTTTCTAAGGCCTCAAAGTGGTAAAACTTCGGTATTGGGGTTGGATTCTTGGGAAAAGCCAAAGGAAATTCAAAGAAAGCTTGGCTATTTGCCGGGTGAAATTGCGTTACCTAATGATATGAAAGGTACACAGTTTATTAAGTATATAGCAGATATGCGTGGGCTTACTGATATGACAAGGGCCAATCAACTTATAGAAAAATTTGAGCTTGACACATCCAGTGAACTGAAGCGTATGTCCAAAGGAATGCGACAGAAAATCGGAATTGTGTGTGCCTTCATGCATAATCCCGAGGTACTGATTCTTGACGAGCCAACCAGCGGACTCGATCCCTTGATGCAAGCAACCTTTATTGAACTCATACGTGAAGAAAAAGAAAAGGGCAAAAGCATTCTTATGTCCTCGCATATGTTTGAGGAGGTTGAGGGAACCTGTGACCGCATTGGCATGATCAAGAGAGGTCACCTCATTACAATCGTTGATCCAAAGGATATTCGTCATGCAGAAACCAAAATATTTAAGATTGAGTTTATCAATCATGAGGATTTTGAATCAATGCTTCAAGAAAGCTTTTCTATCATAGCAACAAACGCTGAAAACAGTCAAATTATACTTGAAATAGATGATGCTCAAATTAACGAATTGCTGATGACATTATCAAAGCGCAAGGTTAAGTTTATCAGCGAAATCAAGCGCACCCTTGAAGATTACTTTATGAAATACTATGAGGAAGGTGATGGCAATGTTTAGTAAACCACTTTTTATACAAACAATAAAATCAAATGCTAAGCTGTTTGCTATTATTACAGGCGTTCTATGCCTTTTAATTGCAATTATTATGAGTGTTTTCGTCCCAAACATTATGGAAGACATTAAAAACGCGAATGCTGACGCTGCTATTAATCCTCTTGGAGATATTTCAACACTCATTGCCTTTATTGCAAATCAATTTTATGGCATGATGGCGATTGTTTTTCCCATGATTTATTCGATCCTTATAGGCAATAAGTTAATTGCCGTACAAGTCGACAAAGGTAGCATGGCGTATAACCTATCAACACCGACGACTAGAACGCAGATTACCGCTTCAGGTGCCTTATATCTTGCCGGCTCGCTTGCGGTGATGTTTAGTCTAATCGCTGTGCTTGGAGTCAGTGTTGCTGCAATAGTTCAGCCAGATGTGCTTGATTATGAGACGTTTTTAATGCTGACATTCGGTTGCTTTTTGTTGCAATTTGCGATTAGCGGAATCGCTTTCTTCTCTTCCTGTGTTTTCAATAATTCCAGCAAATCTCTAGCCCTTGGCGCAGGCCTTCCACTGGCATTTTTTGCTTTTAAGATAGTCTCTGGTATGAGCGACAAGCTTGAATTTTTAAAGTATTTATCACTTAATACACTCTTCGATACTAATGCAATTATGGATGGTAGCGGCTATGCTGTAAAGCTTATAGTACTTGCGGCCATGGGTGTGATGCTTTATATTGCAGGGATTAGTGCCTTTAAGAAGAAAGATTTGCCCTTATAGAAATGGGTTTATTCTTAGTTGCCACAAAGCACAAGCCCATGTATTCCACCTTCAGGAATACATGGGCTTGTTTATTTTCTGGCATTCAGTTGTAACGGTTCTGCTCAACATCATACTTATTTCTACAATTACTTGGTGATAAATATTTTACCGATGGGTTTTCGCGAACGAATTAATTGAACTTAAAAATAATCGGAAATATGAAGGCTACAATGGCTGTCCAAATGAAATATACATAGAGATAATCTGTCTGCCATTTTATTAGCTTAGTGAAATCAAACTTCTTCTTGAAATACCCGATATATAACCAGGCAAGTCCGGCCAGGTTACCCAGTAACGCCAGATTTTCCCCCAGCGCAGCCAGCTTATTAGGGGTAATGCCGAAGGTGGACAAGCGGAAAATTATGGCTGATAAAGCAACCCCGTCGATAACCAGTGCTGTCAGGATCAGCGCTAGATTCAAGTAATCAAACAGGTTGGCTGGCTGGCGAATATCTCTCGCGGAAATGACGTACAAAACCAACCCCAGCACTAAAGCCAGCATAAAATCAAAGCCAATTAGGAATTCTCTTTCCATAAATGGACTATTACCGGTAATCATCATAACGATTAAGAAAGTAACCATAATGATCAGGAAGAGTGGACTGAATATTTTAGCCAAAATAGGTGCAAAGTTCTCCACCACACTTTTCTTGGCCTCGACTAAATAAACAGTAATCATGGCTGCAGCACAGCCTCCATAAATCAGTAAATACTCTGCAAGAAATTTTTGGACGTCAATTTGGATGGCTTCGAAAATGACTAGCGTGAACAGGAATAACACCATGACTCCTGCCATGACTAAAACACCATAGATAAAGGCTTCACCTGTGAAGCGAATAAAATTCATTCTGCCGTGACTGCCTTGCCACTCCTTGCCTATATAAGCTGCTCCGACGACCAACCACAAAAACAAAGGAAGATGAACGATGGTAAGAATTTCTGTATTATGAGGATCAAAGGTTGGGTACACATTAATAATCAGCGCCGCTAGGATAAAGAAACCCAGGATCGTTGCCCATGTTTTTAGCTCTGATTTCCTCTTGATTAAGAAGAAAGCGGCTATAAAGGGTAAAATAACTAAACTAAAGTTTTTAATGAAAAACATTTTAATTTCACCGTTTTGATCGAGTAATCCAAAACCAAAAATCTCAGGGATTTTGAATAGTGTCCCTGCTAGCAACGCAAAAATCACCACCAAGGCAATATCGCGCCGATTTCGCTGCTTGCCCTGTGAATCAATCGGCTCTACTAGTAAATGTCTCCACAGGTTCTCGGTATTTACTTTGGCAAACTCATGCGAAATTGCATCGACATTTCCTAAACGTTTGACACTAATTAAAAAGGATTCATCTGGCGTGAGTCCTGCTGCAGTTAAGTCCTCGATTTCGTCCCGCAAATGATTCTCTAATTCATTAATATCGGTATCGCTTAGATGACCATGGGCTCTCAAATGATCGCTCCACGAATGAATCTGTGTTTCTAAATCAAACATCTTGAACGCCTCCTTACGAATCACTTTCTTCATGCCAGGTCCTGGCAAGTGCATTATGAACTATTTCCCACTGCTTTTTTTGCAGTTCCAGCTCGGCTAACCCACTCTCTTTAATCCTGTAATATTTACGCTTCCGACCTGCCTCCGATTTATGCCAGTAAGATTCAATGAACAGATGTTCTTCCAGACGATGCAATACCGGATACAACATACCTTCCGTCCAAACTAGTTGATTCTCAGACATCTCCTTCACGCGTTTGATAATCGCATAGCCATAACTGTCGTTTTCCTTGAGAATGGCCAAAATGAGAGGGGTCGCAGAGGCGGCTATCAAGTCTTTAGATACATTCATTCAATCCCCCCACTATACCTAATACTTCTATGTATACTATACCTAGAAGTTCTATGTATGTCAACGATCCTTACGGCATTTATTTATATAAAGCTCTGACAGGTGTTAAAAAATAAAATGCGTTGGTGTGAGAATTTCTATCTCTAAACCAACGCATTAAATATATCTCCCAAATTTATTCATCCGATCGATGATGTTTATCTAACGAATAATTTAGCAAAGTGCTATTGTCAGTTGCTGACTGTTATATCCTTTCCGCAATTTCCACACGCTCCCCGCTCCTAAAGAATACTCGACATCATGGGATATTCTTCATCGTCAACCGTGCCTCCCGACCGGAATTTTAACCCGCTATTGAGAAACGATGAACGAAAAACAGCATCGGATCCAAATCGTTCTCGAAGCGAGTCAATCGTTTGATCCACCGCTCTCTGTTTCTCATAGTCCCTTTCAAATAGAGAAAGCTGTAAAAAATCATTGCCACATAGCTCCGAGACACGCACACCCAGCTGTCGCACCGGTTCCCCTTTCCAGAGCTCATCAAAGAGTTGGCAAGCAATCTCATGGATCGCATTGGTGCAATCAATCGCCGAGGCGATCTTTCTTTGATGAGATCCGCCTGAGAACTCGTTCGTTCTCAGTGAGACTAACACTAGACGAGCGCAGTATTCTGCCTTGCGCAGCCTTGTCGCCACAGTTTCAGTCAGAGACAGTAACACGAGATGGGCCGTTGTCTGATCCTCCACATCAAATGGAATGGTCGTTGAGTTTCCGATTCCCTTAATCATGGGTCTGCGATTTTCCCTCACCAGCGAATGATCATTTCCGTTCGCATAGTTCCAAACTAAGACCCCATGACTTTTCAGAAAGAGCTTAACCCACTTCAAATCCGCTTGAGCTAAACCTCCAATGGTGTTAATCGCGCGACTTCGCAACTTTTTAGCCGTAGCTCTCCCTACCATAAACAGCTCTTCAATGGGAAGAACCCACATTTTATCCGCCATCTCATGAGGGAAAATGGTATGGACTCGATCGGGCTTTTTAAGTTCACTCGCCATCTTGGCTAAGATTTTATTCGTGGAAACCCCAACATTTACGGTAAACCCGAGCTCCTCCTTAATACGATCTTTAATTTTATAAGCCGCTGCAACAGGATCAGCATGGAGCTTCTCCATAGCCGTGAAATCAAGAAAATACTCATCAATGGAATACTGCTCCACCAGAGGTGAATACTCACGAAGAATATCACCAAAGGCACGACTACACTGCATATAGAGGCTATAATTTGGAGGAACAATGATCAACCCTGGACACTTCGCTTTTGCAGAGTAGAGCGTCTCCCCTGTCTGTATGTCGTATGCCTTGGCTGGAATAGATTTCGTCAAAACAATTCCATGCCTGGTCACCGGATCACCTCCGACTACGGAAGGAACCGTCCTCAAATCAAGGGTATCCCCATGCTGAAGCCGGTGAACCGCCTCCCAGGAGAGATACGCGGAATTCACGTCTATATGAAATATTATTCGATGGCTCATTATCCTCACCCTTTTCGAAAGAATACCTGTTCTAATAATAACAAAACACAGGTTCGCAGGCAAGGAAAACTATTCGCCAAATAATAACAAATAGCTCCCCATCACGTCGATGAGGAGCCTAGAATGGAGCCCTTAAATTTAGGGGCTTACTTATTTCCCGTTAAATGCTTTACAAAATAATGCCGCTTACCAGTTAGCGGATAGTCTTCTAATGTGAAAACTTCCTTGTAGCCTAATTTTACATAAAAACCTTTGGCCTGGAAACTAAAAGTATCAAGAAATGAATATTTACAGCCTCTTTTCACGGCTTCTATTTCAACATCTTTTAACAACTTTGAACCAATTTTCTGCCCTCTTACTTTTTCATCGATACAAAATAATGATACTTCTAACCAATTACCATGAGTTTTTGCTGAGATGCCCCCCAGCTTATGACCACTGTCATCCTGCACAAAAATGGCCAGGGGTTTAACAACGTTTAACTCTATCCTAGCAAGATTGTATTTCCTCAAGTTGTCTATAATCGCAGCCATATCTTCGTCTTTAGGATCATCGGTCATAATATATTTCATAAAAATCCTCCATCTTTAAACTATGTTGCGTCGTTACGCAGTAGAGTCTCATCTATAGACTCCTCTTTATGTATTCAACCACGTAAAGACGAATCCCTTTCTGCGTTCTATCAGTGACTCAAAAAAAAGCCCCACCTTCCGGTGAGAGCTACGATTATAAGTGGTGACAACTGGCACCAACTCGAGCCTCCAGTCAACTAAGCCAAGGTCAAAACATTGCAAGCATACCCCATCGCTGTAATCTGCGCGAGTAACTCGTCCGACTTGGAGTGTAGAACGCGAACACTCAGATAGATATCACGATCAATGACCGGTACAACCGCTGGTATACAAACGCCCAAGGTCCGGTAGTCATAGCTGTAAAAATTACAGATTCCCTGATAAATAGCCTTTGCTATAGCCGCTGTACTCTCCATGATCCACGTCGCATCCAAGACATTGTCATGGAAACCTAGCTCGATCAATGCTGACGTGGCGGAGACACAGTCACCGACTTCAACCAGCGAGCGACGATACTTTACCCCTCGATCAGCACCGGGAGAAAGCGGGGCGACCTGCTTATAAAGGGCCTGAGCTAAACGTTCACTCCGAGTGTTGGGACCATAGGCGTAGACTTCTGTCCCCGCTCCGCCGCCTGCGTTACTGTGTATAGGAATATGGAGATCGGCTTTAAACTGATTAGAAGCCTGAGCCATTTGATCGACGTCCATATCGGGCGTATTTCTCTTAACTTCAAAACGGCCATCGTTCACCAGCAAGGGTATCAAGACATCGGCGATTTTATTCATTTCCCCTTCCTCTGTACCAAAGGACCCTATGCCTTTGTTATGCTCCTGAGAACTTGGGCTAATGTAGATTCTCGGCATTTAACACCTCCCATTCGCGCTGTATTATGCCTTTATGACGGCAACCGCCTTGGCCAGTTCCGTGATACTGAGCGTGAGTTCGCTTAATTTCCCTTCGACTCGTACTAACAAATAAGCACTCACTACGATGGGGAAACCAAAATTCCCAACCATTTTTAACATCTCATCCATTTCATCTCTCTCCTTTCTCATGTTCCCCATGACTTGCATAAGAGGCGGAGAGACGATATTGCCTCTCCACCTCCCTCCTGCACTCCTCTCCCATTCATGACCCAAGTTTCATATCCTGCCTATCGAATGTCATCCTACTTTTAGACGACAGGTGCATCGTACAAGTCTTGCGTGGTGGTATCGACGATTGAGATGTCTTTAATCGCGACCAGATCGCCGCCGGTGGATGTGAAAAGATTCTTAGAAATTACCAGGTGCATGTAGCCTTGGACGGTTGCTGCCGTCAACGTTGGCAATGGATTGTTTAAGTTGAAGCTAACTGATGCCCCTAAAACATTTGCAAAGGTCATCCGTAGAACTTTTCTAGATAGTGTCCCAACAGCCATAGTTATTCTCTCCTTTCCTTTCAACTTATTAGCCTTAATGCTGGGCTAGATACTTCCCTGCTTATTCCCCGTCGTCAATCAAGTCAATGCGATTGTCTCGGCGTACCGAGATTAATGGATCTTCGGTAAGGGTTTGCATCGCAGTGGCTACATCCAAAATATCTTGATCGAGGGTAGCAAATTTAACATTGGGATAGCTACGAGTGGAGGAGATAGGACCTCCTTCTGGAGTGAGGCCAGTTTGAACTTCTAAAACCATAATGGTCTCACTAGGTGTCGCAAGAACAGCCATTCATTTCACCTCCTGTCTGTTTAGATTAACTTGAAATAAAACATTTGTTCTTACTTAATTTCGTATACTAAGAACGTTTGTTCTACTTATGTTCTTAGTATACCTGTCCCCTCTGGAAATATCAACCTTTATTTTTTATAAATATTAGCGACTCCGTCAGGGGCTATTCATTCATCATTGGCATAAAAATAAATCTTAAAGATTTCTTTACAAAAATGGTTTTTAAAAGGAATAGACAAAGACGGTCCAGAACCTTATTATCCGTGTTTAAGGACATGAAAAAAGCCGCTATGCTAGCGGCTTAAAGAGTGTCAGTTCTGTGTTGAATTATTAGAGCAAGTTGGATTTTTGCAAGGAGCTGTAGACGCTCTTGGTGAGGGTGCCTGCAACAATAGTTCCGACTAAGGTGGTGATACTTGCAGATAAAAGTGCGACCTTCCAGTCAAGATGAATGGCGTAGATCAAGCCGAGCATAACGCAGAAATTTCCGGTAACCGTACAACCCAGCATCGCTAAGATATGATGGCTTAGTTTTTCCATGGAGAAATTAACGGCAATCAAAGAGTAGGCAATGGAGCCGATGACATTGGCAAATAAGAAGAAAAATGCTAACGCAGAATAGCCTGTTGCCATGGCTACAATGGCTTCCACTAAGCCAGCAATAATACCTGCCGGTTGTTTATACATTAAAATAATTAGGCCAGTAAAGAAGGCCCAACAGGTACCATTAAGCAGTAAGAGGGTAGGGTCTAAAATACCGTCGATTCGTCCTGTGACCTGCATCATAATCAGGAATACAATCCCGACTATGACGGAGCCAACTAATGCTTTAGTGTCTGTTCTAAATAACTTTTCGTTCATTTTCATGGTCTCCTCCTCTAATAATGATGATTATATGAATGGTAATATCTTGCTTGCAAGACTGATGATGATTACCAATAACATCGCTGCTATTAATGCAATATCGTAATACTTAAGGGTTAAATCCGAAGTGAAAGTTCGGGTTTTGTTGCGTCCATAGCCCCTTAACTCCATAGCTAATGCCGTTTCTGTTGAACGTTGTATAGCGCGATATAAAAAAGGCATAAACGTTGGTATAACCCCTTTGATATTGTCCCATACGCTGTCCATCTTCAGGCCCCGGGTTCGCTGGCTATCGACTATAGAGATATATTCAGCTTTCATGAGAGGCAGGAAGCGGACACCGAGTCCCACTAGCATGGCATAGCGGTAGGGAATTTTGAATTTTATGAGCATCAAGGTGAATTCTTGGGGTGAGGCCGAGGTTAAAAATTGCATACTTGTAAAGACAATGATCGTAGCCTTTAATATACCGGTCATCGCGAGCGGTACGGCTTCGCTGTAGATCTTCAGGATTCCCCATTGGTAGATTAGAACGCCTTCCCGACAGAAGATCAGCTGAATGATCAGTATCTGAAATCCCAAAAGTAATATGATCATAATCATGACCTTATACTGCTTCAAGGAGCCAGTTAAGATGAGAGACGCCATCATACCTACCCATAAAACAAGACACAACTGGATTGCTGTCCCAGTACTCAGTGCAAAATAGATCATCAGCGCAAACCAAGCAAACTTTGTCCGGGGATCAAGCTTAGAAAGGCCCATCTTGAACCTCCCTGAAGGACATGAGGTGTTGGAAATTCAGGCCAAGCGCTTGAAGCGTATCGAGATGTTGGTGGAGATCACTGGCTAAAATATCAAGTTGTAGGCGCTGGTTATGTAGTGCCACTAAGCGGTTTGAATAATCTTTTGCCAGGTTCAGATCGTGAGTGATGAGCAGGATTGTCTTACCGTTTTTCGATAATTCCAAGAGTTTATCCATGATCATAGACGCTTGGGTCTCGTCCAGTCCCGAGGTCGGTTCGTCGGCGATGATGAATAATGGATCGCTTACGAGGATGGACGCTAGTGCTAAAAGCTGGCGCTGGCCTCGGCTTAAGCGATGAGGGTGTATTTTCTTGTAGTCCAGTAGCCCGACAAATTTTAGGCATTCATCAATTGATTGTTCGATCACTTCATTTTGTTCACCCCTTAGCTTCAGTGAAAATCCAACTTCTTCTTCTACAGTGCTAGCAAAGATCTGATAGTCAGGATTTTGAAACAGAAAGCCCACCTGCGTACGGGTCTTTGACAAGTTTTTCTGATTCAAAGTCTGGTTAAACACCTTAATCTCACCCTTTGAAGGCTTTAAGAGACCAATCATTAGTTTTGCCAAGGTGGATTTTCCAGAGCCATTTAAACCAATGATGGATAGAAAGTCGCCCTTATATATTTCTAAGTTAATGTCCTCACAACCCGGTAAATCGTTCTTGTAGTGGTAGGAAACATGGGTCATTGCCGCAATGATATCCTTTGATGTAGCCTTGCAGTGATCGGGATTGCAGGAAATTTTGTTGCTTAGCCTTCCTAATCGATATCCCATTTGCTCCTTGTAATATTCCTCAGGCAAACACTGTTTGGCGATTTCACCGTCCTTAATATAGAGGACTCTGTTGGCATAGTTAAGGACTTCTTCAATTCGGTCCATGACCAAGACAATGGTTAGATCCTGAGTTTTATTTAACTCACCCAGCCGCTTATAAAGCTCATAGCGCCCCTGTGAATCGAGTTCAGCGGTGGGCTGATCAAGAATCAAGATAGGTGCTTTGAGGGCTAAAACGCCGGCCAATACAACACGTTGGGCCTCCCCGCCTGAAAGAGAAGCGGTCTGTCTGCTTTCATAGCCGGTGAGACCCACGAATTCCAAAGTCGTTTTAACGGTCTGATCAATTCGTTGCAAGGGAATTCCCAGATTGCCGAGGCCAAAGGCAACATCCTCGTAAACCTCCAAACTGATGATTTGATTATGGGGTTCCTGCATCATGTAGCCCACATAATCGGACATTCTATTGAGTTGCAGGTCCTTAATATCTTGACCCATGATGGTAATTTTTCCTGTTAATTCCGCCTTATGGTAGTGCGGAACAGCGCCTGTGATGCAGTGCAGTAACACCGATTTCCCAGAGGCTACTCCCCCAGTGATGACGATGAAATCACCTCGATGAATTTCAAAATCAATGTTTTTCAGCGCGGGTTTTTCTTCCCGCGGAAATAAGAGTTTTCCAATTTTTATGTTCGCAATTGTTTCCATAGTCACTCCTAAAGGATAACATTAAAAAAAGCCCCAGCTTTCCAATAAGCTAGAACTTTACCTTTGTCCTTTTCGCGATACTTCATAGGCAGGTTTCCTGACTTATAGACTAGAATGTACGCCTTCCCAGTTATCCCAGTGGCAAATGTACATTTTCAACATCTACTTACAGTGGTGGGTCCGTCCAGGATTAAAACCTGGTTCCCTATTATCCCTTGCGGGCACCTATTAATATGTATTCTATTGATTTTAATATTAGAATATTTCATATATATTGTCAATAGAAATTTTATGATAGATCACTATCAACGTTGTTCTTTCAAAGCCTCTAATCGCATTCGCAACGGGCTAAATCCTTCCCTGTTCACAATTGACGTTGCATAGAAGGGTTCTGTTATTCCGGCGTAGATCAAATAGGAAGACGCTTGTTCGATATCGGCTTTAGGCAAATCTGCTTTAGTTATTATTCCTATAATTGGTTTATTAAAAACCTTTGCAAACTTTGGCGGATAAAAAGTTCGTCGTTTTGTAGCGTCTTGAAGTGCCCAGATCTCTGAAACTTGGTGACTTGCATCAATCAACACATGATAAAATCGAGGTATTTCAAGATATTCGCCCGGACAATCAATAAAGAGCTGTGAAAAATTCAACATTTGTGTTTTTTGGTAGCTCACATCTTCATTCATTATCATTTGTTTCAAAGAGGTTTTGCCGGAGCCAATTCCCCCTATGAGCAATATTCTACCCATTAGCTTCTAGTCACCTCAGCAGCTGTGAAGCCTAATATGTTGACTAACGTATTAACAGCCGCATGTAAGCCCGCTTCAACACTAGAAACATCTCCGGTAATCACTAAAGAACCTGTAAAACGATCTACAAACCCCAGTTCAATATCCCCCGCTTTACTGGCAGCATCAGCCGCAATTATTGCTGCCTCGCTCGGGGTTATGGTCATGATTCCAATGGCTCCCTTGGTCATAATGCCCAATCGCTCATGAATATCACCTTGTGGATTTGGTATGATATGTGCCATGGTTACTTGTTTACCTGGAACATACTCCTGAATCACGCGCTCTTTTTCCACCTTTAAGGGCCGCCTCCATTTCTATGTTGCGATTCCATAATAAGATTAGTTTTATTTTTAATAAATTACAAAACAACCGATACTTCCAATTAACGATTAAATACCAACGTCTTCAACACCACCGGTACAACCCTACCACCCATGAGAGGTTTTCCAATGTCAATATAGTCACAATTCTCCACCTCTAATTGGTCAATGCAAATCAACTCCAGAGGCCGATTGGTATGAGCGTTAATACATTGTCCTAGAACTTTTCCGCAATCTGCTTCTATGACTAAAATCAGCGGTTTGTTTTGTGACAGGTATTTCTCCATTCCCAGTAGTACTCCTTCGGCTAATATATTAATGTTAGCAAAGGACATCGTTCGAGGCCCTTTCATGGCTAAAGCCACTGACCCTTCAGATTCAATGACTTGAAGCCGAAGCATTTCCTGCTGAATGGCCTCGCCGATTCCTTGCACCGTCTCGGGAATTGTGACCGGAAATGGAGAGATGACCATGACATTACGGAGAGGTAATGTCTTTTCTTGAAGATGGATGGTACTTCCGCTTAAATTCACTGACTGAGTCCCAGTACCGATGACAGTCGCGCGTACTGTTTCATTAGGTTTTTCCAAGACAAACCCGGCTGCCTCTAAACAATTTTTAAGTTCCCAACCGAGTAATGGTCCAAAATCCCCGAATACAGTCACTTCTGACATCGTGACGGGTCCCTGTGGTGCATAAACATAGTCTGCCACCCCGCCAGAAATCATTACTTTCCTGATTGTATGATTTATTTGTAGGGGGGGCGTCATGAGAAGTTCCATAGTTAGTTCTGATTGCTTTGTCGGTTTGAGAACCTCCACGATACAAGTAGCCATCGCCTTGACTAGTGGACGCAGTTGTGGAAGCGTCATCCTTTCCCCAACCTGAAGCCTCTGCCCAGTGGAATGAAGCACAATTTTAGCGGGTTCTGCGATATATGTAATCCTGTCGCCCTGCGGATCGAACTCTATTAGGTGTCCTCCGACATTCAGGCACGTCGTCCCAACTGCCTTTCCTTCATGAAACATGGCATAGTTAGACGTACCACCACCTACGTCTATATTCATGACCACTTGATGTCTCTGTGCAGAGAAAGCTGCCGCCCCTGATCCTTTGCCAGCGTAAATCCCCTCTAAATTGGCACCAGCTGTGGCAACCACAAAGTCTCCAGCGTATCCAGCCAAAGCATCAATAATAGCTTTGGCATTCTCTTTTTTAGAAGTTTCTCCAGTGATAATCACGGCTCCTGTGTCAATTTTATCAGGCGCTAATCCTGCCGCCAAATATTCTGTTTCTACGATCTTCGAGACCGCCACTGCATCAATCAGATTGCGATCCGAAAGCGGCGTGAAATATATCTGACTTCGATGAATGACCTCTTTATCTGTAATCTCCACTCGGGGAACAAACGTCCCTGAAGCTGTATTTTCGATCGTCAGTCGGCTGATCACCAGCTGGGTAGTTGTGGTTCCAATATCAATGCCCACACTCGTGATTGTTTGAATATTGCCTTCGGGCATGTTTTATCACCACTCCTATTTTTGCTGGTTAAACTTTACGCCACTGGCTTTCGCAGTCAAGATCTGTTGGACAACATCTGCGAGGTGAGCCCCTGCTTCTGCGGGTGGAATACCACCTTTGTGGATATTGGAAACCACTGTACGATCTGCTTCCACTGTTTTCTTATCCGGCCGATATATCATATATGCACTGAGGCTTTCTGCTGTCCCGAGTCCTGGTCGCTCTCCAATAAGCGAAACAATCACATCACAATTGATCAAAGCGGCGACGTGGTCCTGGGCCCATACCCGCCCGTACTTAACGAAAAATGGTGTACCCACTTTAATTCCTGCTGATTTCAGTCCTTGCATCAGTGAAGGCAATAAATCAGGGATATTGGCCTCAATGGCCGTTGAACTCAATCCATCCACAACGAGGATCTGTACTTGGACATTTTTCTCACACTTATCAGAGACGGTTTTTATCGCGTCTTCCGATAAACGTCGTCCTAAATCTGGTCTTGTAAGAAACTCTTCTTTACTCGTCACTGCACTTTGAACAGACATTAAATCATTTTGTTTCAAGAATTCGTCCGATACATCCAGAAAAACAGCATCTTGAGCCACTGCATGATCAGCCAAAAATCTTAACCACGACAACGTTTTGGGGCGGGTTCCTGCTCTTCCGATTCCTATTCTAGCAGGCGTTGACTTTTTCATAGCCTTGACTGCATCGGCGTTGAAAGGCTTAGAAATTTGCATTTCATCAAGAGAAGGAAATGTAACCATCTCCTCTGATGAATTATTTGAGAATTGAGGCGTATCCAGCATCGTTGTCGACATAATATGATCTTTGCTTTTATTTGAAAGCAACCCTTTCTTGGCCAGTTCTTCCAATACACTTTGAATGATCACTTTTTCTAATTCATTATTCGCGACTGCCACATCGGTTCGCCTCCTTATTTATCAAAAATGGATGGGTCTCCTGCTCTCTCAGTTAACAAACCATTTTCCAGGATACCCATTTTCTCCAACCACTTCTCAAACTCAGGAAGCGGACGAAGCCCTAATATTTCCCGCGTGCTTGCATCATCATGGAAGCTAGTATCTTGATAACTAAGCATAACATCGTCGCCTCCGGCAACGCCCATGAAGAAGTTTGATCCGGCCATAGCACAAAGAAGGGTTCCCATTTCTTGATCATTTTGATCTGCTTTCATATGGTTCGTATAACAAGGCGCAATTCCCATCGGCAGTCCATGTAACTTACCCATAAACAAATCCTCAAGGTCTGCTCTAAGTACTTCTCGCCCAGAATAAATAGTCTCCGGTCCGATAAATCCTGAAACGTTGTTGGTCATAAACGGACGGTAATTGCGCGCATACCCGTAAGTCCTCGCCTCTAAGGTCATCATATCTACCCCGAGGTGGGCGTCTAGCGAAACCTCAGATCCTTGACCGGTTTCAAAGTACATAAGATTTGGGCCTGTTGCAGTACCTTTTCGCTGTATTAATGCAAAGGCCTCATCCAGAATTGCAGCGTTAACACCAAATGCGTCGTTTGCTTTTTGTGTTCCAGCAATACTTTGGAAGATAAGGTCAACCGGAGCGCCTTTTTCTATCGCTTTCATTTGTGTGGTCACGTGGGCTAGTACACAGTTTTGGGTTGGAATTTCCCATTTCATCATGAAATTCTTGACCGTTTCCAGGAGGCGAGTGACTGTTTCAACATTGTCTTCCACGGGATTAATCCCGATCACTGCATCCCCAGAGCCATAAGATAACCCTTCTTTAAGTGCCGCCATAATCCCCTCTACATTGTCTGTAGGGTGATTAGGTTGGCAACGAAAAGCCAAGGTTCCGGGCACTCCCAGTGTGGTATTGCAGTGGGATTGTATGCGCATTTTCTTCGACGCGCAGACAAGGTCCATGGTTGACATCAACTTAGCGACCGCTGCAATCATTTCGCTGGTCAGTCCTCTACTGATATGTGCCAAAGCCTCCGCTGACGTCTTGTGCTCTAGAATATACTCACGCAGATAGCCGACCGTCCAGCTCTTGATCGTTTCGTAGATTCTTAAATTAAGACCGTCATAGATGGCCCTTGTGACTTCGTCCTCTTCATAAGGAATTACTGGATTATCATAGATATCCTGAAGGGTTAGATTACATAAGACCAGCTTTGCTGCAACTCGCTCAGAGGCAGATGCCGCCGCTATTCCAACCAGCTCATCACCAGATTTTTCTTCATTGGCCTTGGACATTACTTCCTTGAGGCTTCTGAAAGTGAAAACCTTGTTATAAACTTTTGCTTTTAAAATCATGACTCATTCTCCTAATCTGACTTAAAGTCCTTATTCGCAATAATCCGCCCAGTTGGCAGGATAGGCAGCATAGAACACCTTGCAAAAGGTTGGAGAAGAAAAGATGACCTGACTGCCTTTCGGGATATAAACCACATCTCCCGCAACAGCCCGGAACACTTTGCCTTCAACCTCTAGAACGAACTCTCCTTCTATGATGTAATCCACTTCATCGTAGTTGAGAAACCAAGGTAAGCTGGAGTGGTCAAACGTCATAAAGCCGGATGCTAGGTTCGCAACCCGAGCATCAATTACATCAACAAGTCCCACTTTTTGCCCTGCAGGAGCTTCTGGAAAGGGCTGAATCACGACATTCTTACCCACAACATGCGTAGCCTTGGGGTTCTCGCAGGCTGGTTTCAAGACCTCGCTCATAATTTTCTGCACGTTTGTTTTAAGTTCATCGTATTGAATGTCTGTTTCTTTAATCCCAGATTTTTCGTGTCGTTCATTTACATGTCTTGATGGCTGCCCGGCCGATTGACCCCTCACACCCTGACTGACGATTTCTTGTCCTTTGGTAATAGTAATTCCTAGTTCTTTGGCTAAATCTTTGGCTGAAGGTGTTAGTATGCTATTTTGTTCTAAAAAAATAGACTTATCCTTTTTTGCCATTTCACGCAAGACGGCCACTGAAATAAAGCGTCCCATAGATACACCTCCCTTATGTAGTCGCTATAGTAAGCTATCAATAAGTTGTTTCGCGGGTCTCGGTATGACTACTTGTCGTAGCAGTAGACCCTTCTCGCTCGCCAGTGCACTTCCGGCTTCTACCGCTGCTTTCACGGAGGCGACTTCCCCTGTAAGAATCGTGTAACTCTTTCCGCCAATCCCAAACGCCAAATGAAGGAGCACGGGTTCCACATCGCCCGCTTTTACCGCTGCATCTGCTGCCTGTATTAGCGAGGCGACACTGTAAGTTTCTATAACTCCTAAGGCTTTAATACCCTTGAGTGTACTCACGCCACTGATAGCAGGCAATATCGAAGGGTGGACATTCGGGATGACGAACGAATCCACCACAGTCTCAGCGCCTAATTCTACTCCGGCGTTCACCGATTGCTCAATCGACGACACATTTCCGTTCACTATGACGATGTATTTTCCTGGGCATATGGTTTTCGATGCTAAGATGTTAACGTCCGCTGTTTTAGCCATGATATCGGCGCATGCAATGCCTTGTGCTATGCTTATAAACTCGACGAGCCCTATTGCATGGATCACTTTATAGAACCCCCTTTGCGTATTGTTATGGCTTCGGACGTAACCTGCATCACGGTTCCATCCATACTAGCATGGACCCGAGCCCCTAAAGCGCCTTCTGGAATTTCTCCTACCACTTGTCCAAGGCTCACGACGTCTCCAACCTTGACTATGGCTTCGGCGGTTGCCCCTATATGCTGTTTAAGGCTTATGACGACCTCATCTGGGACATATTGCTCAAGGGATAAGGGAGCTTCCCGGTACCACGAGCGTAAGTTTATACGGCCCATTAATCGAGACGTCGGTATTAAATGATGTTGGGCCATCGGGTCAATGTTTCCAAGTTCCCCTTCGTATTTTAGGCCTTTGGCTCTTAACTCTACCTTCAAGGCTTGATTAACGCGCAGGGGGGAAATTCCCACTGGACAAGCATAGGCTTCACAAACGCCACACTCCGAACAGGTCAGCGCACTGGTTAACATCGAGGAATTCCCCACCTCTTTGTAATTCACCGCCCGTATGAGGAGGTGCGGCGGTAATTCGTGGCCGATCATGTGTCGGGGACAGAGATCTGTACATAAGCGACACTGTTCACAGACTGTTTTGGCGATGCGCAATATACTTTCTAGGGTTTTGGTTTTTCGTTGAATGATCAGGTGATCTTGTGGTAGGGCAATAATCCCTCCTGTGATCTTGGTCACGGGATCCGACAGATTGGTGATCAGTCTCCCTGTCATGGGTCCTCCATTGATATACGCTAGGTCCTCTTCAAGTGGGCCACCCGCAAGTTCTAAGACTTCCCTCATTGAGGTTCCTATCGGCACGGTGACCGTGATGGGATTTCTTACGGCTCCGGTGACGGTTAGTGTGCGCGTGGTGACAGGTTCTCCCTCACAAGCTTTTGCTACATTAATGAGGGTTTGAACGTTATTAACGACCACACCAATATTTAGCGGTATTCCTCCGGGAGGAACGCGCCGTCCCGTGGTTAACCAGATGGTAATGACTTCATCTCCCGCGGGATAAATGTCCGGCAAAATCGCGATCTGCACTTGCTCTGTTAAATACGGCTGCAAGGCTGCGATCGCGTCCGTATACTTGTCCTTCAAGGCGATGATCCCTTGTTTGGCACCCGTTGCTTCCATCGCTAAGGTTAAGCCTTTAATGAGTTGTTCTGGATACAGCGGTGTCAGTTGTTGGTCCGTTTTCAGCAAGGGCTCGCATTCTGCTCCGTTGACGATCACAATCTCTGCTTGCGCCGCGAGCTTAACATGGGTCGGAAAACCCGCACCGCCTGCTCCGACGACGCCTGCCGCCCTAACTTTCTCACTGATAGTCATGTCGTTCATCGTTTCACCTACTTCAACTTACGCTTCAAACGTTTCTTTATCAATGATACCCACGATGATGGCATCGATCGGTATGCTATTATTAGCGAGTCCTTGTCGAGCAGAAGATCCACCGGCAACCATGACGATTTCATCTTCTCCAGCTCCGATTTGATCCGCTGCGATGATCGAATTTCCAAATTCCTTGAGCTTCACTGAACCGTCTTCATGATAGGAGAAGGTAACGGGTTGGACCACTAAAAACTTAAGTCCACGTAGAGATTCTTCTTTACGGGTGGACCACACATTGCCAATAACACGGGCTAGAATCATAGTCGTGTTCCCTCCGTCTCCTGTCTCAATACGATTCGTCGACTTTTCAAGGTGTCTCTGGCTAGTGGGGATATGATCGTCCCTGGTTTCACTATAACCACTGTCTCTTCGGCTATTACGTAGGCGTCTTTATCCGCTAGGTACTTCTTTTCATAGCACATAACTTCCGGTAAGGAGGCTTTCTGTGGTACCGCCTGATCCCGAGTTGCTGCTCTACGTTCATAAGGGCTTAACGGGTGACAATCATCCCCTATTGTTGCACATAGCATGACTCCGTAGGACGTTACCATTTCTAGATAGCCCTCATAGAGTTCACGATAGGCTTTGGGGGTTTGGTCTGTGAAGCCGAGGTACTCCGTACCGAGCAGGGTGGGTATACCTTGAGTTATTCCCCGTCCAACCATCTCACTCAGGGGGTTATCTCGTATGCCTAAGGCAGCTTT
>Ga0209386_1000225_pt1 | contig 29079 bp, 34 predicted proteins | sample NGEPertwo_FD_184510 | JGI IMG/M metagenome (GOLD analysis project Ga0209386, IMG submission 184510) | Arctic peat soil microbial communities from the Barrow Environmental Observatory site, Barrow, Alaska, USA - NGEE Permafrost154B-two... | ecosystem: Environmental > Terrestrial > Soil > Wetlands...
CAGGCACCCAATTTGATCCAGAGGTTACCAGGGTATTCATTGAAAAGGTTTTAGGGCAAGAGTGGGAACAGCTTAACAGAGCTGAAGCATGATATTTTTCATTGACATGTTATCTTCACTATTATACGGGGTAGAGCCAACCAAATGACGTAAAACCCACGCTAAGACATTATATGGTAATAATAAGCCGATTTTTCCAACGCTAAGGAAAAGTCGGCTTATTGTCAATAACGATCGTTTTTGATAATAAAATACATGGTCATTAATAGCGTCTTTAAACCCATTTAAATGGTTATCAAATATAGTGTCAAAATTAACGTTGCAATAACCACCCATTATGATAATATTATTTTTAATGGGGAGGTGTAGTGCAATGCATGATCATTATAGTTACGGTTACGCAAGAGTAAGCACACAGCAACAAGATTTGAGCAGACAATTAGATATGCTAAAGCAACATCATTGTATTGAGATATTGACCGAAAAAATTTCTGGTACCCGAGCAGATAGACCTGAATTATTGCGGTTGAAGGATAAAGTTAGGCCTGGGGATGCGATTATCATAGAAAGTTTTTCTCGATTAGGTAGAAGCACAAAGGATTTGATAGAACTTGTAGAATTCTTTGAAACTAAGGGCGTCAAATTAATAAGCCTTAAAGAAAATTTTGATACAAATACGCCCCAAGGAAAGTTAATGCTTACGGTATTTCAAGCGTTTTCTCAGTTTGAAAGGGATATTATTGCGCAAAGAACAAAAGAAGGTTTGGAGAGTGCCAGAGCTAGGGGGAGAAATGGCGGAAGACCAAAAGTTAAAGATAAAAGTATTGAAAAAGCCTTAAAATTATACGATTCAAAAGAATACAGTATTAGCGAAATAGTTGGAATGACCGGGATAAGCCAGGCAACATTATACCGGTATATCAGAAAAAGGACCGTTAAATAATGGGGTTCCGTGCACAAATCGTCCAAAAGTCCGGTAGCATGGATCAGCTCGCAAAATCTGGATTTTCTTCTTAAGTGGGCCCACTCCCATAAAATTACGCGATTGAATGTAACAGAACTGAATTGTGTTACATTCTCAAAATCCATAAGTCTGATTTTCAACGATTTTTACCCTGGAGGACTGATTATAATCTATAGAAATAGTTAAGAAATGGCTCAAACTATTAAAATCACGTTCTTTAGATTGCTCGATATAGCTTTAAGTATCTGCCGTGTCCCATATTGTGGAATTTTCCACAAATTTACTCCGCTACCGGACTTTTGGACGTTACGTGCATAGAACCCCAAGTATAAGTTTTTAGTGGCTGAGAAAGGAGTAATGGCGGCCAAATCCCTGCTCTTTAGCATGCTACTTGATATAATTTATGAGGTTAAGGTTTCTTGGGGGTACGTTAATTGCTTCAATCTTTTTATAGCCTAAGGCAACCGATGCATACGGCCTATAACCGTCCGGAACGCCTAATTTCTTTAAATGCTCTTTAGCCTTCGGGCTATTAAACGCAAGTAGCACGAAGTTAATCCAGCATGAACCGAGCCCTATGGATTCTGCGGCAATTAACATGTTCTGAGTTGCGGCGGCGCAGTCAGATTCAATTACCATAGCTTTTTTTTCTTCACCAGACACAAGGATCACTGTAGGAGCGCCATAAAAGATATTAAAGCTTTCGTAATTTGCCATCTTTTGTAGGTGTTCATATTGTCTTGATCTTTCCTTTGTCTCGCGATTCAGCCAGGCGAGTAGTTCCTTATTCTGTATTACCGTGAAATGCCAAGCCTGCTGATTTGCCGCGTTCGGTGCATAAATACCGACATCCAAAACAGCCTGTAATTCATCATCTTTGATTTGCTCATTCTTAAAATTACGTGTACTTCTTCGGTTCTTAATAGTACTTAAAGTGTCATTAGTCAGCATGATGTCTTCCTCCTAGCACAAATAGTTGATATGTATTATATACTTGCTTTACAACGGTAGTACCAGTAGTGTATTTCCACTTCCAAGTATGAGGTTAAATGATTGCTAATAATCCTTCAAATAATCGTTAAGGGAATCGTGATAATCTTAATACCGTTGTTAAGAGTAAAGATTGAGTTAATAATGGATTTGAAATGTGAAGGATTTAATTTGATTGGAGGAGCCGAATTGTTTGAAGATACCTTCTACCTGCGCCGTATGTGGAGTTTTTCTCGGGCACTTGATCTCGGTTTAGTGGATGAGGAAATCGAAAAGGGTTTACATGTCGCACTGGGGCAACGGCACGGAGAACGTGTCGCTTATATCGCCATGCGTCTGGGCCGGGCCCTAGAATTTAATAAGAAAGATTTAGTTCAGCTTACGGTTGCTGGGCTGTTACATGACATTGGTGCACTTGGCTGCTTCCGAGAGTGTCATGGGGACCCGCGTATCATGGAACAACATTGCCTTGTGGGAGCAGTAACGGTCGAACGTTTTCCGTCGGGATCTATTCTTGCCTCTGCGATCAAGTATCACCATGAAACTCCGGATCCCATGCACGCTGTTTTACGTGTTTCTTCCGAAGAAGTACCGTTAATGGCTCGCATTTTGTCCATGGCCGATAATATTGATCTGCGGTTGAAGTGGAGACTATCTAGCCACCGGGAGCGAGACGAGATTCTAGAATGGGTCACGATACAAACCGGGACGTTATTTTATCCCGAGGTTGCCGCCGCGTTTAAGAGGGTCGCTCAAAAAGAGGCGTTTTGGCTAGATATCGAACAAGCGGATTTGCGCCAGATTTCTTCAGGTCTCTTATTTGGACAGGGGCAAATTCCGGCGTATGAATTAGAAACTGGATTTACAGACGATTTGGCGGCAACGTTTGCCGATTTGATCGACCAGAAAAGTCAGTTTACTGCACGCCACTCACGGTCAGTGGCCGAAACCGTGGAACGTTTGGCTAGGGGCCTGGGCTGGGAGGAGGATCGACTGCACGAAATCTATGTAGCCGGTTTACTTCATGACTTGGGTAAGCTCTCTATACCAAATAAAATCCTGGATAAACCGGGTCCACTTGACTCCGCTGAAATTGATATCATACGCACGCATACGTACTATACGCATCGTTTATTGACGGAGGCCGGTTTTCCAACTCGGATGGTGGAATGGGCTGCCCATCACCATGAGCGTCTCGATGGCAAAGGATATCCTTTTGCTTTGGCGGGAAAAGAAATCGATGAGGGGTCCCGTTTGATGACGATTGCAGATATCTTTGCGGCGCTAACGGAGGATCGACCCTATCGTCTAGCGATGACTCCAGGTGAAGCGCTAGCATTGATTAAGCGCGGGACAGGGACAATGGTGGACACGCAGTTGATGGACATGGCGAAAAGGGTTTTATTGTAAAGTAACTTGTATGGCAGAGGGATGGTTTCTCTCGCTTCCGAAAATACGATTTTCTTTAAGAGGTCTGGTATCTCTCTAAATACCTTCTAAGGATATTTCTACTTTTGTTCCGTTGGTCCTATAACTGTAATTACGGAAAGCCCCCTCGACATGTTGAGGGGGCTTTCCTAGAGTTAAGGAATTTGTTATTATTTCATAATCATATTTAATAAGAGCGCTGACATCGTCTCTGACTTTAGTCCCAATCAGACCGATTTATCCATAACACGGTTCATGAGGCGCATAGAACACATTTCCCCACACATGGTGCAGCTGTCCTGATGCTCGGGGGCGGACTCTTTACGAAAGCGTTCCGGTTTCTCACGGTCCAAGGCAAGACCAAACATTTTCTCCCAATCCAAATCTTGTCTGGCCTCGCTCATCTTCCTGTCCCATTCGGCGGCTCCAGGTATCCCTTTGGCGATATCCCCGGCATGTGCTGCGATCTTGACGGCAACTATCCCTTCGCGAACATCGTCCAAAGTTGGCAAACGAAGGTGTTCGCCCGGCGTCACATAGCAGAGAAAGTCTGCTCCGGCCGAGGCTGCTAAAGCTCCGCCGATCGCGCTGGTGATGTGATCGTAGCCGGGGGCAACGTCCGTGACTAACGGCCCTAAAATATAGAAGGGCGCTCCGTGGCAAAGTTTTTTTGCCAACTGAACATTAGCTACAACTTCATGCAAGGGAACGTGCCCGGGTCCTTCAATCATGACTTGAACATTGCGCTTCCAAGCCCTTTGAGTCAATTCCCCCATCACGATCAATTCGGAAATCTGGGCTCCGTCTGTGGCATCGGCAATACTTCCAGGTCGGCAAGCATCTCCTAAACTTAACGTCACATCATATTTTGCGCAGATATCCAGGAGATCATCAAAATACTCGTAAAAAGGGTTTTCCTTACCGGTCAATTCCATCCAGGCATACAGTAAAGACCCGCCCCGAGAAACGATGTTGGTAACTCGGGAGGTCTGGCGGAAATGCTGGGCAGTTTCCCTGTTGATTCCTGCGTGGATGGTAACAAAATCAACACCGTCTCGGGCGTGCTGTTCCACCACGGCTAAGAATTCCTGGGGTGTAATGTCTTCTAATTTTTTATCTAAATAGCCAAGGGCATCATACATAGGTACCGAACCGATCATTGCTGAGGACATGTTAATGAGTTTATGGCGAAATTCGACAGTTTTACCGTAGTTGCTAAGATCCATAATCGCTTCCGCTTTCATGTCTAGAGCCATCTGTACTTTAGCCAGCTCACTATCGAGGTTGGCGCACTCCGGGGAGATGCCCAAATTGACATTAATCTTCGTCTTAAGTCCAAACCCAACGCCCTCCGGACTCAACGAGGTGTGATTATGGTTAGCAGGTATGACAATTCTGCCTGCCGCCACCCGAAGTCTAATTTCTTCAGAAGTAAGCCCCTCTTTGCCAGCGACTGTTTGCATGGCCGCCGTGATGACTCCTTTTTTGGCCTGTTCCATTTGTGTACTCATTGAATCACGCTCTTTCTCTAAAATTTAGGTTTATTTCTGTGTCTGTGTCTGTGTCTGTGTCTGTGTCTGTGTCTCCATAATGCTCTGTAAACGCTTAAGCTTGCCCGCAATGTCCGGGTCGCCCACAATCTCGGTGACCAAGGCGACGGTTCGGGCCCCCGTCTTGATCACTTCCGCCAGATTGCGCTCCTTAATTCCGCCGATCGCTACAAAGGGGATCGCCAGATTCTGGACAACGTACTTTAAATAGTCCAGTCCCACCGGGTCACATACATCGAGCTTGGTATGGGTAGCAAACAACGGTCCTACTCCGATGTAATCTGCGCCACCGCCCGCCGCTTCCAAGGCTTGAGCTGGCGAGTGGGTGGAAACCCCGATCAGCAAATCAGGGCCGACTAACTCACGCACCTTTGATAACGGCAAGTCGTCTTGCCCGATATGCACGCCATCTGCGCCCACCGCCAGAGCTAGATCTAAGTGGTCGTTGATAATGAACAAAGCTCCGTATTGTCGGGTCATAGCGCGGAGCACCAGACATTCCTCATACATTTTCCTAACCTTTTTGGACTTCTCGCGATACTGAAGAATCGGTACCCCACCCGCCAAGATCTCACGAGCCACCTCAATATTGCTGCGGCCTAGAGAGTGAACTTCGGAGGTGAGGGCATAAATCCCAGAGGGAAGAGTGCGCCTGTTGGGAATTTCGTTCATGATAGATCACTTCTTTCGTCTAGTACCCAGGCCAAGACTAAGTTCGCCTGCTTAGCGGCCGCTACGCCAACCCGGGGAGAGAGGGGTGGTCGTTCTTGCGTCACAACCGTACAAAAGTCACCGACGACAGATAAGCCAGAGCCCCAGTGCTTGGTATGGATGATATCCGTGTCGCCCCAACCCGCCAGACCCGACGCGCCGATGACTTTCTTTCCAGAAGTCAGACCTTCTTCCACCAACATTTGCTTAGCAACCGTCTCATCAAACCCTTCAACCCACACCGGACACTGACCGAAAATCGTCTGGAGATTGCTGGGGGTCACGAGAACCGAGTACAATTCCAGGTTTAAGTCCGGATTGATTCTTAAGAGGTTCTCAGCTAGGGCCTCAGTTTTCAAGCGTCCTAATTGATCGGGGAAATAAACCTGGCGATTTAGGTTGCTGGCTTCCACACGGTCAAAATCCGCTAAGACTAGGTGTGAGAAGCCACTACGCACCAAGTGCCAAGCCACATTAGATCCTAGGCCACCTAAGCCGGCAATCCCTACCCGAGTTTCCTGGAGCTTGGCTAATTGTTCCGGTTTCAACGTTTCAGCCAGTCCGGCTATTAAAGGATTCATAGGCCCACAGCATTTTCTTCCCGCATATTCACCCAGTCACAAAAAGCGGGCAGATATCCTTTGGCTCGGATCATCTGTACAACGTCTGGGACAGAGCGCTCGTCGGCAATTTCAAATTGGGCACTGCCTACGTTGTCGGTCTCACTATAACCGCCGACAGAGGTGAGAGATCCGGCCGACAGGCGAGTGATTCCGAGAGGTAGCAAATTTTCCCGCATTTGCGGACTTTCCCGCGTGGACAAGGCAAGGCCAACCCGGGGTAGAAACAGTCGGTAGGCCAGAATAATTTGGACTAAAGCCTCATCCGTGACGGGGGCAGCAGAGGAAGTAAAACTGCCGGCGTAAGGCCTGAGGCGCGGCACCGAGATCGAGACTTCGACCCCGGGAAAATTTCGTTGTAAGTAATCAGCATGGAGAGCCGAATAAAAAGCATCCCGCCGCCAGTCTGAGAGACCCAAGAGCGCCCCTATGTTTACCGAAGATATTCCAGCTTCACACGCTCGGGCTGGTGCCTCTAAGCGGTAGTGGTAATCGCGCTTTGGTCCGGCAGGGTGGACCTCCGCATAGGTAATCTCATCGTAGGTTTCTTGAAAGAGAGTGACAGAATCAATCCCTGCCTCGAATAAACGTCGGTACTCCTCAGTCGAGAGGGGATACACCTCAAGCCCCAGAGAGGCAAACATTGGCCGCAAAGCGCGGACGCATTCTTCCATATAAGCGGGTCCGCTTTGGGTACGGGATTCTCCTGTCAAGAGCAGCAAATGCTGCAGGCCGGTGGACGAGATGGCTTCGCCTTCCTTAATGACTTCGTCTATAGTCAGCTTGCAGCGTGTAATTTCATTGCCAGCATGGAAACTACAATAGACGCATTGGTTTGTGCAAAAATTAGCGAGATACAGAGGCGTAAACAACCCGATCGTGTGGCCAAAATTGCGGAGGGTTATAGCCTGAGCCTTTTTGGCCATCGGTTCTAGGTAAGCTAGGGCAGCGGGAGAAAGTAAGACCACCAAATCTTGGGGGCGGAGAGTTTCTCGGGCTAACACCCGCTCAACGTCGGCTGCACTGTAACTCGCCCAACTTGATTCTGGAAGTCTATGTTGCCATTTCGTGATTTGCTCGTAAAACATCGCTTAAGCCTCCTGTAAAAAGCCGGTTAAGGGCGAGGAAGCTGCAGCTTCAATGCGTCGATCGCCCGGTCCAGCTAAATATCCCAGTCGTCCTGCCATGACGGCCAAGCGGAAGGCCTGAGCCATCAACACCGGATCGCAGGCCGTGGCAATGGCCGTATTCACAAGCACTGCGGCGGCTCCCATTTCCATAGCCTCTGCTGCCTCCGAGGGCCGACCAATGCCAGCATCGACAATGATCGGTAAGGGTATTTCCTCGATCAGAATTCGAATAAGTTCTTTAGTTTGCAAGCCACGGTTGCTGCCGATCGGAGATCCAAGAGGCATTATTGCCGCCGCGCCAGCCTCCTGGAGACGCTTAGCGGTACCCAAATCCGGACTCATGTAAGGCAGTACCACAAAACCCTCTTTGACCAGCTGTTCTGTGGCCAAGAGCGTCTCCCAATTATCTGGCATTAGGTAACGCTGATCTTGAACAACCTCGATTTTAACCCAGTTACCGCAACCCGCTGCCTTAGCCAAGCGAGCAATGCGCACGGCTTCATCAGCAGTACGTGCTCCAGAGGTATTTGGCAATAAAATCGTGTTCTGAGGTAAGTAATTAAGGATATTTTCCTGGGGGGTTTTCCAGTCAACCCGGCGTAAGGCCATAGTGATCACTTGGGCGCAGCTAGCCTCTAGTACCCGGGGTACAATTTCATGAGATGAAAATTTACCAGTTCCTACCAACAGTCGGCTACGCAAATTAACGCCACCGATGAATAGACTGTCCTCTGATAGATCAATACTTTTTATGATATCGTTCATGATATCAGCCACCTCCCATAAATATTAAGATTTCCAAACGGTCATCAGTCTGCAAAAGAGTATTCTTCCAATGTTCTTGCTTGAGGATTTTTCCATTGAGCTCCACAACGGCCGCTTTAATGGTCACTGCATGGTTTTCTAGTAACTGGAGTACGGTACAGTCTGAGATAAGTTCCTCCGCTTCCCCATTTACAACAATTTCCAAAAGACTGTCCTCCTTTTGCTTGTTGACATCTGTTTGCCAGTGGCTCCCGTCTAATTGCTGGCACCAGGGAGGGCTTAAAGCAAGAATAAGTGAGAACTGCTGACCGCAGTTCTCACTTATTCTTGCTTTATATAATAAGTAAAACGATTAGCTTTCCTCCGCTGGTATTAACCAGATCAGGTTCAAAGGGATCGAGTTTCCTCATCTCAGCCCGAAGGGCACCCCTAGCAAACAAACGTATTCAGTTGAGTGGGCATTAATACTTATCATGGATAAGTATTAATGCCCACTATATAACTAAAAGGCGGAAGTGTAAATATATAATAACTTTTTAAATTTGGGTCTTATAAGAGTCATTGTACTAAACCGCTGCGCGGTGGCTTAAAGCACGAATGTACAACGATTCATAATTTATGATATGATTACATTGTTACCCAGAAAATTTATAATCCAAACTAGAAAAGATTGAATCCCCATAAGGCTCCAAGTGTTGCACGGCAGACGATTCAGTACAATCCAAGATTCATGAGGTTCAGTATTCTGCACCAAATTATTACGTTCCTCTAAGCTATTGATTTTAATCAATGGCTTTTTCTGTATCTACTCACCCCACAAATCTAAACATTAGGCACTGAAAATTCTTTGTCAGAAGTAACTAATGTGCCAGTCATAACCACAGCATTTAAAATGAAACGTTGTTTTCTTGAAATAAATACTTTTAAATCTTCCACCAGCAATTTCTCCATTTATCTTTATTTCGCTCCTTGAGTCCTATTTATAATATTACGCTAAGTAGATGAAAGCTCATTCCTCATTTTAGTCCAAATTCTCCATTGAGAGCTGGTTTAGGCGTTTTCGTTTTCTACACATTTACACGTTGTAAGCGCGTTTTTGCCCGATTGGCCAAAGTCCGTTTTTCTCTCACTAACGCCATTTTACTGGAGTGTCCGTTTCTGGGTTTCTCTTTGGTGTACCTGGGCCACGGACGGTCAGAGTATTTTAAAATTCATTCTCCGAAATTAGTGCTGACTTATCCACAGGCGGTCAAATTTTGATCACCTTCACCATAACTTAAGTAGGATCTTCCGAACCTTCTTCATGTGATCCAGATACACTGGATCCTCTTCTTTAATGTACTTCCATTTCTCATGATTTTCTTTGAGAATTGGAGCTAGTTTTTCACTTAATTTTTTGTTAGGTAATGAAAACATGGGCAAGATGATCACCCCTTCTATTAAGCGTTAAGATTTACAACAACGTTTTCTCGAACGCAACAATCCTAACTTATTAAAAATGTCCTTCATAACTGGATCACTTTCAGGATTATATTTAAAATCTTTGGCAGCTTCCTGCCCAAGTCTAGTAGCAAATTGTTGCATCAGCCTTTTGTGTTGTGCTGCTTTACTCTCAAAATGAAACACGGGCACGATGATAACCTCCTTCGGTAACTCTAAAGCCTCCAAATATCTCTTAACTTACGGTTGAATTCAATCAGTGCAGAGTCTTTTTTGGGGTCATAATCAATTTTAACCACAATTTTAGTGGTACTTGGTTTACTCGTATTTGCTTTTTTCTTTTTATCTGGAAAGTTATAAATTGTCAATAATAATCAATTCCTTTGCTACTAGCACTGTCATCCAACCTCACTCACTAGTTTATAAAAGGTATTTCTTTTAAGTCCTAACAATTCCATAGCCTTGTTAGCTGTTAGTTCTCTATTCTTCCATTTCGGGTATATCTCCTCCCAATTGTCGGGCTTCTCCACTTTCTTCCGGCCTTTGTATGCACCTTTACTCTTAGCAATCGCAATTCCTTCGCGCTGCCGTTCCAACATATTCGCACGTTCAAACTCATTTATGGCCCCAATCATAGTCAACATCAATTTTCCGGTGCTGGTGTTCGTGTCGAGATTCTCTTTCAGGGATTTCAACTTAACGCCCTTGTCGTCCATTTTCATCACAATATGCAACAGATCTTGAGTGCTCCTGGCTAACCTAGAAAAGTCTTTAATAATAATTACGTCACCTTCACGTGCAAACTCAAGCATTTCCAAAAGCTTGGGTCTTTTTGCATCTTTGGCACTCGCTTTCTCTATAAAGTATTTTTTTATGTCTTCCTTTTCTAATGCTTTGAGTTGTCGGTCCTCGTTCTGATCGACCGTCGAAACTCGAATGTAGGCTATGTTCATTTTTCTTTACCTCCAGAAAATTCAATCAGGGGTATATGATGCCGTCGTTTTCACCATGTAGCATCACCCCATCCCTGACAACTGTTCTTTCAATAGTCGATATCCTTCCCTGCAAGGATATCAATGGACTTCTTTTGCTCTTTGTAAATAGCACTACCGATAATCTGCATGGCTTAAATTGGACGAATCCCACCATCGGGAATCACTACATAAATATCAAAATCACTATCTTCTGTAGGTGTCCCGTAAGCATGGGAGCCAAAGAGGTATATTGCATAAGCTTCTACGACATTTAAAATAATTTGCTTAATCTTTTTCAGTGCATTACTTATTTGAATATCCATGTCATTAACTTCCCTACGTTGAAATTCAATCTACTCGTCATACAATTTCATCCATCACACCTGCTCCCATTATACCCCGAGTGTTTGTTTGGCGTCTATGAATATGACGGTTAAATGTTTATAAATATGAATATAACTTCAAACGAATAATAATAAACGTGATTTCAGACGTTTCTCACATTGCACTATATGTTTGTTTAGCCCATGCCCAAAAAAACATAATAGAAGCGTTATACATATATCTTGATGCTATCAATTATATATGGTAAAATATAACAAATAAAAAGGAGGGGGAGTCACTAATGAAGAAAGCTAGGGTTATATCCGTTGTCACACAAAAGGGTGGCGTTGGAAAGACAGCTACAGCTATTAATATGAGTGTAGGTCTACATAATTTGGGATATAAAGTAGCAGCCATTGACCTCGATCCTCAAGGGCAGTTGGCAGAGGGTTTCGGGATCCGTAGAAAATCATTAAAGAAGACGATGCTGGATGTGTTACTAGGGATGGCACATATGAAAGATATTAAGAAAAAAGCATATGGTGTAGATCTCTACCTTTCAAACCGTTCCCTTGCCGATCTTGGGGCAGCCGTCCAGACTCCGTCTAATTTCGAGCTATACCCTGACCCAAATGTTCTTTTAAAACAAGCGCTTGCTCAAATTGACACAAAGTATGATTTTATTATTATTGACACCCCACCGACTGTGAGTATCTTCAACACAAATGCCTTGAATGCCTCAACGGATGCCGTGATCCCAATGCAGCCTGAAGGGATGGCTGTAAAAGGTGCAGAGGATATGCTTGAGTTCATTCGTGAAGTTCAGAAAAGCTCTAATAACAACTTAAGTATTTTAGGTATACTGGCAACGATGGTCCAGAATACTAACCTTCACAACACGGTCATGCAGGAGATTAGAAGATCGTTTATTAAAACAGATGTTACCGTTTTTAATAGTATTATAAAGCGAACTATTAGGTACGGATCAGCTCAGACCGAGGGTGTCCCGGATACTAAAAACTTCCCAGAATATACTGAGTTTTTGAAGGAAGCATTATTCAGTGAGACAGCCTAACGCTAAGGAATAGCTTCTAATGCGTTATGAGCCGCGCCAACGATGGCTTAGATCTTCTAGAACTTGAAGATAGTTCTGTAGCATTTGACAAATATTACAGTTATCGTCCGTGATAATAATTTTTATTTCCTTATCCATTCCTCCCAATGAGCCCCAGAATTCCCCTATTTAAGGAGTCCTGAGGCTTATTATTGAACTCGCAAATTGATATGTTACAAGAACAGGTATTTGCCAAAGCTCCTCTCCCCCTCATATCGCGATATTTCCCTTTAGAGCATATGTCTGCCGTTAAAATATGTCTTATTAATTTTTTAAATCCAAAATTTTGTATGTGATATACGTTCCCATTTTGCTTTCACTGTCTGTACTGCAAAATAGTGCTATCTCATTCACCGTGCAAACGTGGTTAATTTTCTTATCCGGAATGCACTTGAATATTTCCTTATAGACACGAGCAGGCTGTTCCGTATTAAGTATTTTACTCTAAGAAAATATTGTGCTCCTTTATTTATTGTCGTAATCCATGAAAGTTGCCATTACATTTATGATTACCTTCTATTTTCACTCGACCTTCTCTCGGTCATTTCTCTTAGTTGCTTATTTTGGTGTATTGAGATCTTTACCACTTTGTTTGCATGGACAACTCTTCTTATGAAAACACTGGAATCCGCAGGACATTCTCCCCGCACGAATAATGTTCTGTTGGCAAACGCCGAGTGCCTTACCCCCCGCGGCGGTTTGCCTTTCATATTTCAAATATCATCTGTCCTGGAGGTCTTTCCAACGTCGTTCCCTTTAACTTGTTTATAGTATTAAATCAGTTCCTAGGTGATTAAACCGAAAAAAGCTAGGGCTTCCGTAATTCACGAAAGGCCTAGCTTTTTTATATTACCCATCAAGGCCACCACGCCTTGTAAGGTTTACAAGAGAAGAAAAGACTAAGAGAGACATAATAATAGTATGCCCACGTCCTCTATAAATATACGCTGGTAGCCTACCCCCCAAAAAAAAAATTTCCATTTGCTAAATAATTTACTAGAAAAATCACTTAGCAAATGGAGAGCTTTAACTGACTAGTTTTGATCTTGTTTTCTTCCATCTCATCATCGACGTCCAGGCTGGTCTTATCAAGTTTCTCTCCGACCCAAACCAAATAAACACTGATAAGTGGCAGGAACTCCTCTCCCGTCTGAAAACATAGCATCATAGGCTTTGATGAGAGAAAAGATACCAGAACGAAATCCTTGGACAGTCAGTTCCTCGGTCAGATGATTATTAGCTCCGATCCTTTTCAAGGCTCGCAAAAAGTACCGAGAGGAGTTAAAATACTCCATTTTGGTGACTTCTTCAACACCCACAAACTGGAATCCGGCATTTAACATGACCTTCCGGAGGTGTCTATTTTCAATAAACACCTCTTTCTTATTAGGAATTTTGGGGTCACCTATTTTACAGGAGGCTTTACCCTTTTGACCGTCTTTCAAGCAGACATATAATTCTTTAAAGGTACCGGCTCCAAAGGTACTGAAGATCAGGTTGCCACCGGGTTCCAAATATGTATGGTACTGTGTAAAGGCTGCTTCATAGTCTGTAAACCACTGAAAAACTGCACTTGATACAATTAAGTCAAAAGGCGGAGCAAAGAACACGTTATCCAACATCAGGTTTTCTCCGTCTGCCACAAAATAGTTAATATTAGAGAAATATTCTAACTTTTCTCTTGCCACAACGATCATCTCTGGTGCAATGTCAGTTGCTGTAATTTGAGCCAATGGATATTCCTTGGCGAGTAGTTCAGTTAAAAAACCAGTACCGCAGCCAATCTCTAATATATTTCGAAAATATTTCCCTGTACTTCTTATTTTAATAAGTAGCTCTCTCGCCATTTCCTTCTGAACGACAGCATATTGGTCATAAGTAAGTGCGTTTTGACTAAAGTTTTTTTGCACCTGCGTTTTATTTATCGTCATAGCTATTTAACCATCCCTCCAGAGCTCGGTGAAAATCCTTAAAGTTGGTTAAGAAAGGAATATGGCCAACCCCGGGATAACTGATCAATTGGGCACAGGGTATCTGCCGTTGAATAAACTCGGCTCCACCAATGGGGCAAATCTCATCCTGCTCACCATGAATCAGTAACGTCGGACAGGTGATCCTCTTTAATTCTGCCCGGACATCTGCTTCCGCTAGGAAATCTAAACCAGCTTGGGCTTCAATTAGATCCCAAGTCCGTCCGCGGCTGACAGCACTGCCAATGATTTCACCAGCTAATCCCTGTGCCTCCTCCTGCGGACTAAGCATCAGTTTATAAAAATCGGTGATTGTTTGCTCACGATTTTTACTTAGCCGCTTTTTCATCCTTACTATTAAAGCAGCCGGAATGCCGCCACTATAGGGTTCTGTTAAAGTTAGCTGGGAGTCAGTTAGAAATCGGCTCGTCCCACTGACTAATAGCAATCCTTGTACTTTATGAGGTAGTAGATGGGTTACTTGGATAGCAACAAGGGCTCCCATTGACCACCCTACCAACATTACTTGATCCAGATTTTTTTGCTCAATCAATTTAACTACAGCATCACGATAACTATTTATATTTTTAGCCATCGGCAAATTCAATATATATACGGGGTATTTTTGCTCCAAGTAGTTCTGGGTGTCCTGCCAGATACTTTCATCCGAGGTCCAGCCGTGAATAAGCACGATGTTCTGTATCGCCATCCACTCCCCTCTTAGATAATTCCTAATTCTCGTCCAACCCGTTTAATGTGCTTCACAGCCCCAGCCAAGTCTTCGTTACTGTGTGTCGCCATAACGGTTAACCTTAACCGGGCCGCATTAAGGGGTACCGTAGGCGGTCGGATGGCCATTGCTAATATATTTACGTCAAATAGACGGCTGCTGAACTGTAGAGTCGCTGCATTATCCCCTACTAGGATAGGAATAATCTGACTTTGACTGTTTAATAACTTAAATCCTGCCTCTGTGAGGTCACTCCGAATCCAGGCAGCCTTGGAGAGAACCTTTTCCCTCCGCCAATGCTCCTTTTGAACAACCTGAAGAGCTGCTTGCACACTAGCCAAGACGGACGGTGGGAGACCTGTGGTGAAAATAAAGCTGCGGGCTTTATTACGCAAATAATCTATAAGTACTTTTCGCCCAGCCACATAGGCCCCGGAACAACCAAAGGCTTTACCTAAGGTCCCCATAGTGATTTCCACCCGATCTGTTACCTTATAAAATTCAGCTAAGCCTCTGCCGTTTTCTCCGAAAATTCCACTTCCATGGGCTTCATCGATCATCAAAACCGCCCCGTACTTTTCTTTTAATTTCACTATTTCAGGAAGAGGGGCAAGATCCCCGTCCATGCTAAAGACGCTATCTGTGACGATCAATTTGCGGCGGAAACCCTCCGCTTTTTTTAAACAGCGTTCTAAATCCACCATATCTGTGTGCTTATAGCGTAAAAATTTCGTTCCACTCAAACGGATACCATCAATAATACTGGCATGATTAATTTTATCACTAATAATTATGTCTCCCCTGCCTACCAGGGCTGGAATTATCCCTAGATTTGCCGAATACCCAGAGTTGAAGATTAACGCCGCCTCCGTATTTTTAAACTGGGCTAAGTCTTTCTCCACCTGATCATACAACTCGTAGTTTCCCACGATCAACCTTGCCGAAGTTGCACCACAGCCTAACTGCTGAACCGCCTTCATCGCGGCTGTTTTTAACAGGGGATGACTGGCGATGCCCAAGTAATTGTTGCTACTCAGATTCAATAGTCTCTTACCCTTTATTTCCACCCATTCGTTTAGTGCTCCCGTGACAATTTTCAGCTCACGTAAAAGATGCTCGTCATGTAATTTTGCCAGTTCGTATTCTAAGTCAGCATAAAACTCTTCCATCTGGTCTCCCCCGTTTTTCCAAATGCTATAAACCTTATACTTCTAAACCCATATCCAGGATCATTTGAATATCTTCAGCCACGGTACGACCAGAGGTGGTTAAATAACTACCCACCAAGGTAGCATTGATACCCGCTAAGTAACCCATAACCTGCAAATTTCGCAGGGCATCTTCGCGACCACCAGCAAAGCGTAACCTTGCTTCTGGCAATATAAAACGATAAATGGCGATCGTTTGTAATATTTTCAGGGGAGGCAACATGCTTTGGTTTTCAAGGACAGTCCCCGCGATTGGATTGAGAATATTAATGGGCACTGACTTCACCTTTAAGTCCCTTAAAGTAAAGGCCATCTCCAAGCGCTGGCCCATTGTTTCACCCAACGAAATAATCCCGCCGCTGCAAACTTCCAAATCAGCAGTCTGACACGCTTTTAGGGTGTTAATGCGGTCTTGATAATTGTGCGTCGTACATATATGGGGAAAGTAGCTTTCCGATGTTTCCAGGTTATGATGGTACCTAGTTACACCGGCTTCCTTTAGTCTTCGAGCCATGTCTTCGTTAATTATGCCCAGGGAGGCACACAACTTTAGGTTAGTTTCTTGGGCTAAACGTCGATAAATGTCTAAAGCCTTAACGAGATCCTCTTCACTTATCCCCCGGCCACTTGTCACCAGGGAGTATCGCCTAGCACCTTCTGCTTCCATCTGAAGTGCCCGTTCTAAAATTGACTCCTCATCTAACAAATCATAAACATCAACATCGGTTTGATGATGCGCCGACTGGGAACAAAATTTACAGTCTTCTGAACACCGACCAGATTTGGCATTAACAATAGAACACAAATCTACTTTTTTGCCAGCCCGCCGATCACGTATTCTGCTAGCCGCAGCAAACAGTTGATAAAGGTCAGGCCCTTCCAATTCTCCTAGCACTCGAGCCTCTTCCGGGGTGAGATCCTGACCCGCCAAAACCTTATCTTCTAGGCGGTTAATAACATCAACCTTACTCTTGCTCATTGCCACTCCCTTCAGTCACGTTTTTAATAGCCTCGTATGTTATGGATATCACTTGTTGTAATTGGTCCTCGCTCATTGCTAAAACAGGCATCAGAACAATGACATTACCTGAGGGACGAATAATCAGACCGTGCCTGCGAGCTTCTGAAATGACTTGATGACCGATAGTTTCTTCTAATGTATAAGGCTCTTTGGTCTGTTTGTCCCGAACCAGCTCTATTCCCACCATTAAGCCTCTTTGACGAATATTGCCCACATGACGTAGTGCTTTAAACCTCTCTAATTCACCACTTAGCAGCCGGGCCAAATCTTGGATATGCTGAATCAACTGGGTTTGTTCGATGACCTCAATATTTGCTAAGGCCACTGCACACCCCACGGGATTTCCCGTAAAAGTATGACCATGAAAAAAAGTTTTACACTCCCGTGTTTCCCCCAAAAATACCTGGTAAATCGTTTCTGTGGTTAAAGTAGCAGTAAGAGGTAAATACCCCCCTGTCAGACCCTTAGCAAGACACATGATGTCAGGATTAACCTCTTCTTGCTCACAAGCAAACAAAGTGCCGGTACGACCAAAGCCTACAGCGACTTCGTCCGCGATCATTAAAATATCGTATTTCGTGCAAAGCTCACGTATTTTCTTTAAGTATCCAACCGGTGCCATAATCATCCCTGCAGCCCCTTGAACTAGCGGTTCAATAATCATGGCTCCAATTTCCGGATGGTGTTCCGCCATGATATCCTCAACAACCTGCAGACATGCGAACTTACACTGATCTTGCTCTTGTCCCAATGGGCAGCGATAGCAATAAGGAGAGGGAACCCTATAGCCTTCGAACAACAAATCTTGATAAGTAGTGTAGACCAAACCCTTGCCGCCGACACTGATCGTTCCCACTGTATCCCCGTGATAGGCCTTTTCTAGAGAAATGAATTTCTTCTTCTTTCGCTGCTGTGGATCTGTGTGCTGCTGCCAATACTGAAAAGCTACCTTTAGCGCGATCTCTACCGCAGTGGCACCGGCATCTGAATAGAAGACCTTAGTTAAACCGGAGGGTGTGATTTCAACGAGCTTTTTTGCCAGTTGTATCGAAGGAACATTGGCTAACCCCAGTAACGTAGTATGGGCAATTTTATCAACTTGATCTTTGATTGCTTGAGTTAGGATGGGATGAGCATGACCGTGTACCGTAACCCATAAGGAAGAGGTCCCGTCCAAATATCGATTGCCCAAGACATCAATTAAGTAACAACCTTCTCCTCGTTCGATAATTAAGGTATCAGCAGCATCCCACGTTTGCATTTGGGTAAAAGGATGCCAGACATACTCCTTATCCCACTCTGCCAATTGCGCGTTATCCAGTTTCAATTTAACTCAACTCCTTTTTTATAATTTGGTACGTATCGAATAGCCATTAGTAGCTGATCTATATTGACATAATTTTCGATGATAGAAATCAAGTCGCCTGCTTGAGGGTTATCTCCTTCAACGGTAAGGCCCTCCACCCTAGGAACTAATCCTAATATGGGTACCCCTGTCATTGTTTCGATTAAACTCGGATTTGTTCGCTCAGCTACCCCAGCGTTTTGATGATCGTACATATTAATAATAATTCCAGCGACCTTTAATCCCCTAGCCTTGGCATAAGCCACCGTCAAGCACGTGTGATTAATAGTCCCCAAATTAGGTCGAGCAACGATTACTAAAGGTAAGTCTATGCCCACTGCCAGGTCCGCCATGGTCTCCTCGGTACCCACTAGCGGAACGATCAATCCCCCGGCCCCCTCCACTATAGTCAGTTGATGTTCTGCTGATATCCTTCGAAAATGATCTATCACAGTCTCTAGGCTAATCGTCACACCTTCAGCTTCCGCTGCGACAGCCGGAGCTAGAGGTGCTTGCAGACAAATAGGATTTAATTCACGGGTGGTATAAGGTAAGTCAGTCACGACTCCATAAAAGTACGCATCTTCCGAAACTAATTGGTTGTCACGAAGGATTCCTCCACTCTGGATGGGTTTAATGGCCATTGCGTTAATCCCACGCCTCCGTAAAGCCCCTAACAGTCCAGCTGTTATCACGGTTTTCCCCACCCCAGTATCTGTACCGGTAATAAAAAGGCCGATATTATCCTTTAACATTGCTTCATCACTCCATTGTAAACCTGTAAATATAAATAAGTTTACAATAAACCTATGCTATTGAACTCCTAATGTCAACAAAATACTGTGTATTTCTAACTCCCTGTGTGATACCACAGATCCAAAGGATCGAGGATATGCTCGCTGACGCACCATGGACAACGTGCATATAATAAGCTGGAGTCCGCAGGACATTCTCCCCGCAGGGATGGATGTTCTGTTGGCAAACGCCGAGTGCCGTAACCCTCCTACGACGGTCTCCGTTTCTGTGAATGTGGATTTCTTGCAAGTGACCGTGAAAAAGTGGTTCTTTCCATAGTTAGTTGCTGTGCTGTAATATAATTTAATAGTAAGGGCTACAGAATCGAGGCTATTCTATGGATGAGCTCATTAAGTTATTAGATAAAAATTTAGTATACGTCAGTCATGAGATAATTGAAGATACAATCTTTATAAGAGTGGTATCAATAAGAGAAGAAATAGTTTGTCCTTTTTGTGGACAACCTTCCTCAAAAACTCATTCCCTGTATGACAGAACCTTTCAAGACTTACCGATGCAGAATATGAAAGTAATTGTAATTCTTAGCAACAGAAAGATGTTTTGCCATAATCCTGAGTGTGAACATACAACGTTCGCCGAAACCTATAAATTCCTGCCGTCCAAGGCCAAGAAGACCAAGCGCCTGGAAGATAAAATAATTAATTTGTCCATGAATGTAAGCTCTCTCTCCGCATCTTCCATATTAAGTACGAGTGTTGCAAAAGTATGTAAAAGTACTATTTGTGATCTCTTAAAAAAAAGAGGCACCCATAATTGATAAGGAAGCAGTTTCTATGGTCTGTATAGATGACTTTGCAATTAGGAAAAGAGAGTCTTATGGAACAATCATGGTCGATATTGAAACTCACCGTGTGATTGATTTAATTCCGTCAAGAGAATGCAATGATGTAGCAGCATGGCTAAAAACCTATCCAAACCTTAAAATCATTTCACGAGATGGTTCTATTACGTACCACAATGCTATTACAACAGCGCATCCTAATGTTGTGCAAGTAAGTGATCGATTTCACATAATTAAGAATCTAGCTTCGTATTGTAAAGAGTTTCTTATGAAACTCTTTACAGTGAAAATAACCATTGATCTGCCCCAAGAGACTCAGTCTGATGTGATCGAAACACCGGATATATCAGTAAAAGATAGAAAAGATAATCTTCATGTAAAAAGCAGTCTTGAATTGTCCCATGAAGAAAAATTATCACAGAAGCAGGAATTGATAGAAACCGTAAGGAGTATGCATGAAAAAAAATGTTCCATACGGTCAATTTCTAAAGAGTTGCAGTTATCAAGACCAACTGTGACAAGATATTTAGATGAAGGTGTAACCGCCATTCATGGAAGCTATAGCGTTAAGAGAAAAAGCATCCTAGATCCATACATAAGTGACATCAATGTGTTCCTTGATAAAGGGTCTACCTCTCCTGTAATCGAAGCAAAAATTCGCCAGAAAGGTTATACCGGTTCTTCTTCTACCCTCAGAACTTATATGGCACGCTTGAGGAAACTGATCCCAACTACTTACACTGCTCATAAAATAACGCCAGAAAATACCGAATTAGTGAGCCGTAAATTATTAATCAAATTATTATTCAAACCATTGAAGAAGATCAAAGGACTGGATAAGGAGTGTTTGGACAGAGTAAATAGTCAATATCCTAGGTATAAGGAGATCATAGACATAGTTAATGAGTTCAAAAAACTATTGTTGGTTAGAGTACGTCAGTCATAAAATAATTGACGATACGATTTATATCAGGGTTGTGTCAATAAGAGAAGAAATTATCTGTCCTTTCTGTGGACAACCTTCATCAAAAACTCATTCTCATTATGACAGAAGTGCCGAACTGGGGAAAAGCCATTTTGGGTTTGCTTAAAAGAGCTTTTCCTCCAGTTCTTGGACAAATCTTATTGGGGTTATTCTTTGGAGCAGACTTGACCACACTCTCCACACCCCCGACCATTGGGTCGTTTCTCATTCTGCGCACATCCTATTGATCCACGATAATAATACAAATCGCTTCGTGCTTTTAGCAACACATAAATACTCGTGGGAAGAAACCACCGGTTGGTTGGAACCTGCCGCCAGTGTACCGAGGTTTATTACTAGGGATTAAAACTCGCCTGTATCGTGTCCGGGTAGCATGAGGGATACCGCAGGGCGTTAGCCCGAGGATATGCTCTGCTATCCCATGGACACGTAACTAACAAAGATACTTAAGAGTCGGGGAGTCTCTTTGGACCCACAAAGACAAACCCAAATGGAAAAGAGACTTCCCTTGGCAAGCGCCGAGCGTCTCCGTGAATCTCGCCAACGTTCCTATCGTACCCTCGTTCTCCTTCGGAACCCGAAATCGGTCTATGGCCGTAGTGCTTGAGCTCGCGAAACGATGGAGGCCATTGTCCGATGGTTCATCGTAACCGTAACGTTGAGTGACACACATATACCCCAAATTATTACCCCAGGAGTAACCTCTCATGGTTAAAGGTTACTCCTCTTTGAAGACCCCAAACACATTCCTAGGTATGCGGTCTGCGACGGAGCTGTCCGCATTGACTCCGCAGCCACAATTGTTCTGCCGGCCCACGTTAGGCACATGGGTTGTGGCTGCTCCTCTATGACGCTCCCGGTCCTCGTCGATCTCCCGAGCAAGCATGACGCTCTCAGACATTCTCTCAGTTCCTACTCCGTCCGCGCATGACCAACGCAGGAGGGAATTCGCGGCCTTCGGCCCCAGTCAAACATGACCCGCTTATGCGTGAATTCTTGACTGGACGGCTCGCAAGCCGAGCCCACTGGCAAGCCACACCTTCCCGCACATGCAGCCTGATCCGCCCAGTGACCCAGCGCAAATCCAAACCTCAACTCACGAAGATAGACTTGACCAGAAAGAATAGAGCCTGAAGGATTTAGTCCGCAGGACCGAGGGCTTGCCGAGTCCGTAAGGGTTTCTACTTTCTCACTCAAAGAACCCCCCTCACACCCCCTTAACCCCATTCTAAGAGGCTCTGAATATGACAAATACATAGGCAAAAAGCATGAGTGGGAAGTAGGACAAACTACAGCTCTAAATCTTGGCTCTGCTTTTTCTGTTTTAGTTTTTGTGATTTCTTCTTTAATCTGTCCTTTTCAAATGTATCTTCTTTTACTCTGTTATCAATCTCATTAATCACCTTTTCAATAACCTCAAATAATAAACTTTCGCCTTTATTTGGACTGACAAAGTCATTATCTTTAGTTTCAAAGACTCTATAACTTTTCATGAAATTATCTTTACTAAAGTAAAGATCCACTAAATTCTTTGAGGCTATATTTAAGCTTTTATTTGAATGACACTCCATATAAAACATATTTTTATAGGCTTCATTGATCTTGAAGTCAGGGTATTTGTCTTTAAGTAAACGATCATTTTTAATATCCAAAATATTCAATATCTCTTCTTGCTGTATGGCAGTATATTTATAAGGCATATTCTTAAAATCTTCTGGCATTAATGTTTTACCAAAGTATTCTTCACTCAAGATAAATAATTCTTTTTCTTCTATTTTTAAATTTAATCGGCCTTTCCATGTGGGATACATTTCTTGTAACTTAATATCATAGATAGCATCAATAATTTTTAACGCCTTAGTTAAATCCTTCTGCCTATTCCACATATCCTTCATATCATTGTTTATTTTACTAGGAGCATTTTTAACCGTTTCTGGTTGACTGAAGTCTATATTATACTTTACCACCAGTTCATTAAATACTTTCATGATATGCTCAATATCGTTTTGAACTGACATTGTAAACCTGGAATTATTGTTCAGTATATCGTTTAAGGATTTTCTTAAAGCATCTTCTTCTACTTTACCTTTTAATAATTCTAGTTCATCAATATTTAATATCTTTTTATTATTAATGGTATCATTAACTATTTGTATTTTTTCATCAATATTCAATAAACCAATATCCAAATTTGAATAGTTTTTTTGTATGAATCGATTGGATTCAGTTTCTAATATATTTGATACTTCGTATAATATATCTTCTTCCTTGCCAAGCCTTTCTAACTTTTTTGTCTTATCAATACTTTCAGGTTGAAAACTCAAATATTTTTGCCATCTGTTTAATTGCTCTAACCTATTACTCACATTATTATAATTTATATACAATTTTAATTCTTTAGCAGCACTTTTGAGAATTCTTTTTTCATCAGGTGAAATAGATCTATAAAAATTTTTATGATTCTCGTTTTCTTGTTTGTGATCTTTATATTCTCTTAAATCAGTCACCGTATTGTTATAATCTTTAATTGATCTATTTTGATTGACTCTTTCTGACACCTTGCCGTTCTTTTCCATCTCTCTTGCAACATAACCCTCATGTATTGTTGGTATTTTTTCGTTTCCTAGATTTTTATGACTTTCACAAGTTATCCTGGCATCTATTCCATGGTCTTTTAAAACCATGTTAGTCATGACTTCCCATTCTTTCCGCCATTCAATGACCCTGACCTTTTTATCCCACTCCCTATTTTTCTTAGTAAATCCTTCATGGTCTATCTCCCTGGTTGTCAGCATGATATGACAATGAGGGTTATTGTCATCATTAAAGTGGAAACAAACATCTGCAACCATTCCTTTATCAACAAAATATTTCTTCACGTAGTCCCGTACGGTTTCCTTTTGCTGTTCCTTTGATAGCTCTATGGGTAAAGCTATATTAATTTCTCTCGCTGTCCTAGAATTGCATCTAGTTTCAGCTTTATCAACTTCGTTCCAAAGCCTTTCCCGATCATTGGCCCAGCTCGGGGCATCTAATGGAACTATAAATTCACTTTCAATGCCTTGTTTTTTAGTGTAGTCATGGTTTAAGTCCTGTCTTTCATCATGCAGTTTTTTACCTGATCTATATGCAGCAGCAGCTACGCAAGATTTTCCTTGATCTCTGCTTATTATTTGAACTGATAAATGATAGATAGCCATATAGATCCCCCTTCCCATTCTTAACATGAGCGAAGTGAATTTTTAACACGCTTGACGCTTTTGTGCTTTATCGGAATGTAAATTTCGATGATATCCCAATGGGATATCTCATATCTGTCAGTAGACCGCACTACAAACAATAGTTTGTGTAAGTGCGCTCTTCAATCCTTTCAGAGATATTGTATCACCCGTAGTCCCGCTTTTCAATTTTAACAAAGTTAAAATTGAACCACAGTTCTCTGTGGTTAATACACCGTTCCGTTTTGAGATGAGCCACCGGTCCGTGTAAATTGATTAGTGTTACAGGAGGATCTTCACGCTGTTACACCAAGGAATTAATATACCACGGTGTTCGTATTCCTGACCCCAGAGTAAGACTTTACATGGGTCCAGTGATGCTTCCCCATGTAAAGGGATTTGCTTACCACAAAGTAATGCATCACAGGAGACCTCAACTCTTGTCACATTGAAGCGTCCGACGTAGGGTCCCTTGTCAAGTTAACCATCGCCAGATCTCGAGAAAATACAGATAGGATCATTTCACTTATATAAGTACCTATGATATATTATACGTAAGGGGTGATAATATGGCTAAGCAAGATACTTTGGATTCTATTAACGAACAAATTCTGAAATTAAAAGAAAAAAAGAAAGCATTACAGGAAAAGCAAGAACGCGAAGTAGGTAAATACTTGTTAGATACCTGGGATACATCGTCATTAAGTTTACAAGATATATTTGAATTGATCGATTCGAATAAACCTAAACAGATTAATGAGCAATCTAATTCAAATAATTATTCCAATGCTCTATCTGATCAATAGGCCCCAGTATGCATGATATTGATGCTACTTATTTAGAATGGAAGATTCAGACCTTAGAAAAAAAGAAGCAAGCGATTGAAAGAGCGTTACATAGACAAGATAGAAAAGGACGCACAAGACTATTAATTCAAACGGGTGCTCTGTGTGAAAAATACTTTGATATCGAAGCTTTATCGCTCTCTGAAAGAGAAGAAGTTTTCACACTTTTTTCCTCGTATGTTAAAGCTAATATCCCATCACAGTTAAAAAAGTAAGATTGGCATGATTTATATTAAAATCATACCAATCTTACTTTTTTAAATTATAAAGATAATTCTTCAACTTCTTTAAATATTTTTGATGGATTTTCTGTTTTATCTTTGGTAACTGTCTGATTAGGCTCTTTTCAAAGTTTTTTAAACTCTTTTTTTGCCCCTTCGATTGTTTTAAATGCTCCTAACTTTTTAATCGTATTATCTTCTTTACGCCCTAGAAAACATTTCTCGGGTTCATTGTTAAATTGATAAAGCCCATGGAATATTATTCCACACTAATGAAGTAAGTCCTGCCTTTATCATCTTACATCTTCAACGAATCTTAAAAAAATAGAGCTATTATCAATATGTTACTATCACAATTGGATACAAGGAAGTTTTGACCGTGAAGGAACCCTTTCAGTTCTGTGTTAAGAGTATCTAGCCAATTCAATTCGCTATCACCTTTAAAGGATATTTTGATTACAGAGATACGTTTATCCATGGCGTCCATCGTCCTGGCGGTTCCGTGTCTTAAATCCACGGTTAACATATTGAGGTCATTGATAAGTAGAGTTGTGACAAAATCTAGAGTCTCAGACGGAGTTCTCAAGGTTTACTTCACCCCTTCACTTTTCATCTCACATCTTATACAAAAACCACTTACACGTATTAAACTCAAACTTAATCTCGTACGGTTTCAGCTCTCCCTTGATATCGCTCTGGCATCTGAAGTTCAGCATCTTATTGCCGGCAAGCTTTTCTTCGGTCAATGAGATAATCTGCTCGATTTTGATCGTTTCTTCGGCGAGCTTTAACCTTAATGGATGGGGTGTTCCGTCGTTCTCAAACCACGCCAAAACCACGATGGGAGTCATTAGGATTTTCAAGGTATTACTCACTCCTTATCTTTAATGTTGTGTGACGACGTCTTTGGACCGTTAGACCCTAATCATCTCATAACTTCTTTGCGAAGTAAGGTGAAAACTGTCCCACAAAAAAATAAGACAACCAGCTCAATGCTGACCGCCAAGTCTATACTACTCAAACTGCTTTCTAAGTTCCGATACTCTAATCTTATCGGAACTTAGAAAAAGGACTAATCTCTTTCAATATTTATTTATTTTGGCTAAATAGTAATTGGCATTAACTCTGATATTGTTAGTTGTAAGGTGGCGATACAATATGGAAATCGGTGTAACAGTGGAAGAACGTGATCCGGGAGACTGGAGAGTGCACCTAGCCCAGCCCCTAGCTTAGCCCCGCCTGCAGGCAGTATCTCAGCAACTTCGTATCCTTCACAGGAAGAAGCTTTGAAAGCTGCCAGATTAGGCAACTATGATTAATAAACCTAACGGATGATTTTCTATCACATAAAAAAGAGCCGCCCTTCCGGAGAGGCCGCTGAAAAAGTGCCTTAGAAACCTTGAAAAGTCGTAGGCATATTAAATAGCTACGGCTTCTTCTTACACAAATGCACTTGAAACCCTGATTTCATGGGGGTTACAAGTGCATTTGTGGTATAATTATAGTATCAAATTAGGTGGGTGATACTGTGATTCAGCAACAACAAACCATGATTTTAAGTCCATATATGGAGATATATGATTTAATCGTTCCAAAGGATAATCTTTTGCGAAAAATCAATGAATTAATCGACTTCTCTTTCATTTACAATGAATTAATGGATAGATATTGTCTCAATAACGGACGCAATGCAATCAGTCCAATTCGTATGTTTAAATACCTATTATTAAAGTCAATTTTCGATGTATCTGACATTGACGTTGTTGAACGCTCGAAATACGATATGTCGTTTAAATATTTTCTTGATATGGCACCAGAAGATGCCGTTATTGAATCCAGCTCTTTAACCAAGTTCCGAAAACTACGCTTAAAAGATATGAATCTTTTAGATATGCTTATCAATAAAACTGTAGTGATTGCCATAGAGAAAGGTATTATAAAAAGCAAATCCATTATTGTAGATGCCACTCACTCCAAAGCCCGATATAATCAGAAATCTCCCAAAGAGATTCTAATGGATAGGTCTAAAAAACTAAGGAAATCCGTATATGAAGTTGATGGAACTATGAAAGATAAATTCCCCTGCAAAACGACGACAGATGTCTTAGGAGATGAAATAGACTATTGCCAAAGGTTGATTGAAGTTATAGAAAACGAAGATATTATATCCGAATATCCCAAAGTGAAAGAGAAGTTGAACTTTCTGAAAGAAACATTAGTTGATGACATTGAGCATTTGAAGATCTCAGAAGATAAAGATGCAAAGCTTGGACATAAAACGGCGGACTCCTCATTTTTTGGCTACAAAACTCACCTAGCGATGAGTGAAGAAAGAATTATCACAGCGGCAACAATTACAACAGGCGAAAAGGCGGATGGTAAGCAACTAGAAACATTAATTAAAAAGAGTATCACAGCCGGAATGAATGTCGAAAATGTAATAGGTGATGCAGCCTATTCCGAGAAGGGGAACATAGAATATGCCAATTCAAATGAAATAAAGTTAGTAGCAAAATTAAGTCCTTCTGTTTCACAAGGGTTTAGAAAAAAGGAAGACGAGTTTGAGTTTAATAAAGACGCGGGAATGTATGTTTGCAAAGCGGGACATATGGCAATAAGAAAAGCACGCGGGGGCAGAAAGAAAGTATCTACAAGCCAAACTGATAACTATTTTTTTGATATAGAAAAGTGTAAACATTGTCACTATAAAGATGGGTGCTATAAGGACGGGGCGAAAAGCAAGACTTATTGTGTAAGCATTAAATCTGACGAACATACAGAACAAGCAAAGTTTCAAAAGAGCTATTATTTTAAAGAAAAATCGAAAGAACGGTATAAAATAGAAGCTAAGAACAGCGAATTGAAACACAGACACGGATATGATATTGCATCATCTTCGGGTCTTGTCGGAATGGAAATGCAAGGAGCAATCGCGATCTTCGCCGTAAATTTAAAACGAATACTCAAAATAATAGGGTAGTAAACAAAGGATTAGTAGCAATCGTTCAGGACAAAGTCATAAAGTGTAAATTATTATATTAGAAAAGGCGGTTCAGGATTAAAAATAAATCCTGAATCGCCTTTATTTAATTCACAATTGAATTCTTTAGAAAAATTGAGTTTTTCAGTGGCCTCCTTCCGGACGGCTCTTTTTTATGCGTGCTGAGTATTATGTAATATCTTCCGTCTTGATTTCTGGATGCTCCTTTATAAAATCCTCTAAAAAATTAAAATCAAGGTTTACCTTATCTCCAAAGGATATCCAACGTGCTCCAGTATCTTTTAGATCGCAGATGATAACATTCATGCCCCCTCCTGCCTGTTTATATAGTCAATCATTGTTACCATCATTCGTGGTGAATCCGGCCTTTCCAGATTAAGCAGCTACTGACTGATGACAACCAAAAGTCGTTGACGTTAAATAAATTAATCATCCTCCCTGAATAGTAATTCTGATTTTATATCAAGTAATTCAGCAATTCTGGCCAGTGTCTTAATCTGTGGCCTTCTCCCCTCTTCAATGGCAGCAATATATCCCTTACTCACACCAACTGACTCAGCCAATTTAAACTGAGTCAGTCTCTTTAGTTTGCGATAGCTCGCAATTCTTCTGCCTAATTCCATGTTGTCATTCATATATGTCTAGGCTCCTTAATTGTATATCTTTCTGTGAGTCGAATTAATTTGCTTTAAGGGATGAAAAGTACATCTCTCACGCTGTTCTGCGACAAATTAAACACGGACAATAAGACATGTCTTAAGGGTTAGCTTTTGGTCGATTATTTTTGCGTTATTTATTTCCTCCTTGTAAGATAGAGCTAGGGTTGATGGTTCAAACCCAACTCGAACGTTCTTTGATAACTTACACCTTATTGTTCAGATGAATTAGTTGACATGCTTGACCTCTATCACTAAACATCGTGTTATGA
>Ga0209386_1000226_pt1 | contig 29062 bp, 23 predicted proteins | sample NGEPertwo_FD_184510 | JGI IMG/M metagenome (GOLD analysis project Ga0209386, IMG submission 184510) | Arctic peat soil microbial communities from the Barrow Environmental Observatory site, Barrow, Alaska, USA - NGEE Permafrost154B-two... | ecosystem: Environmental > Terrestrial > Soil > Wetlands...
AGGCCGGTGTGCGCCGCTGCGAGCGCTTGGCCTTGTACATGCGCTCGTCGGTCCGTGCCAGCAGCTCGTCGATCTCGCTGAGCTCCTCGCACGTGACCACCAGGCTGCCGAAGCTCACCGAGAACCCGTAGTCCTCACCCAGCTCCTTGCGCTTCGTCTGCACGGCGCTCTCGAGACGCGCCTCGATAGCCTGACGGTCGAGGCGCTCGTCATCGCAGTGGCCGAGGACGGCCAGCGCGGCGAATTCATCCCCCCCGATGCGCGCCACCACGTCGTCCTCACGAAAGGCGAGGCGGAGCGCTTCGCCGGCGGCCACGAGAAGAGCATCGCCGGCCGCATGGCCCATCTCGTCGTTCACGCGCTTGAGCCCGTCGACGTCCAGGTACATGACAAGGACCTGCGCACCGGCGCCTTGCGCCCGGCGTCGGGTCTCGCCGACCAGGGCAAAGAAGCCACGCCGGTTCAGCAGTCCGGTGAGCTCGTCGCGGTCCGTCAGGTCGCGCAAGAACCCCTCCAGCTCTTTGTGGGCGGCAATGCTGCGGCCGACCGCCAGGCAGAGCCTGCGCGCCCCGATCTCGACAAGCCGCGCGCTCACCTCGATGGGCATTCGCTGCCCATCGCTCGTGATGTACACGGTCTCGAAGACGAGGCTGCCGGCTTCACGGAGAGCCTGCGAGCGCTCCTGCACGTTGCGCCTGGCTTCGGCCGCGTGGACTTCGTCGGCGCTCATCGCCAGCAGCTCCTTGCGCGAGTAGCCCAACGACCGGCAGGCCGCCTCGTTGACCTCCACGAGCTGACCCGGTCGCCCATCATCCTCGAGACGGTAGACCAGGATGGCGTCGCTGCAGGCGTCGAACAGGGCCCGGTAGCGGCGTTCGCTCTCGAGCTGTTCCAGGTGGGCCGCATTCAACGAGCCGATGGTCATTTGCAGCGCGTTGCGCCGAGAGAAGACGGTGAGGGCGACGAGTGCGAGGAGGAGCACGCTCAGGATGCCCTGCATCGTCGCCGGCACCACCCACTGTGCGAGTGCGACGGCCGCCGCACAAGCCACGAGGACAAACTCCGTCCAGCGCTTCATGGTCTGCCTCGCCGTATGGGACCTCTCACGCTCTGACTCATGACTCGACCTGTCCATCCTCGCCCGAAGGCCTGCCTTTTCACGGGATGCATCGGCCGGAAAGGGGCGCGCCACAAGTCGACTAGACGTATGTACCGGAGGGGCGACAACGAGCTGGCCTCGCTTTTGCATCGGGCGACGACGTTCTCCGTGGCCGGGCGGCCCACAGCTACGGACGAGACGACTGAGGAAGCGGGCGCATCACCCCGTCGTCGAGCGGCAGGCCGCGCGCCGCCGGCGCCCACCGCGGATGCGGCTCTCGTACTATCATGGAGAGCGGACCACCGGATGGGGGCAGGTCGTGCCGACGAGCGCTGGGTCACGAGGGGGGCAGGGATGAAGAAGCTCATCAACCGGCCGGAAGACGCGGTGAAGGAGGAGCTGGAGGGCATCGCGGCGGCTCATGCCGACCGCCTCAGGGTGCACACCGGCCTCAACTACATCGTGCGCGCGGACGCGCCCGTCCGGGGCAAGGTGGCGATCGTCTCGGGCGGGGGCTCCGGTCACGAGCCGATGCACGGGGGGTTCGTCGGCATGGGCATGCTCGACGCCGCCTGCCCCGGCGAGGTGTTCACCTCACCCACGCCCGACCAGATGCTGGATGCTGCCAAGGCCGTGAACGGCGGCGCCGGGGTGCTGTCCATCGTGAAGAACTACACCGGCGACGTCATGAACTTCGAGATGGCCGCCGAGCTGGCGCGGGGCGAGGGCATCGAGGTCGAGCAGGTCGTGATAGACGACGACGTGGCGGTGAAGGACAGTCTGTACACGGCCGGGCGCCGCGGCGTCGGCGCCACGGTATTGGCCGAGAAGATCTGCGGGGCAGCGGCGGAGCAGCGCCGGCCGCTGCCGGACGTCGCCGGCGTCTGCCGCAAGGTGAACGCCAACGCGCGGAGCATGGGGATGGCCCTCACGTCGTGCACCGTGCCGATGGCCGGCAAGCCGACCTTCGAGCTCGGCGCCGACGAGATGGAGATCGGCATCGGGATCCACGGAGAGCCGGGGCGGGAACGTCGCAAGCTGGCCCCGGCGCACGAGATCGTCGAGGCCCTGGCGACGGCGGTCGTGGAGGACCTGCCCTTCAGCTGCGGCGACGAGGTGCTCGCCTTCGTGAACGGCATGGGCGGCACCCCGCTCATGGAGCTCTACGTGGTCTACAACGAGCTGCACAAGCTGCTCGAGGGCCGGGGCATCGCGATCACGCGCAACCTCATCGGGTCGTACATCACCTCGCTGGACATGGCCGGCTGCTCGATCACGCTGCTGCGGCTGGACGACGAACTCACGGCGCTGTGGGACGCGCCGGTGAACACGACGGGGCTGCGGTGGGGCGTGTGAGCGAGATCGTCACCCAAGAAGGCGTGATTGCCTGGCTGCGTGCCTTCGCGGCCGCGGTGGCCGAGAACCGCGCGTACCTGACGGACCTGGACGCGGCGATCGGCGACGCGGACCACGGCAGCAACATGGATCGCGGCATGAAGGCGGTGGTCGGCAAGCTCGACGGACTCGACGAGCCCGGAGGGGCCGGCGAGCCCTGCCAGCCTTCACGCGGCGGCATCGGAGCTCTTCTGAAGACGGTGGGGATGACCCTGGTGTCGACCGTCGGTGGTGCGGCCGGACCACTGTACGGGACCCTGTTTCTGCAGATGGGGAGCGCGGCCGGCGAGGCAGCGGAGCTCTCCCCGGCGCAGTGGGCGGCCGTGCTGGAGGCGGGCGTCAAGGGTGTGCAGGCGCGGGGGAAGGCGGAACTCGAGGACAAGACGATGGTCGACGCCCTTCTGCCGGCGGCGGAAGCGCTGAACGCCTCCTCCTCCGGGCTCTCGCTGGCCGACGCCCTGCGACGGGCGGCCGAGGCCGCGGAGCGGGGCATGAAGGCAACCATCCCGCTGGTGGCCCGCAAAGGCCGCGCCAGCTACCTGGGCGAGCGGAGCGCCGGGCATCAAGATCCAGGGGCGACCTCTTCGTGGCTCCTGATGGAAGCGGCCGCGGAGGCGTTGGCCCTTGACGCGCCTCTCGATCGCCCCGGGACGTAGCCGTGGTCGGACTGGTCCTCGTCTGCCACAGCGCCAAGCTCGCCGAGGGCGTGGCCGAGCTGGCGGCCCAGATGGGCGGCGAAAGCCTGCGGATCGGGGTCGCCGGCGGCCTCGACCGACCTGGGAACGCGCTGGGCACCGACGCCGTGCGCGTCGTGCGGGCCATCGAGGAGGCTTGGTCGGAGGACGGCGTCCTGGTCCTGATGGACCTCGGCAGCGCCGTCCTCTCGGCGGAGATGGCCTTGGACCTGCTCCCGGAGGAGCGGCGCGACCACGTCGTGCTCACGGAGGCGCCGCTGGTCGAGGGCGCCGTGGCCGCCGCGGTCGCTGCCGGGCTCGGCGACTCGCTGGAGAAGGTCGCCGAGGAGGCTCGCGGCGCGCTGGCCGCCAAGGCCTCTCACCTGACGCCGCAGGCCGCCCTCGAGCCGCTGCGCGGCACGCCGCTCGCGGAAGAGGGGAGCGCACAGGCGGGGACCGCGGAGGCGGCACGGGGGCCGACCCTCCGGCTGACTGTAGAGAACGCGTCGGGGCTCCACGCGCGGCCGGCCGCGACGCTCGTGCGGACTGCGGCGGGCTTCAACGCCGACGTGACCATCTCCAATGCGACGACGGACCGGGGGCCGGCGAGCGCCCGCAGTCTGAACGCCGTGGCGACTCTCGGCGTCCGCCACGGCGACGAGATCCTGGTGCGGGCCTGCGGGCCGCAGGCGGAGGAGGCTCTGGCGGCCATCCGGCGTCTGGCGGACGACGACTTCGGCGATCCGCGGGAGGCTCGCCCGCAGGCTGCCGCGGGCGCCCAGACGGGACGCTCCCTGCCGGTCGAGGTCGGCGCGGCTCCACTCTCCGGTCCACCTCCGGCCCCGGGGTCCGTGCTGACGGGGCTCCCGGGGTCACCGGGGGTCGCCGTCGGCAAGGCAAGACGGCTGCGGGCGGCTCCGGTCGAGGCGCCGGACGGCCCCTCGGAGGACCGCGACGCTGATTGGGACGCTCTCGAGCGGGCCCTCAGCGCGACCGCGCACGATATCCGCCGTGCTCGGGCCTCGGTCGCCAGCCGGGCGAGCGACTACGACGCGGCGATCTTCGACGCCCACCTGCTGTTCCTCGAGGACGAGGCGCTGCTCGGCCCTGCGCGTGGGGGGGTCATGCGGGATGGGAAGAACGCCGCCCGGGCGTGGGCCGACGCGGTAGCGGCCGCCGCCGCCGCGTGGCAGGCGCTGGACGACCCATACCAGCGAGCCCGGGCCGCTGACCTGCGGAGCGTCGGCGACCAGGTCCTGTATCACCTCCTCGACCTTCCCGCGGACTTCGGGCCACGCGTTGCGAGCTTCGATGCGGGCGCCGCGGGTATCGTGGTGGCGCTCGACCTGACCCCCGCGGAGGCCGCCGGTCTCGATCCCGCACACGTACTTGGCGTGGCGTGCGCCTTCGGCGGCCCTACCTCGCATGCCGCGATCCTGGCCCGGTCGCTGGGCATCCCCGCGGTCGTCGGCGTCGGCCGCGCCCTGCTCGGCGTCGCCGAGGGCACGCTGCTCGCGCTCGACGGAGAGGCCGGGACGGTCACGGTGGATCCGCCGGCCGCCCGCACCGCGGCGGCCGGGGATCGGCGGGAGAGGCGGGCACGAGAGGAGGCCGAGGCTCAGACGCGGGCTCATCTGCCGGCCGTGACTCGCGACGGCACGGTCGTGCACGTCGCGGCCAACGTGGCCGGGCCTGGGGACGTCCGCGCGGCCGTGGCCGCCGGCGCCGATGGAGTCGGCCTCCTGCGCACCGAGTTCCTGTTCCTGGAGGCCGACCACCTGCCCACCGAGGACGAACAGGAGAAGGCCTACCGGGCGGTGGCCGAGGGGCTCGGCGGTCGCCCGCTGACCCTGCGCACGCTCGACGTCGGCGCCGACAAGCAGCTCCCGTACCTCCCTCTGGAGCAGGAGCAGAACCCCAACCTGGGACTCAGGGGGATCCGCCTGGGCCTGAGCCATCCGGAGCTGCTGATCGGCCAGCTTCGCGCGGCGCTGCGGGTGGCCGCGGACCACCCGGTCCGGGTCATGTTCCCGATGGTCGCCACGGTGGACGAGGTGCGGCGCGCCCGCGAGCTTCTGGACGGGGCGCGCGCGTCTCTGACCGCGGCCGGCGCCGCGGCGCCCGAGCGCATCGAGGTGGGGATCATGGTGGAAGTCCCGGCAGCCGCCCTCATGGTCGAGGCGTTCGTGCCGCACGTGGACTTCTTCTCGCTGGGCACGAACGACCTGGCGCAGTACGTCCTCGCCGCCGACCGCGGCAACGCCGAGGTGGCCGCGCTGGCCGACGCCCTGCATCCGGCCGTGCTCCGCCTGATCGACCGGGTGGCTCGGGCTGCCGCGGAGGGTGGACGGAGCGTAGCGGTGTGCGGCGAGGTGGCCGGCGACCCCCTGGCGATCCCCGTGTTGCTTGGGTTGGGGATCACCGAGCTTTCGATGGCCGCGGCCCGGATCCCACTCGCGAAACAGGCGGTTCGGGTCACCGACGCCGGGGCAGCTCGGCAGTTGGCCGCCCGGGCGCTGGCCGCCGAATCGGCTGCCGCGGTACGCGAGTTGGGCCCCCGCTGAACGACCCGGCGTGGCCGTTCAGCGGGCATCCGGGTCGATGGACGGGGTGGCGACGCTGAGCTCAGCCTGCCTTCATGTGAACGGCGCCGCGCCGCCGCTACGCCCTCCGTGAGTCAAGGCATCTGGGGGCGAGACGTCAGGTCGAGGGGAGCGTTCCAGGAGCGCAGGGTCTTCAGGTAGTTCGCCCGCTCGAACGCCGACGGATCGTCACTGGCCGCGTAGCTCGCGCTGCCCCGCAACTCCGAGACCGAGGCGTACTCGTTCGCGTCCATCCACTGTACGAGCTCTCTCTCCACCGTCGCGAAATGCTCGCGGCCGTTGCGGAGGACGGCCGACGTCATCATCGCGACGTCCGCGCCCACGAGCAGCGCCTTCGCCGCATCGATGCCAGTGTGGACCCCGCTCGATGCGGCGAGCGACGCGCGCGTGGCGAGGTGGGGGCGCAGGATCGCGATCCAGCGCAGCGGCAGGCGCAGTTCCCACGGCCGGCTCAGCTCGAGCCTCGGTACGACCTCTCGGGAGTCCGCGTCGAGGTCCGGCTGGTAGAAGCGGTTGAAGAGGACCAGCCCATCAGCCCCTGTCTCGACGACGCTGACGGCGAAGTTGGCCAGTGCCGAATAGTAGGGGGAGATCTTCACCGCCAGAGGGATGTCCGTCGACTCCCTCACCCGCCGGACCACGTCCAGGTCGCTCGCCTCCATGCCCGATCCGCCGCGGGTGGGATCGGCCGCGAGCCGGTAGAGATTCAGCTCCAGCGCGTCGGCTCCCGCCTCCTCGATCAGCTTCGCGAAGCGCACCCATCCGCCGCTGGAGGTCGCGTTGAGGCTGGCGATGACGGGCACGTCCAGCTTCTCCTTCATCTGGCCGATGATCGCGAGATAGCGGTCGGCGGTGCTCTCGAAGGCGTCGACGGTCGGGAAGTAGTCGAGGGCCTCCGCGAAGTTCTCGGCCCCCTGCTCGAGCGCCTGACTGAACTCCACCTCCTCGTGGATGACCTCCTCCTCGAACAAGGAGGGCAGGACGATGGCCGCGGCGCCGCTCTCCTGCATGCGCAGGGCGCTCTCCGGCTGTCTGGTGAAGGGGCTCGCCGAAGCCACCAGCGGGGTTCGCAGGTCGAGACCGAGGTAGCTCGTGGCCAAGCGGCTCATGGCGGGTCCTCCTCGTGCTGTGGGCTGTCGGCGGAGTCGTCGTCCGTGCGCGTGCCGCCCTCGGCGGAAGGTACCTTCCGCGACATCACGGCGAGCTGCTCGTAGTAGCGCCAGCGCTCGTCGACGTCGGCCTGGATCAGCTCGAGCAGGCGCTCGGACCGCTGTGGATGGGTCCTGCTCAGGATGGCGAACCGCGCTTCCGAGGAGACGAAGTCCCGTACGGGGATCGAGGGCTCGCGCGAGTCGAGCTTGAAGGGCTGGCCATCCTCGGTCGCGGTGGGCTGGAACCGGTACAGCGGCCAGTAGCCGCTTCTGACCGCGTCCCTCATGTGCTCCATCGACTTGGACATGTCCATCCCGTGGGCGGTGCAGGTACTGTACGCAATGACGAGCGACGGTCCCGGCCAGGCGTCAGCCTCGAGGAGCGCCTTGACCGCCTGGGTGTCGTTGGCCCCGACGGCGATCTGGGCGACGTAAGCGCTGCCGTAGGCCATCGCCAGCGCGCCGAGGTCCTTCTTCGGGGTCGCCTTGCCGGAGGCGGCGAACTTGGCCACCGCGCCGCGGGGCGTCGCCTTGGACGCCTGCCCTCCGGTGTTGGAGTAGACTTCCGTGTCCAGGACCAGGATGTTGACGTTGCGACCCGAGGCGAGCACATGATCGAGGCCCCCAAAGCCGATGTCGTAGGCCCAGCCGTCGCCGCCGATGATCCAGACCCCCTTGTTCACGAGGTCGTCGGCGAGGGCCAGCAGGTGACGAACGTCCGGATCGTCGGTCCCCAATCCCTCCAGAGCCTTCACGAGGTCGGCCACTCTCTGGCGCTGTGCCCGCAGCTGAAGCTCGGTGTCCTGAGGAGCCTCGATGGTCTCCCGGACGAGCGCACCGTCCAGCCGGGGGGCGAGGCGCTCGAGGAGCAGCCTCGCCCTGGCGACTCGCGCCTCGGATCCCATGCGCATGCCCATCCCGAACTCGGCGGTGTCCTCGAACAGGGAGTTGTTCCACGCCGGCCCGCGCCCTTCGCGGTCGACGGTCCAAGGGGTGGTCGGCAGGTTGCCGCCGTAGATCGACGAGCAGCCGGTCGAGTTGGCGACCACGATCCGGTCGCCGAAGAGCTGTGACACGAGCTTGACATAGGGCGTCTCTCCGCACCCCGCACAGGCCCCGGAGAACTCGAAGAGCGGCTCGAGCACCTGTGAACCTCTCACCGACCCACGAGGCAGGAGGTCCCGGGCCAGCGGCGGTATCGAGTCGAAGAACTGCCAGTTCCTTCGCTCGGCGTCGCGGCGCCCCATCGCCGGCTCCATGCCGATGGCCCGGCGTCGCACCTCGGTCTTGCTCTTGGCCGGGCAGACGTTGACACAGACGCCGCATCCGGTGCAGTCGTCGGGCGCCACCTGGATCGTCAGCTTGTGGCCCGGCAGGTCTTTCGAGCGGAAGTCCTTGGAGCGAAAGCCCTCGGGCGCGCCCTCGAGGCGCGCGGGCTCGTAGACCTTCATGCGGATGACGGCGTGAGGGCAGACGATCGCGCACTTGCCGCAGTCGATGCAGAGCTCCGCATCCCAGATGGGGATCTCCCGAGCGATGGCCCGTTTCTCGTACTTGGTGGTGCCGGTGATGAACGACCCGTCCACCGGGAAGGCGCTCACGGGCAGAAGATCGCCCTCGCCGGCCAGCAGCGGCACGGTCACGCGCCTGACGAAATCCGGGGCGTCGTCCGGCACAGCGATCATCCCCGACGGGCCGCTGCAGGTCACCGACCCGGGCACCTCCACCTGCGTAAGTTCCTTCAGTGAGCGATCGATGGCCGCGAAGTTCCGCTCTACGATGACCGGGCCGCGCTTGCCGTAGGCTCTCTCGACGGACTCCTTGATGTGCGCCACGGCCTCGTCGATCGGCAGGACGCCGGACAACGCGAAGAAGCACGGTTGCATCACCGTGTTGATGCGGTTGCCCATGCCCACTTCGGCGGCGATGCTGTCGGCGTCGATCACCCAGAACTGGAGGCCTTTGTCGATCAACTGCTCCTGGATGCACTCGGGGAGGTGGTCCCACACCTCGTCGGCCGGGAAGGGGCTGTTGAGCAGGAAGGTGGCGCCGTCCCTGGCGTGCCCGAGCACCTTCAGCTTCCCGAGCAGGCCGAACTGGTGGCAGGCCACGAAGTCGGCGCGTTCGATGAGGTAGGTGGAGCGGATCGGGTTGGGGCCGAAGCGCAGGTGAGAGACCGTGACGGAGCCGGCTTTCTTGGAGTCGTAGACGAAGTACCCCTGCGCCCACAGGTCGGTGTTCTCGCCGATGATCTTGACGGAGTTCTTGTTGGCCCCGACAGTCCCGTCCGAGCCCGTGCCGAAGAACATCGCCTGCACCTCACCGGCCGGGCGCCGGTAGCGGAACTCGGTGTCCGGCGCGATGCTCAGGTGCGTGACGTCGTCGGTGATGCCGACCGTGAAATGGCGCTTCGGGTCCTCAACGGCGAGCTCGTCGAAGACCGCCTTGGCCATCCCCGGGTTGAACTCCTTCGACGACAGGCCGTAGCGGCCGCCGATCACCCGCGGCATGCGTTCGAAGCGCGGGTGCGCGGAATCCATGCCCTCTGCGAGCGTGGCCACGACGTCGAGGTAGAGCGGTTCCCCCGGCGCACCCGGCTCTTTGGTCCTGTCGAGGACCGCGATCGACCGCACTGTCTGAGGCAACGCGGCGACGAACTGCTCCGTCGGGAACGGCCGATAGAGACGCACCTTCACCAGGCCCACACGCTCGCCGGCGGCGGCCAGTGTCTCCATCGTCTGTTCGGTCGCGCCGATGCCGGACCCCATGAGGACGACGACCCGCTCCGCGTCCGGCGCGCCCGCGTACTCCACGAGTCCGTAGTGGCGCCCGGTGCGCCGTTCGAACGCCTCCATGGCCGCGGCGACGATGCCCGGTGTGGCGAGGTAGAAGGGGTTGCCCGCCTCGCGGCCCTGGAAGAAGGCGTCGGGGTTCTGGGCCGTCCCGCGCACGAGCGGCGCATCCGGGCTGAGGCCTCGGGCGCGGAACGCGAGGATATCCTCCTCGGGCACCAGCGCCCTCAGATCGTCATCGCTCACGAGCTCGATGCTGTGGATCTCGTGCGAGGTGCGAAACCCGTCGAAGAAGTGGAGGAACGGGACGCGCGCGCGCAGTGTGGCCACGTGGGCGATGAGCGCCATGTCCTGCGCTTCCTGCACCGAGGCGGAGGCGAGCATCGCCCATCCGGTCGTGCGCGCGTGCATGACGTCGCTGTGGTCCCCGAAGATCGAGAGCGCGTGCGTGGCCACGGTGCGTGCCGAGACATGGAGGACGGCGGGGGTCAGCTCGCCGGCGATCTTGAACATGTTGGGGATCATGAGCAGCAGGCCCTGCGAGGCCGTGAAACTCGCGGACAGAGCGCCCCTCTGCAGCGCTCCGTGCAGGGCCCCGGCGGCTCCGGCCTCGGACTGCATCTCGACGACGTCGGGCACTACGCCCCACAGGTTCGGCTTCCCTGCCGCTGCCCAGCCGTCCGCCGCCTCACCCATCGTCGTGGCCGGTGTGATCGGGTAGATGGCCAACACCTCGCTGAGCGCGTAGGCGACGCGCGCGGCCGCCTCGTTGCCGTCGATGCAGGTCCACTGCTGGTCCAAGAGTCCCTTTCCAGATCGGCATGTCCACACTCGCGGCGGCCGCTGACTCGCCGCCTCGTGTCGATAGGCTGTTGTTCCCCCCCAGCCGGTATGCAATCTCCGTGCCTGACGCGACCGCTCGGTGTGGCGGTGGCGAGGCTCTCTGCTACCATCGCCCCAGTGCCGCCTGCGGAGTCCCTCTGGCGAAAGCCTCGAGGTCACATGAATCCAGCTCAGGAAGGAACCACAGGTCCCGCTGAAGGACGTCACGTCCTCGTGACGTTCACGGCAGATAAAGGCGCGCGGGCGCTTGTCCGGGACACTCTCGGTGACGTCGCGTCGGTCATGTTCATGGACGACGTCGTCGACGACCGGCGCCATGCCGAACTGCAACGTGCCGACGCGCTACTCTCGTGGGTCATCGGCAGCGAGCTGCGCAATGACGACTGGTCGGCGTTGACGGGCCGGCAGGGCTCGACCGGTCCGGCAGGGCAGGATCGGCCCGCCCCACCGACCCTCCTGATCCAGCTTCTCTCGGCGGGGGTCGACCACGTGCCGTTCGCGCGCCTGCCGCCGGGCATCGCGGTCGCGGGGAACGCCGGCGGCTGGGCGGAGCCCATGGCCGAACACGTGCTCGCCATGATCCTCGCCCTCGCCAAACGGCTGCTCGTCGAGCAGGACGAGCTGCGGCGCGGCGCCTTCAACAAGGAGGCGCCCACCCGCGAGCTGCGCGGCGGCACGTGCGCCATCCTCGGCTTCGGCGGCATCGGCCGGACCGTCGCCCCCCTCGTGCGCGCGCTGGGGATGCGCATTTTCGCCGTCAACTCCAGCGGCACGACCCACGAGTCCGTCGACTTCATCGGTACTTTGGGCGACCTCGAACACGTGCTGCGCGCGGCCGACGTCGTCGTGGTCACGCTGCCGCTGAGCGCGACCACCCGCGGCCTCATCGGCTGCCGCGAGCTGGGCTGGATGAGGCCGGACGCGATCATCGTGAACGTCGCCCGCGGGCCCATCGTCGACGAAGAGGCGCTGTACCAGCACCTCCGGGAGCATCCGGGCTTCTCTGCCGGTCTCGACGTCTGGTGGGACGAGCCGTTCCTGGACGACCGGCTGCGCGTCGGCCACCCGTTTCTCGAGCTCCCCAACGTGCTCGGGTCGCCGCACAACTCGGGCATGGTCGACGGCTGGTTCGAGCTCGGCCTGGGCCGCGCCGCCGAGAACGTGGGCCGCTACCTTCTCGGCGAGCCGTACGTCGGCTTGGTGCGGCGCGAAGACTACGCGGGGTGACGGCCGGTCAGGCCCCTTGCAGGGTCCGGAGCTGTGACCCGCGGGGCCGATCGACGCGATGTCACCCATGAGTTCGGCGCCGTCCACTCGCGGGCGTGAGTCCGGGTATGCTTCGGGCATGGACGGCACGACGACACCTGGCGACCGGCACGCCCTGGCGGTCGAGATCCTGTACGCCCTTGGCTGCCCGCATCTGCGGGAGGTGCGTGGGCGCCTGGAGACCGTCGCCGTGGAGGAAGGCTTCGCCATCAGCGTCAGGGAGACGCTGATCGAGACCGTGGAGCAGGCGCAGCAGCGTCGCTTTCCCGGTTCGCCGACCATGCGCGTCGAGGGGCGCGACGTCGAGCCTGAGGCCGAGGCGCTCGAGCTTTTCGGCCTCGGCTGACGCACCTACTCCGGCCCCGGTGGATCCGGTGGCGTACCGACGGACGACCTCGTGCGCACGGCGCTGCGCGCTGCCGCTGACGACGCGCTCAGCGGGCAGCGCGTCCACTGGGCGGAGGCCCTGGCGAGCCGCGCCGACCGCTTCGGCAGCGAGCCGAGCGCGCCGGCCCGGGCGGCGGCGGAGCGCTTCCTGGCGGCCGGCGCCCGTGACCTGCTGGAGCTCGGCGCCGGCCAGGGGCGCGACAGTCTCCATTTCGCGCGCCGCGGCCTGCGGGTCGAGGCGCTCGACTTCGCCGCGAGCGGCGTGGCGGCCATCAGCGAGAAGGCGCGCGCCGCCGGCCTCGAGCACATGCTCGCGGCCGCCGAGCACGATTGCGGGGAGGCGCTGCCCTGCGCGGATGCGAGCTTCGACGCCTGCTACTCGCACATGCTCTACTGCATGGCGCTGCCGACGCCGCGGCTCGAGGCGCTGAGCGCCGAGGTGCGGCGCGTCCTGCGCCCGGGCGGCCTGCAGATCTACACGGCGCGCTCTACCTCCGATCCGGACTTCGGCGCCGGTACGAGCCACGGCGACGACATGTACGAAGCCAACGGCTTCGTCGTGCACTTCTTCAGCCGCGCCCTGGTGGAGCGGCTGGCGCGCGGCTTCGACCTCCTGGACGTCACCGAGTTCGAGGAGGGCGAGCTGCCGCGCCGGCTCTATCGCGTCACGCAGCGCAAGCCGTCGGTCTGAGCGCCCGCCAGCGCGAGTCGGCCGCAACGATCGGCGCCGGGAGGCCAGTCGCGCCGGTGCCCAGCCCGACCGTGTTAGCGCTCGCGAGCCCTCGGGCACTATCATCGCAAGCTCACCTCCACGCCGGGCAGTTCGACCTCGAAAAGGAACGGCATGTCTAGAGTCGCCCTGGTGTTCCCGTATTTCCGCACGCGAGCGGCCACAGAGATGCTGTTTCCGCCGCTCGGGGCCGCCACCCTGGCCGGCCAGCTTCGGCGGCTGGGGATCGAGACATCGGTCTTCGACTGCACCTTCGGCACCTTCGAACAGCTCCGCACGGACCTGACCACGTACCGCCCGGACATCGTCGGCGTCTATTCCATGGTCAGCCTGACCGCCAACACGCTGCGCGTCGCGGAGATGGTCAGGACGAGCCTGCCGCAGGCCCTGCTCGTCGCCGGCGGTCCTTTGCCCACCGTGTTCCCGGCCCGCTACACGCAGCACTTCGACGCGGTGTTCCGCGGGGAGGCCGACGTGAGCTTCCCCCGCTTCTGCCGGGACTACTTCGCAGGCGGGGCCTCCCCGCAGCGGATAGGCGACCTGCCGCTCGACACCTACGGCGGCCTCTTCGTCCCGAACCACGGCCTGCAGGTGGACAACGCGATCGTCCACCACGGGGAGAGCGAGCTTGCCACGTTCCCTCTGCCCGACAGGAGCGACTTCGACCACGCGGCCTATCAGAAGGAGTGGCTGCAGAAGACCGGGTCGAAGGCCACCTCGATCATCGTGACGCTGGGGTGTCCCTACGGCTGCGACTTCTGCTCGAAGCCGATCTTCGGCAGCGTCGTGCGCCGCAGGAGTCTCGATGCCGTGTTCGAGGAGGTCGCGCAGATCCGCCGGCTCGGCTACGACAGCCTGTGGATCGCCGACGACACCTTTACCCTGAACGAGCCCTACCTCGCGGAGTTCTGCCGGCGCATCGCCGGCCTGGGCACGAGCTGGAGCTGCCTCTCCCGCGCCAACGGGTTCTCGGAGGCAACGGTGCGCCTGATGAAAGAGGCGGGGTGCCGGCGGGTCCACCTCGGCCTGGAGTCCGGCAGTCAGGCCACACTCGACCTGATGAACAAGCAGGTCACCGTGGAGCAGGGCGCCCGCGCCGCGGAGCTGTATCGCAAGGTCGGCATCGAGGTGGCCGCGTTCTTCATCGTCGGCTACCCGGGGGAGACCGTCGCCGCCATCGAGGAGACCTTCAAGCTGGCGCTGGCGCTGCCCCTCGACGAGATCTCGTTCAACGTCCCCATGCCGCTGCCGGGTTCGAAGCTGTTCGAGCGCCTGGGAGGACCGGACGAGGGCAAGGACTGGACCCGCGAGAACGAGATCACGTTCGTCTTCCCGTCCGACATCGACGAGCGCTGGCTGCGGCGCCGGATCGACGAGACGATGAGGGCGTTCGCCGAGAGGAAGTAGCCGCCCTCCCGGGCATCTGCGTCACAGGAACCCGCGCAGCCTCTGGGCGGCGGCGTTGGCGAGTCTCAGCTCGACCGGGAAGCCGAAGAAGCGGTGCCTCCAGCGGTACCTCGCGGCGCTGTTCATCAAGCTGTAACCGGCCTTGAACGCCCAGCCGTGCTCGTCGATCCGCGACTGCGGATAGAACGCGTACCGGGTGACCGCCGAGATCGAGCGCAGCTTCTCGACGTAGGCCTTGGTGTGCCAGGGCGGCAGGAAGTGGAACACCTCGATGCCGCCCCACTCTTCCAGCGACTGCGGCAGGGTGAACTCGGGCGGCAGCGACTCCAGCAGCGGGCTCGGGAACGGCGTGTACATGAAGATGCCGTAGTGCTGCGTGCGCGGGTTGGCCCGCTCCATCGCGTCCATGAGGTCGAACGTCTTCTCCATGTCCGCATAGGTCTCGCCCGGCAGGCCGCTCAGCCACGAGACGAAGGGGTCGATCGACGGCGCCCAGCGGTGCAGGTTCTCGACGGACCTCAGGATCTCGTCGGCCGTGACGTCCTTGCACACGAACTGCTGCATCCGCTGCGAGCCGCTCTCGCCGCCGAAGTCGAGCTCCATGCAGCCCGCCCGCTCGACGAGGCTCACGAAGTCCGCATCGTACTTCGCAAGATAGTCGAACCGGCAGTTGGCCCGCCAGGCGACCTTGAGATCGCGCTCGAGAAGCCCTGTACAGATGTCCTCGACGCGCTTCCGATTCACGAAGAGGTTGTCGTCGACGGGGTCGATGATCTTCACGTGCGGGAAGCGCTGGAGCAGGTACTGCATCTCGTCGACGACGCGCTCCGGGCTCTTTCCGCGCCACTTCCGTTTGTTGAAGCCGCTGTTGTAGCAGAAGCCGCAGCGGCTGGGGCAGCCACGGCTCGTCTGGATGTGCACGCGTCCCGCCTGCAGTGTGGGGTACCTGTCGAGCTCGAGCAGGTCGTACGGCAGCTCCACCGGGATGGTGTCCAAGTCGATGAGGTCGGCGTCGGGCGTGCTCCTGATCGCCCCGTCGGCCTTGTAAGTCAGGCCGTTCACGGCGTCGAGCGGCGCGCCCGCCGCCAGCGCATGCGCCAGCGGCCCGACCACCAGCTCGGCTTCGCCGCGGACCACGACGTCCACGAAGTCACTGGCCGCGGTCTGCTCGGGCAGCAGGGTCGGATGCACGCCGCCCCAGACGATCGGGACGTGAGGCTTCGCCGCTCGGACTCTGCGGGCGAACTCCAGCCCGTAACGGATCTGCGGCCCGCTCATGGCCGTGATGCCGACGAACAGCGGGTCGCCGATCCTGAGGCTGTGGTAGTCCGCCAGCCTCATGTCGAAGATGCGCACGCGGTGGAGGGCGCGCTGGAGCGCGCCGGCGACGTGCAGCAGCTGCAGCGGGACCTGCGGGTCGGGCGCCTTGTGCCTGCCCGGGAAGACGAGAAGCACATCGCCTGAAGTGGGGCCTGAGCCAGGACTGGTGGTGCGGTCAGACAGCATCGCGAGACTCCTCGTCATGGGCCGCGTGTGCCCGTAGTCTACGATAGGCGCAGTGGCGCACAAGCATGGGCGGCGCGACGTCGCGTGGCGCGCCCCTCATCTGAGGAGCCTGAACGCCGCATCCGTCGGCCGTTCGAAGAGCACCGAGGCCGCCGGCGCCCACTTCCCGAGTCGGCGGCGCATCTCGAACTGGACGCGGCCCTTGAGCAGAGCGAATCGCATCTTGGCCGCGGAGAAGTCGCCGTCGTAGGTGAGCACGTGGTTGACGAGAAGCGTCTCCTGCGGGCGCCACGCTCGCGTGACCCGATCGCCGACCCGGTCGAAGAGGGCCGTGCCCGGAAGCGGGTACGGCATGGTCAGGCCGAGGTAGTCCAGCGGCAGCGATGTGGCGAAGCGCAGCGTCTCGAGCACGGTATCGTCGGTCTCGCCGGGGTAGCAGACGATGAAGAAGGCTCCGACCTCCAGACCGGCCTGATGAGCGGCCAGGACGGCGCCCGCGGCCTGCGCCGTGGTGATCCGCTTGTCCATCAGCCGCAGGATCCTGTCGTTGCCCGACTCGATGCCGAAGAAGACGCGGAAGCAGCCCGCGGCCTTCATCGCCCGCGCCGTCTCGAGGTCGAAGGTGTCGACGCGGCCGAGGCACTCCCACGGGAAGCGTAGCCCGCGGCGCCCGATCTCCTCGCAGATCTCGAGCACCCGGCGCCGGTTGAGTGTGAACACGTCGTCGGCGAACGAGATGCGGTCGTAGCCCAGCGCGAGGACCGCTTCGATCTCGTCGACCACGTTCCGCGGCGAGCGCTCGCGGTACGAATCCCCGAACACCACGTTGCTGCAGAACTCGCAGCGGAAGGGACAGCCGCGGGTGCTCAGGACCGTGGTGATCGCGTACCCGTAGCTCTTTCTGCCGAACTCGATGTACTGCCTGTTGGGCAGCGATTCGCGCGCGGGGAACGGGATCCGGTCCAGATCGCTCGCGAACGGCCGTGGAGGCGCGTACGCGGGCGCGCTGCTCGCCGGCGCGTCTTTCTTCCGCCGGCACACGACGCCCGGCACAGAAGAGAGGTCGGCGCCGGCCTCGTGGGCGGCCAGGATCTCCAGCACGGTCTGCTCGCCCTCTCCGCGGACGACCGCGTCGAAGTGCTGCAAGAAGGCCTCGGGTTCGCATGTCGGCAGAGGACCGCCGGCAACCAGGAGACGGCAGCGGCTGCGCAGCGCTCGCGCGAACCCCAGGCAGTCCTCCTGCATCGTAGCCATGCAGTAGATGCCGACCACGTCGGCCCGCGCTGCGAGGGCCTGGCTCACGGCCTCGCGACGACTCAGAAAGGTGCAGTCCAGCACCTGCACGCTATGGCCGGCCTCTCCGAGGCTGGCGGCCACATAGGCGATCCCGAGCGGAGGGAAGCGGAACCGGGACCGGTCGAGCCGGCGCCTGAAGAACGGGTAGATGAGCAGCACCGACGTCATGACGCCCTCTCGATGCGCACCTCAAAGGCAAAGCTCTCCCTGGCCGGGCGGAGGGAATAGCCGAAACCGGACCAGGCCAGGCGCGAGCCTACGATCTCCCTGCCCCGGTACAGCTTCGCGCCCTCCACCTGCCGGACGGAGAAGGCCACGCGGGAGACGGTGCTGGCGAAGGACGCGCTCGCGGCCGACACCTCGTTCCACGTGCCGATCTCCCGTCCTCGCAGCCTGGCGCCCTCCGAGTCCAGGTACAGGTCGAAGTGACGGGCGCCGAGCTCGTTCATGACGACCACCTCGGTGATGTCTTTCTCCGCCAGCCCTGTCATGTCGACGGCGACGCGTATGAGTGCGCCGTCGCCGTCGATGCCGTAGGTGACGGCGAGCGTCGCGCGGGTGTCCGTCTCCTCGAAGGTCGTCACCCATCCGCGCCTGCGTCGCACGGCGTTGGACGTGGCCGTGAGGAAGCCGCGAAGGGCCGGCAGGCGCCGGTGCAGCGCGGCCAGCAGGTCCCTGACGGCGTAGAAGGACCCGGACGTCGGGCTCCGGCCGTCCGTTCCGGCGAGACGTTCCACCAGGTTCATCTGGAACGTGGCGGTGATCACCCGGCTCGGGCCGTCCCGCCGCTCGGCGAGCTGCATCCCCCCAGGGAAGATGGTCAGCCCTCCCCGCTTGAGGATGGGCACGCCGAACCCCACGCCTTCCTGCGCGAGGTCCCGGCCCGCGTCGAGCAGCAGGAGGCCTTTCTGAAGTCGCGCCGTCGGGTACTCGTTCCCGGTCGGCCGCTCGGCGATCTTCAACGCGAGACCGTCGCGGAGCGAGACGCTCAGCTCCACGGGACCACCCCCTCGGTCGCCCCGTCGGGTGCGCTGGCCGGCCGCACCAAGGCGGTCGGCTTGGCTCTGAAGCACGTGACGACGATCCACCATCCCACCACCTGCCAGGCGATGACGAGGACGGCTCTGACGACCAGCGTGGCGTCGCCGTAGCGCGCCACAAAGGTCAGCGACTTCTCCATGGCATCCGGCCATGCCACGAAGAGCAGCTGCAGCGGCGAGGCGTTGAACAGCGTAAAGACCAGAGGGATCAGCCAGACGGCGGTGAGGGCGCGCCGGTCGAGCTCACCCAGCGAGGCGAGGATGAGCACCAGCGGAAGCAGGAGGACGACGTTGGGCTCGGCCAGCCAGGTCCGCGTGAGATAGAACACCAGGACCAGCGCAGTGCTCTTCTTGACGAGATCGTCGAACTCGCCGACGCCGTGTCGCAACGCCAGCACGGCGACGACGAGCGCGAGGATCCAGGCGAGCCCCAGAAGCCACCAGTGGCCCTGCATCAGCAGCGGGTCTCGCACAAGCCGCACGACCGTCATGAACGACATCGTCCCGCTCATGATGAAGTGGGCGTTGAGCTGTCGCAGGGGGGACGAGTCCCAGCCGAAGACGAAGAACGGGGCGACGTAGAACGCGAACACTCCGGCGGCGAAGACGGCTGCATATCGCGCCGCCTGGCGAGTCGATCGTCCCGCCACGTACACAAGGACGACGACCAGGATGGGCGCGGCGATGGGCTTGAAACAGACGGCGAGGGCCAGCACGAGCGCCGACGCGGCCGGCCGCCGCGCGCAGAGGAGCACCAGCGCCGCCACGGCGAGGACCGCGACGATGGCGTCGATCTGGCCCCAGGCGGCGCCGACGTAGAGCAGGAACGGGTTCAGGAGCAGGAACGTCCACGCCTGTCGGGCAACGTCGCGCCCGGCGCCCAGGTTGTCGAGCACCGCGGCCACGAGGTAGGCCAGTCCGACGTTGGCGGCGATCACCGGGAGCTTGATGGCCAGGTTGTAGACGATGAGGCTGTGGCCGAGCGCATACGTGCCCCGGTAGACGAGCCCGAGCACGAGCGGCCACGGAGGCGGATACCCGACCACGGAGATCGCTTTGAACCCCACGTGATGGAACACCACCGTGAGGTCCAGGGGCACGTACGGGCTGTGTCCGGTGCCCACCAGATAGCCGGTGGCCATGAACATGCGGGTGTCGCGCGAGTGCCCGAGCATCACCGCGAGGGCAAGCTGGAGGACGACGCTCAGGACGAGGAGCCGCCGGTCCGGCGTCGCGAACCACCTCCGGGCGCCGGCGGCCCACGGCGGGGCGGCGTGGGCCGAGCAGACTCGGCCGTCTTCCCGGGACGTGTCAGAAATGGCTACAGTACGCTGGGGACGTAGATGCGGATGTAGACGATCACGCCCAGGAGCGTGGCAAGCATGTAGAGGGCGTAGGAAGTGCGCATGAAGAGCTTGTAGTTGGTGAAGCGCAACCCTTTCGGTACCAGTTCGTTCCCCCGAAGCGCGACGAACACGCCGAGCACCAGGCCGCTGGCTCCTACGACCGCGTGGACCGTGGGGATGGCATACGACGCCTCACCCAGCCTCGCCGGGATCTCGGGGACGATGTACAGCACGAAGTACCTGACCATCCAGGCCAGGACGAGAGAGGCGTTCAGGCAGACCGCGACCGTCTGCACCCAGCGGTGCGCGTCGTACTGCTTTCTGACGGCCAGTCGCCAGCCGATCGTGAACAGCACCGCCGCGACCAGCATGACGACCAACGACACGTTGGCGCCGAGTGGGGTCGCCACCCCGAGCAACCCGGTACCCTGGAGAAGATCATTCACCAGTCCTCCTCATCGCCACGGAGCCCAGGTCTGCAAGCCGAGATCCGGCACCGGACCGCGGACCGCTCACGAGCCGCTGGATGCTTTGCGAGGGTTCACCCCGCTCCTCTTCGCATGCCTGCCGTCACCCTAGCTCGACACTCCGGTCAGAGCAACGTGATCAGCGCCACCTCGGATCATTGGCGTCGAACGGCGAGAGACCGGCACGAAATGGATATGCTGCCCGCAGGGCAGCGATGGGGCCGTGTGCCCCGTCGTGCCCCAGTCTCGGCTGAGGAGGCCACGATGGAGGAGCGCGTCGCAAGCACGAAGGACCTGACCGACGGCCAGATGATGACCGTCCTGGTCGGTGGCAAGAAGGTGCTCCTGGCAAGAGTCGAGGGCCGCTACTACGCCACCGCGGCCCTCTGCCCGCATTGGGGCGGGCCGCTGCCCGAGGGCACGCTCCACGGGCCGCGACTGCTGTGCCCGTGGCACAAAGCCACGTTCGAGGTGAGGAGCGGAGACCTCCTGGAGCCGCCGGCGCTCGACGGCATCGCCGCGTTCCGCGTACGCGTGGACGGCGACGACGTGTACGTGGATCGTTCCGAGGAGCCCAGGCGCGGTCGCACAATGCCCATGTATGCGTGCGACCTCGACGCCGAGGCGCGCGAGTTCGTCATCATCGGCGCGGGCGCCGCGGCCGCGGCCGCGGCCGAGGCGCTGCGGCAGGAGTGCTTCCTGGGCCGCATCCTGCTCATCAGCCCCGAAGACCAGTGGCCTTACGACAGGCCCAATCTGAGCAAGGACTTTCTGGCCGGCGAGCTCGAGGCGAAATGGCTGCCGCTGCGCTCGCCCGACTTCTACGATGAGCACACCATCGAGCGGATCGTTGGGCGGGTGACGCAGCTCGACGTGGCCAGCCGCACGATCACGCTCGACGACGGGAGCACGCTGACGCCCGACGCGGTCCTGATCGCCGGCGGCGCCCGGCCGCGGCGGCTGGACCTGCCCGGCGCCGGACTGCCCGGCGTCTTCAGCCTGCGCTCACTGGACGACGCCGAGAGGCTGGCGGCGGCTGCAGGCAGCGCGCGGCGCGCCGTCGTCGTCGGCGCGAGTTTCATCGGCATGGAAGTCGCGGCCAGTCTGGTCCGGCGCGGCCTCGAGGTGACGGTCGTAGGGCCGCAGACCATACCCTTCGAACGCATCCTGGGCGAGGAGGTCGGACGCGTGGTACAGGCACGCCACGCCGAGCACGGCACACGGTTCGCCCTGGGCCGTGGGGTGGCGCGGTTCGTCGGGGACTCGGCGATACGGGCGGTCGAGTTGGATGACGGCGTCTCGCTGGAGGCCGACCTGGTCGTGGTGGGCGTCGGGGTCCAGCCTGCGACCGACTTCGTGACGGGCGTGGAACTGGACGGTGACGGAGGTCTGCCCGTGGACGAGCAGCTGAGAGTGGCCCCCGGTGTGTGGGCGGCCGGGGACGTGGCTCGCTACCGCGAGCCGCACACCGGCCGCGACGTGCGCATCGAGCACTGGCGGCTCGCGGAGCAGCAGGGCCGCGCCGCCGCGCGCGCCATGGCGGGAAGGGGCGAGCCGTTCACCGGCGTGCCCTTCTTCTGGACGCAGCACTTCGACCTCGAACTGGGCTACGCCGGCGCCGGCCAGGGATGGGAGGAGCTGCTCGTGGTGGGGGACCTGGGGGCCGGTGACTTCACCGCCTTCTACGTCGCCCAGGACAAGCTGCTGGCCGCCTGCGGCACACAGCCGGACGAGATCGGCGCGTTCGTGGAGCTCATGCGCGTCGCGGCGCTGCCGACCGTCAGCGACCTGCGCGGCCGGCAGAAGGCCGATCTGCCGCGCCTGCTCGCGTGACCGGCGGCGCGGCGAAGTGGCGTCGCGAGCCGGCGCGGGGCATGTCGCCCTCACCGGCCCTGCCTGCGTATACGATGCAGTCTGCGCCGCGACCCACCCCCGGTGAGATGGGGACAGCCGTGCTCTACGAAGAGTTCCTCGAGCTCGTGAAGACCCGCCGCACCATCCGTGCCATCAAGCCCGATCCCATTTCCGACGAGCTGGTCGTCAAGATCTTGGAGGCCGCCCGCTGGGCGCCGACTGGGTTCAACATGCAACCCCTCGAGCTCGTGGCCGCTGGGACTGCCCGCTGACGCCGGTGGACATCGTCTTTCTCGGCGATACGCGCCGCCGCGCGGGCCTGCCCATGGCGGCGCGCTACTCAAAGCAGAAGGGCGACTCCATCTTCGAGTCGTCTCTCTCGAACGCGTTCATGTACGCGTGGCTGGCTGCGCACAGCCTCGGCCTCGCCGCGCAGCCGGTCTCGGGCGTCAAGTATCCGAAGGTCCAGGGGCTGGTGAAGCACCTGCTGAACCTGCCGGACTTCATGTACGTGTACGACATCCTGCTCGTCGGCCGGCGGGCCGCAGCGCGGCGGTCGTCCAGCTGCGGCCCGGTGCAACGTGCGCCCGGCGCGTGCACCTCAGGCAGAGGACCCAGCCTCCGCCGCGGCGACCACGGGCGTGTCTGCGCGGATTCGATACGCTACCCTGAGGAGCGATGGACGGCGAGTCCCGCACCCCGAGGCGCCGGCGCCGGCGGCTGAGCCGCCGCGCACTTGCACGACCTTCAGCGATTCGTCACAATTGTTCCGGATGCTTTCAAAGTTCGTCCGACCGCGAGAGCTTCCAGAAGGATCGCAGGTGATGTCGTGGACCCGACCGAGTTCCACGCTCCTGAGGCCGGCGAGGTCGTCAGCTGTCCCGAAGGGTATGCGGCCTTCGTCCCGGCCCCGCTACCGCCGAAGCTGACCTACAGCCCCGAGCTCGTCCTCGCGCTCTCGCGCGCCGACGCCGCGCTCGGCGAGCTGTCCGGCGTCGGCGGCGAGCTGCCCGACCCGCAGCTGCTCGACGCGCCCTTCAAGCGCCAGGAGGCGCTCTGCTCCTCGCGTATCGAGGGCGCGGAGGTGAGCCTCTCCGACCTGCTCCTCGATCAGGTCGCCGCTGCGGGGCCGAGTGTGCCGCGCGACCACCTGCGTGAGGTGCGCAGTTGTATCTCCACCCTGCGCTTCGGTGTGGAGCGTCTGCGCGAAGAGCGCTTGTCGCTCGACTTCATCCGCGCGCTGCACGCGCAGCTGCTGCGCGACGAGGTGGGCGCGGCGCGCACGCCGGGCGAGTTCCGGACCTCGCAGAACTGGATCGGCCCGCGCGGAGCGACCCTGGCCACCGCGACCTACGTGCCGACGCCGATGTCCGAGCTGCCCGAGGCGCTCGCCGCGTGGGAGGCGTTCCTTCAGGAGCGCGGCAAGCTGCCCGATCTGCTGCAGTGCGCGATGCTGCACGCGCAGTTCGAGAGCATCCACCCGTTCGTAGGCGGCAACGGGCGCCTTGGCCGGCTGCTCATCACCCTGTTCCTCATCGAGCGCCAGCGCCTCACACGCCCGCTGCTCTACCTCTCGGCCTTCTTCGAGGGGCATCGCGACGAGTACTACGCCCTGCTGCAGCGCGTGCGGACGCACGCCGACTGGCTGCCTTGGCTGACGTTCTTCGCCACCGGCGTCCACGAGACGGCCGACCGCGCGACGCGGCAGGCGCGGGCGCTCATCCGGCACTACGCCCGCGACCGCGAGAAGGTGAAGGGGCACGCGCTCGCGCTCGCCGACGAGCTGTTCCGCACTCCCTGCATCACGGTCCCCGAGGCGCAGCGCGTGCTGGGCGTCACCAACCCGACCGCGCGTCGCGCCGTCCGCGAGCTCGAGGCCAAGGGCCTGCTCTCGGAGTGGGACGAGAAGCGCTGGCCGCGGGTGTACCTGGCGCGGCACGTCCTCGACGCCATCCTTCACCCTCTCGAGGACCTGCGCAGCATGTCCGGCACCGCTGCCCAGGGCGCCGTGCTCAAGTCGGGCGCCGGTGAGCAGCAGGCGCCTCTGCGGCGCGCCGACCGTCTGATGGCGGAGGCCATGGCGATCATCGACGCCGCCAGGGGACGCGGCGCCCAGCTGCGCCTCACCGGCGGGCTCGCCATCCGCCGCTACTGCATCGACCTGGCCTTCATGGACCGCGAGTACTCCGACATCGACTTCGTCGGGCTCTCGTCCCAGAACAGCGAGTTGCACGAGGTGTTCACCGCGCTCGGCTACGCCGAGAACCGCTACGTGACGCAGTCCACCGACGCGGGCCAGCTGCAGTACATCAAGATCGAGGCCTTGAAGGAGGAGCGCGCCCAGGCGGAGGCGGCCGGCCACACGCCGTATGAGCCGCCGCTCGTCGATCACGTGGACATCTTCCTTGACGTGATGCGCATGGACCACGACGTCGACGTGCGCGACCGGCTCGACATCGACGACTACGCCATCACGCCCGCCGACGCGCTCATCGCCAAGCTGCAGATCGGCAAGATCAACCAGAAGGACGTCCACGACGTGATCGCCCTCTTCAAGGACGTGCCGCTGCGCGACAGCGACGACGTCGCGTCGATCGACGTCATGCACATCGCCGACGTGTGCTCCCGCGACTGGGGGCTGTACCACGACCTCACGACGAACCTCGACGTCGTGATCGCCATGGTCGACGACTACGGGCTCTCAGAAGAGGCGAAGGCGAGGGTGTACGACCGCCTCGCCGCGGTCAAGGAGGCCGTGGACGACGCCAACAAGACCTTCCGCTGGCGCTTTCGCGCGAGCGTCGGCCGGCGTGTAGCCTGGCGCCGCGAGGTCGAGGACACCGAGGGCACGCAGGTCATCGCGCCCGAGTGGGACTGGCGGCGCGACCTGGGCTGAGGCGCTCTCTCGCCGGCGACCGGTGCTGCGCCGTCGAGCACAGGGTACTCTAGACTCACCACGGGAAGGCAGCCCACCACGAGGCAAGCGCATCCCGCTTCAAGGAGCTTGCATGAACGGCTTCGTCTACGTGATCTACTTCGCCATCACGATCTACGCCTGGCTCATCGTGGCCCGGGCGGTGATGTCCTGGCTGCATCCGAGACCGGGAACCGCCGTGTACCGCGTCAACGCGGTGCTGTTTTACGTGACGGAGCCGTATCTGGGCCTGTTCCGTCGCGTGATCCCGGTGGCCCGCATCGGTGGGACGGGTGTCGACTTCAGCGCCGTTGTCGCCCTGCTCGTCCTCCTCGTGCTGCAGGTCCTCGTGCGCCTGTAGAGTCCGCGGGAGTGGGCTACACTGGGCGCATGAGAGGCTTGCGAAGCGCCATCCTGAGCGTTGCCGTGATGCTCGCCTGCGCGGCGTTCGCGTGGCCGGCCGCCGCGGCATCCGCGCCCTCCCGCTGGATCGCCGTCTCGGTGGCCACGCTCTGGGTCAAGCCGGGACTCGCGCGGCCCGTCGACGCAGCGGCCGTCGCCGCCGCGGCCGACCCCCGAGCCTGGGTCGCCGGGATGACCACCGCGCAGAAGCGCTGGCTGGTCGGGAGGCTCGAGACGCAGGCGCTCTACGGCACACGGGTGACCCTGCTCGCCACGTCCGGCGCCTGGTCCCGGGTCGCCGTGCCCGGCCAGCCCACGCCGAGAGACTCGCGGGGCTACCCGGGCTGGGTGCCGACGAGACAGCTCACCGCGGTGAGACCGCAGACGGGGCGGCGCCTGGCGGTCATCAGAAGGCCGACCGCCTGGACATGGGAGACGCCGTCGCTGACCGGGCGCGTGCTCGAACTCTCGTACGGCACGCGCCTCCCCGCGGTGGCCTGGACGCCCTCGTCCGTACAGGTCGCGATGCTGGATGGGCGGAGCCTGTACCTGAAGCGCTCGGCGGTGGCGCTGCGCAGCCGCAGCGCCGCCGTGACCCAGCCCACCGGCGCGCAGCTCGTCGCGGACGCGCGCCGCTTCCTCGGCCTGCAGTACCTCTGGGCCGGCACGTCGGGGTTCGGCTTCGACTGCTCCGGCTTCACGTGCCTCGTCTACCAGGCGCTTGGCGTCACCATCCCGCGCGACGGCGCGCCGCAGTCCGCCGAAGGCGTCAAGGTCGCCCGGACCTCGCTGCGCGCCGGCGACCTGGTGTTCTTCCGCAGCTCCTCCGGCCAGATCCACCACGTGGGGATGTACGTGGGCAACGGGCGCATGATCCACGCCCCGGCCACCGGGCTCCCGGTGAGTGTGGTCTCGTTGTCCGAGGAGCGTTACTCGCGGGAGTTCGCCGGCGGCCGGCGCTACGTGCCCTGAGCCGCGCGGAGCGCCCGTGGGCATCCCCTGGGCGTCGCGCCGGACCGCTTGCTTGCAGGGCCGGCGCCTCCCGCGAAGAAGCTCGTGCCCGTCGCCGTTTTCTGCCGATACGGTGAGCCAGCCGCGCAACGTCGACGACGGTCGGGTGCGGGCGGGTCGACCGAGGCACGAGGAGGGTGGTGCGGCCATGACGACGGCGAGGGCGTCTCAGCCTACGCGAGTCACGTACGTCGGCCACGGCACGGTGCTCATCGAGATGGATGGCGTGCGCATCCTCACGGACCCGTCACTGAGGCGCTGGACCGGGGCGCTGCGCCGCTACGGGCCGCTGCCCGATCCCGGCGTGCGCCATCACCTGGACGCCGTGCTCATCTCGCATCTGCACCTCGACCACCTGGACACGCCCTCGCTGAAGATGCTGCCCAAGTCGGCAGTGGTCATCGGGCCGCCGCTCGTGGGACGCACCGTCCACAAGGTCGGCTTCAGGACCGTCATCGAGACGCGCCGTGACACGCTCCTGCACGTGGGAGACGTCGACGTCATGGCCGTGCATGCCAGCCACACGCGGCGGCGCTGGGTCCTGACGCCGCCCACGGAGCCGCTCGGCTTCATCATCCGGGGCTCGTCCACGGTCTACTTCGCCGGCGACACCGCGCTCTTCGACGGCATGGAGGACCTGCACGAGCGCATCGACGTCGCCCTTCTGCCGATCGAGACGTGGGGGGTGCGGCCGCCCGAGGGGCGCCACCTGAGCCCGCGCTCGGCCGCCAGCGCGCTGGCGCTCCTGCGGCCGCGGATCGCGGTGCCCATCCACTGGGGCGCGCTCTACCTGCCCGGCTCCGCCTACGCCGGCAAGCAGGCGACCTACGCCTGGTTCCAGAAGACCCGCAAGCGCCCGGAGGCGTTCGCCGCGATCGCCGCCGAGAAGGCGCCTGAGGTGGAGGTTCGGCTGCTCGACCCGGGAGAGTCACTGACCATCGAGCCGCGGGCGGGCGTGGCGCAGCCAGAAGTCTGAAGCTCGACCTAAGACTGAGGGTCTAACGAAAGGGGGCCGGGCGCCGTTGGCGCCCGGCCCCCTTTCGTCGTCAGTGCGTCGCGCTCAGGCGTTGGCGAGCCACGTGCCGAAGTCGGGGTCGTCGACGCCGCGCTGCGCGCGCGCCACGCGTTCCATACCCCACTCCATGTAATCGAACTCGATCTTCGAGACGGTGCGCTGGATCATCGCCCATACTGCCCACCACACGGCCGAGACGATCTTGTAGAGCATCATGCGGCCGAAGCGCCCTTCGTCCATCTCACCGCAGTAGGTGGCGATGATCAGCCGTTCCTCCTCGCGGGAGAACGGATGCTCCATGACGAAGTCGCCGAGGTCGAAGAACGGGTCGGTCATGCCACCGTACTCCCAGTCGATGATCCACATCTTGCCGTCGGCGTCGATGATGAAGTTCTCGCTGAGTAGGTCGTTGTGGCAGGCGACGTCGGCGGGCGCGTTGCGCGCCGTCGCCTTCTCGATGTCGTCCATGATGGGCAGCAGCGCCTCGAGCTCGGCGGGCATGGGGGCGCCGATGTCGCGGGCGATCTGCGTGTAGTTGCGGAGCATCTGGAAGATCTTGATCTCGTGCTTGAAGACGGCCTTGTCGTGGAAGACCTTGGTCGTCTCGACGGCCTGCTTGATGCGCTCCGGGTGTCCGGCCATCGTCTCGGGGTGCATGATCTCGCCCTCGACGAAGTCGATGACCAGGGCGCCCTCGGGGTCGATCTGGTAGACCACCCTGGGCCCCACGCCGGCCTGGGCGACTTGGATCATGCAGTCGCGCTCGACCTCGCGGTCGATGAACATGTCGGTGCCCTGCCCGGGGATGCGCAGGACGTACTTGCCGCCGCCCGGATTGCCGGGGCCGCCGTTCACCCAGACGGTGTAGTTGTGGTTGGTGATGCCGCCGCCCAGCTCTTCCCAGCGGACGTCCTTGTTTTTCCAGTCCGCGATGCGCGCGATGGCTTCGTCGGGGCCAAGGTGTGACATGGTGCTTCCTTTGCTCAGGTGGTCACCGAAGACACTTGCTAATACTCACACACCCTCTCGCGTGTCGGCCAGTAGGAAAGCCGCGGGTGATGGCCGCCCGAGGGACCGGGGTGGCTCGAGCCCATCCCTCTCCGCGATTCATCCAAGGTCACCGTGGGCGAGGAGGTCGTGGCCATCGGCAACCCGCTGGGTCTCGACTTCTCGCTGTCCTCAGGCGTGGTGTCGGCCACCAACCGCGAGCTGCAGTCCTCGAACGGCGCCACCATCAGCGGCGGCATCCAGACCGACGCCGCCATCCAGGTCATGGAGCAGATCAAGTCCGGCACGCTGCCGCAGCAGGCCCAGACCGCGGCCCGGCTCTTGCTCGCGTGTCGCAGGACTGGTATCATCACCTGTCAGCTTGGCGTCCGCTTTTCACCGCCCCAGCCCTCAAGGGTACGCGCGCATGTGCATCTGCACGGGGGCGAACGTGCTCGGCGCGCCGCCTCCGCGATCGCCCTGGCCACGCCGATGGCCGAAGCACGCCACGAAGAGCAGGAGTCGTCGAGTGATCGAACCCTCTGAAGACCGCACCGCTGCGTCCGCCGACCTCGCCGTGCTGTGCACCGACGAGGTGCGCGGGCTGCTCGAAGAAGGTCGTGAGCAAGGCTACCTCGACGGCGCTCACATCGCCGCCACGCTGCGCGACGTCGACCTCACGCCGGAACAGCTCGAGGAGATCCACGGCGTTTTCGCCGACCTCGGCATCGACGTCATCGAGAGCGAGGGCGCCCCGGCCGATCCGGAGCCCGTCGTCGAAGAGGAGACGGCCCCCAAGCTCGACCTCTCGGTGAAGTCGACCACCAACGATCCGGTGCGCATGTACTTCCGGGAGATGGGCAGGGTGCCGCTCCTC
>Ga0209386_1000227_pt1:0-20000 | contig 29059 bp, 22 predicted proteins | sample NGEPertwo_FD_184510 | JGI IMG/M metagenome (GOLD analysis project Ga0209386, IMG submission 184510) | Arctic peat soil microbial communities from the Barrow Environmental Observatory site, Barrow, Alaska, USA - NGEE Permafrost154B-two... | ecosystem: Environmental > Terrestrial > Soil >...
CCTCGTGAATCTGCGGATCGCGCACGATACCTCCCTTTCCTACACGCCCCCGCCCCGCTTCGAACTGAGGCTTTAGCATGAGAAGGGCGAGAAATCCGGGCGCCGCCACACGCATGATGGCCGGGACCAGCTTTCTGAGCGAGATGAAGGACACGTCCGCCGTTACAAGTTCGGGGGCGAACGGCAGATCATCCGAGGTTAGATGCCGGGCATTGGTGCGCTCGAGCACGTGGACGCGCGGATCGCCGCGCAGACGGGAATCCAATTGCCCGTAACCGACGTCGACGGCGATGACCTCGCGGGCGCCGGCCTGAAGCAGGCAATCCACGAATCCTCCGGTAGAGGCCCCAACGTCGAGGCAAAGCCGTCCCCGGGGTTCCACCGCAAAGAACTCAAGGGCCCGCGCGAGCTTCTCTCCGGCCCGTGAGACAAAGCGGGGGCCCTGCTTGATCTCAAGTTGCGCCTCCGGCAGAACCTGGGCTCCGGCCTTGTCCACCACGTCGCCATCCACGAGTACGCGCCCAGCCATGATCAGCCCCTTCGCCGCGCTGCGCGTCTCCACCAGGCGGCGCTGCACCAGCAGGTGATCCAGGCGTTGCCTCGAGGAGGCCAAGACGAGCCTAGCGCTCCCGCACGCGTCCCCCGAGACCACGCCTCTCCCCCAGCAGCCGGAGGGCTTTGTCGCGGACGGCGCTCGCGGTGAACCCCACCTGCTCGTGCAGCACGGCCGTGGGGCCGTGTCCCACGAAGCGGTTGGGCAGGCCGACGCGGTCGACGGCGATGTCCAGCCGCTCGTCGGCGACCATTTCCAGCACGGACGAGCCGAAGCCTCCGGCCAGGACATTCTCCTCGACGGTGACCACCGCTGGGTGATCCGCCAGGAGGGTACGCAGTTCTTCGACGGGAAGGGGAGCCACCTTGCGGACATTGACCACGGTGGCCGCCACCCCCTCCTCGGACAGCAGTTCTGCGGCCCGCTCGGCCAGAGGGACGCCGGTGCCTGTTCCTAGGAGCAGAACCTCGTCTCCCTCGGCCAGCACCTCCGCCCAGGGACCGCTCAGCGGAGTGATCTCTTGCGGAAGGGGCACACCGCGTCCCCGGCCCCGGGGATAACGCAGGGCAACCGGGCCTTCGAGGACCAGCGCGGTCGCCAACAGCCGCTGTAGTTCGGCTTCGTCTTTGGGCACGAGCACAGTCAAATTGGGCACCGCGCGTAGGTAGGAGAGATCAAAGGCGCCGTGGTGCGTGGGCCCGTCATCCCCCACCAAGCCGGCCCGATCGAGGGCGAAAACCACGGGAAGATTCTGCAGGCAGACATCGTGGATCAGCTGGTCGTAGGCGCGCTGCATGAACGTCGAGTAAAGCGCCACCACGGGGCGAAGGCCGGTGGCCGCCATACCCGCCGCCATGACGGCGGCGTGAGCCTCGGCTATGCCGACATCGTAGAAGCGCTTCGGGAAAGCCTCCTCGAGCAGGTCCAGGCCGGTTCCCGGACCCATGGCCGCGGTGATACCCACGATGCGCTCGTCCTCCCGCGCGAGCGAAACGAGCGCGCGGCCGAAGGCCTCGGTATAGGAGACGGCCTTGGCGGTGCCGCCCAGGGAGCGGCCGGTGCGGACGTCGAAAGGCGAGATGCCGTGGAAACGAGCCGGCTGCTCCTCCGCCGGCAGGTAGCCTTTACCCTTGATCGTCTTCATATGGACTACCACGGGCCCCCGCAGAGCAAGCGCGTGCCGGATATCCCGGCGCAGAGCCGCCACGTCGTGACCGTCGGTCACTCCGATATAGGTGAATCCCAGTTCCTCGAAGAGCATCCCGGGGACGATGGCGGCTTTGACCCCTTCCTTCAGCTGCTCTCCCATCGAGGCGACTACCTCGCCGATTCCCGGGAAACGCTGCAGTCGGCGCTCCATGTCGCGGCGCAGGCGGTAAAGCGTGGGAGTGGTCCGCAGGCGGGACAAGTAGGAGCTCATGGCTCCGACGTTGCGCTTGATCGACATCTCGTTGTCGTTGAGGACCACCACCAGCGGAGTCTTGACGTCGCCCGCGTAGTTCAGGCCTTCGAAGGCCATTCCCCCGGTGAGCGCACCATCGCCGATCACCGCGACCACGCTGGCGTCCTCTCCCTTCCCCTGAGACTCCAAGAGCCGCAGCGCCTCGGCGATGCCGGTACCGGCGCTGATCGAGGTGCTGCTGTGACCGGTGCCGTAGATGTCGTGCGGACTCTCGGCCCTGCGGGGGAAGCCGGAGATGCCTTCCATCGTGCGGATCCCCGAGAAGTGGTGCCGGCGCCCGGTCAGCAACTTGTGGGCGTAGCACTGGTGACCCACGTCCCAGATGATGCGGTCCCGAGGGGAGGAGAGTTCCGAGTGAAGCGCCAGGGTGAGTTCCACCACACCCAGACTGGGTCCGAGGTGCCCGCCGGTTCGGGAAATCGTGCGGATGATCTCCTGGCGCAGCTCGTAGGCCAGGCGGCGCAGATCCTCGTCCTCGAGCGAGGCGAGATCGCCGGGAAGCTCGAGAGTTTCGAGCAGGGGCCTATTCGGCGCCTCGTCCTGCCCGTGCCCTTTCAGTTCGCTTCCTGACATAAAGGATCAGTATACGCGACCGCCGGGATCAGGACCCCATAACCTAGGATGCGCGCTCACTCCCCCTTGGCCATGGCCCCCAAGACCCCATTGACCAGGCCGGCGGCCTCGAACGAGCCGAAGCGTTTGGCCAGTTCGACCGCCTCGTTGATGGCGACAGCGTCCCCTACCTCCTCGACGTGGCGAAGCTCGAAGGCCCCGACCCTGAGGATGTTGCGCTCAACTGCGCCCAGCCGCTCGACGCTCCAGCCTTTGAGGTTGGCGTCGACCCATCCGTCAAGCTCCTGCCGGTGCTCCTCGACTCCATGGACCAGTCGGCGGGTATAGGCGGATATTTGGCTGCCTCCGGCCACCGCTCGGTCGAGGGCGGCATCTGCGGAAAGCTCCAGCAGATCCTGCTGGTAGAGAATGGTAACCGCGTCCCGCCTCGCCCGACGGCGTCCCGCCTCGGCCACTACTCCTCACCCCGGGGATAAACCCCGGCGATGACCACGTCGACCGCCTCCACCTCAAGACCGGTCATATGCCGTAAGGAGTCCGCCACACGCTCCTGAACCTCGGCACCCAAGGCCAAGAGATCCTCGCCGAAGCGGGCCTCCAGCGGAAGATGGACGCGGCAGCCGCCCTCCTCCACCTCCACTTCGACTCCGCGGGCCCTTTTCAGACCTCCTCCGGAGAGCACCCGGAAGCGCTCGTCCCCCTGCAGCGACACCTTGACGATGTCCTGCAGCACGGAGGCGGCGATGCGGTAGTTCACTACTTCGTCCTGGTTCATCCGGCCTCCTGTACCCGCAGGGATGGCAACTCACTCCGGTGGGCATCCAAGAAGCCGGTGGAGAAGTTGCCTGACTGAAAATCGGGATGGGCCAGCACCTCTGCCAGAGCCCGCGCCGTCGTGGGGACTCCCTCGACCCGGAGTTCGCCCAGGGCGCGGAGGGCCCTGCTGATCGCGGCAGGCCGATCGACGTCCCAAGCGATCAGCTTGGCGATCAGGGAATCGTAGAAAGTGGGGATGGTGTAGCCCGGGTAGATGTGCGTGTCCACCCTGATTCCCGGCCCGCCCGGCAGGCGAAGAGCCGTGACCATCCCCCCTTGCGGACGAAAGTCCTTGGCCGGATCCTCGGAGCAAATGCGCATCTCGATGGCGTGCCCCTGGGTGCGCATCCTGCCGGTCTGCGTCAGCGGACGGCCCGCAGCCAATGCGATCTGCTCGCGGATGATATCGAAACCGGTCACCATCTCGGTCACCGGGTGCTCCACCTGCACTCGGGTGTTCATCTCCATGAAGTAAAAGTGGCCGCCCTGGTCGGCCAGAAACTCCAGCGTTCCGGCGCTCCGGTAACCGATTTGACCAACAGCGCGGCTCACCCTGCGCTCGAGATCATGGCGAATCTCCGCGGTCAGCAGCGGGGATGGGGTTTCCTCAAGCAATTTTTGGTGGCGGCGCTGAATCGAGCAATCCCGCTCTCCCAGGGTGAGCACGCCCCCATGACCGTCGGCCAGCACTTGAACCTCGATGTGGTGGGGTGCGACGATCACCTTCTCCAGGTACAAAGCACCATTGCCGAAGGCGCTTTGGGCCTCGGACGAGGCGGCGGCGAAGTTGCGCTCGAGTTCGTCCGGCAGATCAACCTGGCGCATTCCCCGGCCGCCGCCGCCGGCAGCGGCTTTGAGCAGCACGGGGTAACCCACTTCAGCCGCGACCGCCCGAGCCTCATCCGCCCCGGACAGCGGGCCCTCGCTCCCGGGAATAGTGGGAAGTCCCGCCTCGGCAAAGAGCTGCTTGGCAAGCGACTTGTCTCCCAACCGCTCCATGCTCTCCGGAGACGGCCCGATGAAGACCAGCTCCTGGTCCGAGCAGAGGCGGGCGAAATCGGAGTTCTCCGAGAGGAAGCCGTAGCCGGGATGGACCGCCTCGCAGCCGCGGGTGAGGGCGGCCGCAATCAAATTGGACTGCTGCAGGTAGCTCGACCGAGGCTCAGGGGGGCCGATGCAGACGGCCTCGTCGGCCTCGCGAACGTGGAGACTGTCCGCGTCGGCCGTCGAGTACACGGCAACCGCTTCTATCCCCATCTCGTGGCAGGCCCGGATGACCCGCAGCGCTATCTCTCCCCGGTTCGCGACGAGGACTCGGCGAAACACGGCGGCCCGGTTACTCGTCCAGCTCGATGGCGAATAGAGGCTGCCCGAATTCCACGGGCGCGCCGTCCTCGGCAAGCACGCCCCTGACCGTCCCATCCACCTCGGAGGTCACCTCATTCATCAGCTTCATCGCCTCGAGAATGCAGAGGGGCTCCCCCACAGACACGTGCTGCCCCTCCTGAACGAAAGGCGGGCTGTCCGGGGAGGGCGCGGCGTAGAAGGTGCCCACCATGGGCGCCACCACCTCGTAGAATTCAGATGAGGTGTCGGCCCCAGGGGGCGGAGGGGACGCCGCGGGGCCGTCCGGCGGGAGCGGCGCCGTCTCCGGAACGGCCAGGGCTCGATCCGGCACCGGGAGAGAGACCGGGGTCTGCTCGATCGTCCGCGCTACCGAAGGGCCTTCCCCGCCAGGCGCGCTTCCGCTCTTACGCACCGTGATGCGCACCCCGGCATCCTCCAGCGTGACTTCCTCGACATTGGCCGCCTCGACCGCGGCGATTATGTCGCGCACCCGGTCGGCCCCAAGACCCGCTGCTGCGGGCGCCGGCTCCTCCGGCTCGCCGGTCAGGAAGACGTCCTCCTCGGCGCCGTGGTGACGTCGCTCGAAGAAGCTTCGGGCGGAGTTGGGGAAGAGTGCGTAGCTGATGACGTCCTCTTCGCTTCGGGCCATATCACCGATCTGCTTCGAGAAGTCCTCAAGGCTCTCAGTGAGCAGGTCCGCGGGCCTTCCCTCGATGGGCTTCTCCTCGCCGAGCACCCGGCGCATGATGTCGGGATTCACCGGTCCCGGGGCCTTGCCGTACTTTCCGCGCAGGTAGGACTTCATCTCGTCGGGCACCACCTGCCAGCGTTTACCGATCAGCACGTTGAGCACCGCCTGGGTGCCCACGATCTGGCTGAGCGGAGTCACAAGAGGCGGATAGCCCACCTCTTCCCGCACTCGGGGAATCTCCTCGAGCACCTCATCCAGCCGGGCCTCCGCCTTCTGCTCACGAAGCTGGGATTCCAGGTTGGAGATCATCCCGCCGGGCACCTGATGGGAGTAGACCCGCATGTGGGTCAGCGAGGTTACCCCCCGATCGAAGCCGCCATCCTCTCGCACGCGCTCGAAGTACTCCGCCATCTGAAACAGCGTGTCCAGATCGAGTTCGGTGTCGTAGGGAGTCCCCTTGAGCGCCGTGACGATCATCTCGGTCGCCGGCTGGCTGGCTCCGAACGCGAGCGGCACTGTGGCCGTATCCACCACGTCCACGCCGGCTTCGATCGCCTTGAGATAGGTCATGGGCGCGAGGCCGCCGATGTAGTGACAGTGCAGCTGCAGCGGCAGGTTGATCTCGCTCTTGAGACGCTTGACCAGGCGCTCGGCGAAATAAGGTGAAAGCAGGGCCGCCATGTCTTTGATGGCGATGCTGTCAGCACCCATATCGGCCAGCTCGTGAGCCACCTCCACGTAGTGGTCCAGGGTGTGCACCGGGCTGATGGTGTAGACCACGGCGGCCTGGAAATGCTTGCCCTGTTCTTTGATCGCCTCGGCCGAAGTACGGATATTGCGCGTGTCGTTTAGCGCGTCGAAAACTCGGAAGATGTCCATGCCCGAATCGGCGGCGTGCTGTATGAAAAGCCGCACGATCTCGTCACTGAAGTGCCGGTAACCCACCAGATTCTGTCCGCGAAGGAGCATCTGAATGGGCGTCGCGCGCAGATGGTGTTTGATGGTGCGCAGGCGCTCCCAGGGGTTCTCCTCCAGGAAGCGCAGGCAGGTGTCGAAGGTGGCGCCTCCCCAGCACTCGATGGAGTGAAAACCGGCGCGGTCCATGGTCCGCAGCACCGGGACGATGTGCCCTATGCGCATCCGCGTCGCCCAAAGAGACTGATGGGCGTCCCGCAGAGAGGTATCGGTTATCTCGATGCGTCTCGCCCTCATCGGGCTCCGACCGGGGAGTATGCAGCCATGCTCAAACCCTTGTGTTGTATTCGCGGGTGCGCGTGTCCACCCGGATCACGTCGCCCGGCTCGACGAACAGCGGCACCTGAATGGTCGCGCCGGTTTCGAGGACGGCTTCCTTGCTGCCTCCACTGACGGTATCGCCTTTGACTCCGGGAGCCGCGTCGGTTACCTGTAGTTCGACGAAGAACGGTAGTTCGACGTCGACCGGCGTGTCGTCCATGTAGACGACATCCACCTCCATGTTCAGCTTCATCAGGTCGAAGCGCTCTTCGATCATCTCCCTGGGCAGATGGGTCTGCTCGAAGGTTTCTTGATCCATAAAAACCACGGTGTCGGCTTCGTCGTAGAGATACTGCATCGTGCGTGTCTCCACGTGCACCTGGTCGAACTTCTGTTCGGGGCGGAAGGTCTTGTCCACCACCCGGCCGGTATCCATGTTGCGCAGCTTGGTACGCACGAAAGCCGGGCCCTTCCCCGGCTTTACATGTTGGAACTCAACGATGCGGTAGATGTCGCCCTCGTGGCGGATGGTCATACCGGTCTTGAACTGATTGGTCGAGATCAAAGGTAACCTCCTAGGGTTGCCCCAAGGGTGTCTTTCCCGAGGCAGCAGCGCCGAATTCTACACCAGGACAGGTCCGGGTTGAAGCACCGCGCCCCGGGAATGTCTTAGCTGAGCCGAACCCAGCCGTGATCCAGGGGGGTGAGGATCTCGATGCCGTCTTCCTCGATGAGCACTGTGTCCTCTATGCGGACCCCGCCCAAACCGGGGAGGTAGATGCCCGGTTCGATGGTGACGACCATGCCCGCCTCGAGCACGTCCTCGCTCAACCGGCTGACCCGGGGAGCCTCATGGACTTCGAGGCCCACTCCGTGACCCAAGCCGTGCCCGAAATAACCCGCATAGCCGGCCTCGGCGATCACGTCCCGGGCCACTGCGTCCAACTCGCGGCAGGCAATCCCCGCTCTGGCCGCGTGCCGAGCCTTCTCCTGAGCTTCGCGCACCACGTCGAAGATCCGCTTCTTCTCCTCGTTGATGCGGCCGGTGGCGAACGTCCGTGTCATGTCCGAGGTGTAGCCGTCGACCTCGGTCCCGATGTCCACTACGAGGAGCTCGTTCGCTTCGACCAGAGCGGCTGAAGCCTCGGCATGCGGCATCGCTCCTCGGGCTCCTCCGGCGACGATGAAATCGAAAGGAGGTGCCGCCGATCCCCTCTCGCGCGCGTACACCTCAAGCGCGAGCGCCGCTTCGCTCTCGGCCCGGTCCACCACAGGCCTCTCCGCCAAAGAGCCCATGGTCTGGGCGAGGAGGCGGCCCGCGCGGCGCAGGGATTCGAGCTCTTCGGAGCCCTTCACCCGGCGTAGATGCTCGACATGGCCTCCGGCGAACCGATGCTCGATGTCCGCGAGGGCGTCCTCCATTGAGTTCCAGCGCGCGACGGAAAGGCTGTCCTCTATCCCAACCGGCCCGTCGACGCCTTCCAGGACCTCAGGCAGCAGACTGGAAACCTTCTGCTCGATCTCCAAGTAGCGGGAATCCGGAGCCTGCTCGGCCGCCTGCAGGCGATAACGAAAGTCGGTGAGCAGCACAACCTCGTCGGGAAGCACGGCGGCCACGGCGGTCGTGCCCGAGAAACCGGTGAGATACCTGATGTTATGCAAATCGAACACCAGCAGGGCGGCGAGGCCGTCGTCGGCCAGGCGGGAACGCAGACGGGCGCGCCTCAGCTTCCTGGCTTTCACCTCGGGAGCGTAGTCGTCACCCTGCGCGGACATCCCCTCATTCTGCGCGTTCATCCATCTCCTCCTGGACGTGCTTCTCCGCGCGGGCCACGGCCGCCAACCGGTCCACCGCTTCGACGTACCCTTCCGGACCTTTACCCATCACCCGCACGCGTGCGATCTCGGCGATCACGGAGACCCGCCTCCACTCCTCCCGCTCCTCGATCTGGGAAAGGTGGACTTCGGCGATGGGCCCTTTGACCAACTCGAGCGCGTCGCGGATGGCGTAGCTGTAGTGGGTCCAAGCGCCGGGATTGACCAGAAAGGCGGCGGCCTCCTTACGGTACCGGTGGACGAGTTCGACGAATTCGCCTTCGTGATTGGTCTGAGCAAAGACCGTCGAATATCCCCGCGCTTCCGCGGCCTGCCGCACGAGGTCCTCGAGCTCGCTCAGGGTGAAACTGCCGTAGTGAACGCTGGGACGCTCGCCCAGAAGATTCAGGTTGACGCCGTGGAGCACCACGAGCAGCGGAGCACTTGCGGCTTTTCCTCTCGGCTCTTCCTTGAGGGTCATATGCGGATCACCTCCAGCGCCTCGAGCAGCAAATCGTCCGAGGGGTCAAGACCGAGCACCGGCTCGCCCAGTCTGCGCAGCCCAACGTAACCCCTCCCCGCCGCGGTGAGCTTCTTGTCCCAACCCGTCGCCTCGAGCACTCCGTCAGTGTCGGGAAGTTCAACCTGTGCTGATATGCCTATGGCGGTCATCAGGCTCAGCATTCGCGGCCTCACGCCCCGATCCAGATCGAGGAGCTCCTCGCTCACCCGAAGAGCGGCCAACAGTCCCAGGGCGACTGCCTGGCCGTGCCCCACCCTGCCATAGCCCAGATACTTTTCAAGGGCGTGGCCGATAGTGTGCCCCAGGTTGAGGGCGGCCCGCAGCCCCGTCTCCCTCTCGTCCTCTTGCACGACCGCCGCCTTGTAGCGAACGCAGCGTTCGGTGATCTCGTCTAGAGCTCTGGGGAGCCGCTGGTTCACCCCCGCTACGCGCCCCTCGACCAGAGCCATCAGACCCTCACCCTCTAGCAGGGCGTACTTCAGCACCTCGCCAAGGCCGTTGCGAAACTCCTCCCGCGGCAGAGTGTCGAGGAAAACCGGATCGATCACCACCACGTCCGGCTGATAGAAGGCCCCGGCCAGGTTCTTACCAGCGGGTAGGTTGATCGCCACCTTGCCCCCCACGCTGGAATCGACCTGCGCAAGCAGTGAGGTAGGCACCTGCCATAGGGAAACACCGCGCAGGTAGGTGGCGGCGGCGAAGCCGGCCAGGTCGCCAATCACTCCGCCGCCGAAGGCGATGACCACGTCGTCGCGCCGTGCGCCCCCCTCGGCCAGCCAGGAGTAGCAGATCCCTAACGTGTCCAGGTCCTTGGTGGGTTCGCCCGCCGGCAGGATCAGTGGCCGCGCCGGGCCGAAGCGCGAGAGTTGCTCTAGTTCGTCCGCCCGCTCCCGGGCCACGTTTGCGTCGGTGATGACGTAGGTACGGCCTCGCTCCTCCCCACCATACTCGGACCACTCCGAGACAAAGGCGCTGAATTCACCGGGCCCCCCGCGGATCACCGAGTTGCGTGAGGTTTCGAGCAGCTCCAGCCGCCAGCTCAAGAGAGGGAGCCCTCGAGCGCGCGGCCGAGCTCCTCCAGCCGCTGCGCGATCTCCTCGAGAGGCAGGTCCTCCGCGTCCATCACCATGTCAGCGCTACTCTCGTATAGGGATTCCCGGTCGTCGGCAAGCTCCTCGAAGGACGCCCGGTCACCGGCCAACGGGCGGTGGTCGGAGGCGCGGGTGCGATTCCAACATACCTGCACCGGAGTGGCCATATAGACCACGAAGGCCTCCTCCCGCAGCAGTTCGCGCGCCGCCGTGTTGATGATGGTACCCCCACCCAGCGCGAGCACCAGGTTACGGGCGGGAGTCCCCGAGATCCCGGCGAACACGGCTTCCAGCGCCTCGACCTCCGCTTCCCGGAAGCCGGCTTCGCCCCGGTTGGCGAAGATTTCCGGGATGGGCATCCGCTCGCGGTCTTCCACCAGTTGGTCGAGGTCGACGAAATCCCAGCCCAGCCTTTCGGCCGCCCGTCGGCCCGCCGCCGATTTTCCCGAGCCCATGAAGCCGGTCAGGGCTAAGACCTCGGCCATAACCCCCGCTCCTCCACGCGACGCCGGTAGTGCTCCAGCGCCGCTATAGTGTCCGCCAGATGGTCCCCCCCGAACTTCTCCAGGTACGCATCGGCCAGGATCAGTGCGACCACGGCCTCACCCACCACCCGCGCGGCGGCTACCGCCTCCACGTCGCTGCGTTCGCGATGAGCGGAGGCCGCTGCATGAGTGTCTACGTCGATAGAGGGCAGCGGAGAGGTCATGGTGGGAATGGGTTTCATCGCAGCGCGCACCACCAGGGGAGCGCCGTTGGTCATGCCCCCCTCCAGACCGCCCGCCCTATTGGTACGGCGCCGGACTCCCCCCGCCGCATCGGGGTAGAGCGCGTCGTGCACCTCGTCCCCCGACGCCGCGGCCACGGCAAAGCCGGCTCCGAACTCCACCCCTTTGATGGCGGGGATACCGAGAAGGCCGCCGCCGAGGCGCCCATCCAACCGCTCCTGCATGGTCGCGTAGCCGCCCAAGCCCGGACACAGGTCCCAGGCCCAGATCTCGAAAACCCCGCCCAGGCTGACTCCAAGGGCACGGGCCTCGTCAATCCGGGCACGGACCCTTTCCTCGAGCGCCGGCGAGGCTAATCCCAAATCGGAGGCCTCCACCTGCTCCCAGTCGACCGAGAGAGGATCCAGCAGATCCACGGGGTACTCGTCGGCGATTCCGCCGATGGCTACAACCCGTCCGGCAATTCTGGTACCCAATGAGGCCAACAGAGCCTTGGCCACCGCTCCCGCGGCGACGCGGCTCACCGTCTCCCTCGCGCTCGAGCGCTCCAGCACGTCTCTCGCGTCGGCAAAGCCGTACTTAGCAATGCCGGAAAGGTCGGCGTGACCAGGGCGGGGTACGGTCACAGGACGGGGATCGGGCTCGACCGACGGCGCGGCGGCCATAGTGGCCGACCAGTTGGCGTGGTCACGGTTCTCCACGACGAGCGCCAAGGGAGCGCCGGTCGTCATACCCCGTCGCACGCCTGCCTGAAAGCGAACCCGGTCCTGTTCTATCTGCTGCCGTCCGCCCCGGCCGTAGCCTCGTTGGCGGCGGCCCAGCTCGCGGTCCACTTGCTCCTCGAGGAGCGGCAGGGCGGCAGGCATGCCCGAGAGAATGGCGATCTCCAGCGGACCATGCGACTCGCCGGCGGTAGCCAGCTTCAGTCGACGCAAGTCTTCCTCCTCACGACGCCCTCACCTTGCGGGCGCGCTCTTCGACAATCCGCGGCCGGAACCTCTAAAGCATAACGGCACCCGTAGGCGCCGTTCAATGCGAGGTTTGCAGCTGAGGGTTACTTGAGGTACTCCTGCCCCACGCCCAGGCTGCGGGTTTCGCTACCGTGGAGGAAAACGACCACCTGGTCTTCGGCGTCTATCTCGATGACTTTGATCTGTCCCCAGGAGGTGTCGACCGTATCGCCCTCCTCGCGGTCCGCGTAGATGACGTCATCCACTTCGAAGGTCACCACGGGGATGTCGTTGACCGCGTCGATGCTCAGCACTTTGAGCGAATGGAGCGCATTGCTCACAGAACTCGGGGCTGTCGTCGCGGTCGTGCCGCTGGTCGTGACGGTGGAGCCGCCCCCTCCCGGATTCGTAACCGACTGGACCACGAACGGGTCCTTACTCTCAAAGGTGGAGAGAGCATCGACAACCAGGGGCACGGTGGTGCTCACGGATACCGGTTGTACCGGAGGCGCGGCGACCGGTGCGACCTCCTCGGCCGCGACCAGAGTGCCCTCGGTGGCCGCCTCTTCCCCACCCCCGCAACCGAGCGCCGTCAGCACGAGCAGACCCAGGAGGGAGAGCAGCAGGAGCTTCGCAGTCTTGTTCAAATGCGTCATTTCTACCATCTCCGTCAGTTCGCCTGCGCCGCGGAGGCTTGTTCGCTCTCTAGGTCCGCGGGAGCGTCGGGCGTCGGCTGCTCGTTGTTGGCTTGAATCGGCTTGGGAGGCGTCGTCAGCACCGGGGGAAGGCCTACCGGCGCGGCGCGACGGTAAGCGTCCAACGCGATCTCGACCTGCAGTTCCGGGGAGCTGCCCACGCTGGGCTCTCCCGACGCCGTCAGATTGACGCTGGTTCCGGCCAGGAGCCGGCCCGGTCCCGACGCCATCTGCTCCGCCCGGTACAGAAAGTCATTCACGTCGAAGAAGTCGCCCTTGAACGATAGCTGCAGAGCCACCGGGCCCACACCGGCCAAGGTGCCGTCGGGCGCTGAGGGTGAGATGCTCATGAACTCGATACCCGACTCTGCGGCGAGATCCTGGATCTGAAGGATGAGGCTCGGCACCTCGTTTTCCACGGGCACCATCTTGGCCAACTCGATGAGGCGCGCGTTGTTGCGCTTGGCCTCGACCTTGGTCTGTTCCATCTGGACGAGCTTGGCGCGCACCGCGTCCAGCGCCTGCTGCTCGCTGGCAATCTGAGTCTCGGTCTCGGAAATCTCCTCGCGTAGCGGGCTCAGCGCGAAGAACCAATAGAGGGCGATCAAGAGCAGCAGCACAATTCCGGTCAGCATGTAGGCGTTCCGGCGGGTCATCAGTCACTCACCTCCACCGCGGTCAGAGGCAGCGGATTGTCCGCCGGCTGGGTTTTGTTCACGAGTTCTGCAGTGATCGAGAAAGTCTTGAGGCCTTCGTCGTCATCGCCGTCTGTGTTCGCCTGAGCCAGGCTGACGTTCTTGAGCGACGGTATCTGTTGCAGCCTGACCAGCATGGTGGCGACATCGTCGTAATCGAAAGTCTTTCCGGCGATCGTGACGGTGCCCGGAACGGCCGGGCCCGGAGGCGCGGCGGGAGCTGCCGGAGCCGCCGGATCGGCCGCCGTGCCCTCCGGAGCAGCCGCAACTGTCAACGGTATTTCTGGTGCCTGCAGGGCAAGGCTGTCGAGCCAGACGTTGTCGGGAACCACCAGGCTCATATCCCCGAAGATCTCGCTGACCAGCGTCCGGCCGGCATACACCTGCTGGACCAGCTGCTCCGTTCGCACGACCTCGAGTTGCAGGGCTTCGTACTCAGCCAGCTGGGCGATCTCTGCCTCGATCTGCTGCCGCTGCATCTGCAGGTCGGCCAGCTCCGCTTCCTTGTCTGCGGCCACTCCTGTGAAGTAGAAGTAGCTCAGCCCGATAGCGCCCAGCACCAGCAGGCTGCCCGCGGCGATACCCACGATGCCCAGGTCGGTCTTCTTGCCCCGCCGCCCGTCCAGCGGTACTAGGTTTATTCGGCGAACCACTACTCCACCTCGTCTAGTGCTAGGCCAACGGCGACGGCGAGTCGCGGCGCCACGGCAGCGAGCTCTTCGCCTGCCTCACCGGTCGCGTTGTTGGCGATCTTCAGGAGCGGGTTTCCCAACTCAACGGACATGTTGAGGAAGTCCGAGAGGTATGAGTCGACATTGCGGATCATCGCGCCGCGGCCGGTGATGGCAACCTTCTCGACAAACGCGGAGTAATCCTGGCTTTGGTAGTAGTCCAGCGAGCGGCGGATTTCGTCTCCCAGTTCTTCCGCCATCCGCACCAAGCCCTCCTGCACCTCTTGGATGACCGCGGGATTGTAGGTCTCGCTTTCGGGTTCCTGCGGTCCGGGCAGCCCGATGCGCTCCGCCAACAGCAAGGCGTCTTCGGGGAGGATGGCCTGCCCCTCAGTGAGAACCGAGATGAACTGATCGAAGGCCGTGCCGATGATCCGCGTGAACTTGGGCACTCCGTCGAGCGCCACTACGAGGTTCGACACGGACGAAGAGATGTTGACGATGGCATAGGCGCCCTGGTCTTCCGACCCCTGATCGACGAATGCCACCTGCGGGGCCAGGGCCCGGATGAGCGCAAAGGCGGAGACGTCTATACCGTCCACCTTGAGTCCGGCCGCCTTCGCCGCATCCATGAAGCCGTCGATCATGTCCCGCTGAGCCGCCACCAGCAATACCTGCTGCATGCCGACTCCCTCCTCGTCCGCATAGCGGCGGACCACCTGGAAGTCCAAGACCGCTTCGTCCACCGGGATGGGGATGTAATCCTGAGCCTGAAACTGGATGGCCCCGCGCAGCTCCTCTTCGTCCATCTCGGGGACTTCGATGGTCCGCACGATCACCTTCTGGTTGCCAACGCCGAGATGCACCGCTTTGCCTTTTAGCGGAGCTTCCTTCATGAATGCCTTGAGCTCTTTGCCCAGGGCAACCGAATCGATCACTTCACCCTCGAAGACCAGACCTTCAGGAATGTGACGTTCATGGTACGCGCTCAGCACTGCGGAAGGCAACCTGCCGCTCACCTCAACGCCTACAATGCTCGACTTGCCGATGTCGAGTCCAATCATGTTCTGACGTCCAAAGAGGCCCATCATTCAACCTCACCCAGATAACGCGTGAGCAACGACACCACTCCCACTATTTGCCCTATAATACTTCTCACTCTGCACCCGCCTCCTGCCGTGCATTAACGCCCTCGCAAGCCTTCAGATACGGCCCTCTCCACCAATTTTCGTCGAGACGACCATTAACTGTACAAAGAGAGATATGAGTCGAGCAGTTGCTGTCCGACCAAAATTCCGATGGCTGCGCCCATCGCCAGGTAAGGTCCGAAGGGGATCCGGTCCTTGCGGCCCTTGAGCTTGAGGCCCAAGAGAACAACCCCGACCAGGCCTCCCACCAGGAAGGACAGAAACATCGCGACCAGCACGCCCCGGCCGAGTACGAAGCCCATCATCAAAGCGAGTTTGATGTCACCGGCACCCATGCCCCCCGGCCAAAGCAGTGCGATGATCAACAGAAAGCCGGCCGCACCAACCCCGGCCAAGAGGTACTCCCACCATCGTTCGGGGTGCAGCGCCAGCGAGGCCATCACGCCTATCACTGCGCCCGGCAGGACGATCCGGTTGGGAATGATGAAGTGATCGAGGTCGATGAAGGCCACCGCAATCAGGGCCGCGAGGAAACCCCAGGCTAAAATGAGCTCGGGCTGCACCCCAAAAACCAAATAGGCGACCAAGAATCCGGCGCCGGTCAGAGATTCTACGAACGGATAGCGAACGGATATTCTGGTACCGCAATCATAGCAGCTGCCCCTAAGGAAGAGCCATCCGATCACGGGCACGTTGTGATACCAGCGCACAGGATGGCCACACTCAGGACAGTGCGAACCTGGGGCGACCAAGGACTCTCCGGCCGGCAGCCGGTGGATGACGACGTTCAGGAAGCTCCCCACCACCATCCCGGCCAGGAGGGCAACAAACGCCATGTAGGCCTCGATCAGATCCACCGCCACCCTTTCTTCGACGCAACTCCACCACATCTATCGGCGGCTCAGGGCATTGCTTGAGGATGAGGCGCCCCTCGGCGAGCACTAAGAACCGGCTATCAGGCTAACCAAGCTCGAGTGCCAAGCGAATCAGTCCTTGGTCTGAGGTAGGCCCAAGCGAACCGGGTTGTAGTGACTGGCCGGGTTCCCGGGTATCTACTAGCAGGAGCAAAGGAAGCCACCCCGACCAAAAGAGAAAAGGTCCCCGGTGAACCAAACAGGAAAGGTGGTCGTGCGCTGTCCCTCGTGCGGCAGTAAGAACCGCGTCGACCTGGCGCGGGCGGAGAAGGCCCGCCCGACCTGCGCGAAGTGTCACGCGCCGCTCGAGTTGCCGCAGCGGCAGACGGAACCCCTGACGGTTACCGACGCCAACTTCGAGCACACGGTGCAAAAGTCGCCGGTTCCGGTGCTGATGGAGTTCTGGTCGCCGTACTGCCTGTATTGCCAACGCCTGGAACCCATCATGAGAAAGCTGGCCACGGAAGTGTCTGACCGGGTGCGCGTTGCCAAACTGAATATCGACGAAAACCAGATTACGGCCGCCCGCTACGGCGTGCACGCGACTCCCACGGTCGCGGTGATCGACCAGGGGCGGATCGTGGACAAGATGGAAGGCGCCGTACCGGAAGAGCAGCTACGCTACCGCTTTTACCGCTTTCTCTCCTGACGGGCAGGGCCCTGCAGCTCCCGCAGATGGAACTCGGCCCGAGGGCGGCTGCGGCCCAGCCGCCCTCGGTGCCCTAGAGCCAACCGCCGGCCTCCATCTCGCGGCGCAACACCTCGGTCCCCTCCGGGCTGAGCGGCCCCAGGGGCGGCCGCATCGGTCCGGCGGGAAGACCCAGCCAGGCAACCGCCTGCTTGACGGGGATGGGGTTGGGCTCCACGAAAAGCGCCCGCACCACGGGCATCGTCCGGAAGTGAAGTCCGCGGGCGCGCTCCAGCTCCCCATCCCACACCGCCCGGCACATCTCCGAGATCTCTTTGCCCACCACGTGGGCGACCGCCGCGATGGCGCCGGCCCCTCCGTGACAGAGGAGGGCGAAGGTCATGATGTCCTCGCCGGAGTACATGGTGAAGGTGTCATCGGTCTCGGCCAGCACCGCCATCGCCTGCTGCAGGTCGCCGCTCGCCTCCTTGGTGCCCACCACTTGGGGCACTTCCTTCCAGAGGCGGATGGTGGTCGGTGGATCGATGTTACGGCCGGTCCGTCCCGGGATGTTGTAGAGGATGATTGGCAGATCCGCGGCCTGTCCGATCGCCTTGAAATGCTCATAGAGCTGCGCCTGAGTGGGCTTGTTGTAGTAAGGAGTCACCTGCAGACTGGCATCCGCACCCGCCTCCTTGGCCGCCAAGGTCAGCTCGATAGCCTCTTTCGTCGAGTTGGAACCCGAGCCCGGCATCACCGGCACGCGGCCAGAAGTTCTTTGCACCACCCGCCGGACGACGTCGATGTGCTCTTGGTGAGACAGGGTGGGCGATTCGCCGGTGGTGCCCACCGGGACCAGGCCGTCGACACCGACTTGTTCGATGGCCCACTCCACCAGAGTATCGAGGCCCTCCCAGTCGATGCTGAGATCGTCTTTGAAGGGTGTGATCATCGGCAAGAAGACGCCGCGCACTCCCCACTCGAGCTTCCGAGTCATCCGAGCCTCCTCGCCGAACTGCGCTTACTCCCGTGATCATGGCAAAAAAAGAGCCCGCCTTCTAGAAGACGGGCTCAAAAGAAAAATCCCGGCGGCGACCTACTCTCCCACACGGTTGCCCATGCAGTACCATCGGCGCTGAGGAGCTTAACTGCTCTGTTCGGAATGGGAAGAGGTGTTTCCCCCTCGCTATAGCCACCGGAAAGCTCAAAAACCTTGCAGGTTCCCGCGGAACGCTTCCGCCTCACCTTCAAATCTGCATAGCAACAAACTGTAAGAATGTTAGTCGTCAAGACCTCGACCGATTAGTACTGGTCTGCTGAAGACATTGCTGCCCTTACACATCCAGCCTATCAACCTGGTGGTCTACCAGGGGTCTTACCCAGTTGACCTGGTGGGAGATCTTATCTTGGGGTCCGCTTCCCGCTTAGATGCTTTCAGCGGTTATCGGAACCAGACGTAGCTAACCAGCGGTGCCGTTGGCACGACAACTGATACACCAGAGGTCTGTTCGTCCCGGTCCTCTCGTACTAGGGACGAATCCCCTCAAATCTCCTGCGCCCACGACGGATAGGGACCGAACTGTCTCACGACGTTCTGAACCCAGCTCGCGTACCGCTTTAATGGGCGAACAGCCCAACCCTTGGGACCTACTTCAGCCCCAGGATGCGATGAGCCGACATCGAGGTGCCAAACCCTCCCGTCGATGTGGACTCTTGGGGAGGATAAGCCTGTTATCCCCGGAGTACCTTTTATCCGTTGAGCGACGGCGCTTCCACTTGCTACCGCCGGATCACTAAGGCCTGCTTTCGCACCTGCTCGACTTGTTGGTCTCGCAGTCAAGCTCCCTTATGCCTTTACACTCTACGCACGATTGCCGACCGTGCTGAGGGAACCTTTGCGCGCCTCCGTTACATTTTAGGAGGCGACCGCCCCAGTCAAACTGCCCGTCAGACACTGTCCGACAGCCGGATAACGGCCTGCCGTTAGAAGACCAGTACACCAAGGGTGGTATCCCAAGGACGGCTCCACCCAGGCTAGCGCCCGGACTTCACAGCCTCCCACCTATCCTGGACAAGGTGCACCGATCTCCAATATCAAACTGCAGTAAAGGTTCACGGGGTCTTTCCGTCCTGTCGCGGGTAATCGGCATCTTCACCGATACTACAATTTCACCGGGTCTCTGGCTGAGACAGCGCCCAAGTCGTTGCGCCATTCGTGCAGGTCGGAACTTACCCGACAAGGAATTTCGCTACCTTAGGACCGTTATAGTTACGGCCGCCGTTTACCGGGGCTTAATTTCAGTGCTTCGCCCGAAAGCTAACACCTCCACTTAACCTTCCGGCACCGGGCAGGCGTCAGCCCCTATACATCGTCTTTCGACTTAGCAGAGACCTGTGTTTTTGGTAAACAGTCGCTTGGGCCTATTCTCTGCGGCCTCCTCGGGCTCGGAGAGCAAGTCTCTTCACCCTACCGAGGCGCCCCTTCTCCCGAAGTTACGGGGCCAATTTGCCGAGTTCCTTAGCCAGAGTTCTCCCGATCGCCTTGGTATTCTCTACCTGCCTACCTGTGTCGGTTTTGGTACGGGCACACGACACGGCTCGCTAGAGGTTTTTCTTGGCGGCATGGGCGTTCAGCGGCTCGCCGGTCAGAGACCGGCTGGCATCAGGTCTCAGGTTAATGGGTCTCCGGATTTTCCTGGAGTCCCCCCTACACCTTTGCCCGTGGACAACCAACGCCACGGTCCGCTTACCCTTCCGCGTCACCCCATCACTCAAACGCCGGCCGGTGGCACTGGAATATGAACCAGTTGTCCATCCCCTACGCCTGTCGGCCTCGGGTTAGGTCCCGGCTAACCCTGAGCTGATTAGCATTGCTCAGGAAACCTTAGGCATTCGGCGGGCGAGTTTCTCACTCGCCTTTCGTTACTCATGCCAGCATTCTCTCTTCCCATGCCTCCACGGCTGGCTTACGCCGCCGCTTCTCCGGCATGGGAATGCTCGCCTACCGATCCGGTAAAACCGGATCCCGTAGCTTCGGTATCTAGCTTGAGCCCCGTTACATTATCGGCGCGCGAGCACTTGACCAGTGAGCTATTACGCACTCTTTCAAGGGTGGCTGCTTCTAAGCCAACCTCCTGGTTGTCTTTGCAATCGCACATCCTTTGCCACTTAGCTAGAATTTAGGGACCTTAGCTGACGGTCTGGGTTGTTTCCCTCTCGGATACGGAGCTTATCCCCCGCACCCTGACTCCCATGCTCTAAAATTACGGCCTTCGGAGTTTGTCTGACTTCGGTAACCTTTTGGGGCCCCTAGGCCAAACAGTGCTCTACAACCGTAATTAAACGCATAAGGCTATACCTAAATATATTTCGGCGAGAACCAGATATCTCCGAGTTTGATTAGCCTTTCACTCCGATCCACAGGTCATCCCCCAGGTTTTCAACCCTGGTGGGTTCGGGCCTCC